>WNFV01020730.1_pt1 | contig 10455 bp, 10 predicted proteins | sample 5400101 | NCBI WGS metagenome assembly WNFV01 (sample SAMN13153361, study PRJNA577476) | soil metagenome | isolation source: 115 cm soil or saprolite under grassland replicate 1 | place: USA:California | collected 2016-06-15 | reverse complement strand
TCCGCTCGGGTCGTGGAAGAGCGGGATGTTGCGGCTGTACACTCGGCCCCGGTATACGAAGGTCGCGCCGCCCAGGAGGGCCCGCGAAGCCGGAAAGTCCTCGAGCAGGCGTCCCGTGAGCTTGCCGAGGTCCTCGGCGGTGCTCCACCCGGCGGGATCGGGTAGCCCGTGGGCATTGGCGAAGTGGGTGGACTGCAGCGCCAGCTCCTGGGCCTTGGCGTTCATCTGCTCGACGAAAGCCTCCTCGCTCCCCGCCAGGTGCTCGGCCACCGCCGTCGCGGCGTCGTTGGCGGAGGCGATGGCCACGCCCTCGAGCAAGGTGCGCAGGGGCGCGCTCTCGCCGGCGCGGAGCCCCATGCGATAGCGCGGCGTCTGCGCCGCCCGCTGGCTGATGACGACCGGCTCCTCCCACTCGACGCGGCCCGACTCGAGCGCCTCGCAGGCGAGATAGAGGGTCATGAGCTTCACCAGGCTGGCCGGAGCGTGATCCTCAGTGGCGTTCTTCGCGAACAGCACCTTGCCCTGGGCGTCCAGGAGGAGCACGGCCTCGGCGCTGAGTGACAGAGGCCGCGCGTTGTGGTTCTGGGCCCAGGCCGGCGCGGCGACGACGAGCGACAGCACTACGCTGAGGGCGAGGGGGGCACGCACGGTCCCCCCATTCTATCCATGGCGGGACGGGCGGCCAAGGAAAAGCTTACCGGACCGCTCGCTTCAGCTCTTTGGATGGCTTGAACCGCGGCGATTTCCCTCCGACGACGTTCATGGGCTGGCCCGTGCGCGGGTTCCTGCCCTTGCGCGGCTTGCGCCGCGCGACCCCGAACGTACCGAAGCGGACGAGGGTCACCGGCTGTCCCCGCTTGAGCGACGTGCGGATGGAAGCCAGCAGGGCGCGCAGGGCGCGGTCGGCGGCGGCCTTGGTCAACCCGCTGGCGGCGGCCATCGAGGCCACGAGGTCGGCTCTCGTCATGCCGGTGTCTCCTTCACACGGGTAGCAACGGCGTGCGGATGCTAGCAGAGATCGCGTTGGAGGGTCAAGCCCCCGTGGGCATTCCAGTGATATGGTAGATAGCCAGTGAAGAAGGTTCTGCTCTTCACCATGGAGGGCAATGCCGACGGCGAGGCGGCGCTCGCCTTTTTTCAGGCGCGGGGCGCGGCGGTGGACGTGCGTGACGTGGGCCGCGACCCCGCCGCGAGCCAGGAGCTGTTCACCCGCCTGGGCCGGCTCCGCGTGCCCACGATCATGATCGACGAGCGCGTGTTCGTCGGCTTTGACGTCCACCGCGGCGAGATCGAGATCCTGGTGCGCGACTGACACGCGGGCGCCCGCGCGGCTCAACGCGGCGCGTTGACTCCCGGGGTCGGCCTGGGGTATAAGAGTGCGTCGGGCCGCCGGCGGAACCTGCTGTCCCGACCCATCCTGCGCAGAACGTCCTCAGCAGGGAACGACGGGGTCCGCTGTTTCTACGAGGTGTGGGCGGATCGTCTATTGTGCGGATCGTTGAGGAGAGTTCCACACATGAACGCGACTAGCTTCCCTTACCGCCGCGCTGCCTTCGTGTCGGCGAAGGCGCTGCTCGTCCTGTCCGTGATGGCTCTCGGGGTCGCCCCGGCGGCTCTCGCCCAGGCGCCATCCCCGGCTCAAGCCCCGGCGCCCGAGCCCACGACGGCGGCGCCGGGCCAGGCGACCCCGCCGGCCCAACCGGCCGGGCAGCATGGGGGCGGCGAGGCTAGCCTCAAGCTCCCCGACCTGGGGCAGGCGAGCTTCGTCGGGGTCAACGGCCGGACCCTGTTGATGGGGGGGCTGGTGATCTGCGTGCTGGGCCTCGTCTTCGGGCTCGTCATCTTTACCCAGCTCAAGAACCTGCCCGTGCACCAGTCCATGCTCGAAATCTCGGAGCTCATCTACGAGACCTGCAAGACCTACCTCATCAACCAGGGGAAGTTCCTCCTGGTCCTCGAGGTGTTCATCGGCATCATCATGGCCTTCTACTTCGGTGTGCTCCAGCACTTCGAGCCGATCAAGGTCGTGATCATCCTCCTGTTCAGCCTGATCGGGATCGGCGGCAGCTACGGGGTCGCCTGGTTCGGGATCCGCATCAACACCTTCGCCAACTCCCGGACCGCCTTCGCCAGCCTCGGCGGAACGCCGTTCCCCCTCTACGCGATCCCGATCAAGGCCGGCATGAGCATCGGCATGGCGCTGGTCAGCGTCGAGCTGTTCATGATGCTCTGCATCCTCCTCTTCATCCCCGGGGACTACGCGGGGGCGTGCTTCATCGGCTTCGCCATCGGCGAGTCTCTCGGCGCCGCCGCGCTGCGCATCGCCGGAGGCATCTTCACCAAGATCGCCGACATCGGCTCGGACCTGATGAAGATCGTCTTCAACATCAAGGAGGACGACGCCCGCAACCCCGGCGTCATCGCCGACTGCACGGGCGACAACGCGGGCGACTCGGTGGGCCCAACGGCGGACGGCTTCGAGACCTACGGCGTCACGGGGGTCGCCCTCATCGCCTTCATCCTGGTGGCGGTGCCCCAGCAGCTCACGCAGGTCCAGCTCCTGGTGTGGATCTTCGTGATGCGCATCATCATGATCGTGGCGAGCGGCCTCTCCTATCTTGTGAACGACGCGATCACCAGGGCGCGCTACGCCGGCGCCGCCAAGATGAGCTTCGAAGCGCCGCTGACCAACCTCGTCTGGCTCACCTCGGTGGTCTCGGTGGTCCTCACCTACCTGGTCTCCTGGCTTCTCATCCCGGACCTCGGCGACGGCACGCTCTGGTGGAAGCTCTCCACCGTCATCACCTGTGGCACGCTGGCCGGCGCCATCATCCCCGAGCTGGTCAAGGTGTTCACGTCCACCGAGTCGGGTCACGTCCGCGAGGTGGTGACCTCGGCGCGGGAGGGGGGGGCGTCCCTCGACATCCTCTCGGGCCTCGTGGCCGGCAACTTCAGCGCCTACTGGCTCGGCATGGCCATGGTCGCCCTGATGGGCGTCGCCTACTGGGTGAGCCTGTCCGGGTTGAGCGCGCTCATGGTGGCAGCGCCCGTCTTCGCCTTCGGCCTCGTGGCCTTCGGCTTCCTGGGCATGGGTCCGGTGACGATCGCGGTGGATTCCTACGGGCCGGTCACCGACAACGCCCAGTCGGTGTTCGAGCTGTCCGTGATCGAGCAGATCCCGAACGTCAAGCAGCAGATCAGGAAGGACTACGGCTTCGACGTCAACTTCGAGGCCGCCAAGCACATGCTCGAGGAGAACGACGGCGCCGGCAATACTTTCAAGGCGACGGCCAAGCCCGTGCTGATCGGCACCGCGGTGGTCGGCGCGACCACCATGATCTTCTCCATCATCGTGCTGCTGACGGCCGGCCTCACCCAGAACCTGGACAAGCTCTCGCTGCTGCACCCCCCGTTCCTGCTTGGGCTCATCTCCGGCGGCGCCGTGATCTACTGGTTCACCGGCGCCTCGATGCAGGCCGTGACCACAGGCGCGTACCGCGCGGTGGAGTTCATCAAGGCCAACATCAAGCTCGAGGGGACGACCAAGGCCTCGGTCACCGACAGCAAGCGCGTCGTCGCCATCTGCACCCAGTACGCCCAGAAGGGGATGTTCAACATCTTCCTCACCGTGTTCTTCTCGACCATCTTCATGGCCAATGCGGGCGGCGCCTGGGACAACGCCAAGAAGATCGTCGAGGTGGAGCTCAAGGAGAAGGGGACCGCGCTGCACGCGGCCACCGTCGTCGGCGACACCGTCGGCGATCCGTTCAAGGACACGTCGTCGGTGGCCATGAACCCCGTCATCAAGTTCACGACGCTCTTCGGGCTCTTGGCGGTGGAGCTGGCCGTCTCCCTCACGGCCGAGCGCGGATCTACGGTGACCCTCGGCCTGGCGGCGCTGTTCTTCGCCGTCGCGCTCGTGTTCGTCTGGCGGTCCTTCTACAGCATGCGCATCCGGTCGGAAGCCATCGTCGCGGCCGAGCTGGCCCGCCGGGCCGCACACTAGGAAACTCGGAGGGGGGCTTCGCCCCCCAGAGCCCGACCGACAGCGACCCGGCCGAGATCTTCTAGAGTGCAAGGCAGTTTCGGCCGTCGAGCCGGGTGTCGCTCCTCCTCCGTCCGGATCGAAGCCCACGGGTAGGGAGAGCGCGGGGAGCCCGGCCAGGCTCGGCACGCCGGTGAACTGCATGATGGCCGAGAGCATGTCCTCCTTGCGGTTGTTCTCAATCACGACCTCGGTGGCCCCGCACGGCGTCGCCGTGAACGGCAGGGTCGGTGTCACGAAAACGTCGACGTGCTTGAACCCGGCCAGGAACTCCTCCCGCAGCACGCTCCGGTAACGCTGCGCCTGGAGGTAGTGGGTGGCCAGGTACATCTCGCCCATCTCGAGCAGTGTCCGCACGTCCAGGCCGTAGTCCTGGGGCCGCGTCCGCAGCCACTCCTGGTGGTACGTGCTCGGCTCGCAGGACTCGATCGTGAGCTGGGCGGAGATGTTCCCGTGGATCGAGGGCATCGGGATCTCTTCGATCTGGGCCCCGAGCCGCTCCATCGTCTTGAGCGCGTCGCGGACCGCGTCGCCCACGGCCTTCTGCACATGCGTGAGCGAGTAGTCGCGGACCAGACCGATGCGGAGCCCGCGCATGCCGCGCCGCATCTCGGCCCGGTAGTCCGAGAGCGGCACCTGGGCCGAGTGTGGGTCGAGCGGATCGTAGCCCGCGACCACCTCGAACATGGTGACGCAGTCTTCCACCGTGCGCGTCATGGGTGAGACGGTATCCATGGTCCAGGCCAGTGGAACCACGTTGTGGTTGCTGACGCGGCCGATGGTCGGGCGGATCCCCACGATGCCGTTGACCGCCGATGGGAGGCGGATCGAGCCACCGGTGTCGGTGCCCAGGGCGCCGAGGCACGTGCGCGCGGCCACCGCCACACCGGAGCCCCCGCTCGAGCCGGCCGGGAAGCGCTCGGGGTTCCACGGATTGCGGCAGGTTCCGTAGTGAGGGTTGTCGGTCGTCCCGCCCCAGGCGAACTCGTGCATGTTCGTCTTGCCCACGATGATCGCGCCGGCGCGCTTGAGGCGGGCGGTGACCGTGGCGTCCGCGTCGGGCACGAAGTCCGACAGGATCTTGGCGCCCGCGGTGGTGCGGATGCCGCGCGTGTAGATGTTGTCCTTGAGGGCGATCGGGATGCCGTGGAGCGGCCCGAGGTAGTAGCCGGCGCGGATGAGGTGCTCGACCGCCTGGGCCGCGTCGCGCGCCTGCTGGTCGCACACCGTGATGTACGCGTTCAGCTGCGTGTTGAGGTTGGCGATACGGTGGAGCATCGCCTCGGTCAGATCCACGGGGGACAGCTCGCGCCGCTCGAGCTTCGGCGCCGCCTGCGCGATGGTGAGGTTCAGCAGATCCGCCTGCATCATGGTGATCCTCCTATCGCTCGGGGAACCGGGTGATCGGCAGCACGCCGCGGCGGCTACCTTCCGCCATCCTGCGATTCAGCTCGTTGGCAGCCGCCATGAGCCCGGCCAGCGGCGCGACGAGCGTGTCGCGACGGTTGGCCGGCAGCGGCAGGTCGGCGAGCGCGCACAGACGATCGATGCTCTCTTTGGTGACGGGCTGTTCGTTGTTCGCCATGACTCCTCCCTCCCGGCGGGTCGTCCCGCCTCAGACGCCCAGATATTCGGCGATGACGCGCGGATCGTTCAGGCCGTCCGGCGATAGCTCCTCGGTGATCTGTCCCTTCAGCATGGTGTAGGCGCGCTGGGCAAACTCGCAGGCGAAGTCGAGATTCTGCTCGACCAGGATCATGCTCACGCCGCGACGGGCGTTGATCGCGAGGAGCTGGTTCAGGATCTCGTCCACGATCGACGGCTGGATGCCTTCCGTTGGCTCGTCGAGCAGGAGCAGCTTCGGCTCGCCCATGAGCGCCCGGGCGATGGCCAGGATCTGCTGTTCGCCGCCGGAGAGGCTCCCGCCGCGTTGCCGGAGTCTTTCACCGAGCCGCGGGAAGATCTCGAGCAGCTCCTTCACCCGGGTGGACCGGCCGCCCCGCACCGCGCCCATCTCGAGGTTCTCGAGCACGCTCAGCGCGGGAAAGATCTCGCGCCCCTGGGGCACGTAGCCGAGCCCCAGGCGAGCGCGCGCGTATGCCGGCAGGCGCGTGATGTCGCGGCCCTCGAGCCGGATGCAGCCGCGCCGGCAGCGGAGGAAGCCCATGAGCGCCCGGAGCAACGCCGTCTTGCCGACGCCGTTGCGCCCGATGATGACGATGCGCTCACCGGCGGCGATCCGCAGCGAGACACCATTCAGGACGGGCACCGCCCCGTAGCCGGCGTGGATCGCCTCAGCCTCGAGCATGGCGCTTCCCCAGGTAGACGTCGCGGACGGCCTTGTTGTCGCGGATCTCGTCGATGGAGCCTTCGGCCAGGACGGCGCCCCGATGCAGCACCGTGACGCCGGCCGCCAGCTCGCGCACGAAGTCCATGTCGTGCTCGACCACGATCAGGCTCGCCCGGCGGTTGATCTCGCGCACGAGGTCGGCGGTGCGGCGCGCCTCGACCCGCGTCATTCCGGCGGTGGGCTCGTCGAGCAGGATCAGTTCGGGATCGGCCGCGAGCACCATCCCGATCTCCACCCACTGGCGGTCGCCGTGGGCGAGGTGGGCGGTGCGCGTCTCACGGCGGTCGGTGAGGCGGACCTCCTGGAGGACGCGCTCGACGACCATGCTCGCCGCGGTCCGGCCGTGGCGGAAGTTTGCCGAGAGCCAGATGTTCTCGGCCACGGTGAGCTGGTCGTAGACGCGGGGCACCTGGGACTTGATCCCGATGCCCACACGCGCGATCTGATGGGGCTGAAGCCGCGTGAGATCCACTCCCTTGAAGCGGACCGACCCGGCCGTCGGCTTGAGCGTCCCGGCGAGCAGGCGAAAGAAGGTGCTCTTGCCCGCGCCGTTGGGGCCGATCAGGCAGCGTAGCTCGCCCCGGCCCAGCGTGAAGTCGACGCCATCGACGGCGCGGAGGCCCCCGAACTCCTTCACCAGTCGGCGTGTCTCCAGTATTGGGTCGACGGATGTCACGACGAGTCCGGGACGAGGCGCCCCGGCCGGCCGAGAAGGCGCGGTGCGACTCCGACCAGGCCGGGAACGAGACCGCGGGGGAACAGGAGGACGATCACCACGAGGATGAGGCCGAGGACGACCGTGGTGTAGGTGACCGAGGCTGCGCCGAGATAGCTTGTCAGGAACTGGACCACCAGCGCGCCGACGATCGCGCCATAGAGCGTGCCGCGCCCGCCGACCATGACCCAGATGACGACCAGCGCCGACTGCGACAGGCTGAACACCTGCGGGTTGATGAAGTTCCCCCATGCGGCGAAGAGGCCGCCGGCGAGCCCGGCGACCCCGCCCGAGAGGACGAAGATCATGAGCTTCCGCCACCGGACGTCGTAGCCGAGCAGCTCCGTTCGCCCCTCGTCCTCGCGGATCGCGGCCAGCACGCGGCCGAAGGGCGACCGCATGAGCGCGCCGCAGAGGGCGAGGATGGCCAGCAGGAGCGCGGTGACCGCATAGTAGAGGGGCACCGGGTCCAGCAGGAGCGGGGGCCGCCCCGGCAGCTCCAGCGCGAGCGACGGGATATTGGTCATGCCGTTGTAGCCGCCGAGGCGCGCGGCCCCGATCGCGTACCGCGGGTCGGCCGTCGTGCCCATCACCTGGTGGAGGATCAGCGTCACCGTGAGCGTGATGACCGCGAAGTACATCGCGCCGATCCGGCCGTAGAAGGTGAAGTACCCGAGCAGCACGGCGAGGACCGCCGCGGAGAGCGCCGCCGCCGCGAGCGCGAACATGGTGAGACCCGTGTTGATTCCCACCACCCCGTATGCGTACCCGCCCACGCCGAAGAAGGCGGCCTGGCCGAAGGACAGGATGCCGCCGAAGCCCCAGATCAGGTCGAGGCTCAGCGCGAGGAGGCAGAAGGCAATGAACACCGTGAGCCGGACCACCTGGAACAGCGAGAGGACGAGCGGGAGCGCGGCGAGCGCCAGCACCGCCCCCGCCCACGCCACGCGCGGGACCGTCACACGCCGCGCCGCCAAAAGCCCGAGATGCCCTGCGGCAGCAGGCGCAACAGCACGATCGCGAACGCGAGCATCGCCACCTGGCCGTAGATCGGGGTGAAGGCGTAGGACACGACACTCTCAACCAGACCGAGAACGGTGCCGGCGGTGGTCGTGCCGAGCAGGATCACCGGCCCGCCCACGATCACCGTGATGAAGATCTTCGCGATGAAGGCGAGTCCGAACGTGGGCACGACACCGGTGAGGGGCGCCATGACGGCGCCACCGAGCCCGGCCAGCGCCGCCCCGAATGCGAAGGTCCCCATGTAGACCCGGCTCGGGTTCACGCCCAGGCCGGCCACCATGCCGGCGTTTTGCATCGTGGCCCGCGCGACGAGACCGAAGCGCGTGCAGTTGAAGAGCCCCCACGTCAGGGCGAGGGAGCCGGCGGCCATCGCCACCACGAACACCTGGTAGTGGGCGATGCTGTAGCGCCCGACGGTCATGTAGCCGAGCGGCGTGGCGATGCCCTCGGTAGTCGGCCCGAACAGCAGGGTGACGATGCCGACGAGGACCAGACTCAACCCCCAGGTGGCAAGCATCGTGTCGAGCATCCGCCCGTAGAGAAACCGGATGATCGTCCGCTCGATCACAAGGCCGATGAGCCCGACAACCAGGGGCGCTAGCGTGATGCCCACCCAGACGCTCGCGCCATGGGCGGTCGCCAGCAGCACGGTGTACGCCCCGAGCATCAGGAACTCGGCCTGAGCGAGATTGATGACCCCCATCATCCCGAAGGTGACCGCGAGGCCGAGGGCGAGGAGGACGAGCGTAGCGATGCCGTACACGATGCCGAACGCCGTGACCGCGAGCAGATCCATCGCAGGGAAGGCGCCGCCCAGACTCGGTCCCGGGCGGCGCCGGTGATGTCCCCGACGTCAAAACTTCGGGGTGTACTGCGTCGCCTGATTCGGGTTCTTGATCAGGTCGCACACCTGCATCGTGTCGGTGGGCGGGACGTTCGGGTACGTCTTGATGATCGAGAAGCCGCGCTTCTTGTTCACCTTGGCCAGGTGCACGGTGTGCACGACGTGGTGGCTGGCCGGGTCGAGCTTGACCTCCCCCTCCGGCGACTTGAATGTGAGGCCGCCCTCGAGCGCCTTGATCACGGCGTCGCGCTCGAGCGAGCCGGCCTTGTTGACCGCCATCGCCCACAGGTGCCAGCCGTTCCAGACCGTGCACGCGGAGTCGGTGACGTAGGCGTAGTCTTTCCCGAAGCGTTGCCGCCAGCGTCCGACCCATTCCCGATTGGTCGCGTTCTCCAGTTCCTGGAAGTAGGGATAGATGACCACCAGTCCCTCGGCTTCCTCGGGGGCGAGGACCACCTGCTCGTTGCCGAGCCCGAAGGTCGCCGAGACAACAGGGATCTTGCCCTTCAGGCCGGTGGCGGCGAACTGGCGGTAGAAGGCGATGTGGTTGCCGCCGACCAGCAGCGACATCACCACGTCGGGCTTGCCGCCCTCGATCCGCTTGATCACCGAGTCGAAGTTGACGACGTCGAGCGGGATGAACTCCTGGTTGAGCATGGTGCCGCCCGCCTTCTGGAGGAACACCTTCACCCAGTCGGCCGAGATGTGCCCGTAGTTGTAGTCGGCGGCGAGCGTATAGAACTTCTTGCCGTACTCCTTGACCGCCCACGGGATCAGCGTGCCGAGCTGCTGGGCGGGGGTAACGCCCGTGCAGAACACGAGCTTGTCGCAGACGCCGCCCTCGTACTGCTCGTTGTAGAAGTACACCTGCTTGTACTTGCCCACGACCGGACGCACCGCCTCGCGGGAGGCGCTGGTGATCCCGCCCATCAGGACGGCGACCTTGTCCTCCACCAAGAGCTTGGTCGCGTACTGCGCATAGATCTGGTTGTCGGACTGCGAGTCGAGCTGGACCAGACGCAGTTTCTTGCCGAGCACGCCGCCGCTCGCGTTGATGTCATCGATGGCGAACTTCGTGCTGTCGATCATCGGTCGGCCGTAGATGTTGATCGGCCCAGTGCCGTCGAGGAGGCTGCCCACCGGGAGCTCACCCTGGGCGGAAGCCCGCCGGGGGCCGAGCGCTACTCCCATTGTCGTCCCCACCGCCAAGCAGAGTGCCCTCAGCGCGTCTCGCCTGTTCATCTCCATACGCGGCCTCCCCCTGAATAAGCCTGAACTGGTCGATGGCGGCTCACTGGCCCGCCGCCGAAGCGATTCCACCGCGGCAATCGGCCAGATTCGACGCCGGCGTCTTCGGCGGACGCGCCCTTATGTACGACCCGGCCCCGTGGAGTGTCAAGTGGTATTTTGCGGTCACCCGAGCGCCATGATTTGGACAAGCCGGCATTGCTCCGGCGACTCTTCGAGCTGGGCTGCCG
>WNFV01011719.1_pt1 | contig 10455 bp, 9 predicted proteins | sample 5400101 | NCBI WGS metagenome assembly WNFV01 (sample SAMN13153361, study PRJNA577476) | soil metagenome | isolation source: 115 cm soil or saprolite under grassland replicate 1 | place: USA:California | collected 2016-06-15 | reverse complement strand
GTGATCGATAATCTGGCGAGGAACGGCGACCGGACAGCGATTCATTTCCCTCGCGCTCGTTTTCGCAAAGACAGCTACGCATTCAGTTTCAGCGGTATCAAAACGGCGGTATGGCACTATCTTAAATCGCGCGGGAAGGAACAGTGGGAAGGTGAAATTGCCGACATCGCCGCGAGTTTCCAGGAAGCGGTCGTCGACATGCTCGTCAATCCGACGATCAAGGCGGCGATCGCGACTGGGGTATCGCGGATCGTTCTATCCGGCGGCGTGGCTGCCAATAGCCGACTGCGCGAGAAAATCACGCAGCAGGGCGACGCGGAAGGGCTCGACGTTTTCTTTCCCGCGCCGAAATTTTGCACGGACAACGGCGCCATGATCGCTCTGGCCGGTTATCATTGGCTCAAGCGCGGCCGGCGCGACGATTTTCGCCTCAACGCCGACGCCGATCTGACGCTTTAAAATAGTTCAACTTTTCAAGGTTCAATAGCCCAAGGGCTCGCTGTGACCCTTTATGATGAAGTTCGCGCCGCGCTGCGCGAAGCCGATTTCAGACCGAGGAAGAGTCTCGGCCAGAATTTTCTCATTCATGAGCGAGTGATCGACTCGATTTTGCGTTTGCTTGATCTCGATGCAAACGCAGAGGTTGTCGAGATCGGCCCCGGTCTGGGCTTCCTGACACGGCGATTGCTGGATCGCGCTAGCACAGTGTGGGCGGTTGAAGTCGATCCGATTTTGGTGGAACGTTTGCGCCGGAGCGACATTGCGACTCATGCCAATTTTCGACTCATTCACGGCGACATTCTAGAGATTCCCTTGCCGGAGTTATTGCCTCAGACCAGAATCAGACTGGTCGGCAATCTGCCTTACAGCATTTCAACGCCGGTGTTGTTTCGCATCCTGGAGTGGTACAAACATTTTTCACGGATGGTCTTGATGGTACAAAAGGAGGTGGCCGACCGGATCGCAGGCAAACCGGGAACAAAAGATTACGGTACGCTCTCCGTGTGGTGCCAAATTCATGGACAGATCACGGATAAAGTCAGCGTCTCGCCGGAGGCCTTTTTTCCGCGGCTGGTGCGCGCGGCTTTTGGCCAGAGGCGCAAGACTCTCAGCAATGCGCTGAGCGTTTGGTTGAAAAGTGGCAGAGGCGAAATCGAAAGTTTTCTTCACTCCCAAGATATCGATCCCCGACGTCGCGGTGAAACTCTGAGCGTGGGTGAATTCGTCAAGCTCGCCCGCGCGGCACGGAACCAGTCTGCGCTGATAAACGGGACCGATCACTGATCGTTGACCTCTATGCCCGAATTGCCCGAAGTCGAAACTGTTTGCCGCACGCTGCAGCCCCATCTCTTGGGAAGAACCATACGCGGCGTCGAAGTGTTGGAGCCGCGCCTTCGATTGCCGGTGGACGAACGCGCCCTGATGGGACTGGCGGGAAAGCGAATCGAAGCGATCACGAGAATCGCGAAATATATTTTGCTTAGTTTAGCCGGCGAAGCGGCATGGATTTTTCACCTTGGCATGTCGGGAAAACTGATTTGCGTTGCAAAAAATTTGGAGCGGAGAAAACACGATCATATCATTGTTGATTTAGATGACGGCAATGAGCTCCGTTATCACGACCCGCGCCGATTTGGATTGTCATTGGTCGCGCGAAAAACTGATTTACCATGGTTGCCTCAACTGTGCCATCTAGGCATCGATCCTTTTGATCGCGATTTGACCGGCCAATACCTGTTCCGTTTCACCCGCGCTTCCGAACGGCGTATTCGGGATCTTTTACTCGATCAGCAGATCATCGCCGGTCTTGGCAACATTTACGCCAATGAAATCCTCTCGTCTGCGGGGATAAAGCCGACGACGCGCGCACATCGATTGACGCGCAGGCAAGTGGAGGTGATTGCTGATTCGATTCCTCGGTTGCTCCATGATGCCATTCGCTGGTGTGGCACGTCGTTTTCCGACTACCGAGACGCGGACGATAAATCTGGAGAATTTCAGAATCACCTGCGGGTTTATGACCGCGACGGAGAGCAGTGCCGGGTTTGTCCGAGCGTGATCAAGCGCGTGGCCACCGGCAACCGCAGCGCATTTTACTGCCCATCGTGCCAGAAATAGAACGATTCGTTCAAATCGTTCAAAAAGTTTCAAGCCGTTCAAATCGTTTGGAAATTCCTGTGGATTGGATGGTGATCTAACGAGTCTCGCATCATGGAAACACCGTCTCTTCCTAAACGTCGACTTCTTTCCCCGCTTCGCCACCGTGATTTTCGTCTTTTTTGGATAGGTCTGTTGCTTTCCAGCGTCGGCAGTCAGTTCACCCAAGTGGCGATGGCGTGGCAGATTTACGAGCTTACTAACTCGCCCCTGCAGATCGGCTTGATTGGCTTAGCTCGCGCGGTGCCGCAAATGTTCATTCTTTTGTTCGGCGGGCTGCTGGCCGACGCGATGAACCGGCGCAAGCTGATGATGATCACGCAAGGCAGCTTATTTTTCGTTTCGGGATCGCTCGCGCTGTTGACCTTGGCGGGCGATGTGACGCCTTTGAAACTCTACGCCGTCACGGTGTTCCTGGCGCTGTTTAGCTCGTTGGAAGTTCCGTCGCGCCAATCGATTGTAACGAATCTCGTACCGGCGGAAGACTTATCGCGTGCGTTGGCGATCTTCAGCAGCCAACGACAAATCGCCACGATTGGCGGGCCGTCGCTTGCGGGGCTTGTGTTGGCAATCGCAGGGCCCACTGCCTGTTATGCGGTGGACGCGATTTCGTGGCTTATCATGTTCGGATCACTGGCGCTGATTCGCACGCGGCTGCCGCAGCGCGGCGGCTGGCGCACCATCACGTTCGATTCGCTTCGCGTGGGTTTCCGTTTTGTCTGGGGACATGCCGTCATCTTTCCATTCTTGATGATGGACTTTGGCGCCAATATTTTCGGCACTGTGCGGTCGCTTTTTCCCATCTACGCGCGCGACATTCTCGCGGTCGGGCCGCAAGGTCTGGGTTTGCTCTATGCCGCCAGCGCCGTTGGTGCACTGCTCGGCGCGTTGGGATTGAGTTTGTGGGGACCGGTGCAGCACGCCGGGCGGTGGATTCTTGTCGGCGTGACGATTTACGGCCTTTGCCTATTGTTCTTCGCCAAGTCGCATTTCCTCTGGTTATCCGTTCTACTGCTCGTGGGCTCCGGTATCGGCGACACGATCAGCGCGGTTCTGCGCGCTACGATCAATCAGCTCAGCACGCCCGACGAGCTGCGCGGCCGCATGGCCTCGATCAATAGCATCTTCACCAACAGCGGTCCGCAGCTCGGTCAATTTCAACTTGGCGCCCTGGCAGCGTCGGTGGGCGCTGAATTCGCCGCAACGACCGGTGGACTCGTCATACTCTTGATTGTAGTGGTCTTGGTGGTGGGCTTTCCTCACGTAACAAAGTACCGGATCAGTCAGTCCGGACCGCGCCGTTGAAGAGCCGGTGAAATCGCAAACGCCTGTTGCCAACTTGCGGCTATGGAAACTCTGCCGGTACTCGAGTGGAAATGGCGTTAGGTGCCGGCCGTGCCGCCTGTCGTCCGATCCTGCTGCTTGATGACATTCATCGCCAAAGAAATCATGGAGCCCACATCGCTTAAGGTTGCCGGCAAGATCATGGTATTTCCCGCTTGCGCAAGTTTGCCAAACTGAGCCAGGTAATTATCGGCAACGCGTAGCTGGACCGCTTCAAATCCGCCGGGCTGTTCGATGGATTCGGCGACTTTTCGGATGCCGCTGGCCGTCGCTTCGGCAATGGCGAGGATCGCCGCGGCTTGGCCTTCGGCCTCATTGATTTGCTGTTGTTTCTTGCCTTCGGAGGCTTTGATCGCTTGTTGCTTCTCGCCTTCCGCATTGTTGATCGCCGCGTCTCTCTGGCCCTCCGAGGTTAGAATGAGGGCGCGCTTTTCCCGCTCGGCGCGCATCTGCTTCTCCATGGCAGCAAGAATATCCTGAGGCGGTGTGATGTTCTTGATTTCGTAGCGCATCACCTTGATGCCCCAAGGCTCCGAAGCCTTGTCCAATTCGCTCACGATCTGGGTGTTGATGTTAGTGCGTTCCTCGAACGTACGATCTAGTTCGATCTTGCCGAGTTCGCTGCGCAGCGTCGTTTGCGCGAGCTGCGTGATGCCGAAAATGTAGTCGCCGATGCCATAAGAAGCGCGCTCTGGATTTAGAACTTTTTGGTAGAGCACGCCGTCGACCGAGACCTGGACATTATCGCGCGTGATGCAAACCTGCGGCGGGATGTCGATTGCCTGTTCCTTTAGTGAATGTTTGTAACGAATCACATCGAGAAAAGGGACGAGGATATGAAAACCGGCGCCTAGGGTGCCGCTGTACTTACCCAAACGCTCGACGACGAAGGCGCTTTGCTGCGGTACCACGACGGCGGTTTTGGCAACGATGATGATGACGAGAAGAGCCAGAACGATGACAACGACAAATCCGCCCATACTTGTCTCCGTTTCAGTTTGATTCGGCGCGAACGAAAATCGTCAAACCTTCCACACGCTCGACTCTGCAGCGCTGGCCGCGGGCTAGAGGCTTATCGCCGATATTGCGCGTGTTCCACGACGTGCCGCGCATTTCTGCTTTACCTACGCTGTTCACCGAGATATCTTCAAGGGGCACGGCGAGCTCGCCGACCAGGCTGTCGACGCTTTCCGAGGGCCGTCCGCGCGTCAACTGCAGCAATTTTTCACGGAAGAGCCAAAGGCAAAGCACCGAGACGGCGGAGAATAGGATAAATTGAAACCACGCGGGACCGGCGGCTCTGAAGCCGACCAGGATGCCCACGATAACCGCGCCGATGCCGAAGAAAAGTATATAAAAACCGCCGGGAGTCGTAAGCTCCGCGAGGCAAAGTAGCAGACCCAGCAGGATCCAAATCCACCAGTCCATAGTTTTTCCCCGTTGTTGTGCCTGCAGAACGTAGCCGAGGCGGGACGCGAATTCAAGCTCCAGTTTTGCGGGGCGCAATCTTAGCTTATCGCGAGGGAAGAGTGCGGAATCTCTTTTCGAAGCCGAAAAGCTTGATGAACTCGCCGAAGACTTGATCGCTCAATTGTTGGAGCCGTTCGATATGGATCGGCGTTTCCAGATGGATCTGCTGGGGATCGATGGTGCCGCCGAGGGCAGTGATCTCCTTCCGGTTTTCGGCAACTCGAAGCCAGCGATGGATCATCGGTTCGTCCACCTCCAGGTGGAACTGGAAGCCGTACACGTTCGACCCATAGCGGAAGGCTTGATTGGCGCATAGGGAAGAGGAGGCGAGATGAAGCGTGCTTTTCGGAATGTCGAAGGTCTCGCCGTGCCACTGAAAAATTTTCTCGGTTTCCTTAAACGCCGTCAGCAGCGGATCGCCTAGCGCATGGTCCGTCGGAGTGACGTCGTACCAACCGATCTCTTTTTCGTGATTTGGGTAGACGCCGGCGCCGAGCGTCCTCGCGATCAATTGAGCGCCGAGGCAAACCCCCAACACAGGGAGATTTCTGCGCAGGGATTCTTCGATCACTTTCATCTCGGTAGTCAGATGCGGCAGCCGGTCCGCGTCGTTGACGCTCATCGGCCCGCCCAAAACTACCAACCCGTCGTAACCATCCAGGCTCGGTTGGGCGTCAGGATGCCGCGCGAAATTGACATAGCGGATGCGGAAGCCCGACCGCTTCAGTAACGGATTCAAAGTCCCCAGCAGTTCATGCGCAACATGCTGGAGCACGAGAAGTTTTTTCATCGTGGGAGCTAGTATGGAAACATCTAAGATAATTATAACGAGACGGTACGGGAATGCAAAATAACGGGCGCCATCCAAACTGATAGAGACTGTAGTGGCGGACGCCTTCGAGTGATATGAATTGAATCAAAAGTAGCGAGGATGTCATGAAGAACCGCGAGATCGAGGCTGCGTGGGATTATCACAACGGCACGAAACATTCGTACCAAAGCATTCGCGCGAATCAACATTATCTCGACTGGGAGAATCAGCCGCTTTCCTTTAAAATTTATCCGAAGCTGGAGCCCATTGCTTTACCTGAACATTTATCGTCGTCGGATGCGCCGGCGCTGCGGGCGATTTCGTCGTCCGGCGCCGAAGCGGATCACCCGATCGCTCCCACGCGGCAAACGCTGGCGGAAATTCTTTTTCTCGCTGCGGGTATCACCAAGCGTCGAAAATACCCGGGGGGAGAGATGCTCTTCCGCGCGGCGGCCTGTACGGGCGCGCTGTATCACATCGATCTTTATCTTGTGTGCGGCGACCTTGAGGATCTTGGGGCGGGGGTTTATCAATTCAGCCCGCAAGATTTCTCGCTGCGAAGGTTGCGGGCGGGAGATTATCGTTCATTCCTAGTGGGCGCCAGCGGCGAAGAACCCGCGGTCGTGAATGCGCCATGCGTGATCGTCAGCGCGTCAACATTCTGGCGTAACGCATGGAAATACCAGGCGCGCGCCTATCGGCACTGCTATTGGGATAACGGCACGATTCTCGCCAATCTCCTGGCTGCGGCGACTGCTCGCAAGATCCCGGCAAAGGTAGTCCTCGGCTTCGTCGATGCGACAGTGAACCAACTTTTGAGCTTGGATACCCAGCGTGAGGCACCTCTTTCTCTGATCGCGATGGGTGAGGCATCGTCACGGCGAACTGGCCTGTCTCCGCCGATGGACCCGCTGGTGTTTGAAACTGCGCCGCTGTCGAAGATGGAGGTCGATTACCCGGCGATGAGAGCGATGCATGAGGCTTCTTCACTGGAAAGCGAAGCGGAAGTAGTTGCTTGGCGCGAGGGCGCAGAAAAGGCGGAAGGCAAAAAGATAACGGATAGTGGCGGAAGCGAGGATCGACTATTCGCTCTCCAGCCGTTCGAAGATGCCGCGCTGCCGCGAGACACGATCGAGGAGGTTATCGTCCGGCGCGGATCGACCCGCGAGTTTTCCCGCGAATCGATTTCCTTAGCACAGCTCTCGACCATGGTCGACCGTGCCACACGCGGCATCCAGGCCGATTTTCTCAGTTCGCCGGAAGCATCGCTCAACGACCTTTATCTGATCGTCCACGCGGTGGAAGGGCTTTCGCCCGGCGCTTATGTTTTTCGCCGCCAGGAGCGTGCGCTCGAATTATTAAAAGCGGGCGACTTTAGCCGGGAAGCGGGCTATCTCGGCTTGGGACAAGAAATTCCCGCGGATTGCAGCGTCAACATTTATTTTTTAACGGATCTAAAGATCGCTCTGGAGCGTTTCGGCAATCGCGGTTACCGCGCCGCCCAACTCGAAGCCGCTATCATGGGCGGAAAACTTTATCTCGCTGCTTACGCCCAGCGTCTCGGCGCCTCCGGGCTGACATTCTTCGATGACGAAGTCAGCGAATTTTTCTCTCCACACGCTACAGGCAAAAGCGTGATGTTTCTGATCGCGTTGGGGAAGTCGGTAAAGCGGAAGACGCTGAACGTTGGGTGACGCGACAGTTCTCTGACTCCATTTTTTCCATAAGGTTGTTCACCACGCGCCACGAACACGATCACGTTCTTACATGACACGATCATTCGTAACTCATCGCGCCGCGAGGTTGCAGCACTCTGATTTCTGTCGGAACAGGCAGTGCGTCCTTGCTGATCGCAAGCGTGTCGCTCTTGAGAATCTGCGTTTTGAGGCCGGCGGTGAACTGCCGGATCAGATAGGGATTGTCGCGGTGATGCATCGGAATGGCAATCTTGGGCTTGAGCTGAGCGAGGACTTCACGGGCAAGGTCCGGCCCCATGGTGCGGCCGCCGCCGATGGGCGTGAGCGCCACATCCACCTTGCCGAATGCTTTAAGCTGTTGCTCATTCAACTTTTGGCTCAGATCGCCGAGGTGGGCGATGCATAATGTACCCAGATCGAAAACAAACGCCGAGCCGTGAATACCCTCGATGAATTCGGCGTTTTGATGAATCGGGACGTTGTAGATGAAGGTGTCTTTGACATTCGTGCTAATCGTGTTCCACTCCGCGCCATAGTTCTTGAGCCCGCGCAGGATCAGCGGATGGCCCAGGACGATTTGGACGGCATTGTGGTTAAACATTTCTTTGCCGACGGTGACCACGTCGCCGACAACGTTCGGATTCGGATACCAACCGGGCCCCAGCGGGTCGGTGACGATGCGCGTTCCTTTGCTGGTCGTGATGAGAAAAAAGTTGTGGCCGAAGTATTGAATCGTCGCATCGACATTCGCCGCATAGGCGAGCGAGCCAAAACTTCGCGCCACGTCCGGATCACGGCAGGAGGATTGGGCGGAAGAGGTAAATGTAAGCAGTGAACTGAAGAAAACCGCCGAACCAAGGATTAACCGTAGGGTTCTACTTAAACGAAAACGTTTCATGACGCTCACGAGCACGACAATGGTTTTTCTAACAACACCGCGCATCCACAAAAAACAGGCTATTGGATTGAAATCGAAAAAACAATGAACCCGTTGCGGTCCAATAATGCTCGAGTCGCTCAGAGTCAAATAGTTCTCCGACCCCAATTCCTTTCCTCGGCTGAAGAGAAGGCGGGAGGGAGAACGGCTCATGAAAGGATCGAAAAGGGGTCGGGAGTCTTTTGACTTTCGCTTCGGGCGATCTCGGTCATTTCGAGTTATCGGCCCAGTCCTCGCTTCAGGTCCTCAAGAAGATCCTGTACGTGCTCAATTCCCACTGACAAACGGATCAGTCCATCATAAAGCCCCGCCCTCTTGCGCTCTTCTTTGGGGATCGAGGCGTGTGTCATAATTGCCGGCAACTCGACGAGCGACTCGACGCCGCCGAGACTCTCCGCGATCTTGAAGAGGCGCAGGCGCGCCAGAACACGGCGCGCTTCGGTCAGCCCTCCTGTCACCTCAAACGAGACGATCCCGCTGAAGCCGTCCATTTGAGAAGCGGCGATATCATGACCTGGGTGGTTGGGTAGCCCAGGATAGAAGACCCGGCGTACGCGTGGATGTTCTTGCAAGAACTGCGCGATCTCGATCGCGTTCTTTTCGTGCTCCCGCATGCGCAACGCTAGTGTCTTCATCCCTCGGAGTGTGAGAAAGCAATCGAAGGGAGAAGGCGTCGCGCCCGCCGCATTTTGCATGAACTTGAGCCGCTTATAGAGTGAGGGTTCATTGAGGCAGATGGCTCCGCCGACGACGTCCGCGTGTCCCGCCAGGTATTTTGTTGTCGAGTGAAGGACGAGATCGGCGCCAAGCTCAAGGGGCCGCTGGAACAAGGGGGAGGCGAAGGTATTGTCTACCAGCAAGAGAGCCCCGTGGTGATGGGCGATTTTCGCCGCGGCACGGATGTCCGTGATCCTAAGAAGCGGGTTTGTCGGCGACTCGATCCAGACAAGCCGGGTGCGCCGAGTTATGGCGCGCTCGATCTCTCCGACGCTGGAGGTTTCAACGAAAGAAAATGTGAGTCCGAAGTTTTGCAACACGGAGCTGAAAAGCCGGTAGGTGCCGCCGTAGACGTCGCGCGAGGAGACGACATGATCCCCCTTTTTGAACAGGAGCATCGCAGTGGTCGCCGCGCCCATACCGGAGGAGAAGGCGAGGCAGTATTTGGCCGCCTCCAAGCTCGCGAGCGCTGTCTGGAGCGCCGTGCGCGTCGGATTGTCGGTCCTCGAGTAGTCGTACCCTTTATGGATGCCGGGCGCGATCTGCGCGAAAGTGCTCGTCTGATAGATCGGAACAGTGATCGCCCCTGTCGCCGATTCCGGTTCTTGTCCGACATGGATGGCACGCGTGGCAAATTGCGTGAAATGCCCGCCACCCTTCTTTCGTGCCATCAGGGCTGTCCACCTAAGTGACCCACGACATCGAATCGCGTCACAATTCCCTGGTACTTCCCCGCGTCCCGGACCAGAACAGCCGGTGAAGACTTGAGGAGCTTCACGACTTCATAGACGTCTTCGTCTGGTCCGACTGTGGGAAATGGCGGGTCAAGCAGAGCTCCAACGGTAAGCTCCATCACCTCGGGGGTCTCCATAGACCTTTGGAAGAGCGCGCTCTCGCACAGTGACCCGACGAGGTTTCCCTTATCGAAGACGGGGAGTTGCGAGACGCCGAATCGGTTCATGGTCGCGATCGCGTCACGCACGATCGACGTCATCTCAACCGACAGAAGCTCGGGGAGCTTTCGCCGTTTCGATTCGAGAATGTCGCCCACCCGCGCGCTTCTGCCAAGGAACTGGTTTTGCCTCATCCATTCATCGGAGTACATCTTCGAGAGATAAATTTCTCCCGCATCGGGAAGTAAGACGACGACAAGGTCCTCCTTTCCGAGCTGGTGCTCGTGGGCGTATCCAAGAGCCCCCTCAACCGCTGTACCGGAAGATCCTCCACAGAAGATGCCCTCCTCCCGCGTAAGCCGCCTGCCCATCAGAAACGAGTCGCGGTCAGAGACCGTTACGACGTCGTCGATGTATTGGAAAAGCAGG
>WNFV01009924.1_pt1 | contig 10455 bp, 8 predicted proteins | sample 5400101 | NCBI WGS metagenome assembly WNFV01 (sample SAMN13153361, study PRJNA577476) | soil metagenome | isolation source: 115 cm soil or saprolite under grassland replicate 1 | place: USA:California | collected 2016-06-15 | reverse complement strand
GTCGACATGTCCCGTCATCAGGTGGCCGCCGAGCCGATCGGCAAGCCTCAGCGCCTTCTCGAGGTTGACGTCGCTCTTGCCGTCGAGTCCCGCGGTGCAGCGCAGCGTCTCCGCGGAAACGTCGAATGCGAGGTGCCCACCCTCCTTTTCCACCACGGTGAGACAGCAGCCGTTGACCGCGATGCTGTCGCCGATTTCGACGTCGCCGACGTCGAGACCATCGGCCGCGACGACCAGACGCACGCCGTCGCCTCGCGGCGTCGAGGTCATGATGCGGCCGACCGCCTGCACGATACCGGTGAACATCAGCTCTCCCGCGTGCGGGCGATGATCCGAAGATCGTCGCCGATCCGATCGCAGGTCGTGATCGCGAGCGCCGCGCGCGACGCGAGATCTGCAAGCGGGTCGCGGCGCTCGACGATGCCGCGCGCCGGGTCGCCGATCAGCGCCGGCGCAACGTAGATCAGCCATTCGTCGACGAGCGCCGCGGCGACGAGCGCGCCGTTCAAACGCGCACCCGCCTCGACGTGCACTTCGTTCACACCGCGCTCGGCCAGCGCGTGCATCAGACGCGCAAGATCGATGCGTCCGTCCGCGTCCGGCAGCGACAGCATTTCCACCGTCGACGGCCATGCCGGGTTGCGATCGCCCGCCGTGACGACGATCGCGCCTTCGCCGGCGAGCACTTTGGCGCTGCCCGGCGTCTGCGCGCGCGGATCGATGACGACGCGCAATGGCTGGCGCGGCGTTTCGATCGCGCGCACGGTGAGCGCGGGATCGTCGGCGCGCACGGTGCCGATGCCGGTCAGCACCGCGCACGCACGCGCGCGAAAGCGATGGCCATCGGCGCGCGCTTCGTCTCCGGTGATCCAGCGGCTCTGTCCGTTGTCGAGCGCGGTGCGCCCGTCGAGGCTCGCCGCGACCTTGACGCGCACCCACGGCCGGCCTCGCGTCATTCGCGATATGAACCCGGCGTTCAGTTCGCGCGCCGCGGCTTCTTCGATTCCGATATCCACCGCGATGCCGGCCGCACGCAGACGCTCGGCGCCGCACGCCGCCTGCGCATTGGGATCGGCCATCGCGGCGACGACGCGCGCTATGCCGGCGGCGACCACCGCATCGGTGCAGGGCGGCGTGCGTCCGGTGTGGTTGCACGGCTCGAGATTCACGTACAACGTCGCGCCGCGCGGATCGTGGCCGCGCGCCTTCGCGTCGGCAATCGCGTTGACTTCCGCATGCGGCAATCCGGCGCGCTCGTGAAAGCCTTCGCCGATGACGCGCCCGTCTTTGACGAGCACGCAGCCCACGCGCGGGTTCGGCGTCGTCGTGAAGAGCCCGCGCTCCGCGAGCGCGAGCGCGAGCGTCATGAACGCGCGATCGGCGGCGAGGAACGCGGGTTCGCTCATGGGTTACGAGTTAAATAGGAGCTAAATAGGGTCAGACACTATTTCCACGCAGCGCGATCGCCTTTTGATGCGGTGAACGGAAATAGCATGTGACCCTATTTAACTATTTAACTCGCGGTCGCTTCGCCGGCGCCTCGACCTCCTTCAGCGCATCACGGAAGTCGGACACATCCTGGAACGAGCGGTACACCGAAGCGAAGCGGATGTAGCCGACCTTGTCGAGCTTGTAGAGCTCCTGCATCACCATCTCGCCGATGCGCCGCGACGCGATCTCGCGCTCGCCGAGCGAAAGCACTTGCTGCACGACGCGGTCGATCGCCTGGTCGACGAATTCGGTGGGCACGGGCCGCTTGTGCAACGCGCGCTGGAACCCGACGCGAACCTTCGCGACGTCGAAATCCGATCGTGTGCCGTTGGTCTTGACGACCTGCGGCAGCCGCAGTTCGACCGTCTCGTACGTGGTGAACCGCTTCTGGCAGTCGAGGCAACGGCGGCGACGGCGGATCGAATCGCCCTGCTCCGATACTCTCGAATCGATGACCTGCGTTTCGCTGCTGCCGCAGAAGGGGCACTTCATCCGTAAACGGGAAACTTCCGCGTCAGCGAAGAGACACCCGAGCGAACGCGACCGACCGTTCCACCATCGGCCGGTGCGTCCAGCACGTCGGCGATCAGGTGGCCGAGCTCCTCACTCTCGAGCTCGCTGAACCCGCGTGTGGTGATCGCCGGGCTGCCGATGCGGATGCCCGACGTCACGAACGGCTTTTCCGGATCGTTCGGGATCGTATTCTTGTTGACGGTGATGTGCGCCTGCGCGAGCGCCGCTTCGGCGTCCTTGCCGGTGATCTTCTTCGCGCGCAGATCGACGAGGAAAAGATGCGAGTCGGTGCCGCCGGACACGATGCGAAGCCCGCGGTCCTGCAGCACCCTCGCCAGCACGCGCGCGTTATCGAGCACCTGCTCCTGGTAACGGCGAAAATCCTTGTGCAGCGCCTCACCGAACGCGACCGCTTTCGCGGCGATCACGTGCATCAAGGGACCGCCCTGCAGTCCGGGAAACACGGCGGAGTTGAGCGCCTTCTCGTGCTCGGGCTTCGTGAGCACGAACCCGCCGCGCGGTCCGCGCAACGTCTTGTGCGTCGTGCTGGTGACGAAATCGGCGATGCCGACCGGCGACGGATACACACCCGCTGCGATCAAGCCGGCGTAGTGCGCCATGTCGACCATCAACACTGCGCCGACCGAGTCTGCGATCGCACGGAAACGCTCCCAGTCGATCACGCGCGAGTATGCGGACGCTCCGGCGATGATGAGCTTCGGCCGGTGCTCTTGCGCGAGGCGCTCGGCCGCGTCGTAATCGATCAGCTCGGTCTCGGGATTCAGCCCGTAGGGAACGACCTTGAACCACTTGCCGCTCATGTTCACCGGCGAGCCGTGCGTGAGATGTCCGCCATGCGGCAACGACATGCCGAGAATCGTGTCGCCCGGCGCAAGCGCGGCGAAGAACACCGCTTGGTTCGCCTGCGCACCGGAATGGGGCTGAACGTTCGCGCATTCGGCGTGGAAGAGCTTCTTCAGCCGCTCGATCGCGAGCGATTCGGCGACGTCGACGAACTCGCATCCGCCGTAATAGCGCTTGCCGGGATAGCCTTCGGCATACTTGTTCGTGAGCTGCGAGCCCTGCGCCGCGAGCACTGCAGGGCTCGCATAATTCTCGGACGCGATCAGCTCGATGTGATCTTCCTGCCGCTGGTTTTCCGCGGCGATCGCCGCCCAGAGATCCGGATCGGCCTGGGCGAGAGTCAGCGAACGATGGAACATGGCAGGCGCCCGGAGGCGAAGGTGGCGCGAAGGTCGAACGGGACACATTTTAGCATCCGGGATTCGCAGGGGCCGGATATAATCGCCCGGCCGCGACCGTGGCTTTCGCGCACGGGCGCAATGGCGAGACGTCGGCCCACGCTGCCACGTCCGTTTCCGAGGGAGGTCCCGTGAACGCCCTGCTCGCCCTTTCCCGCGCGATCGACGCGCTTACCGAGCGTATCGGCCGCATCGTCTACTGGCTCATCCTGATCGTCGTGCTGATCAGCGCCGCCAATGCGACCGTGCGCAAGGCGTTCAATTACAGCTCGAACTCGTTTCTCGAGATCCAGTGGTACCTGTTCTCGGCGATCTTCCTGTTCGGTGCCGGCTATGTGCTGATGCGAAACGAGCACGTGCGAATCGACATCGTCGCGGGACGACTGTCGATACGCGCGCAGAACTGGATCGACGTGTTCGGCATCCTCTTCTTCCTGCTACCGATGGCGGCCGTCATCGGGTGGTTCTCGATCCCGCTGTTCATGGATTCGTTCACGCGCAATGAAGTATCGACGAACTCGGGCGGCCTCATCATCTGGCCGGCGCGGCTGATGGTGCCGGTCGGATTCACGCTCCTGATCCTGCAGGGGATCTCCGAGCTGATCAAACGCATTGCGTTCCTGCGTGGGGCGATCCCGAATCCGCTCGATCGACACGGCGGCAAATCCGCCGAACAGGAATTGGCCGAAGAGATTGCACGCCAGGCTGCGGCGAAGCTGGACGAGGCGAAGCTGCAAGAGGCGAAGCTGCACGAGGCGAAGCCATGAGCGCGTTCCTCGTCGCGAACATGGCGCCGCTGATGTTCATGGCGCTCGTGATCACGCTGCTGATCGGCTTTCCGGTTTCGTTCTCGCTCGCCGCGGTCGGCATCGCGTTCGGACTGATCGGCATCAACCTCGGATTGCTGCAGACGACGCTGTTCCAGGCGCTGCCCGACCGGGTCTGGGGCGTGATGTCCAACGACACGCTGCTCGCGGTGCCGTTCTTCACGTTCATGGGCCTGATCCTCGAGCGAAGCGGCATGGCGGAGGACCTGCTCGACACGATCGGCCAGCTCTTCGGCCCGCTGCGCGGCGGCCTCGCGTATGCGGTTGTGTTCGTCGGTGCGCTGCTCGCGGCCACGACCGGCGTCGTCGCGGCGAGCGTGATCTCGATGGGGCTGATCTCGCTGCCGATCATGCTTCGCTACGGCTACGATCGCCGGCTCGCTTCGGGCGTGATCGCCGCGTCGGGAACGCTCGCGCAGATCATTCCGCCGTCGCTCGTCCTGATCATCATGGCCGACCAGCTCGGCCGCTCGGTCGGCGACATGTACGCGGGCGCTTTCATTCCCGGCATCATCCTCGCCGGCATGTATGCGCTCTACGTTGCCGGCGCATCGATCGTCAAGCCGAACTGGGCGCCGGCGTTGCCGCCCGAGGCGCGCTCGATCCGCGAGCCCGACGGCACGAGCGGCGTTCGCTCGCTGCTCGTTCTGGTCGTGCTGTCGGTCATCGTCGGCTGGGCCTTCTCGCATTGGCGACTCGCCGATACGCCGCTCGACGAGAAGATCGTCATCGGCACGTCGGTCGGCACCGCGTTTGCGTTCTTCGGCGCGGTCGTCAACCATCTGCTCAAGTTCGGGCTGCTGTCGAGGATCGCCGAGCGCGCGACGTTCGTGATGATCCCGCCGCTCGCGCTGATCTTCCTCGTGCTCGGCACGATCTTCCTCGGCGTGGCGACGCCGACCGAAGGCGGCGCGATGGGCGCGACCGGCGCGCTGTTCATGGCGCTCGGCCGCCGACGGCTGTCATGGAAGCTATTGAAGCAGGCGATGGACACCACGGCGAAGCTTGCGACGTTCGTCGTGTTCATTCTGGTCGGCGCGCGTGTGTTCAGTCTCACGTTCTACGGCGTCAATGGCCACGTCTGGGTCGAGCACCTGCTGACGAGCCTGCCCGGAGGCCAGCTCGGGTTCCTGATCGTCGTCAACATCCTGATCTTCGTGCTGGCGTTCTTCCTCGATTTCTTCGAGCTGTCGTTCATCGTCGTGCCACTGGTCGGCCCCGTCGCGGAGAAGCTCGGCATCGACCTCATCTGGTTCGGCGTGCTGCTCGGCGTCAACATGCAGACGTCGTTCATGCACCCGCCGTTCGGCTTCGCGCTGTTCTATCTGCGCAGCGTCGCGCCGACGAAGGAGTACTTCGACAAGCTCACGCAGAAGCTGACCGCCCCGGTGACGACCGGACAGATCTATTGGGGCGCCGTGCCCTTTGTCTGCATCCAGATCGTCATGATCGCGCTCGTCATCGCGTTCCCGCAGATCGTGATGGTCTACAAGTCGGGGGAGACCACCGTCGATCCGACCAAGATCCAGATCCAGCTGCCGCCGTCGGAAGGCGGAACACCCGGCGCGCAACCGGGCGAGCCACAAACGCCCGAGCAGCTGCTGCAGGAGCAGAAAAAGGAAGGCGAGGAAGCGGAGTCGCTCGAGGAAGCGTTCAAGAGCGCGCCGGCGGGCAAGGCGCCCGCGCCGCCCGGCAAATAGCGTCGCAACAACGCGTCATCGATTGGATGAAGAAAGAGCCCCGCGATCGCGGGGCTCTTTCTGTAATTGCGAGCTAAGGGCCGCGTCAGCTCTTCTTCGCCGCCGCCGGCGCCTGCTTCGCCGACGCCATGAACTGGTCGAAGTTCTGCTCGGCGACGCGGAACCATAGCACCTCGTCGTCGCGGAACTTCTTCCACGCGTCGAACACCTTCTTGAAATTGGCGTTCTTCGCCGAGGTCTCGTCGAATACCTCGTTCGCCGCGTTGTAGCAGGCGGTCAGGATCTCGCGCGAGAACGGCCGCAGCTGGACGCCCGCTGCGACGAGGCGTCGAAGAGCCGCCGGATTGAGCGCGTCGTACTTCGCGACCATGTCGACGTTCGCCTCCGCGCACGCGGACTCGAGAATCGACTGGTAGTCCTTCGGCAGCTTTTCCCACGCTCCGGTGTTGACGAACAGATCGAGCTCCGGCCCGCCTTCCCACCAGCCCGGGTAGTAGTAGTACTTCGCGACCTTGTACAGGCCAAGCTTCTCATCGTCGTACGGGCCGACCCACTCGGCCGCGTCGATCGTGCCCTTCTCGAGCGCCGGGTAGATGTCGCCGCCGGGAATCTGCTGCGGCACGAGCCCGAGCTTGCTCATCACCGCGCCCGCGAAGCCCCCGATGCGCATCTTCAGGCCCTTCATGTCGGCGACCGTCTTCAGTTCCTTGCGGAAGAAGCCGCCCATCTGTGCGCCCGTGTTGCCCGCAACGAAATTGATGATGTTGTAGCCCTTGAGAAACTCACGCATCAGCTGCAGCCCGCCGCCGTGGTACATCCACGCGTTCTGCATGCGAGCGTTCATGCCGAACGGGATCGCGCAGGCGAACGCGAACGTCGGATCCTTGCCGAAGAAGTAGTACGGCGCCGTGTGGCAACACTCGACGGTCGCGTTTTGCACGGCGTCGACGACGCCGAACGGCGGCACAATCTCGCCGCCGGCGAACACCTGGATCTGGAACTTGTTGTTGCTGCCGGCCGCGACACGCTTCGAGATCACCTCGGCGGCGCCGAAGATCGTGTCCAGGCTCTTCGGAAAGCTCGACGCGAGTCGCCACTTGACTTCGGGCGAGCCCTGCGCGAACGCAGGCGCCGATCCCGCCGCGAGAATGCCGGCCAGACCCGTGTGCTTGATGAAGGAACGACGTTCCATGGATCTCCTCTTTACGATGGCGTCGGCATGAGCCGACGATTGCGGGGCGCGCGTCGCCGCGCGTCGATTCTCGACTGGCGCCCGGGGCGCCTCCCTGGCGGCCTGCTCGTTCGCTCGCCGGCGATTCTATCCGAATTCGCAGGACCGCGAGGCCACGGCCGATCGACGCAGCGATAACGGTTGACGTGCGAATCAGGCCGACAGCTTGCGAACCGCGGTGAACAGCCCCCATGCCCACCCCGCCTGGCGCTCGAGCGTCTGCGTGAAGCGGATCAGGTAGCGCGCGTTGCCGGTGTCGAGCTCGACCATGCCACCGCCGACGAACTTGTCATCGGGGCCGATCAGACTGCGCTGCGCGGATTGCCGGTTTTCGGGATGCGCCGGCAGGTACAGGCCGAAGAACGGCCGGTCGGAGGCCGCGCCACCGCCGCCGACCGCCGATGGCGTCACCCAGCTTCGCAGCAGCACGCGCACCAGTCGCCGGCCGATGACCTCGACGCCAACGGTCACTTCGTCGACCTGATGGCGTTGCATCCGGCGCACGACGGCAAGCGCCCAGCTGTCGCCGTCCTTGAGCGCTAGGATCTCACCCAACTTTGCCGGCGCGTCCTTTGCGGGCGCGGTGAGCCGGCAGCCCGTATCGCTTCGGTCGACCATCTTCCACGTCGTGCCGCGAATGCGCCGCGCGACCGACTCGGGATTGACCTGCGGATTCACCATCTGGGTCACTTCGTCGTAGCTCGCGGTGACCGCCGGCGAGCGCGCCGCCTCGGGAAGGCGCTCGATCTCGGCGACCGCGCGGCACAGCGCCTGCAGGCCAACGACCACGCGGATCTCGGAGTCGGCCGCGAAGCGCGCGGCGCGCGGTGCCGTCGCGAGCGCATCAGGTCCGAACAGCGCTGCGAGCCGCATCAGCAGCAGCCGCTGCTCGCGCGCCGGCGGCTCGCCGGGCTTCGATGTTTCCTCATCCTGCTCGGGCAGCCAGCGCATCTGTTCGACGACGCGCGAATAGACGGGACCGGTATCGAGGAACAGCACGCGACCACCGCTATGCGGGCGATCGTGCCGGCGCAGTCCCTGCGTGCCGGTCAGGTCGACGAAGAAGCTTGCGCCGGTGCCCGGCGGCGGCACCAGCGTGAGCGATGGCGACCAGTCGTCGACCTGGCGCGCGACCCATTCGACCTGGTCGGGTGTGAAGTTGCCCGAGTCGAGCCGCATCAGCAGCAGCGTCTTCAGATATTCGTGCTCGACGCACACACCGGGCCGCGAGAACGCGCCGACGCCGAGCACGAGCTGCTCGCGCTGCCAGCCGCGCATCCGGGCGAACTCGTAGAGCTCGTGGAACTCGCGCCACTGCGCCGGAATCCAGTGGCCGTAGCGGAACAGCCGATACTTGCCGTCGAGTCCCTTGTAGTACGCGAGGCGAACGAGCACCCACGGCAACAGCGCGCGCCAGCGCTTGTTGTCGGCGCGCGGATAACCCGCGCGCAGCGCCATCGAGTACGCAGACGAAAACGCCTTGACGAGATCGAACACGGCGTGCCACAGCCGCGACTCGACGCCCGTGCTCTTCTGATAGTTCGCCGCGTACTGCTGCGTGAGCTGCGCGATCACCGGCTCGAGCCGCGCATCGATCTTCAGTAGCGCCTCGACTTGCGAAGGGCCGACCTCCTTGCGCGTTCCCGGAAACTCGCCGACGAGCTCGAGCGTCTCCTTCTGGATCCCCATCGCGTCGCTCGCCGGCAGCGCGGCGATCCAGCGCTGCGCGTTGCCGCCGCCGGCGAGCGGATCGTTCAGCGACCGAAGCCAGGTGAGGACCGGCGCAAGCATCGTCGTCGCGCGGCCGGGAGGCTCAGCGCCCGGCGACCGTCATTCGACCGACGAGGATCGAGCCGACGTGGCGCGAGCCGCGGCGGTCGACGTCGCGGCCGATCGCGACGATATCGCGGTACATGTCGATCAGATTGCCGGCGATCGTGATCTCCTCGACCGGATAGGCGATTTCGCCGCCCTCGATCCAGAAGCCGGCGGCGCCGCGCGAGAAATCGCCGGTGACCGGATTGACACCCTGCCCCAGCTGCTCGGTGACGAGCAGTCCGCGACCCATGCGGCGCAGCAGCGCCGGCAGGTCGTCGTCGCCGTGCGAGACGACAAGGTTGTGGTTGCCGCCGGCGTTGCCCGTCGTCGCCATGCCGAGCTTGCGTGCGGAATAGCTGCCGAGGAAATAGCCCTCGACGACGCCGCCTTTCACCACGTCGCGCGCCGCGGTCGCCACACCTTCGTTGTCGAACGGCGCGCTGCCCCGCATGCGAAGCAGATGCGGCTCCTCGCGGATCGACACGTGAGGCGCGAATACCGGCTTGCCGAGCGAGTCGAGCAGGAACGACGATCGCCGATACAGCGATCCGCCGGAGATCGCGGCGACGAAGAAGCCGATCAGGTCCACCGCTTCGGGCGCTTCGAACAGCACCGGGCATTCGAGCGTGCCGAGCTTGCGCGCATCGAGCCGACGCGCCGTTCGCTCGCCGGCCATGCGCCCGACCTGTGCTGCCGGCTGCAGATCGTCGGGCGCGCGTGCCGACGTGTACCAGTAGTCGCGCTGCATGCCCGCGGCATCGTCGCCGATCACCGAGCAGTCGATGTGGTGACGCGAGGTGCGGTAGCCGCCGATGAAGCCGTTCGAGTTCGCGTAGACGAACTCCGACTCGCCGCGCGACACCGATGCGCCTTCCGTATTGGTGAGCCGGGCATCGACGGCGAGCGCTGCGCCTTCCGCCTCGCGCCCGAGTGCGATCGCGTCGTCGACCGACAAATCCCACGGATGGTACAGATCGAGATCGGAAAACGTTCGCGCGAGCCGGTCCGGATCGGCGAGTCCGGCGGCGGGATCGTCGGCTGTGTATTTCGCGATCGCGAGCGCTTTGTCCACGGTCGCGCGGATCGCATCTGACGCGAAGTCGGCGGTGCTCGCGTGGCCGCGCCGCTGGCCGAGATAGACGGTGACGCCGATGCCCTTGTCGCGGTTGTACGCGATCGTCTCGACCTCGTCCTTGCGCACGGTGACGCTCTGGCCGATGCCTTGCGACGCTTCGGTTTCAGCGGCCGTCGCGCCGCCCGCTTTCGCGGCGTCGAGCACTTCGGCAGCGACGCGCTCGAGCTCCGCGGTCGGGAGAGGAAAGCGGCCGGCAGGCGCGGCAGGTTGCGGAGCAGTGCTCATGGATGGGAATAAACGTGGCGGCGGGCGACGCGGTGGCGGCCGTCAACGGGCTCTCCATCTGCATCGGGACTCCCCGCCAGGCGTGCGCTCGGGTCCGTGAGCTATGATAACAAACGCCCTCCGACTTTACCCCGGCGCCTCGTTTCGCCGGCGCCCGAACCTTCGCTCACGTGTCCACACCCGACCTCCGCAAGCGCCGGACGACGCCCGATCAGGCCGTCGCCGAAACCGAACGGCCGCCGTCGAAAACGCG
>WNFV01009921.1_pt1 | contig 10456 bp, 10 predicted proteins | sample 5400101 | NCBI WGS metagenome assembly WNFV01 (sample SAMN13153361, study PRJNA577476) | soil metagenome | isolation source: 115 cm soil or saprolite under grassland replicate 1 | place: USA:California | collected 2016-06-15 | reverse complement strand
ACCTGCCGGACGTACCCGTGGTCGTGCTGTCCAGCATGGACGTGTACCGGATCTTCGGGGCGCTCCTCGACGACGACCGCACGCCCATGGCGGTACCCGTCGACGAGGATGGCCCGCTCCGGGTGGGCCGGTACCCGTATGTGGCAAGGGCATGCGCTCGGACGACTACGACAAGCTCGACGTGGAGCCGGCGTACCTGGCGCGTGGCGGCACGGTCCTGCGGCTGGCGATGATCTACGGACCCCACGACCCGCAGCGGCGGGAGGAGCTCGTGCTCCGGCGGGTACGGGCGGGTCGCACCCGGATCCCGATCGGCCCGGCCGCCACGCTGCTGACCCGGCTGCACGTGGACGACACGGCGCGCGCCATCCTCGCCGCCCTCGACCAGCCGTCCGTGGCGGCCGGCCAGGTGTTCAACATCGGCGAGGCGCAAGCGTACTCGGTACGGGCGTGGATGCGGCTGATCCTGGACGCGGCCGGGCACTCCGCCGAGCTTGTCCGGGTACCGGAGGAGAACCTGCCCGCCGACCTGGGCCTCACCCGTACCCATGCGCAGCACCTGCTGGTGAGCAGTCGCAAGGCCATGGACCTGCTCGGCTGGCGCCCGGAAGACGGGGCGACCGCGGTGGCCCGCTCGGTGCGCTGGCACCTGGACCATCCCCCCGACGACGCCTCGACCGACTTCGCCGAGGACGACAAGGCTCTTGCCAGCCTCTAGCTAACCGTAAGGTGCCCGCCGGCACTCCTGCGCGCGTGGATAACGACGGCTAACTGAGCCAGAGCAGTATCGCTGGCGGCCGCTGAGCCGCCCAGGTGCGATGCGTTCTTGGTGCGGGTCATCGGAACTCCTTCCGCCGATACAGCCGGCCGGCGTGCTCGATGATGGCTGGCTCGTCGGTCCGATGAGCGCCGATGACCGGGCGGGCCGTCCCGACCGTGCGCGTTGGTGCAGAGGGTGGTGGCGCAGACCGATGCGCGGACGGCGGCCGCGATACGGCCCGAGGCTGGTCGACCGGTACGGACACGATGAGGTCGCTGAGCGACGCGCCGTACGTGTTCAGCAGTACCAGCCCGCCCACGAACACCCGCTGCTGATCAGGCCGGTCGTAGTCCTTGCCGAAGAGCTGCTCCACCCTGAGCGCGAAACCGTTTGGCAGCTCGCGTAAAACGTGAACGTCGGGCGTGATCCACAGAATCTCGCCCTCGGCAATGTCGTCGTACACAACCGTCTCCCTGCTCTTGCGGGGCACCGAGACGGGCGGAGTTGGCGGCCGGGCTCGGATCCAGGCCTCAGCACCCGTCCCGGTGTCGTATCGCCTACCTTGCTCGCACGGTCGGTGACAGCCCACCCTCCGCGATGGTCATCTGTTGTTCGGAAATCCCGCTTGAACCGGGAAGTTTCAGCTCGGTTCCGTCGGCAGGTATGCGGCAGGTAGCTTTACCCGCAAGGACGGCTTGTGACCACATTGAGGGGCGTGCCGTGGCTGAGCGCAGTCGGAAGCAGGAGCGCCAGTACCTGGTGCGCACGCTGCGTGCCCAGGGTAAGACGTGGGTTGAGATTGCCGAGGTCTTCCGTCTCCGGTACCGGGTCAACCCGCGGCTTGCTCTGCGCTGGGCGCACGGCTGGAGTCAGCAGCAAGCCGCCGATGAGTGGAACGCCCGGTGGCCGGACGACCAAAGAACGTTCAAGAATTTCTCGTATTGGGAAGTCTGGCCGAGTAGTACGGGACACGCGCCACCGCTGGATGTCCTAAACCGGCTGGCACGGCTCTACCAATGCAGCGTGAGCTATCTACTCGTAGACCAACCCGACTACTGCAACGAAGATAGTGCCCACAAGGCGCTATCTGTGGCCAGCGATTCATCCGTACCTCTGAGAGGTGAAGCCGTTGTCGCCGGTCAAGCAGAGATGCTGTTTCTTGACCTCCTCAGCCAGCACCCGTTAGGAGACCGCGCCCTCGCGGTGCCATCCGCGTCGTACGGCAGCGCTACCGCGCTCGCGCATCAGCTCCAGGAGACCAACTTCGAGGAATTGGCGGAAGCAGCCGGGCGCGCGGCTTGCTTTGCGGCATGGGCCGAGACCACCAACGTAGGACCAATGAATCTGCAACGTTTTGAGACAGAGACTCGCCGGCTGGCCCGGGACTATCTCTCCCAATCGCCGCTTCCAATCTTCACGAAGACCGCAGATTTAGCACGCACGGCCTTCGATCTCCTCCAGAGCGGCCATCAACATCTATCCCAAACCCGAGAACTCTACGTTGCGGCCGGACGCCTTTCGGCCTTGCTTTCGTGGATCTCCGGTGACCTTGGACAGCCGGCAGCCGCAGCGGAACATGCGCGTGCGGCGTGGATTTGCGCTGATCAGGCCGATAATTCGACCCTTCGGGCGTGGGCGATGTCCGTTGCATCGAAGGCGGCATTTTGGGATAACGACTATGCTTCGGCCGCCGAATCTGCGTGTGCTGGTCAACGATATGCGGCTGCCGGAACGGCGCTGGTGATGCTAGCGTGCCAAGAAGCCGACGCGCTCAAGGCGCTGGGCCACGTTCGAGAGGCTGAGGATGCGGTCTCCCGCGCGAAGACCATGCGAGATCAGATCGACAGCTCAGACGACCTTGGTGGGTTGTTCTCATGCGGCCCGGCTCGCCAGGCGAATTACGAGATTGGCGTTCACCTGGCGGCAGGCCGGCCCCAGCACGCAATTACGGCGGCAGGCGAAGCAGAGGAAGCGTACGCGTCCGGCGACCAATGGGCTTACGGCACCTGGGCACAGATCCGATTCGGCGCAGCCCTCGCACACATTATGCTAAACAAGCTCGATGCCGCCGACGAGGATCTAGAACCGGTGTTCGCGATGCCGCCTGATAGGCGTTTGGATACACTTGCCAAACGGGCGTGGGAGGTAGTGAGCCTGCTGACCGTCCGCAAGCTGGAACGCAGTCGTGAGGCACGCGAGTTGGTTGACCGGATTAACGACTATTGCAGCTCGCGTCGGACAGTACGTGAGATCACCCGGTAAGGGCAAGAATACATGACGACTCAAGACGCGATGCGCGATCATTGGTGGTGGCGGCCCGGATGGCGGGTCGGCCGAAAGATGTACACCTGGCATGTCACTTTCGACGGTCAAGACTCCTTGCATGAACTTGTCGCGTCCTACCAATCAGCACTAGAGCCTTTGTCGGGCTTGGACCTTATTCCCCCGCGCTGGTTGCACCTGACAATGCAGGGAGTAGGCTTCATAGACGAAGTCCCGGAGGACGACGTTCGTTCGATCGTTGGTGCCGCGCGCTCACGGTGCGCGTCATTAGCGCCGTTCGAGTTGACATTCGGAGCGCCAAAGGTCGACCCAGAGGCAATCATGTTCGCCCTGCACCCGGCGGAGCGCGCGCAAGCCCTGCGGAGTCAAATCAGGGCAGCCATCGCAGATGTGTGGGAAGCGGAGAAGGTTCCGGAAGCAGAGCAATGGAGCCCGCACGTGAGCATCGCGTACAGCAACGCAACCGGACCGGCTGAGCCTTATGCAGAAGCGCTGTCGCGTGTCGAGGCGACGCCAGCAACGCTCCTGGTTCCAAAGGTCGAGTTGATCGTCCTGAACCGCGATAACAGAATGTACGAGTGGACCACTTTCGCATTGGTGCGGCTGGGCGGCTAAGAGAATTCAGCGGTTGTCATGCGGAACTGGCTTCCGCTCGACGGCTCGATTAGCGGCTGGCTGGGATTCTCGGGACGGTCAGCCGCGAGGTACCCGCGACAGCCCCGTTCGAGTCGGCTCCGCATCCAACTCGGAGGTCAGTCAATGTTGCATGAGATTGTCACTGGAGCCGGCATGCCCAAGCCTCTCGGGCCATACTCGCCGGTCGTCCGCGTCGGACACCTGCTGTTTCTCTCCGCTCAAACCGGTGTTGACCAGTCCACTGGGACCGTTCCCCAGGGAGGTTTCGAGGCTGAGTGCCGCCAAGCGTTCACCAACCTCGGACAGGCGTTGCGCGCGTCGGGCTCGGACCTTGCGCACATCGTCAAGACCACGATCCTGTACGCCGACCTTGCCGACCTTCCGATTGTGAACAGGGTCTACACCGAGGTGTTCCCAACCAACCCGCCCGCCCGCACGGCCGCTGTCGTCGGCCTTGCCGGAGGTCGTCGAATCTCCGTCGACGCTATCGCCGTCCTGCCCGGATCCGAGTGATGCCGGGAACGTTCAATCCTGTGCCTTGCCCGTAGTCAGCCGCGCCAGGACCAGGGCGACCAGGATGATGGCGCCGTAGATGGCCTGGATCCAGTAGCCGCTCACATGGGCCAGGGTGAGGATGTTCGTGATCAGCCCAAGCACGATCACGCCGCACAGCGCGCCGAAGATGGTGCCCTTGCCGCCTTCGAGGCTCACGCCACCGATCACGGCGGCCGCGAAGACCTGGAAGATCAGGCCCTGCCCCTGGGCCGCGGCGACCGAGCCGAGGCGGCCGGTCAGCAACAGGCCGGCCAGGGCGGCCAGCAGGCTGCCGACCATGAACACCACCCACACGACCCGGTCGGTACGGATACCGGCCGCCCGCGCCGCCTCGGCGTTGCCGCCGACCGCGTAGATCGCCCGGCCGTGCCGGAAGAAGCCGAGGAACACGATGCCCGCGCTGAACAGCACGCCGCAGATCCACAGCGAGGCGGGCAGCCCGAACCACTGCGTGTTGCCGAGGTAGGAGACCGAGGGCGGCAGCGCGAACAGGCTCTTGCCCGTGGTGGCGCCGGTCTGCAGTCCACGTAGGACGATCAGCATCGCGAGCGTGACGATGAACGCCGAGAGCTGGAACCGCAGGATCATCAGGCCGTTGAACGCCCCGATGAGCAGCCCGATCAGCAGGCACAGCGGGATCGCGAGCCAGGTCGGCCAGTTGGTGCCCAGGCCGCCGTTCTCCCGCGAGATCACCAGCGCGACCGCGAGCGCCGGTGCGATGCCGATCGTGGACTCCAGGGACAGGTCGAACTTGCCGGAGATCAGAATCAGCGACTCGGCGAGCACGAGCAGCGACAGCTCGGTCTGCTGCTGCAGCACGTCGATGATGTTCGAGGCGGACAGGAACACCGGGTCGACCAGCGTGCCGACCACGGCGAGCAGGAGGATCGCCGGTACCAGGGCGAGGTCGCGGAACCGGGCGAGCTGGATGCCCCGCTCGCCCAGGCCGGCACGCGGCTGGGTGGCCACCGGCGGGGTAGCCAGGGACGGCGGGGTGCTCATGATGTACCGACTCCTTCCACCGCGGCGATGAGCTCGGCGTCGGCCCATCCTCGCGGCATCTCACGAACCACCTTGCCGTGGAACATCACCAGGACGCGGTCGCAGGAACGCAGGTCGTCGAGCTCGTCGGAGACCACCAGGACGCCGGTGCCGACGTCGGTCGTGCCGGTCACGATGCCCAGCAACGACTCCTTCGACCGCACGTCCACCCCTGCGGTCGGGCTGATCAGCACGAGCACCCGTGGCCGGTTGGCCAGCGCCCGTGCCAGCACGACCTTCTGGGCGTTGCCGCCGGACAGGCCGTTCACCGGCTGCTCCGGGCCGGCGGTCTTGATGTCGTACTCGGCGATCATCCGCCGGGCCACTGCGCGGCGCCGCGCCGGGGCCACGATGCCCGGCGGACCGAGCTGGTCGGCGATTGGCAGGGTCACGTTTTCGGCGACCGACAGCAGCGGGATGAGGCCTTCGCGGTGGCGGTCGCGGGGCAGGAACCCGAGGCCGGCGCCGAGCGTGTCCGGCACGCTGCCCGGCCGGACCCGCCGGCCGGCGATCGTCACGGTTCCCGCGTCGGCCTTGCGCAGCCCGGCAATGGTCTCGGCGAGCGCCACCTTGCCGCTGCTGCCCGAGCCGATGACGCCGACCAGCTCCCCCGCGCGTACCTGCAGGTCCACGCCCTCGTAGTAGTCCGCCATGGACAGCCCCGACGCGTTGAGGACGACCGGGGCGTCGGCCGGCAGCCGGGACCGTTCGGCGGCCTCGGTCAGCGCGACCGCCTCGCCGGTCATCGCCTCGACGAGCGCGTCGTGCGACAGCTGCGCCACCGGCCGGGTGAGGATGTGCCGGGCGTCGCGGAACACCGTGACGGTCTGGCACACCTGGTACACCTCCTGCAGGTGATGCGAGATGAACAGGAACGTGACCCCGGCCGCGCGCAGCGCCTGCATCCGGGTGAAGAGCCGGTTGATCGCGGCGGCGTCGAGCTGCGCGGTCGGCTCGTCCAGGATGATGAAGCGCGCCCCGAACGACAGCGCTCGCGCGATCTCCACGAGCTGGCGCTGCTCCACCGTGAGATCGCCGGCCAGCCGGCGCGGGTCGACGTCGACGCCGTACTCGCCGAGCACGTCCGCCGCCCGGCGGCGCAGGCCCCGCCAGTCGATGAGGCCGTGCCGGGCCTGGCGGTTGATGAACAGGTTCTCGGCGACGGTCAGGTCGGGAATGATGGTCGACTTCTGGTACACGCAGGCGGCCCGCTGCCGCCAGGCGTCCCGGTCGGACAGCGGCGGCGCAGGCTGGCCGTCGAAGCGCACCTCGCCGGCATCGGGCTTGAGCAGGCCGGTGAGCACCGCCACGAGGGTTGACTTGCCGGCACCGTTGCGCCCGACCAGCGCATGGGTCTCGCCCGGCTGCACGACGATGCCCGCGTCGAGCAGCGCCGTCGTCGCGCCGTACCACTTCGTCACGCCGTATGCCTCGGCAGCCGGAGCCGCGGCCGGGGCAGGTGCTGCCCCGGCCGCCGCTCCCGCTATGTCAAGCGCCATCACTTTCCGATCTGGTTGCCCCACAGCGACTTGTCATCGACATTCTCCTTGGTGACCAGCGGTGCTGCTAGCTGGTCTTCAAGTCCGTTACCCACGTCGACGATGTTGCTGTCGTGGTCGGTCTTGCCGGGCGAGAACGTCTTGCCCAGCAGCGCCTGCTGCGCGTAGAACAGCCCGTACTTGGCATAGAGGTCAGCCGGCTGGGACACGGTCGCGTCGATGTCACCGTTGCGGATGGCCTCGTACTCCTGCGGGAGGCCGTCGTTGGAGACGATGAAGATGTGCTTCGGGTCGTCCGGCTTGACCAGCAGGCCCTTCGACTTCAGCAGCTGCAGCGTCGGGGCCAGGAACACGCCGCCGGCCTGCATGTAGATGCCCTTGAGGTCGGGGTGCTGGGCGAGCGCGGCGTTGAGCGCCTTGAAGGCCTCCTCGCCCTTCCAGTCGGTCGGCGCCGCGATGACGTTGATGCCCGGGAACTTGCTCTTCATGCACTCCCCGAACGCCTCCGAGCGGTCGCGCCCGTTGACGGACTTCAGGTCGCCCTCGAACTCGATCAGGGTGCCCTTCCCGCCGAGCTTCTGGCCGAGGAAGTCGCAGGCCTTCTGCCCGTACGCCCGGTTGTCAGCCCGGACGACCATATACACCTTGCCCTTGTCCGGCCGGGTGTCGACGGACACCACGGGGATGTTCTTGCTGGCTAGAGTCTCCAATGTGGACGCGATGGCGCCGGTGTCCTGCGGCGCCATGACGATGGCCTTGGCACCCTGGCTCACCATCGCGTTGACGTTGGCGATCAGCTTCGTCACGTCGTTCTGCGAGTTGGTGGTGGTGAGCTTGACGCCCAGCTGGTCGGCCATCTGCGGAACGTACTTGGTGTAGGAGTTCCAGAAGTCGGAGTCGGACCGTGGAAAGTCCAGGCCGACCGTCTGCTTGCCTTTGTCGCCTCCGGTACCTCCCGACGACGACCCGCCGGACTTGCCGCAGGCGGTGGTGCCCATCAGCGCGGCGGCGAGCGCGACGCTGAGTAAAACCGGGGTCTTTCTGAGCATGAAGCCTCCTTGAGGAATATCTATCGCTGGATCGCGCCGGTCAGACGCAGATCCCGCGAGCTTGCGCCGACCATGATCCGGTACTGTCCAGCGCTGACCACCCAACGGTGCGAGGCAACATCCCAGTGGCTAAACGACCGCGGTGTCAAGGTGAACGTGACATGGGAGGTCGAGCCGGACCCGAGGACCACCTTCGTGAAGCCGGCGAGCTCGGCCGGCGCCTCGGGAACTGCCGTGGTCGACGGGGAACCGACGTAGAGCTGGACGATCTCACCGCCGCTGCGGCTGCCGGTGTTGCGCACGTCGAGCTCGACCGTCACGGTACCGTCGGCGAGCGGCGTGACCAGCAGGTTGGAGTACGAGAACGAGGTGTACGACAGCCCGTGCCCGAACGGGAACAGCGGCGTGATGTTGCGTGCGTCGTAATGGCGGTACCCGACGAAGATGCCCTCGGAGTAGGTGGCGGTGCCGTCCACGCCGGGGAACTGTTCCACGGTGTTCGCCGGTACGTCGGACTCCCGGCGCGGGAACGTGACGGGCAGCCGGCCCGACGGGTTGAACCTGCCGAACAGCACGTCGGCGACCGCGTTGCCGTCCTCCTCGCCCGGGTACCAGGCCTGCAAGATCGCGGGGACCTGGCTGACCCACGGCATGAGGACCGGGCTGCCGGTCTTGACGACCACGACCGTGCGCGGGTTCGCGGCGGCGACGGCCGACACGAGCGCGTCCTGGTTGCCGGGCAGCGCGAGGTTGGGCCGGTCGCTCCCCTCGGACTCGGTGTCCTCGACCATGACGATCGCCACGTCGGCCCTCCGAGCGGCAGCCGCCGCGGACGACGTGTCGGTGCCGCTGTTCGTCGTGACCTTCACGCCGGGGCCGGCCCGGCTGCGCAGTCCGGTGCTCGGGCTCACGGTGTACAGCGGCTTGACGTGCGAGCTGCCGCCACCGCCGGTCTTGGCGACGTCCGGGCCGATCAGCGCTATCCGCTTCAGGTTGGATGACGACAACGGCAGCACGGGGGACCCGTTCACCAGGTTGTTCTTCAGCAGGACCATGCCCATCTCGGCCAGGGTGCGGGCGACCGCGCCGTGCGCGCTCGCCGGGATCGGCTGGGGATTCGGCGTACGGTCGAAGATCCCGAACTCGATCATCTTGGTGTACCGGCGGATCAACTTGTCGTCGATCGTCGCCATCGACACCTGGCCGTTCTGCACCGCGGTCTTCAGCGCATCAGTGAAGAACCGGCCGACCGGGAACTCCAGATCCATGCCGGCGTTGGCCGTCGCCACGGTGCTGTGCACCGCGGTGAAGTCGGAGAAGACGAACCCGTCGAAACCCCACTCCTGCTTGAGGATGTCGGTCAGCAGCAACGGGTTCTCGCAGTTGAAGGTGCCGTTGATGCTCGGGTACGCGCACATCACCGAGCCGACGTGGCCGTCGGTGACCGCCGCCTCGAACGCCGGCAGGTAGATCTCGCGCATCGTGCGCTCGTCGATGATCTCGTTGATGGTCTTGCGGTTGGTCTCCTGGTTGTTGCCCATGTAGTGCTTGACGTTGGCGATCACGCCACGGGCCTGCATCGCCTGGATGTAAGGCACCGCGAACTGCCCGGCCAGGAACGGGTCCTCGCCGTAGCTTTCGAAGTTGCGCCCGCCCTGCGGCACCCGGGCAATGTTGACCGTCGGCCCCTCCAGCAGGTCGCGGCCGACCATCAGGACCTCTTGACCGATCAGGTCGCCGTACGTGGTGGCCTGGCGCACGTCCCACGACGCCGCGAGCGAGATCGGGGCGGGCAGCGCGGTGGCCGACGGCTGCGTGACGCCGCCGGTGCTCACGCCGGCCGGGCCGTTGGTAATGAGCAGCTTCGGAATGCCCAGCCGGGGCAGGTCCGGGATGGTGCGGAACTCGGTGCTGGTCTGGATACCGTGCAGCTGGTCGATCTTCTCGTCGAGCGTCATCTGCGCCACGATCGCCTTGGCCCGGTCGATCGGCGCGAGAGCGGTCAGGTCGGCGCCGGCAGGGCCACTCGTGGTGAGGATGAACGGGACGGTCGTGGCGGTGGCGGCCAGTGCCGCCAGCAGTCGGGAGGACGTTCTCACGAGGACTCCTCAGGGAGTGAGCGTGATGAGGGTGGCGCTGCCGGCCGGCAGGCTCAGGGTCAGGTCGCTGCCGTTGACCGCGACCGGCGTGGGGTCGGCACCCGCGTAGGTGCCGTCCCTGCCGACGAAGTGGCCGCCGAGCGTGATGCCCGTCTGGGTGGTCAGGGACGGCGCGGTCAAGGCGATCCGGGTGCCGTGGGTGAAGGCGGCTCCCAGGTGGACGGTTGTGATGAGCGGGCCGTTGCTGGCCGGGTCGGTGACATTGACCAGGACCAGCCGAAGCCGGGTGCCGTTGCGCACGGCGTACGCCCGCAGCCGGGTCAGGTCGCTGTTGGTGAGGCTGGCGAACCGGCCGGTGCCGAGCAGGCGCATCAGGAGCGAGGAGTAGTAGACCGGGCGTACCCGCAGCAGACCGGCCGCGGCGTCCGCGTCGGTCGCGGCACAGAACGGGGTGTACGCCTTGTAGAGCGGCTTCGCCGCACCGCACCGGGCGATGGAGCTGTGCAGGTAGAAGCCGGACAGCCCCGACTGCGC
>WNFV01009920.1_pt1 | contig 10456 bp, 6 predicted proteins | sample 5400101 | NCBI WGS metagenome assembly WNFV01 (sample SAMN13153361, study PRJNA577476) | soil metagenome | isolation source: 115 cm soil or saprolite under grassland replicate 1 | place: USA:California | collected 2016-06-15 | reverse complement strand
TTGCGCCCGATCAGCGCCTCGCGCCGCGCCGCGTATGCGAGCAGGTCGGCGGCGGCGTCCTCGGCGCGCTTCAGGTCGGCGCGCTTCTCGCCCAGGTCGCGCTCGCGCACCAAAAGCTCGCGCCGGTGAACCTTGAGCGCATCGGCGGCCGCGTCGCGCTCGCGGGCTGCCGGCGCAAGTGCGCGCAGCTCCTGCTCCAGCGCGTCGAGCTGTGCCCCGACTGACTCGATCTCGGCGCTGCGGCGGCATAGTAGGTCTTCGTCACGGGCCAGTTCGCGGCCGTCGCGCTCGACGCGCTCCTCGGCGCGTTGCAAGCGCTGCTCCTCGTCGGCCCAGCCTGCCAGCGCGCGCGCCTCAGCGCGGGTGGTGCGGTGCTGGTCGGGCGTGTAGCCCAGCGCGGCGAGCTCGCCATCCAGCCAGGCCAGCGCGACCCGCTCCTCGCGAGCGTAATCCTCGATCTGCAGCGTTGTCGTCAGCTCGGCGATCCGTTCATCCAACTCGTGCAGCGCCGGCGCCTCGTCGTCAATCGCGCGCAAGTCGCGGTGCAGCGCATCGATCTGGGCTTTCAGATGCGCTTGCTCAGCTATGCCCGACTCTAGTGTGGCAATGCGTGCATCCAGTGCTCTGACCTCGCGATCGAGTGCCGCAGGGCTGCCCAGGCCGGCGATCTCGGCCTCGACCTGGGCGATCTCGGCGCGCACACCGCGCTGGTAGTCGCCCTTCACGAGCTGAAGCTGGACGTCGTCGAGCGCGCGCTGATCTTCGACCTGCCCACGGCGCGACTCCTCGGCCGCCAGCAGGTCGCCCTCCAGCCGAGCGATTCGCGCCGCGACCTGGGGCAGCTCGGCGGCGCGACTCTCTCGCGTCTTGATCTCGGCCCGCTGCTGCTTGAGCTGTGCCTCGATCGCGTCGGCCTCACGCCGCGCGGCGCTGAACTGCGCCCGTAGATCCTTGCGCTCGCGTTCGTACTCGGCCTCGATATGCGCGATTCCGTCGTGGCCCAGCTCGCTCCCACAGAGCGGGCAGGCCTGCGCGTCGCTCCCGAGCAGCGCCAGCTTCTTGTTGATCTCGTCGCCTTGCGCCTTGATCGAATCGCAGGCCGCTCGCAGCGCGCCGACTTGCTCGACCGACTCGTGTTCGATTCGCCGCAGCTCTTCAAGATGCGCCAGGTCGTCTTCCCGCCGCGCCCGCTCCTCGTTCGCCTGATCCAGATCGGCACGCCAGAGGGCCTCGTCCTTGAGGCGCGCGGTCGCGTCCTTGATCCGCCGCTTCAGCTCCTCGCGTGTGCCGACGAGCGAGTCGTGCCGCAGGTCGATCTGCTTCTGGAGGTCTTTCAATTGCAGCTGGAGCTTGTGAACCACTTGGTCGCGCTCGCGCAGTGCGCCGCGCTGGCCGCGCGCGGCGGCCAGTTCGTCGGACAGGGTCGCGAAGCCAGCGAGCTTGGCGGCGAGGCGGGTGATCTCGGCCTCGATCGCGGGGCGGCGGGCGGCCCGCTCGCGGCATCCCTTCAGCTCACCCTCGGCGACTCGCAGGTCGGCGCGCAGGCGGCGCTCGGCGTCGCGCAGCGTATCGTCGTGGGCACTGCGCCGCTTCTGAAGCGCCTCGTACTCGCCGCTCAGGCCATCCAGCCGCTCCAGTTCGGCCTGCGCTGCCTTAAGCGCCGCGACGCCTGTGGCGATATCCGCGCGCCGCGCCAGCATCTGCTCGGCCTCGGCCAGCGCACCGCGCAGAGAGTCGATCTCACGAACCAGCTCGTCGCGCTCGGCTCGCAATCCGCCGAGGCGCGCCTGCAGCTCGTCGCGCAGCGGTTTGCGGCTTTCGAGCATCTGGACGCGTTCGGATGCCTCGGCTAGCGCCGCCTCGGCCAGTCCGACGGCGTGTGCCAGTTCATCCACGCGTGCCTCGGCCTCGTCGACGAGCTGGGTGAGGCCGGCGCGCTTCTCGGCCTGGCGCTCCAGTTCTCCGATCTGCCCTTCCAGGACTTTGAGTTGGCCGTCAAGCTCTTTGGCGCGCTCCTTCGCCTTGCCTTCCAGCTCTTCGAAGGCATCCAGGCCCAGGATATCCGCCAGCACCTGCTTGCGGCGGCCTGGCTCCTTGCGTGTGAACTCGTCGGCGTGGCCCTGGCGCAGGTAGGCGGAGTTGGCAAAAATGTCATAGTCCATCCGCAGCGTGCTGAGGATCGTCTGCTGGGTCTCGCGGATGCCCGCGCCGCTCAATACTTTCCAGCTGCCATTGTTGCGCACCTGGAAGTCGAGCGCGCTCTGGCCGGTCTTCCGACCCTTGCTGCGCTTGCGGATGATCCGATAATCCTGGCCGTCGAGCGCGAAGATCAGCTCGACCTCCATCTCCTGCGCGCCGAGCGCGATCAGCTCGTCGTCGCTCTTGAGGCGCGCCTCGCCCCACAACGCCCAGGTGATCGCGTCGAGCAGCGCCGATTTGCCGGAGCCGTTCTCACCCGAAAGACACGCGATCGAGATGCCGTCGAGATCAAGCGGAGGCACGTCGTCGCGGTAGCACATGAAGTTGCGCAGCACCAGCTTACGTGGGATCACGGGGGCCTCCGTGTTGCGTGAGTTTATGTTTCACGTTTTATAGTAGCACAAGTTTGCGAATGAGACACGGCCATTATACGCTCGGTTGCGAGCTGGCGCAAGCATGACCGGCTCTATGTATCGCGCCTAACCGTAGTTAGCACGTATGTTAACCCGCATTTTATCTTTTCTTGAAGATGGCCTGCTATCGTCACGCTGCTCACGATTGGTTCAGTGAAGGAGGTTTGGCATGTCTCTCAGACAAAAGCCCGGCTGGTTCAAGCCGCTGATTCCCGTCGGTACGCTCGTCGCCGCGCTCCTCAGTCTGGGATTGCTCGCCGCCGCGCCATCGGCCGCCGGCACAGCGGATCAGGCCGGCAGGCCTCAGGAAGCGAATGATCCCGGCGCCGATTATGAGGGCGAGTTGCGCGAGCATTCCCGCGATCTCTTCGGGTTCGGCAAGCCGGTCGCGGCTTCAGCCAGCACGCCGAGCAGCACCGAGCCGGGCAATAAGGCGGTCGCTGTCGCCGGCAGCCTCTCGGTGAAGCTGGTCAGCGACAAGGTCGGCGAGAACGCCGATATGATCGCACTCTGGCCGAACGACAAGCGGCCGACTCACGCGATCATCTGCAATGAGATCGACGGCACGACGGCGGGCGCGCCGGCCAGCGTACAGCGAGTGCGGCTGTCCGACGGCCAGGTGAACGATATGATCTCTGGCATGACCTCGTGCGACCCCGCGCACCGCACGGAGTGGGGTACGATCGTCGTCGGCGAAGAGGCCGGCAAGACCGGGCGGGTCTGGGAGATCCTCGATCCGCTCAACGTTAACGGCGTCACCGTTGACCGAGTCGCCGGAACCACATCCAACCCGGCGCACGTCGTCGCTCGAACCGCGCTGGGGCAGGTGAGCTTCGAGGGCATCGTACTGCTGCCTGACGGCACAAGCTACTACGGCGATGAGTTGCGGCCGTCCAGCGGCAAGCCGGGCGGCGGAATCTACAAGTTCGTCCCCACCGCGCCGCAGGCGGCTGGCGCCGGGCCGATCAGCAGCCTGGATCAATCGCCACTGGCAGCCGGATCGGTCTATGTGCTGCGGTTGGGTCTGCGCTCGGGCGGGACGGATTATGGTCAGGGCACGAACACCGGCGCCGGCAAATGGATCGGCCCGCTGCCCACTGCGACCGATCTGGCGAGCGCGGCGCTGGCGGCTGGCGGCTACACCGGCTACTACCGGCCGGAGGACATGGATCTCGACCCGATCGCCTGGGCCAGGGGCGAGGTGCGCGCCTGCTGGCCGAACACCGGCAATGACGCGCAAGAATTGTGGGGCGAGGTCCTGTGCTTCACCGACAAACCGACAAGCGAGGCGGGGTTCAACACCGGCGCGAAGCCGGTCGTGACGCCGTTCATCATCGGCAACTCGCACCTGCGCATGCCCGATAACCTCGATTTCCAGCCGCACACTGGCATCCTCTACGTCCTGATGGATGCCACGACCAGCGCCGAAGACCCCAATTTCACCAACGACGACGTCTGGGCCTGCCTGCCCGACGGCGCGGACAGCGACACGCTCTCGGACGGCTGCGTGCGCGTGATGACGCTCAAAGACGGCGCGGCCGAGTTCACCGGGCTGCAGTTCCTGGGCGACGGCAAGAGCTTCCTGATCCACCTGCAGCAGCGCACGCAGGACGGCCGGGCCGTTCCGGGGACGACGGATGAGCTGCGCGTTTCAGGGTTGAAGCTGCCCTAGAGCTTCACAATCAGCTCGGCCAGTCGGCGCCGGTAGGTCGCGCTCGCGACCTTCTCCCACAGGCGCGGCAGCTCCTCACGGCGCTCGGCGCTCTCGGCCTCGCGGGCCTGGATGTATGCCTGGATGGCATCCTGCCCGTCGAGGCCGAGCATCTGAATGCGCTGCCGCGCCACCACAGCGTCCTGCATATCGCCCAGGCAACCTTGTAGGGCGACCAGCGGCGCCAGCACCGTCTCGACGTTCCGGCCGAGCGCGTCGGCGAAGAACTCCAGTGTGTAGCGCAGCCGTTTGCCGGCGATCCGCGCCTCATGCAGTTGCTCGTCGGATGCGGTCGCCAAGCCGACCTCGTTCGCACGCCACAGTTCGTAGCGCCGCCAGATCGCGCTTCCGGCGAAGTCGCGCACGCGCATCGTCGGGTCGACGCCGTCGTTAACGGCCACCCCAGCGCCGGCCGTCGTCAGGAATGTGGCGAGGGCGCGCTTGAACTTCCGGTAGCGCCGCTGCTGGAGGTCGTCCAGCAAGACCGCGCGGGCCTCGGCGCGCCGCTCCTCAATCGCCGCGATCAGCGGGTCGATCCCGGCGCGGGCCTCTTCCGGCAGCCCGGCCTGGTATGTGACAACATGCTCGCGAAACACGTCCAGGTCGCGCATATCGGCCAGCGCGGCGGTCACGCGCCGCAGCCCGCGCCGGTAGCGTCGCAGCTCCGCCGGGTCGTAGATCGTTTCGACGACCTGGAACGCGGCGCGCAGCCGGCGGCTGGCGACCCGCATCTCGTGGACATCGTCGGGGTCGTCGTCCTTCAGCACATTCTCCTCGCGCGCGAGCAGCCGCCCAAAGAAGCGCCGCAGCACCCGCCGCGCGCCCTCGGCGATCGGCTCGCCGCCATCGAGTCGATCCGGCGGAACCGCGTGGATCGTGAGCGCTACCCCCGCCCCGTTCGCGGCCGCAATCGGCGCGACTGGTTCCCCCGGCTCGCTAGGGCGGAGCGTTAGCGCGCCGATGCCGGCGCGCCAGAGCTCGCAGCGCGCGGTCGCAGCCTCGGCAGCCTCGGCTGCGCGCTCGCCGCCGAGTACCAGTATCGTCCCGTCTTCTGTTACCTGCGCCGCTAGGCCCCCCGCCGGTTCGGCGGCCAGCCCGCCGGCGACCTGCAAGATGGCCGCCAGCCGCACCGCCGTCCGCTGACTCGGCTCGTCAAGGCGCCAGAATACTGGCTCGCGCTGCGGGCGCGGCTTGTCGCGCTGCAGCGCGACAACGCTAGCGACGATCGCCTGCTCGTCCGGCGTCAGACCGGGGATCGGCTCGGCCAGCGCCAGATCGCGCCCGCCGCGGGCCGTGCGATCGGGGTTGGCATGCCGCGCGGCGGTGTAGAAGGCCGTGGCGAACTGGAGCAGCCAGCGTGTCGCTGGGAGCAGGCCATGCGCCGCGCTGGTAGCGTCGAATAGCGCCAGCGCCCGTGATTGGAGATCCGGTTCGCTAGGACCGGTTCGCGGCTCTACACCTTGTTCGCTCGATGTCATACTCTGCCTCCACGATCGCCTTGTTTTCGGGGGTTCGTAGAGTTCGCCGTCGGTCGATCGTCGAGCAGCGCCAGCCCGCGTGCCAGCTTACTGCGATCCTCTGGGGTGAGTAGGTAGCGCGCACGCAGCAGCTCGGCGATCCGATCGAGATCGGTGCGCACGGCGCGGCCCGACAGCTCGATCTCCAACTCGCGGAAACGCTGCTCGCGCCCGCCCGCGCTGATCGTGCCTTCATCCAGGCTTATCTCGGCGATCTCATCCGTGCCGCGCGCGACGTAGATGTGTCGGCGCAGGGTGCGGATCGTCAGAATCGGCGCCAGCGTCGCGCCGCCGAGCAGCGCCAGTGTGCGTTCACGCGCCTCGCTTGCCGGCCAGGTCTCGGGCTGGTCGTCGGTGACATCGACTTCCCATTCGTCGCGCTCGTACACGCCATCCGCGACATGCGACGCCCCTTTGAGCGTCGCGATCCGCCGCGCGCCCAGGTCACGCACGCGCAGCCCGTAGCGCGCTGCGCGTAGCCGGCCGTCGGCGGTGTCGAAGTAGACGTTGCGCTGATCCTCGGGTTCGGGCGCGGGCGAGAGGCGAAACGGGCCGAGGGCGGTCAGCCCCAACAGATCGGTGAAGGTTCGCTCGTCCTCGACGCGGAACTTAGCTTCGATCTCCACAGCTGTTTCTCCACGAAGGCTACAAAACCATGAAGAAAAAGAGACATAATCTGTGGCGTAGTATAGCATAGCCGCCCGGTCTCGATGCTCGATTCTCGGTTCTCAATTCTTACCAGGTTTGCGCCCGCGCTCCTTCGTGCTATAATACCCAAGATGGCTCATAGCGGCCAAAAATGAAACAGAACTGGAGCAGCACTGGTGAAGGTCACGACCGAGAAATTACCCAAAAGTCTGCTGGCGTTGGATGTCGAGCTAGATCGCGATCAGGTTGAAAAGGGTCTTGATCGCGCGGCACGCAAGCTCTCGCAGAAAGTCAATGTTCCCGGCTTCCGCAAAGGCAAAGCGCCCCGTTTTATTCTCGAAAATTATTTTGGCCGCACGGCGCTGATCGAAGAAGCCACCGATGATCTGATCAACAAGGCCTACAAAGATGTTCTCCAACAGGAGCAGATCGAACCATATGGCCCAGCCAGCCTCGACGAGGTCGCCTTCGACACGGAGCCATATCGCTTCCGCGTTCTTGTGCCGGTCGCGCCGACGACGATACTGCCCGATTACCGCGCGATTCGCGCGCCGCTGAATGTGGTCGAAGTGACTAACGAGATGGTGGCACGGGCGATGGACGCGCGGCGCGACCGGCACGTCGTCCTGCGCGAGCCGGAGGAAGCCCGGCCAGCCCAGCAGGGCGACCAGCTCACCGTCCAGCTTGAAAGCTTCGTGGACAGTGAACCGCTCGACGACCGCGATGAGAACGGCGAGGTGCGCGAGTCGACGATCGTGCTGGAGCCGGATCGGGTGGTCAACGGCCTCTACGAGGGGCTGCTCGGCATCGCGCCCGATGAGACCCGTGAGCTCACCGTCCATATGGATGACGACCACGCCAACGAGCGCGTGCGCGGCAAAGATGTTCTGTTCAAGGTCAAGGCGCTGCGGCTCCAGGAGCGGCTGCTGCCCGATTGGGACGAGCTGCCGGTGCTAGAGGAGTTCGAGGGAACGCTCGACGAGCTGCGCGAGAAGACTCGCGGCGAGCTGCTCGCCACTGCAAGAGAAAACGCCGAGCGCGAGACGCTCGACGCCTATATCAAGCAGATGGTCGAGCAGACCGAATATGACATTCCCGACGCGCTGATCGCGCGCGAGGCCGACGAGCTGCTGCACGAGCAGGGGCACGAGTTCGAGCGCTACGGCATCTCGCTTGAGCAGATGCTCAAGTATCGCGGGACGACCCACGATGAAGCGGTCGAGGAGCTGAAGCCACGTGCCGAGGAGCGCTTGAAGACTACGCTGGCGCTGCGTGAGGTTCTCCGCGCCGAGGGGCTGGCGGTGGATGATGCCGAGGTCGACGCGGAGGTGGACCGGATGCTCGAAACCTACGAGGAGGAGCAGCGCGAGCGAGCGCGCGACCTCCTGAGCAACCAGCTCCGTTCCACGGTCGCATCCAGCGTCCTCGACAAGAAGCTGCACGAGCGGCTAGTGGCGGTCGCGACGGGCAACGCGCCCGCGCAGGAGGTTCAGGCCGTCGCCTCGGACGTGGACGCGGCGCCGGATGAGGAGCTCGAGGCAGTCGCGGTTCCAGCCGAGGACGAGGCAAAGCAATAGTATCGCGTATAATGTATTCCGTATTGCGTAGGGGCGACCCCCTTATATTACACAAGACGCGATACGTGACTAGGATGGAGTAACAACCATGATCGACTGGAGATCGAATAACAAGTTCGACTGGAGTTCGCCGCACCCCGAGGCACTGATCCCCATGGTCGTCGAAAGCACCAATCGTGGCGAGCGCGCCTTCGACATTTACTCACGGCTGCTCAAGGAGCGGATCATCCTGCTCGGCACGCCGATCGAGGATCAGATCGCCAACTTGATCGTCGCGCAGTTGTTGTTCCTCGAACACGAAGATCCTGAGCGCGATATCCACCTGTACATCAACAGCCCCGGCGGCTCGATCACCGCCGGGCTGGCGATCTACGACACGATGCGCGCGATTCGCCCAGATGTCTCGACCGTCTGCGTCGGCATGGCCGGCTCGATGGCGACACCGATCCTGGCCGGCGGGGCCAAGGGCAAGCGCTACAGCCTGCCGCACTCGACGATTCACATGCACCCCGCTGGCGGCGGCGCGCGCGGCTACGCCCCCGATATCGAGATCATGGCGCGCGAGCTGCTGCGCGAGCAGCAGTTGATCCGTGAACTGCTCGCTAAGGACACCGGCCAGCCGATCGACCGCATCTCCAAGGATTTCGATCGCGACCTGTTCATGGATCCGAACCAGGCCAAAGATTACGGCATCATCGACGAGATCCTGACCAAGGACGAGATGAGTGTCCTGACTGAAAAACGCTAAACCGAAATTGAGAATGAAGAATTGAGAGAATCGTGTCCTTCTCAATTCTTCATTCTCAATTCTCAATTGGAGTTGCCATGTCCCGCACACGCAGCAGTAATACCGGCCGCGGGGCCTATCTTTGTTCGTTTTGTGGCCGGGGCCAGGATGAGGTGCAGCGCCTCATCGCTGGTCCCGGCACCGTCTTTATTTGCGATGAGTGTGTCGCGCTGTGCAGCGCGATCATCGCCGAGGAGTCCGAGGTTCCGCCGGTCGTCACGCAGCGCGCGGTGCCGGCCGGTCCCGCACGCCTGCCGGCGCCGCGGCGGATGCGCGAACGGCTCGACCAGTATGTGATCGGCCAGGATCACGCCAAGATGGTGCTGTCAGTCGCCGTTTACAACCACTACAAGCGGCTGCGCGCTGGTTATCATGTGGAGGATGTCGAGCTTGGCAAGAGCAACGTACTCCTGCTCGGCCCGACCGGCAGCGGCAAGACGCTGCTGGCACAGACGCTCGCCCGCCTGCTCGAAGTCCCGTTCGCGATCGCCGACGCGACGGCGCTCACCGAGGCGGGCTATGTCGGCGAGGATGTCGAGAATATTCTGCTGCGGCTGATCCAGGCGGCCGACGGCGATATCGAGCGTGCGCAGACCGGCATCATCTATGTTGACGAGATCGATAAGATCGCGCGCAAAAGCGATAATCCGTCGATCACTCGCGATGTGTCGGGCGAGGGCGTGCAGCAGGCGCTGCTGAAAATCCTGGAAGGGTGCGTCGCGCATGTGCCGCCGCTGCCCGGCCGCAAGCATCCCCAGCAGGAGTACATCGCGTTCGATACGACGCAGGTCCTGTTCATCTGCGGCGGCGCGTTCGAGGGGCTGGATCAGATCATCGCCCGGCGGGTCGGCGGTCATAATACGCTCGGCTTCGGGCAGGCACCGAAAGGTGATCGCGCCCAAGTGTCGGCGCAGCTCCTGGCGCAGTGTATGCCCGACGACCTGCTGCGCTACGGCTTCATTCCCGAGTTCGTCGGGCGGCTGCCGGTAGTCGCGGCGCTGGAGCCGCTCGACAAAGCCGCTATGCTGCGCATCCTGACCGAGCCACGCAACGCGATCGTCAAACAATACGAGAAGATGTTCGCGCTCGACCATGTGGAGCTGGAGTTCACCCCTGACGGGCTGGAGGCGATCGCCGAGCGCGCACTGGCCTCGCGCACCGGCGCCCGCGCGCTGCGCACCACTGTCGAGGAGGTGCTGCTGGAGGTGATGTACGACATCCCCTCGCAGGAGCATATCGGGCGTTGCATCATCAACGCCGAGGTGGTCGAGGGACGCGGCCACCCGATCATGGTACCGCGCACCACCGATCGCAGTGAGTACCGCCGTCGAATGGAAGAAGCCGTTTAGCCAGTTCTGAGTTCTGAGTTATGAGTTATGAGTTGCGATACTTCCCTTAACTCAAAACTCAAAACTCAAAACTCAAAACTTATGAAGCTATGCGACTAATACGCCGAACATCCGATCGCGCTCAGGCCGACACCGGCGCACCGCGCCGCATCCTCGTCGCCGACGACGACCCCTCGATCGCGACGCTCATCCAGGTGACGCTCAAGGATCCGCGCTATGAGATCGTGGCGGTGAAGAACGGGCTGGAGGCGCTCA
>WNFV01021119.1_pt1 | contig 10457 bp, 14 predicted proteins | sample 5400101 | NCBI WGS metagenome assembly WNFV01 (sample SAMN13153361, study PRJNA577476) | soil metagenome | isolation source: 115 cm soil or saprolite under grassland replicate 1 | place: USA:California | collected 2016-06-15 | reverse complement strand
CATGCGATACTTGCCCTCAACGACCGCCACGACTTCACCCTCCTGCGGCCTCTCTCGAGCGGTGTCCGGGATGATGATCCCGCCGGGCGCCTGCTCGCCCTCCGCGATCCGACGCACGGTCACACGATCGAGCAGGGGTCTGATGTTGGCAGCCATAGTTCTTTGTCCTTAATCCTTTTGATTTACTGGTAAATTGTTCGCGTATGTTACTTCTGCCAAGCTATTGACTACTTTGGGTATCTCTCGGGGTGACGCATTCAGGCTCCGGTCAACTTTCAGGGGCTCCAAATAGCCCATAAACTTTTCCGCGCTCCAGGAGACAAGCGAGATAACCCCCAGCGCAATAGCGAATCCCAGTATCCCACTCCAATCCATACATTCCTCCAGTCAGCGGTTATTAGAGTTATCAGCGAAGAGCGAAAAATGACGCGGTCTGCGGTCTACTTAAGGGCGAAACGGCGCCTTGTTCGCTTGCCTGGCCTTCTCTTGCCGGACACGGTTCTCCTCATCCTTCTTCTTTTGACGTTCGGTTTCTCTTTGGGGAGCTTCCTGATCATCCAGCCGGACGGACTCGACGATTGCAGCCCGGGCCAGCGCATCCAGCCGTTTCGAATACATAACCATCCCAAAAGTAGGCTCGAGGGACAACTGAAAGAGGTTGAACGAGTACTGTGAATCTTCCCAACGCGCAAGGACCTTTTCGCTCCGGTCTGAAATGATCTTTTCGCCGCCGTTATAGAAATAGGTCGAAGAAAGGGTGATCTCGGCGACAGGCCTGGTGGCAGTTCCGTACTTCGCCGAAATGGCTTCGACGATGTCATCAGCCGTTAATCCTGCGATCCGATCCGGATCATAAGTGACTACCATCCGAAAGAGCTCTCCGTTGTAAAAGCTGAAAAGGATATTCTTAGCCGAGTCGGATCCAGGTGAAGAGGAGGGAAAGCTCTGAGCTTCCCAGGTCAGTTCCTGAATCACCGCCGGGCGCCGGTGGATCGCCCTCGCGTCCAACGGTTTCAGATGCGCTTGTTTCGCTATTGCGGGCAGTCCTGTTTCAAATTGGAACTCCCGGTACCTGGAAAGATCTTGTGAATAGATCGAAGACGCTGATAAAACGGCCACAAAAATTGCAATCGAGAGGATACGAACGTTAATCATTTGTTTCTCCTGAGGGGGTTCAGAACATCCTGAATAGACATTGATAACTCCTTGCGCCCGGTAAATTCTTAAATTCCGCACTGATGATCAGCCAGCCTGGAATAAATTGCTGTACAATATTGGACAGTCTCGAAATCAATCTTCGGTCAGCTTGCGAAAGTGATAGCCCACCGCGGCCAGTATCATAGCCTCAGCGAACTTTTCGCGATGCCGGGTAAGGGCGTGGCGTAGGTAGCGCCAGAACTCGCCGCGCGCGCGGTCGCGCACGCCGAGCGCCAGCACAATGCGAAAGAGAGTCACCACGTCGCTGGCAATCCCATTGCGACGCGCCTCGGGCGCGACTGCGACTACCCGCTCCAGGCAATCGAGCGCGCGCTGATAGTATTCGCCGGGGCTGATAGATGGCGCGCATAATCGACTTATAGCCTTCGATGAGACGCGCAGCGTCCATCTTCGGGACGAAGTTCAGCGAGCCATCGGTATTGTTCCCCGTGCTCTCGAGGAGCAATCGCCCTTCGCGCTCGAGCCGCCGCCAGAGCTGAGTGTCGGGCAGCGCCGTCAACAAACCCACCATCGCAAGCGGAATGGCGCTCTCCCGGATAAACTCGATCTGCCGCTCGAAGATGTCATCGGGGTCGTTGTCGAATCCGACGATGAAGCCGGCCATCACCTCCATGCCGTAGCTCTGAATCTTCTTGACCGAATCGAGAAGGTCGCGGCGCATGTTCTGCCCCTTCTGGGCCTCCTTGAGGCTCGCCTCGACCGGGGTCTCGATGCCGAGAAAGACGCGGCGGAAATGAGCGCGCCGCATCCCGTCAAGTAATTCGTCGTCCTCGGCGAGATTCACGCTGGCTTCAGTAATAAAAGAGAAAGGACGCCCGTGACGCTTCGACCAGTCGGCCAATGCAGGCAACAGTTTCTTGACTCGGACGGCTTGAGCGGCTGGATGTTCATATCCACCAGCCGCCGCTCCCACGCGTCAGGCAGTATGGCGGAGATGGTCAAGAGGTCGAGCGGCGGGAAGGCCGAGCGCTTGCCCTCGAACGAGAGCGCATGGCGGAAGCTCCAGTAGGTGTCGGGAAACTCCGGATAAATGAGCAGCGTTTTCATAGCAGGGCTCCTTGTTCATAAGCTCATACGACAAGGTACCGCTTAATCCGGCGTTACGCCACTTCGCTCATACCAATAATGCTACAATGGCAAGCCATCTTCGGGTCAAGGCTAACACAACGATGAACAGGAAAGAACCAAGCATATTGGTCGCCAAGTCGTGCGACAGATTTTTGACTTGCGACAGGCGCCTGATTGGTTACTTCGCGGCTGTCTTCTCCAACATCATCTTGCCCACGATCGCCTCGATTATCACGCCCGTTTCTCAAATCCGGGTCCTTGGGTATGAATTCGAAGCCGATTAGCCCTTGCTCGACCTCTTCGATCGCGATACGCGTAGCCCTCGCGCTTGAACTATTAACAAGCGCAGACGCGCCTTTCAGAAGCTGTTTGGCGCGCTTGGCAGCAATTAACACCTTGAGGAACTTATTATTGCCTATGGCAGACTTCATCATTTTGGCCTCTTACCGCTCTCTTGTTTATCAATGAGCGGCGGTTTCATCATTGGCGTCAAGTTACTCTCTGTCATCATGCGTCTCAGTCAAAACCTAAGCTTTTGGAGTAGCTCATCATGATTACGTTTCTCATCGTCTGTTGCCTGAAGTTGCGCGCGGTACACTTGATTAGTCGTGGCTACTACTTGCTTGAGATTGTCCAAGTGGCCTTGCAATTGATCGTCAATCGGACAAGCGATTTGAATCTGGTCATCTCTGACCATCGGCAATGGTGACAAAGGAGGTTCATTGCCGCGCTTTCCCCATACTCGATTGAAGGTCTCGATCCAGGGGCCCTGCGCGTTACTTGAGAGGCTAAATGTAATGATGAATTGGTCTTTATCTTCTTTGGTTTTGCCTTCTTTGCGCGGCGCTTTAGCCGCGCAATTGCCAACGATTGTGATGTCTGAGAACTGAACTTCGGACATTTTCGCCTTTCGATAGCTTGTGTGGGGCGCTGTTTAAGGTCGAGGGAGGCGCCAGGACGAGCGCGCTTTCCAGGTCACTACTCAATGGATCACGCCCGCTCGAAACGGGAAAGACTTTTAAAAGCACGTCATCTCTCCGCAAGGCGCCGCTTGAGGCTTACCGCGTTGATAACCCCAGGTCATTCATCGACGCTGAATGACCCCGGCGTGAGCCGTTATCGCTACTTCCAGATTCTCGGCTTAGCCTCGTTCACTTTGAGCGTGTGCCCATGCAGGTTGTGACCATTGAATTTCTCTTTAGCCGCGTCAGCCGCCTCTCTCGAATCCATCTCAACGAAACCAAAGCCCTTTGGGCGGCCGGTCTCCCGGTCAACGATCAACTGACACGATTCCACTACGCCGACGGCGCTGAACAGATCGCGAATTTCCGTACTGATAGTCTCTTGCGTGAGATTGCCGACAAATAATTTAACTGACATAAATAATGATCCTTTCTCTGGAATGGTTGGAAGCGCGTTATGGTTTGGTTTGTTCGATGCGTTGTTCGATGCGGGTCGAACTCCCTGCGACGAGTCGCCACCGCCCTTGTCGACGCGCCCACACGTGCAAGTATCGGGTGGGAACCTCGACGACTCTTCCATCTTTGCCTCGGCTTTTGTATGACGAACGCACAATGACCACACCCGTATCTCCGTAGATGTGGACTTGAGTGTCGTCGATCTTAGTGGGCTGAGGCATGGGTTCATCGCTCTCGTCAGATTTCATCCTTGTCAGCAAATCCGCCCCGCTCTCGCCAGACCTCATCCTTACCAGCAAAGCCGCTTTCAGGTTTTCATGTACCACGCCATCGCGAGTCATGAAGAAGTAGTCGTCAGCCATGAGACGGTCGGCCGTTGCCGCGTCCCCCCGCAACCCAGCTTCTACTAACTCATTTTCTAGCTTCATGATCTCTTGCTCGGCCTGGCTATTTGGGATTGCCTGTTTCCGATCCGCCTGCTTGTCATTCGGTTGACCGAGAGCAAGGGACGACACCGCAACTGCCAGCGTACAGATTATGAGGATCTGTTTCATTGGAGAACCCCTTTCAGAAAGATGGTCGTTGGTGACCATTGCCAGTCTGAGAGCTTCTGCAAACATCTCGCGGTGTTGAACGATGGTAAGGCGCAGGCCACAGTATCGGCAGAATTTTTGATCCGTTGATGCTTTTGTTCCACAAGCAGGGCAGTACATGATTATCTTCCTAACCTCAAGCTACCTAAGGGAAACTCTACCCAGCGAGAATCCGTCCACAGCTTCTAATCGTCCCCGCCACAAAACCCTTTTTTCGGAAGGCGGGAGGCCGGCGCCAGATTGGTATATTTGCGCGTCTTTGAGATGAATCATGTGTGGCTTCGATATGGCGGCGCTCCCTTGAAATTCTTTCTGAATTGGATCGTACACATCACCCAGTCTTTTGAACGCCACTTCGATGGTTGAACCTGTTTCACTACTGATATTCCTGAAACCATCTTTGAACTGGCGAGCGAATTCGTCGAAATAGGTCTTCCCCCCGATCATGTCGCCGGAAATGAGAAGGCCGCCTACGCTCAGAGTGATCGGAATACTGGCCGACTCGTCGTTTACGATCGAGACAAGAGATTGAAGAAAGCAGTCCACAGATCTTGATATTGTATTTCGTGATTGAGCTTCCACTATTTCACACATCCTCTAAAGTTGCGGTTCGGCCTATTGCTTGTCGCCGCAGATGGCCCCTTTTTTTCAGTTCACGGGGCGAAGTCGGAAATCGCCGCCGGCTCGGAGTCGCTTGCGCTTCATTTCGGACGGTCAGCGCATTCCCCCGAAAGAGCCTGACCTTCTTGAATATGCCGCGAGTGGGCGGATACGCTCATGCAGGACAATCCTAACAATCATTTCCCGACCACGCGCGTGATTTCCAGGCAATTAAAGTTCTTCTGACAATTAGCTTGGGGGAGACTTCGCAGTTGACAAAGTAAGGACGGTATCAATCACGTGGATGACACCGTTGTCGCATGCGATGTCAATCTTGATCACTCTTGCGTCATTCACTTTGATCCCCTTGTCCGAGGTAATGGCCACGTTCTGCCCATGCACGGTCTTCACTGAAGAGAGCTTCATCACGTCCGCGGCCAGCGCTTTGCCCGGCGTCACGTGGTAAGCGAGCAGTCTCCTCAGCTTGGGAATGTCTTTGAGCAACTCCTTGAGAGCGCCCTCGGGCAACTTGGCAAAGGCCTCGTCGTTCGGCGCAAAGATCGTGAATGGTCCGGGCTTCGAAAGAGTTTCCGCCAAGTCCGCCGCTTTAACCACTGTGACCAAGGTTTTGAGTGAACCGTTCGCGATTGCGGTCTCGATAATCTTCTTCATTTGAAATCTCCTTCTTGGTTCTCTGGTTGATTCGCGGTCGAGGACACTTGTCAATATTATCGTTTGCCAGGAATAATCTTGCCCGCCTTATATTATTGTCTTACTGGCTTTCCGGCGCGCCATGCCTGCTCTCTCTTGAATTTTTCCATTCGGGCGCTGTTTCACTTTTGGTTTTGAGGTCGGGATCGTTGATAAATTCCCGGGCCTTGTTCTTAACAGAGCCCTCGATTGGTTTGCTTTTGCGCTCGTCTTTGTTCCTCCTACGTTGTCTCCTTTAAGTGACCGCGTCCTCGCGGGAGGACCGGTTTGAGCGTTGATTGAACTTTCTGATGATCGACTAGTCCGGGATAAATCGCTGTTCAATATTGGACAACTATTGATCTATATGGGTGGTCCGATACCCGGAGTTAATGATCTATTTTGTGCTCGATGCGTATGCTGCGAGGGTCTTGCTTGCCGAGTTTTCGGGCCAGTTGCAATAACGTCTTTCCCAGCCGCTGTTCGCTGTCAGCCGTCACCAGATTGGCGATGACCTGCTGCTGATCGGCGATGCGTATCGCCAAGTACTGCACGAAGCCTTCGAATAATAAGTCGCGCCTTAAACGCGCAAAGAAGCTAGAACAAGGGATTTGTTTTAAGGTCGTTTCTTCCATGGCTGTCGCCGTTTCCAGACGTGCGCCTAACCCGGACAGGCACAGTTCGCCAAAAATATCTCCCGCCGTTTGGATGGCGAGAAGACACTCTTTCCCTTCCGGCGAAAGCATGAGCAGTTTGACCTTGAACCGCTCAGCTTGAGGGGTCTCTTGAATCATGATCGTGTCTCCTTTCGATGTCCACTAGGGATGAAAACGTTCACCCCCATCACTTTTAGATGTATTTCGGGCTGATAGAAGGAACTCTCGCCTCGAGCCTAAACATCGAGAAGCCGGCGCCCAGGCTTATGAGGAGCAGCACTGCGATCACCAGAAAAGACCACGCCAGGCCGATCTCCGACAGTGTTCCAGAATCGCGCCCGCCAACAACTAACAACACAAGTGGCCCGACCACCGCCCCAATAAACATAATGATGAATTTTGAACCGCTCAGCTTGAGGGGTCTCTTGAATCATGATCGTGTCTCCTTTCGATGTCCACTAGGGATGAAAACGTTCACCCCCATCACTTTTAGATGTATTTCGGGCTGATAGAAGGAACTCTCGCCTCGAGCCTAAACTCCATAGATGAGTAGCTATTGGTTTCGGATAGTCCGGATGGTTCCAGCAGAGGCCGAAGAAGAGAGCGAGCTTAGCTTTCTTCCCAGCCATCTTGAAATTTGAGCGAACGACCGAGATTATCTCGGAGCATTAGCGCCAATAGAAATAGGATGATTTCGTCTCGATTTAGGAGGTGAGCTGTGCGGCTCAGATAGTCTGGATAATTCCAGAAGAGCTGATAAAGAGAGTGAGCTAAGCTCAGTTCTTAATCACCATATGCTTATTAGGTGGCTTTGTCAACTATGGGCCAGGGTCGATTCATCCTCTGACAAGTTGAGACGCGCGCCTAGACTTCGCGATGAACACAGCGATCTCGGCGACGCGAGCCTTTAAAACTATCCGGGGATTCAGGCTCGTTACAACTTGAAAACCAGCGCGCGTTTTCGAGACAAGGCGGATGAGGCGCCGATTGACAGGCCCTCGCATGGGGCATAGGATGGTTAAGAATCGAGTTTGGCTTTCTCCTTTATCAGCCTCTCTGGAATCCTCCAGATCGCCTGAATCGCACGGCCCACTTTCCAGGAAATGTTATGTTCATGAAACTTTACGTCGGTAATCTGGACTATCAGATTTCAAACGACGGTTTAGAACAGTTATTCGCACAATCCGGGAAGATCGAGTCCGCCCGAGTAGTCACCACTATTGTGGGAAATCCGCGCGGTTTCGGCTTTGTTGAGATGTCTTCGCGCGAAGAAGGCGCAGCGGCTATCGCGCAATTAAATGGAAGAGAAATCAATGGCCGCCGGCTTATAGTTAATGAAGAAGAGCCGCCGATGACTCGCGCTGCAGGCGTAAGCTTTGGCGGCAATGGGAGGCGGAAAGAGAAAAGCTACGCCGCGAGCCGTGCGATTAGCTGATATCAAGATTGAAGACGGGTGAGCCGCCAGGCTTTGGATAGTAGGATTGTTCGGCCTCGCGCCCCTTTTTGTCGAGGCGCCCCATAGAACCTACTAACGGCTCCTTACTCAGTTCTCATCAGAATAAATAGTGATCGCCACGCTCGCAGGCCTGTAAAAACTGGGCAAACGCGAGGGGCGCCTGCCTATTCGACTGAAAACCCTGTATAGTAGAAGCGGTATTGCGGCGCAGAACTAACGTAAAGCTTGCTGGGTTGAGCGAAGTGAGGTAACACAATGAAGCTATGTGAATTTTGTATCCGTCAGAATGCGGATGGTAGTTGCGCTGCCGGCCACCGGCCGCCACAGAAGATGCGCTGCGTTGATTTTACGCCCGGCATCGAACGTTTTTGCGCCACGCCGGCGGATTACACGGGGCGCGCGCAGCTTAAACAGATGGCGGTCTTTTTTGGGTTGGCGGGGAAAGAACTCCAGCGTGTGCTGGCGCTCGGAAGTAAAGAGATCAGTAAGCCCGCGACCGGATGACGCTGTAGACTGTCAAGAACAAAACAACTGCAGTCGCTTTCGACCTTCCACAAGATCGCTGCTAGAGGAGCATAGAATAGACCGCAGCTTCTCATTACAAGATGACGGCCTCCCGCCCTCTCGTCGCCCTCCTGCTCTCAGACAAATAACAGTATGACTACGGCGACTGTTTGCAAATCTCTGCTTGGTAGTTCATATCTATTTTGTTCACCCCTTCTCTCACGCGTCAACGTATGCGCCACCTGCCTCTAAAGCTTTAGCGGCGGCGTTACGGAAAGTTCGAGAGCAGGCTAACTTTAACTCCAGAAGCCGTTCTTTTTTTGAAAGTACGATCAAGCGCCTTCGCTGCCACCGTTTCCCGAAAGCACACCTGATTCGAAGCTTCTCTTAATCTCCCGTAGGGGATAAAATCAAGGATCAAAGTTAATAACAGGCTCTAGGCTCCTTTAGCAGCGATATTGTGGAAAGTCGAATTGGCAACCTCGAAGGTTTCTATCTTCGGAGTTCCTGTCAAGCAAAGGTGGCCTCTATGAAATCCGGTCCGGCGGGCGCGAATGTGACCTGAGAAAGCGGCATGGCGCGCATCGGAGGACCCTTGGGCTCATCTGCGCGCCCCTTTTTTGGCCGTCTATCGCCGGCCCCAATCGCCAGCCCGCTCTCTGAGACGGGAGCGGGCTGGCGATTGCGCTTCAGGCGGCGGCCTTCAGCTTTTGCGCGACCGCCGGATGGCGCAACTTCTTGAGCGCTTTGCTTTCGATCTGCCGGATGCGCTCGCGAGTGACCCCGAAGACGTGGCCGATCTCTTCGAGCGTATGCTCCTTGCCGCTCCGGTCGAGGCCGAAACGCATCCTGACAATCCTCTCCTCACGCGGGGTGAGCGTGCTCAGCGCTTCGTCGGAGACCGCGCGCAATTCCGTCGCTTCCATCCGCTCCACCTGGCTCGGGAAGAAGGTGTCCTCGATAAGCTCCTCGAATTTCGAATCGCCTTCGTGGCCGACCGGGGTTTCGAGCGAAATCGGCTCGCTGGAAGCCTCCATGGCGCGGCGGATATTCTCCTGCGGCATGTTCATCCGTCCGGCGATCTCCTCAATCACGGGATCGCGCCCCAATTCCGGCCTCAACGCGCGCGAGACGGAGCGGATTTTGCCAAGCAACTCCGCCACGTGCACCGGGAGTCGAATGACGCGCGATTGATCGGTGATCGCGCGCGTGATGGCTTGCCTGATCCACCACGTCGCATAGGTCGAGAATTTATAGCCGCGCCGCCAATCGAACTTCTCGACCGCCCGCATCAGGCCGATGTTCCCTTCCTGAATCAGGTCGAGGATCTGAAGGCCGCGGTGATGATATTTCCTGGCGATCGAGACGACCAGGCGCAGGTTGGCCTCGGCCATCGCGCGCCTAGCCTCGGCCGCGAAGGCTTCGCCGGCGAGGGCCGCTCGATGCGAACGCCTGATCGCCGCCGCCGACTGATTGGTCTCGAGCTCGATTTGCCGGAGACGCGTTCTTGCGGCGCGCAAACGCCGCTTGACTTCGTTCACGGCCTCCGGTTTCGCGCCGAGCTTCTCCTCCTGCCTGGCGATCTCGCGCTCGAGGGCGCGAATCTCCCCTGCGACCGCGCTGATCGCATTGACCAGTCGTCGCCACGTCTCGTCGCGCAGGCGGAGCCGTGAGACCTCCGCGGCGAGTTCCATGCGCGCGCGCGCGATCCGGCGCTCGAGGCGCAGCGTTTTCTTCGATTTGTGAATACGCGGAAGCGCGCGCTTGTCCTGCAGCTTACGCCACTCTCCTAGCCCACTACGGTAGTGCGCGCGAACTCGCCCGATCCCTTCGAGCGTCAGTCGTAAGCGTTCTTCCGTTCTGTCTTCGCGAGCCTCCGGCTCGGCGCTTTCGACCGGGGCAGATTGATCGGAGAATGTAACGACATCGCGAATGCTGATCGCGCCCGCCGCGAGTTCGTCGCCGATCTTCAGTAGCTCGGCGACGGCGATGGGCGAGCGTGTGACAGCCCGTTGCGCCCGCCGGCCTCCGTTCTCAATGCGTTTGGCTAGTAGGATTTCGCCTTCGCGCGTCAGGAGCGGCGCCTTCCCGATTTCGTTCAGGTACAAACGCGTCGAGTCCGGCGAGGCTGCGTCTTCCGGCGGATTGTCGCGCAAACGATCGACAAGTGAAAAGTCGCTGGTATCAACCTCCGGCGCCTCCATTCTGTTCAGATTCTGTTCCATATTGCGGATCATTGACCTATCTTTCGCGC
>WNFV01009916.1_pt1 | contig 10458 bp, 17 predicted proteins | sample 5400101 | NCBI WGS metagenome assembly WNFV01 (sample SAMN13153361, study PRJNA577476) | soil metagenome | isolation source: 115 cm soil or saprolite under grassland replicate 1 | place: USA:California | collected 2016-06-15 | reverse complement strand
TGACCTTGTTGGCGCGGTAGGCGATCTGCAGGTCGAGCCCCGCTTCGGTCGCCTCGGGCGCGAACATCTCGATCGGCGTCCCGATGTCGACCACCGGCGACTGCGGTTGCGAGCCGATGAACAGCGACCGCACGGTGACGAGCGACGCGGCCGCGCCCGAGCTGCGCGACTGCGAGATGATGAGCCGCTTTCCTTCGAACGACTCCTGCGGCTCGGCCTGCAGCACCTTGTCCGCCCCGTCGGTGTTCTCCCAGATCGCCGGGCCGCCCGTGGCGATGAGCCCGAGGCCCATGAACGCGCGGATGTTCGACGCCTTGTTGAGCGGCTCGCCCGGCAGCTGCGGCGTGGGGATTCGCCCGCGGCCGCGCTGTTGCAGCTGCCGCGAAAGGTTCGGGTTGGTGCGAGAGAGCGCGTTGAAGAACGCCCCCATCACGTCGTCAGCTCCCATCACATCGACATCAGGCATTTTCAGTTGACTCCGTTCGGGTTGTTGGGTTGGTGTCCGTTCGCTGCGCTTCGCCCTTACACGTCCTCGCCGACGTCCTCGCCGCTGACGTCCTCGCCCCAGCCGCTCGTGCTGGTGCCGCCGGCCGACTGCGCCTGCTTGCGGCCGAAGTCGTACGCGGCCGCGGCGAGCGCCGCGTAGCCCGCGGCGCGAATCTGCGGGTGGCGCGAAAAGCGCGTGGCCGCGTAGCCGGCCAGGCCGATGGTGACCATCCTCGACCCGCCGATTGCCGGCAGCTTGTCGAGGAAACCTTTGCCGTCCGCCCACCCGACGGCCGCGCCTCCGAGCGCGATCGACATGGTGGGCAGCGACCGACGGCCCGCGCGTGCGACGGCGCGGCCGCCGCGGCGGGCAACGTGCACCACGCGGCGCCCAGCTCGGCGCGCCCGCGAGGGCATGGTGATGATGACGGGGCGGGGAGCGAAGCGGGTGAGCGCGTGCGATTTGGCCATGGCGGTCGATGCTGCGCCGGCCGCCAATGCCGTCCAGGGGGAAAGTGCAGGCCTGTGGAAAACTCGGACGCGAAGCGGCTCCCACCGTCGCCCACCTCCACCTGTGGAGAACAACTGCGGGACAGAGGCACCCGAAGTGCGGGACCTTTCCGTCGGGTAGAGACAGAAAACTAGTAGTAGGGGGGCGCTCTGTTGTTAATTCGGGCGCGGCAAGGTGTGGAGGGCGCCTTCGGCGCCATCGTTTGACCTACGGCAGCCGCACGCGCAGCGTCCGGGCACGTCGCGCGCACGCCGAGACGAGGGGCACCCCTTGGCTGGGGTAAGCCGGAGAGCGAAAAGCGGGCCAGCGCGCTCCGCGCTGCGCCTAGGGCGGTGGGCGCGGAGTCGAGGCAGGAGACCAGAGCGCGGCGGAGAGCTGCCCGAGCACGGGCCCCATGGGAACGACGGTCGTGGTGTTGACGACGGACCGCAGCTCGCCGAGTCCGTTCTTCTGCATCCACTCCGCGAGGTAGGGCAGCAGCCGGTAGTGGCGCCACACCTCGTCGGTCCAGACGCGAACGGCGGCTAGGCCGCGGTGGCTGCCGTCGGGTTGCTTCTCCCGCTCCTGGGACGCGCAGCGGAGAAACCCTCGCTTCGCCTTGCGGCGGCCGGGTTTGACGGCGTGGAAGTGAAGGAAGTTCCAGTCGAGGAAGGAACCGATCACGCGCTCGGTTCGCGACTCCGAGATTGTGGAGAGGGGCGCCAGGTCGTGGTCAACGGACAGGCCGAGCCAGTGCCGCGGATTCGCCGGATCCGGCTTGCCGATGCGCCAGCTGCGCACGTCGGTCCGTGACGCCATGATGGGGCCGACCGCCTGCACCGCTTCCACGAGCTCGCTGCGGCGCGCGTAGCGCCCGAGCAAGAGCGGCGGCGCCCAAGTCTGCATCCGCTCGGCGAGCAGGCGGCAGGGCGAGGGAATGGTCTTCTTGAAGCTGACGCGCACGAAGTGCCGACGGTCGTGGGGACGACCGTGCAGGTTCTTGCGTACGCGCTCGCGCTTCATGCAGTGCCGACCAGGTTCGAGCGGGGGGGGACTGAGCGCGCGCGCAGCTCGACGGTCAGCGCGCGCACCATCTTCACGTCGACGCCTCCGTGGCCGAGACCGATCACCAGTTCCATGAGCGAATCGAACACGCTCGCGGAGACCGCGAGCAGCTCGGGGAGCGCGGCCGCCGCGATGTTGCGGCGGAAGCGCCGAAGCTCGTCAGCGTCGTCGATCGCCATGGCTTTCGGGCGGCTCGCCTTCGGTGCGGAGAAACGCCTCCGTTCGTTCGAGCAGCTCCAGCTCGTCGACGCTCATCAACGTGCGGCCGGGCCGGATCCGTTCGACCCACTCGCGCAAGAGAGCAATTGCCTGCACCTGTTCCTTGGGACTCACGTGACGCCTCCGAGCTTGGGTTCCTTGCTGTGGGTCGGACAGAAGTCCCGACCGAAAGAAAACGTCCAGTGGTACAGCTCGGCGCGCTCGCGCAGCGGCCGCGGCTCGGTGAACGGGCGAAGCGGGACAAACTTCTGTTCACAGTCCTTGACGTCGCACCGGACGCGAAGCGCGCCGTTGTCCTTGCGCTCGACGCTCATCGCGCGTGCTCCGGACAGAGGTCCGTCCACATGTCGAGCGCGACCGACATCGACGTCGACTTCCAGCCCTGGCGACTTGCTCTAAGCCGAAGCTCCCACGCGAGTTGTTTCCGCTGGCCGGCGTCGACGGTGAGATCGACTATCTTCGACCGCGGCCGGAATTCGTGGCTGCAGTCGTCGCAGGACAACCGGACGCAACCGTTGACCTTGAGGACGCTCACGGCCTCCCCGCGATTCGGCGCGCTGGGTCGAAACGCCGATAATAAGTATTCCGCCTCGCGGGCTTTGCTAGGATGGTGGGCACTGACGGTTTCATCGTCGGTCGGCCCCCGGACGTTGACTGCGTTGCGGGGGCCTTCTTTTGTGGGGTGGCCTACAGCATCTCAGATCTTCGGGGTCGGGGTCAAGTTGAGGTAACGTCAGCGTGACGTGGCAGACCCCAAGAACCCAGGGGACCGAACGCGAGCCCACCGCCTCCGCAGGCAGCTCCGCGACGGCAAGAAGCTCGAAACCACCGATGCTCTGTGGCTCGGCGAGTACGAGGAGAAGCAACGCGACCCGGGCCCGTCGAAGAATTTCGGCGCGAGCCAATCGAAGAGCCACCGCCGGATCTCTCTCGACCTCGACGAGGGCAGCGAGTCACAAGCGGTGGGCACCGGCAACGCGGCCGCTTCCGCCGTCCAGCTCGCGGCGAACGCGCTGGCGACGAAGGAGGAAGGAAAGCGGCTCGACTCGCTGCTCATGGGCGCGATGGACGCGATGAGGGCGAGCGCGGACATTAACCGGCAGACGGCGCTCATGCTTCGCGAGGACTACGGCGCGATCTTCCAGCTCTTGAGCGAGCGGACCGAAGTCCTCGAACGCACGCACATCGCGATGCTGCAGTCGGTGAATAAGCACTACCTCGACGCCACGGCGATGGAAGGCCAGTTGATGCAGCAGCAGCAGGAAGGCGACCCCGCCAAGGACCTGCTGACGATGTTGCTCGCAAAGCATCTCGGCGTGCCGCTGCCCGCGGGCTTCGCCCCGCCCCAGCTGCAGCCCCCGCGACGGCCGAACGGCGCAAAGAAGTGAAGCGCGCGCTGCTGTACGCCCGCGTGTCGACGGCGGACAAGGGCCAGGACTACGCCGCGCAGCTGCATGAGCTGCGCGCCGTCGCCAAACATCGGGGCTGGACCGTCGTCGGTGAATTCTGGGACGTCACCAGCGGCGCGAAGGCGCAGCGGCCGGGCCTCACTCAGGCCCTCGCGTCCGCGCACCGCGGGGCAGTCGACATTTTCGCGGCCGTCGCCGTCGATCGCATCGCGCGCAGCGTGCGTAACCTGCTCGACCTCGTCGACGAGCTGGAGTCGTGCAACGTGCGGCTTGCGTGCACGCGGGAGGGCGCGACGGACACGACCACGCCCCAGGGGCGAGCGTTCCTGCAGACGCGCGCCATCTTCGCCGAGCTGGAACGCGGCCTAGCCAGAGAACGCGTCCGCGAAGGGCTCGCCGTGCGCCGCGCGCGCGGCGTTCGTCTCGGCCGCCCGCGGACGCTCGACTATCGGCAGCTCGCCCGCGCGTGCGAGCTGCGCGGCAAGCGGCCGCCCGCCAGCTGGTCGGTCATCGCGCGGAAGCTCGGCGGCACCCCCGGTGCGTGGTCGCGCGCCGTGTCGCGTGCCGGCAGCCTCGCAAAACCCCCCCGAAAACGGCTCGCGAAACCTCGCGGAAAGAAGGGCTTTGTGTGGCGGCCGCGCACCTCTCGCTAAACAAATGTTTTGCGAGGGTCGATGGTATCGGACGTGCAAAGCGATCGACGTATGCGAAACGTTCTTCATGCCACACCGGGGATCGGCTCCCGGCACGGGGCGGCCAGCGTGGTCCTGGCCGTGCTTCTCTTCGTATCAGCCTGCGGCAGCGTCAATCCGCTGACGGCTGACGGCGGTGAATCTGACGCGGGCGCCGCCGGCACATCGGGCCCGGGCGGCACGACCGGCCGCGGCGGCGCTGAGGCGGCCGCCGGCACCACGGGCGCAGCCGGCGACGTCGGCGGCCGCGGCGGGCAGCTGGCGGCCGCCGGCACGACAGGGCAGGGCGGCGCCGCCGGCACGGCCGCGGCCGCGGGCACGGGCGGCGCGAGCTGCACCCCCGCCGTCGTCGCGGGCATGACCTGCAACTGCGGCGGCACGTGCGCGCCGTGCCCGACGGGCTACTACGGGACCGCGGCCACCTGCACGAGCGTCCCGAACAAGGTGTGCGGGCAAGCCTGCAGCCTCAACAACCCGACGGGCGGCCGTCGTTCGCGCTGCACCCTCAACCTGCAGCCGTACCTTGGCTGCGTCGCGTGCGACGTCGCCGCGGGTGCACCGTGCGGCGACGCAGGCGCGGAAGCGTACACGTTCTGCACGGCTGACTGCAGCTAGAACGGCACGGCCATCGCGTCGAAGTCCACGCCCGGGAAGTCCTTGGCGGGCGCGCGGCCGCCCACGAGCTTCGAGCGCGGCGAGTGAATCGACTTGGCGCCGACGTGCTGGACGAGCGAGCGGTGAACGTAGATTGGTTCGCCCCACGCGGCGAGCAGGTCGCTCATGACCATGTCCTGGCCGAAGTGCGGCTGCCGCGGGCGATCGGCGCCCTCGGCCTGCAGGCGCGCGAGCAGGCGGCGCGGAATCTTCACGGCCTGCGTGCCCCAGAAACCCGAGCCGTCGATCATCCACGGGCCGACGGGGAGCGAGCGAAGGTTGTGGAACGTGGTAAAGCGGTCGAGGGACCACCGGAACATGTAGGGCAGCGCGTTTTTGCAGGGCAGGACGTCGTCCTCGATGTACACCAGGTCGCAGTCGCCCGCCCATCGCAGCATGCGCCACGTGTCGACGCGCGCGCCGTCGCGGCTCTTGTGACTCCACTCGACGAGCCAGCCTTGCGGCGGCTCGGGTGGCGGCGTCGCGCCCGACCAGTGCAGCCACTTCTCGCCGATGCGGAGCGCGCGGCCGCCGCCGTTGCCGTCGAGGTCAGCGAGCGTTCGCGCGGTGACGTCCTCGCGGCCGGGACAGCCGAGCACCACGACCTTGGTCGGGGTCACACCAGATCGGTCCACGGCCCGGCGTTCTTGGAATACTGGATCATGTCCGTGGCCGGGAGGTACCGCAAGCTCGCTTGCCCAACGTTCGACACGGGGGCCGCGGTGCCATCGCCCAGGTTGAGCGCCGGAATTTCGAGGAAGTCAGTCACGATGATGTTGTCGGACTGAAGCCCGCCCGTGACCTTCGAGAATTGCTGCGCGTCAAACCCGGACCCGAAGATGGCCTCGAAAATGAGCCCTTCGAAGTCGTCGGCGAACACGTTCCCGACCACGAACAGGTTACCGAGCACGCCGTTGTCGTCGAACGTCACCGCGGTGGCACTCGGCCCGCGAATCTGCGTCGTCGTCGGCGTCGCAACGATGCGTCTGAGGACGTCCGACGCGATCATGGCGTGCGCCGTCGCTCGTCGGGTGTCTCGTCGTCGTACTCCTGCACCGTCGCGCCGCGCTTCGCGCGCTCGGCCTGGCGGCGCGCATCGGTCCACACCTCGCGCGGCGGCTCCGTTTTGTAGCCGTTCCACGCGGTGACGGCGGCGCCGATCGCCGCGGCCGCGATGCCGAGCGGGCCGCCGATGGCGGCCGCGGCCGTCGCGAGCGCGGCGCCGAGCGCCATTCCGAGCTTGTGCCTAGTCTGGGCGCTCATCAGACGTACGCCCCGAACGCGATGATCCGAATCTTCCAGACGCTCGGGCCGGTTCCGGCAGTTTGGACGTCGAAGGTTTGGGCAGCGCCCGGGGTAGGCGTGAACGCCGAAAAGCCGCTGTCCACTCCAAGCGAGAAGGCTCTGACGGGGGCAGTGTCGTCGATGATGGTGACGCCGTTCGTCCCGACCAGGCTTTGCGCTCCGTTGAAAATATCGCCCGCCGCTCCGATGATGGCCGGCACGCCGACGTACTCGGTGAGCACGAATTCATACGACAGCGGGACGAACGACAAGCCCGCCCCGCGCGGGGGCAATGATGTTCCCCGTGCTGAGCGCGAGCATGTCGATCTCTTCGCTCGCGCTGATGTCCGGCAGAAACGCGAGCTTGTCGAAGGCTGCGGCCGAGATCGTCCCGTTCTTGACCGACGTCGCGAGCTTGAGGAGATCGCTCGCAACGCTCACGTGGTCCCCACGGAAGGCGAGGTGACGATGAGCGCGAGCTTGTCCCACCACATTCGCACGGGGCCGCCGACCGCGGTCCGCTGCAGGATGGGACCGATTGTGCCCGCCGAGTTTGGCGCGTCGGTCGATGGGAGGGTACCGGCGAACTCCGTATCGTTGACCGCGAAGTGCAAGAGCCCACCGATCGGGTCGTTCCACATCGCAAACTTCGTCCAGCGGCCGCCGAGCGACGACGGGTTGATGAGCGGCCCGAGCGTGGTCGCATTCCCCGCCGCAAGCTCGGCGCGCCCGCACCAATTTGTCGCGCTACCGCCGCTCGCGTTCCCGAGCAGCCCGAGCGTCACGCGGTTGTCGTCGTCGTTCCAGAGCGCGAGCGCGTCGGCCGCTGAGTTGCCGAAGTCGTACGTGTCGTCCGCTTCGAGCCGCGCGAGCGCGGACATGTACCAGAAGGTCGAGCGCAAGTTCTGGACGTGGCGGCCGCAGCCGGTCGGCTGCATGCGCACCTGCGAGGGGTTGGTGATGGCGTCGCCGACGCCAGCCACGACTTCGAGGATGCCGCCCGAGCCGCCAGTGTCGACGGGCGACGCAGAGAAGGCGCCGATGCCGTCGACGATTTCGGTGGTGATCGTCTCCGAGAAGTCGAAGCCTAGGATGGTGTCGAAGGCCGCATTCGTGAGCGCTGCGCGGGCGCGGATGAACTCGTTTGCAAACCAGTCGCCCGCGACAGCCGAGCTACCCCCCGTGAGCAAGGACCACGCCGGCATCAGTACACCCCCACGGTTTGAAGGCCGTAGCCGGCCGCGTCCGTCGCGTCGAAGACCAGCTCGTACCGGCCGCGGTAGTTGAGAACCTCATAGCCGGCGTTGACGCTGCCCGGAAGCGCGATGGTGAAGTGCTCCGTGCCCGCGCCGATGTTGATGGTGGGGCCGAGCAGGAGGAAGAGAGTCGCCGTCGAGCGGTTGACGACGGTCAGCAGCGCGCGTGTCGGGTCGGGGCCCGTGGCGTAGATGACGTTGGCCACCGCGGGGAAGCGGTTCGTGAAGCTCGGCAGGATGGCCGAGGGGATGACCGTCGGCGGCGGGATGATGTCGGCGCAGTCGACGTTGCTGACGATGGTGGCGACGCACTCGACCCATAGGGGCGTGACCGTCGGCCCGCTGTCCGGAACGATGCGGACGGACACCTGCAGCGACTGCGCGATGAGCGAGCAAAAGGGCTGCGTCTGGCCCGCGGCCAGCTCGACGAATTCTTGCGCGGGCGCGCTCTGCTCGTCGATTCCCTTCAGCACGGTGATCTGGACGAAGTCCGTGTATCCCGCCGGCACCGCTGCCGTCCACGTCGTGCCGTCGAGTGAGAATCGGAACGCGACCGCCCACGGGAGTGGCGCCTCGAAAACTTTGGTAGCGACGAACGTCTTCGACACGGGCTGATCGCCGCCGAGAAGCACGCGCTGGCCCCAGCGGTTGCGAGTGTTGCCAGGGACGGGCGCGTCGCCCGCGCGGCCGAGCACTTCGCGGACGTAGGAGTCGGGAACGTTCTTCAAGCCCACTCCTCGCTCGCGTGGCCGTGCGAATCCCACTCGTGCAGCGCGTACAGCAAGAGCCCAACCGCGACCCATCCGCCGAGCTTGGTCGAGGCCGCGCGCGTGGCCGCCTTGACGATGAGGCCGGGAATGTCCTCGGCCTTGACGCCTTCGAGGTTCTTTTCCATGACGGCGATCTCGTGATAGAGCGCGCGGCCGCCGTTCAAGAGCCGCTTACCCGTCGGGCCGTCCTTGGGTTGCTTGACGTCGCCGTGGCCGAGCTTGATCGCCTGCTCGAGCATGAGCCGCCCGCCATCCATCGCGTCGATGGCCTTCTCGAGCGCGGGATGCTTCGGCCAGGGCGGGGGCGGCAACGTGCCCGAGCCGTAGCGCGAGAAGATCGCTTTGGTCGCCGCGTCGGCCGCGGCGAGCGCGCGCTGCACGAACACGAGCGCTTCGCGCGCGGTGAGCTGCGCGGGAATCGACTCGGCCCACTCGTCACCAGGCGACTTGCGGATGGGAACCACGGCCGCGCTCACGGCGCCACCGCCACCGCCGACGAGCCTGGCGCGTCGGGCGAGCCCCACGCAACCACGTTCGCGGCGCGGAGCCGGTGCATTTTCTTCGGGTCGCTCTTCCAGCGGTCAGCGAGCTCGCGCGCCATCTGGAAAGCGTCGCCGTGCATCCCGCCATCGCGCACGTCGACGGGCCGCTGGTGATAGAGCTTCGCGTACCACACGCCCGAGATGAAGTCCTTGGGCGGGTTCTTCACGAACCGGAGCGCGCGCTGCCAGAGCCAGTTTGCGAGCTTGTAGTTGAGGCGGGCATGCTCCTCGTTTTTCGTCGCGGGCGAGCTGAGCGCGATCCAGTCGGCGTCGGTCAGCACGCCCGCGGCGCGCACGTCCTTGAACATCGCGGGGCCGAGCTGCAGCAGGCCGCGCTCCCCGAGCGACGAGACGATGAGCGGGTTTCCGCTCGACTCGATGCCCGCCCAGCGCGCGAGCGCTTCGGCGAGCTGTGTCGGCACGTCCTGCGCCTTGAAGAGAGCGACCCACGGCTGCGCCGACTTCTGATTCGCGCGCGCAGCAAGCGCCTGGCCGTCGTCGGCGGCCTTCTGTCGCGTCTCGGCCGCTCGCGCTCCCTTGCCTTTCAGCAGACCCCAGAGCAACAGCGCACCTCCTATGATCTCGTCGTTGGTCAAAACAGTTTTTTAAGGCCCGGAATCGCGTTCAACACTGCGCCGCCGGCTTTGAGGGCCTTCTGGGCCGTCGGGTTGCTGAGCACCATCGACGCGGCCTGGCCGTACGGGCCGAGCGCCGACATCAGCAGCGGGTTGCTCGTCAGCGTCTGGGCCGTCGTCGATAGGAGGTTCGTCGCCTTCGCCGCGGCCGCGTCTTTCGTCGGCGCCGTCGACGTGCGCGCGATGAGCGCTTGCCCCGCGGCGAGCGGGAAGCGAATCACGCCCGTCCAGCCGCGCGCGTGTTTGTACACGTCGATCGTGACCTCGCCGGTGCCGCCGGCGTCCTCGCCCACCATCACCTCGGGACCATCGGTTTCGCTCATGACGTAAAGGTGCCTCCGGTTTCGTGGGATGGGCATGCCGAGCGCGGCGCTTGGGTCCTCGATCTCTCCGTTGCCGCGCTCGACGACGGCGTGGTACCGCCGCGGCCCCGTCTTGTAGGTCATGACCCGCGCGTCCGGGTCGGAGCCGTTCACGCGAAGCTCGGCCGCGCGGTACGCGGCCAGGTCTTCGCAGTCGCCCCACTTCTCGGCGGCGACGTCCTCGGCGTGGCGCCACGTCTCGCGCGGCTCGGTCTTGTAGCGAACGCCCGAGTCGTAGAGCGGCGGCACCCGCCCCGATGAGATGATCGTCTCGTCGAGGCGGGTCAGCCCTTCGAGCGCGGCGTCGTACGCCTGGGCGCTCGTCGGGACATGGATGAGCGCGTCGGACACGCGGGTTCCCCCGCGCGCTTAGCGGATCCAGTTGCCGTAAAGGCCCGCCGAGACCGTGACCGACTCGCCCGATCCGGGTGCCGCGGTCAAGGACAGCGTGAGCGTGACCTTGTTGGCGCGGTAGGCGATCTGCAGGTCGAGCCCCGCTTCGGTCGCCTCGGGCGCGAACATCTCGATCGGCGTCCCGATGTCGACCACCGGCGACTGCGGTTGCGAGCCGATGAACAGCGACCGCACGGTGAC
>WNFV01021833.1_pt1 | contig 10462 bp, 8 predicted proteins | sample 5400101 | NCBI WGS metagenome assembly WNFV01 (sample SAMN13153361, study PRJNA577476) | soil metagenome | isolation source: 115 cm soil or saprolite under grassland replicate 1 | place: USA:California | collected 2016-06-15 | reverse complement strand
ATCGAGCCGGGGCAAACCTTCGTCTACGAGTTTGAGCTCAGGAAGAGCGGCACGTTCATGTACCACCCGCACTCCGACGAGATGGTGCAGATGGCGATGGGCATGATGGGCATGTTCGTCGTGCATCCGCGCGATCCGAGATTTCGCCGCGTCGATCGCGACTTCGTTTTCATCATGAGCGCCTACCTGATCGACCCAGGCACCTATCTGCCGAAGGTCGCCGAGATGACCGACTTCAACATGTGGACGTGGAACAGCCGCGTGTTTCCCGGCATCGACCCCCTGCCGGTGCGGCTCGGCGATCGGGTGCGGGTGCGCATGGGCAATCTCACCATGACCAACCATCCCATCCATCTGCACGGCCACCATTTCGCGGTGAGCTGCACGGATGGCGGTTGGGTGCCCGAGAGCGCGCAATGGCCGGAGAGCACCATCGACGTCCCCGTCGGCACGATCCGCGCCTTCGACATGATTGCCGACAACCCGGGCGACTGGCCGTTTCACTGCCACAAGACCCATCACGCCATGAACGCGATGGGTCACAACATCCGGAACTTCATCGGCGTAGAGAAGCGCGATGTTGCGCGGCAGGTCCGCAAGCTCGTGCCCGACTACATGCCGATGGGAAGCGCGGGCATGGCTGATATGGGGGCGATGGAAATGCCGATGCCCGAGAACACGCTGCCGATGATGACGGGCTTCGGCCAGTTCGGGCCGATCGAGATGGGCGGCATGTTCACGCTGATGAAGATCCGCGAGAGGCTTGCGGCCAATGATTACAAGGATCCGGGCGACTACAAGCACCCGGACGGTACGGTCGCCTACGAAGTCGCAAGCTCGTCCGCGCCGGCGCCCCAGCGAAGCGGCCCTGCCAGCCAGCCGAAAGCAGGCCCGAAGGCGGTCAGACCTGGAAATGCTCACAAGGGACATTAGCGGAGCCGAACCAGCATGCTGAAATACACGAGCACCCTCGCTGCCGGCATTCTCCTGATCTCTGGCGCCGCAATCCTGGCGACGGATATCGCGATGCCCATCCCAGCGTCCGCCCACGAGGATCACGGGCGCTTCTCCGCGGGCAGGCCCGGCGATCCGGCGAAGCCGGCGCGCGTCATCAAGGTCCGGATGTTCGAGGGCGGCGGAAAAATGGGCTTCGAGCCTGCGCGAATCGAAGTGCGCCGAGGGCAACAGGTCCGCTTCGTTCTGCACAATGACGGCGAGGAGGATCACGAATTTGTGCTGGCGATGGTCACCGAAAATCGCAAGCACGCGGAGGTCATGAAAAAACATCCCGAGATGGAGCATGACGACCCGAACGCGAGGCGTTTGATGCCGCACGGGAGCGGCGAGCTGGTTTGGAAGTTCACCAAGCGCGGTGAATTCGAGTTCGCCTGTCTCATTCCCGGCCACTATGACAAGGGCATGTTCGGCAAGATCATCGTGAAATGAGGCGTTCAAAGGAGACGATTCATGCGAAAGACGAGCGTCGTGGCGGCAAGCATGCTCGTCCTCTCAGGCGGGATGCTTGCGAATGTAGCCGTGGCCCAAGCTCCCATGGTCAATGGTCAGGTGACAAAGATCGACGAGTCCGCGGGCAAAATCACCCTTAAGCACGGCCCGATCAAAAAGCTCGACATGAACGAAGGGATGACCATGGTGTTTCGTGTGCAGGATCCAGTCATGCTCCAGCAGGTCAAAGTCGGCGATAAGGTCAAGTTCGACGCCGATCGCATCAATGGACAGTTCACGGTCACGAAGATCGAAAAGGTCAAGTGATGGGAGCGCTGCGCGCCCGCTGGGTTGCTAAATCACCATCAGCAGGACCAAGCCGCGCTTGAAACACCATCGCTCGCCAGGCAAACGGTGCACTAGACCTATATTCAAAGTTCAGGGGTAATGCCTCGACGTGACTCCAGATGACCGATGAAGCGCGCAAGCTTTGCCGTGAGCGTATAGCCCTCACTGTACTTGTCCGAGTTGCACAGCAGTGTCGCTTCCTTGACCTTGGCTTCGACCGTGTTGCGGTCCGGCGCCGTCAACGCCGGTTTCATCGGCTCGATCAGCGCGACCGCGGAGCTAATGGCGCCCCTGCACTGCGCGCGAAGTTCGTTGATCATCTCTTCGGGATCGCACGCCGCGCTCGGTCCTGCCGAAAGAAACAGGATCAGCGCGACTTTCAGACTCAGCTGTCTGCTCATGTTGACCATCCTCGTCGGTGTGAATCTTTACTTATGCGCGTGTGTGGCCGGCCCTGCCGGCTTGGATGCGCCAACCGCCTCCGAAAAGGTGACGACCCGGGTTGGCTTGGTCACCGTAGGGATCGTCCGCACGACCTGCCGCGATCCTACGTCGATGACCGAAACCGAATTGTCCAAGCTGTTGGGGACCAGAAGCAGCTTGCCATCGCCTGTCAGCGCGTGATCCCGCGTATCGTTGCCGGCGCCCACGGGAATTGAGGGCAGCTGCACCGGCCTGTAAGGATCCGACAGGTCGAAGACGGCAACGAACCGGGATTCGGCGACCACGTTCGGGGGGCCATACAAGGTGCCGACCTCGACGAAGACGGTCTTCCCGTCAGGCGAGGGCATGGCGTACTGCAACGCCGCGCGTTCATGCGGCTTGCCCGCGATCGAGGTTCGACACGTTGCCTCGCCGTAAAATACCGGCAGCTGCGCGGCGAGTTTTTCGGCAACGGCATCGATGACGGCCAGCTGCCCAACCTGGCAAAGCGATCCGTCCGCTCGTTGGTGGACCTCGCGAGGACCGCGCTGCGGCACGACCATGAACTGCCCGCCGGGCAGATCCTTGACCGAGGCTCCGCCGCTCCCGGCGGTCTGGATCAGCTTCACCGTCGGGACGTCGGCGTCGATGTCGAAGACAGCGATCTGGCTAGTTCCGGTCAGAAAATGATAGACCCGGCCCGTTGCTGCCGACGTGCCGGTGCCGTGCGGCGCTAGCATTACGCCGGCTTTTCCAGTCTCGTCGCACGTCTTGAGCGGTGTCGAGCCGTCATAGCCGAGATCGGCTGCCGAAAACGATTTGACGAGCTTGATGTCCGAAGGGTTCTGATAGTCATAGACCGAGACGACATCCGAGCAGTCGGCGATGTTGGAGACCGCCATGCGCGGCCGTTTCATCGAGAAGCCCGCCTTATGATGACCCACGCCAAGCCGTATCTCGCCCATCGGCTTCAAGAATGTCGGGCTCGATTGCACCGCGTCGACCAGCAGCAAGGTGGAATCCTTCGGGCGTTCACCTTTAGGCGTGGCCCTGTCATTCCCATCGTTGAGAACGACGACGTACTGCCGCTCCTCAATCGGCGGGCTCAGGTACATGTGCACAGGACGGATGCCTCCAAGCGATGACGAGGGCAGCCGGCCGATTTCGCTACGACGCTTAAGGTCGATGAGGACGACTGCATTCCCAGCAGTATGGTTCGACAGCGCGATGCCGCTGCCGAGCGCGAGGAGATCGCTCGACCCGCCCGGAGCATCGAATCGCGCGAGTTCTGCGCCTGTCGCGAGATCGTGCAGCGCGAGTTGATCGCGCCCGGAAACGGCGACGATCTGCGGGGGCTCTGCGAACGTGTAGAGACATGACAGAACAATAGCGACGCTTGCGCCGGCCGCGCGAGCTGCAAGGGCGGGAATCTCCGGAATGAATCCAAGGGCCAACATTGTTAGTGCCCCTTCATGCCGGGCATGCTGCCGCCGCGTTCCGACCCCATCGCGCGCACGTCGTAATCGATGCTCACGCTGCCGGCCTTTTCGAAGACCAGTGTCGCCTTGAAGCGGTCTCCTGCACTGAGCGGTTTCTTCAACCCGACGAACATGACGTGAAGCGAGCCCGGCTTGACGACATCCGACGATCCCTCAACGAGACGATCGGTAGTCGACCCGTTATTTTTGATCGTCATGTAGCCGGCAGCGACACTCGAGCCTTTCGGCGTTGCGCGCGACCATGGATCGGAAATGTCCAGCGAACCGGCCTTATAGTCGGCCGCACTCGCGGCAGTGACAGCGAAGCCGAAGGCCGCGGCAAACAAAAAAACGATACGGCGCATTTGTACCCTCCTGACCAGTGTTGAATGACCGGCCGCGCGCTTATCGTGCGGCCGACATGCAGGGTGAGCGCCGGCAGGCGCCCAGGTCAGGACGGGATCGGAGGTGCGCGGGATTCGTGCAGCTGGTACCGGGGTTGCAATAAGAGCGGTTCGGCCAAAACTGTCGGACGTTTTGCTCCGTCACTTAGACGCAACAATGAGAACATTGCGATCGTCGGAACGAGAGCCGGCGAACCGCTGCATGCGGCGAGGCACGCATCGCAATCACCGCGATGTTGCGTAGCAACCACGCCATGACCTCATCCTAACGCCGCGTCCTACAACGCGTCCAGTTCCGGTTTGATCCAGATCCGGTTTTGATCGTCCCGGCCAGGTGCGAGTGCACGGATCATCGACGATCCTTCGCCGCTCACGGGCAGCACTGCGCCGTCTGCACCGACGGACACGGCACCGTGCCGTAGGAACAGAACACGCAACAATCACCCGGCAAGGGCTTGAGCGTCTCGCCGCAGCCCTTGCAGGTGTAAAAGAACCGGCAGGCATCGGTCGGCATCTGCTCGGCCGATTGATATCCGCAGCGGGGGCAAGTGAGTGTGGATTCGATCTGAATGACCGGGGGATCTTCGCCGGGCATGGGCTAAATCACCGTCAGGATGACCGCGGGGATGAGCGCGCAGGCGGTGACCGCGGCCGCATAGGGCAGCGCCTTGTCGTCGGGCACCTTCATCAACATCGGCAATCCGATCCACAGCAGGTAGAAGCCGTAAAGACCCAGGATCAGGAGAAAGCTCAGCCCCGGCACGAGCAGAAAAATGCCGGCGAGCCAGAGCGGCGTGTGGGAATAGGCCGACAGCTTGACGGCATTGGCGAAATTCTTCTCGGCGCCGAAGCGCGGCGCGAGCAGATCGATCACGCCGGCGATGATGTAGACCATGGCAAAGGCCACGAGGTAGACGATGACCGCGCGCATGAGGTTGGGAACGATCGGCGTATAGCCGCCGATGAACGACTGGCCGATGAAATGGGCGACCTCCGGGATGGCGGCAAGGATCGCGACGTAGCCGATCAACAGATCGAACAGCGTGTCATGCTCCTGCTCGATCACCTTCCACTCCGTCTGCGGCGTCAGCAGGAGCGCCTTGATTCGATCGGCAAGCTTGCGCAAGTAATTTGCCCACATGTTCACCCGCCCGCATTTCGCATTCTGAAGCGGCGCGAGTGGGGCAGGCTCGATTCGCGTTGTCAAGCCCGGCCACGATGGCCACGCCCGACCCGCCAGATCATTTATTATTGATGCACACTAGCGCCGCGCACTCGGTGCGCCCCCCTCCCCAGCCGAACTCGGGCCTGCCCGAGTTCGGGTACTTTTAGACTGGCCGAAATCGGGTAAACCCGACTTCGGCTGGGGAGGGGTTGGGGCTGGGGGCCCATCGACGGATCACCGCGCTACCCCCACCCCGGCGCAGCGCAGCCAAGCTTGCGCAGGCTGCGCAAGCTTGCCTCCGTGCGCCGACCCTCCCCACGAGGGGGAGGGTGAAGACCGAGTTCGCCGCTCGCGCTGGGCCCACTTCACACGAAAGCCGTCTACGCGCGCCGGTCCTCCAGGATCATCGCTGCACCCTTCTCCGCGATCATCATGGTCGGCGCGTTGGTGTTGCCCGACGTAATCGTCGGCATCACCGAGGCATCGATGACGCGCAGCCGCTCGAGCCCGATCACGCGCAGGCGCTCGTCCACCGCCGCCATGGGATCAGTCGGCCGGCCCATCTTGGCGGTGCCGACCGGGTGAAAGATGGTGGTGCCGATGTCGCCCGCCGCCTTGATCAGCGCCGCGTCGTCGTCCCCTACCGAACTGCCCGGCAGGTATTCGACTGGCTTGTACTTGGCGAGCGCGGGCTGCGCCACGATCCTGCGCGCGAGGCGGACGCAATCGGCCGCGACGCGGCGATCTTCGTCGGTGGAGAGATAGTTCGGCTTGATCGCCGGCTTGTCGGCGGCATCGGCGGAGCGCAGCCGCACGAAGCCGCGACTCGTCGGCTGCACATTGCACACGCTCGCGGTGAGCGCGGGAAATTCGTGCAGCGGGTCGCCGAATTTGTCGAGCGACAGCGGCTGCACGTGGAATTGGATGTTGGCGCGCTCGCGCGTGGCGTCCGAGCGCGTGAACAGCCCGAGCTGCGAGGGCGCCATGGTGAGCGGGCCGCGGCGGAACAGCGCGTAATCGAGCCCCATGCGCGCGCGGCCGAAGAGCGAGCGATAGATCTCGTTGAGAGTCTTGACGCCTTTGATCTTGTAGATGAGCCGAAGCTGCAGGTGATCCTGCAGGTTCTCGCCCACGCCGGGCTTGTCGAGCACGACGGGAATGCGGAGGCGGGTGAGCTCGTCGGCGGCGCCGACGCCGGAGAGCTTGAGAATCTGCACCGAGCCGATCGAGCCGGCGGCGAGGATCACCTCGCCACGGGCGCGCGCGGATCGGATTGCCCCGTTCTGTCGCCAGCGCACGCCCGCCGCGCGCGTGCCGTTGAACTCGATCTTCTCGACCAGACAGTGCATCTCGAGCCGCAGATTGGCGCGCTTGAGCACCGGCTTGAGAAAGGCGCGCGCCGCCGACCAGCGCCGCCCGCGCTTCTGGTTCACGTGGAAGACGCAACTGCCCTCGTTGTCGCCGGTATTGAAATCGGGGATGCGCTTGATGCCGGCCTCCTCCGCCGCCGCGCAGAACGCGTCGAGGATGTCCCAGCGCACGCGCGGAGCCTCGATGCGCAATTCGCCGCCGACCGCGTGCGCCTCGCTCTCGCCGAGAAAATGATCCTCGTGGCGGCGGAAGAACGGCAGCACGTCGTCGGAACCCCAGCCGGTCAGGCCGAGCTGGCGCCAGTGATCGTAATCGGCCGCTTGGCCGCGCATGTAGATCATCGCGTTGATGGACGATGAGCCGCCGATCACCTTGCCGCGCGGATAATTGAGGCTGCGGCCGTTGAGCCCCTCCTCCGGCTCGGTCTTGAACATCCAGTCCGAGCGCGGATTGCCGATGGCGAAGAGATAGCCGACGGGAATGTGGAACCAGATCCAGTCGTCCTTGCCGCCGGCTTCGAGCAGCAGCACGCGCGTTGCCGGATCGGCGGAAAGACGGTTCGCCAGCAGGCAGCCGGCCGAGCCCGCGCCGACGATGATGTAGTCGTACTCGCCTTCGAGCGGCGCTGTGTTGGGCATGCGCTTGCCGTCGGTCTTGGTATAACGAACAGTGATCCAAGGCAAAGCCGGATTGGTCAAGTCCCGGGACGACAAAGCATCAGCAGCCGGGACCCGCCTTTGCCTTCGAGTCCGATCCTGCTAGTCTTGCGTCAAGCCCACGGCGCGCCGTAAGCGCGCCTTTTGTCCCGGAACGGCGCTTCCGGGTTGGCCGGTTCCCGACAAACGATTCCGCCGGACGACGGCGCGCCCCCGCGCGGTCGCGCCGCGCAGTATAAGGAGCGCCAGAATGCTCGGTCGCGCCACTCTGTTGTTGCTGATCGCGCTAGGCATGATGGGTCCGCCGCCTCTCGCACAAGCACAGGAGAAGAGCATCACCGTCTTTGCCGCCGCCTCGCTGAAGAACGCGCTCGATGACGTCAATGCCGCCTTCACCAAGAGCACCGGCATCAAGGTGGTCGCGAGCTATGCGGCGAGCTCGGCACTGATCAAGCAGATCGAGAACGGCGCGCCCGCCGACGTCTTCGCGTCGGCCGACCTCGACTGGATGGACTACGGCGCGCAGAAGAAGGTCATCAAGGACGACACGCGCGTCAATCTGCTTGGCAATCGACTGGTGCTGATCGCACCGAAGGACTCGAAGATAGGCAACGTCACCATCGCCCCCGGCTTTGACCTGGCGAAGCTCGCCGGCGACGGCCGCATCGTCACCGCCGACGTCCGCGCCGTGCCGGTCGGCAAATACGCCAAGGCCGCGCTGGAGAAGCTCGGCGCATGGGCCGCAGCCGAGCCGAAATTCGCCATGACCGAGAACGTGCGCGCGGCGCTCACGCTGGTCGCGCGCGGCGAGGCGGCGCTCGGGATCGTCTACGAGACCGACGCCAAGGTCGAGCCTAACGTGAAGATCGTCGGCGCCTTTCCCGCGGACTCGCATCCCCCGATCGTCTATCCCGTGGCGCTGACGGCGAACGCCAAGCCCGAGGCCGCGCAGTACCTCGCCTTCCTGCGTTCGCAGGCGGCGAAGGCCATGTTCGAGGCGCATGGCTTTACCTTCCTGGCGAGACCCACGTCGTGATTGCGGCAGATGATAGCAGCTCGCTTTACTCGACTGTCGTCCCCGCGAGGGGCACCCCGCGACGCTCGCGTCGCGGGGACCCCGTTGCGGGGACCCATAACCCCCGCCTCTGGAATATGGGTCCCCGCTTTCGCGGGGACGACGGTGAGCAAGCGTTCTTGCATCACTGATTAGCCATGCTCGAACTCTCCCCCGACGAATGGATCGCGATCCGCCTCTCGCTCAAGATCGCGCTGGTGGCGACGGCGGTCGCGCTGCCGTTCGGCATCGCGCTTGCCTGGCTGCTCGCGCGCAAGAATTTCTGGGGCAAGACGCTGCTCGACGGCCTCGTGCACATGCCGCTGGTGCTGCCGCCGGTCGTCACCGGCTATTTGCTCTTGATCTCCTTCGGCCGCCGCGGACCGATCGGCGCATTTCTCGCCGACCATTTCGGCATTGTGTTCTCGTTCCGCTGGACCGGGGCCGCGCTTTCCTGCGGCGTGATGGGATTTCCGTTGCTGGTGCGTCCGATCAGGCTCGCGATCGAAGCGATCGACCGCAAGCTCGAAGATGCCGCCGCCACGCTCGGCGCCGACCGCGTGTGGGTGTTCCTCACCGTCACGTTGCCGCTGGCGATGCCGGGGCTGATCGCGGGCATGGTGCTTTGCTTTGCCAAGGCGCTCGGCGAGTTCGGTGCGACCATCACCTTCGTCTCCAACATTCCGGGCGAGACCCAGACGATTTCGGCGGCGATCTACACGTTCACCCAGATCCCGGGCGGCGACGCGGCCGCGGGCCGCTTGGTCCTCGTCGCCATCGTGATTTCGCTGGCGGCGCTCGTCGTGGCCGAATGGCTCGCGCGCCGCGCCGGCACGCGCTTCCATGGGGAATGAGCATGCTGGCGGTCGAGGTGGAGAAGCGGCTGGGCGACTTTTCTCTGGCGGCGCGCTTCGAGACCGCGGGGGGCGTTACCGCCTTGTTCGGCGCCTCGGGTGCGGGCAAGACCACGCTCGTCAACATGATCGCCGGGCTCATCGCCCCGGACCGGGGGCGCATCCGGCTCGACGATACCGTGCTGTTCGATTCCGTTGCCCGCATCGACGTGCCCGCGCACCGTCGCCGCATCGGCTATGTCTTCCAGGAGGGACGGCTGTTCCCGCATCTCAGCGTGGCGGCGAACCTCGATTACGGGCGTCGCATGCGCGGCCTTGCCCGCGACGGCGCCGAAATGGCGCGGATCGTGAATTTGCTGGACATCGGCCACTTGCTCGATCGGCGGCCGGGAAAACTTTCGGGCGGCGAGCGCCAGCGGGTCGCCGTCGGCCGTGCGCTGCTGATGCGCCCTCGCCTGCTTCTGCTCGACGAGCCGCTCGCCTCCCTCGACCCCGCGAGGAAGCGCGAAATTTTGCCCTATCTCGAAAGGCTCCGCGCCGAGGTGCCCATGGTCTATGTCAGCCATCACGCGGGAGAATTGAAACGCATCGCGACCTCGGTGGTGCTGCTCGACGCCGGTCGCGTGGCGGCCACCGGCGGCATCGAGGTACTCGACGCGGCGACGGCGGAGCTGATGGCTTAGAGCATGGTCCCTTGCGCTTGAAGCATAATGACTCCGCACGCTCGGTGTATTCCCTCCCCCGCTTGCAGCCGAACTCGGGTTTACCCGAGTTCGGCCAGTCTTAATCGGCCGAAGTCGGATATATCCGACTTCGGCTGGAGGGATAGGGAGGGGGCACGCAACGTGATTGAGACGGCATGCGAGAGGATTCACGTAGCGAACTCACCCCCTCCCCACCCCTCCCCCGCAAGCGGGGGAGGGAGCAGACCGAGTTCGCCGCTTGCGCTGAATTTCACTCCAAAATCGATCGCGTCGAATCGACGGCCAGTGCCATCAGCTCGGGGCCATGCCCTTGTCGCTGAGCTCCCTGATCGCCTTCTCGTTTTTCGACAGATGCGCGAGCCCCATTCCGCGCAGCACGTTCGCCGCTTTGGTGAACTGGATATTGTCATAGCCGACGATCTCGATTCGGTTGCCCCAGGGGTCGAGGAAATCGAGAAACGGACCGGGCAGCGGCTTGATGCCCGCGGCCGAGAGCGCGCGGCGCACGGCGTCTTTGTCGTCGACCACGAGGCCGAAATGACGGCCGTCGTCGGGCGGC
>WNFV01009908.1_pt1 | contig 10463 bp, 9 predicted proteins | sample 5400101 | NCBI WGS metagenome assembly WNFV01 (sample SAMN13153361, study PRJNA577476) | soil metagenome | isolation source: 115 cm soil or saprolite under grassland replicate 1 | place: USA:California | collected 2016-06-15 | reverse complement strand
GCGAGCGATCCGGCGGGCAACACCGACCCGACTCCTGCGATCCGGTCGTTCAGCGTGGACACTCAGGCGCCGGAGACGTTCTTCACGTCTGGTCCCAACGACGTCACGGCCGATGACACACCGACCTTCACGTTCGGTCCAAACGAACCCGGCTCGTCGTTCGAGTGCCGGATCGACGGCGGCCGCTTCGAGCCGTGCAGCGGACCGGGCGCGTCGCACACGCCGGATTCGCTACCCGATGGCTATCACCTCATCGAGGTGCGGGCCACCGACGCGGCGGGAAACCGCGATCCGGACGGCGCCCTGCGGATATTCCGCGTGGACACCGATCCGCCCGAGACGTCGGCGATCTCCGGACCGTCCGGTCGGACAACCGATCGCACGCCGACATTCGAGTTCGAGTCCGATGAACAGGACGTGGCGTTCCAGTGCAGCCTGGACGGCGAACCCCTCGCCCCGTGCACTTCCCCGGTGACACGAAACGTCGGCAAAGGCAAGCACAGCTTCGTGGTCGTCGCGGTCGACGCGGCGGGCAACGAGGACGGAACGCCGGTCGAGTTCCGGTTCAAGGTCAAGAAGAAGAAGCGGTAGCGGTAGACGAAGCCCGCGGCTTCGCCGCGCCTACCCGACCGGCGCCTCGGCCGAGGTGTAGACCTCGACGAAGCGCAGGTAGTTGTCGGCCAGCTGCGCGGCTGCGTCCTCGCGGGCCACGCTGCCGTCGATGAAGCCCTTGAGCGGCTCGCCCCAGATCGAGCGGCCGATCGCGAAGCCGATGTAGCCCTCGACCGGGGCTCCCTGGCGCAGCCAGTGGTCGACCTTGTCGTCGTCGGCCCCGCGGCCGAGCACCACGCACACGACGCCGTCGCGCCCGCCCGAGCGGCACTGGGCCGCGATCCGCTCGCAGTCGGCCCGCTCGTCGACGCCCTCGATCTTCCAGATGTCGGCCTCGACGCCTGCCTCCTGGAGCTGCGAGATCGCCCCGATCATCAGCTCGGGGCGAAGCTCGGCGTCGTAGCGGTCGGAGTCGCCGTCCACCGATGCGAGCTGGGCCTCCTCGGCGGGGACCAGGAGCTCGAAGAGGAACTTGCGGTCGTTCTCGTGCAGCCAGTCGGACAGGCGTCGCAGCCGTTCGGCCTGGCGGCGATTCATCTCGGCGTCGCCGTCGGGGTTGTAGCGGACGAGCACCTTGGAGAAGTCGGGGTCGTAGCGCTCGATGTGGGCGCCGAAGTCGTCGCCGTACTCGAAGTCGAATTCGTTCTGGCCGCTCTTCTCGACCGGCATCGCGAGCTTGATCCCTCGGGCCTTGGCCTGCTCGGGCACCTCGGTCGGGCCGCCGAACTGCTCGTCGACGAGGGCGCCGGTCACCGACGCTTCGGCGCCGCGCTCGAGCGCCGCCTCGACGCCCTCGAAGATCAGGTGCTTGCCGTCGGCGATGCGCTGGGTGTCCTCGGGGCTCGGGTCGCCCTCGATACCGAAGCGCTTGATGAACGACCCGCGGTGGTCGAACGCGAGGATGTACAGCTTGCCGTCGTAGCCCAGGCTCATGGAACCTCCCTGATCAGGTCGTTCAACGGACCGAGTCTATTGCGAGCAGGGCGCGGCCGGCGATGCAGCCTGGGGCGCGACGATCAGTAGCGAAGCAGGGCGACCGCGCCGCCGCGTCCGGCCAGCCGTTCGGCGAGGTCGCCCTCGATCGGGGTGATCGACGCCCCCGTCTCCAATCCGCGCGAGATCATCAGCTCGGTGGTCGACTCTCCATCCTGGGATTCGAATTCCCGGTGCGCGTCGAAGATGACGTGGCTGGCGCGACCCTGCTCGAGCGCCTGAAGCACCTCCTTGGGGCCGAGCGCGGCCCCGCTGTCGCTGCCGATGGCCTCCTCGACGCGGTCCAGGAGCTCTCGATCCCGTTCCTCCCGGACCGCGGAGATCGCGTCCTCGACGTGCTCGGCGACCTCCGCGTCAGATGCACGGATCAGGTCATGTGGGACCTCGCGGACGAGCTTGTCGAGCGGGCCCAGCCCCGCCCGCAGAAGCCGCGGCAGCTCGCCCTCGCCGAACACCGCGATCCGGTCCCAACCTCGATCGCCGAACCGGGTGGCGACCAGATGCCCGAGCTGCTTGAGGAAGCGCGCGCGATTGCTGTCGAGGCGCTGTCCGTACTGATCGTGGCCCGCGGCGCTGGTCCCGGTCCCGCCGGCCTGGGGATCGCGCTGTGGGGACTTGCGCTCGCGCCAGTCGCCGCTGAACATCTCCAGCTCCCAGCTACCGAGCGGCGTGAGCCGACCGAGCGACCACTCGAAGGCCCTGCCGCTCTCGAGCGCGACCAGGACGACGCCGATCGGGTCTGCTCCATCGAGGATGCGCACCAGCGGCGTCAGGCAGGGCGCCTGGGCCCGCAGCACCACGGAGCGCTCGAGCCGTCCCTGAACGCCGTGCCAGACGTCGCGGCCGCCGTCGGCGACCTCGACGAAGCCGATCTGGACACGCCCGGACGGAGGGGGCCCGTTCTCGGGGAAGCGGGCGAGGATCCGCTTCGAGGCCGCGTCGACCGCGCTTCGCTCCTCGCCCGCGTGCGTTTCCTTCGCGATCTCCCTGAGGCGGTCGTGGAGCTCGATCCTCCAGCCGCCCCCGCGGTCGGCGGGATCGACGTCAAGATAGACCGAGATCACACCGCCGTCCGGGCGCCACTCGGCGAGCCCTCGCAGCTCCTCGCGCGATGGACCGTTCATCGGGTCGGGCCTACCCGCGATTGGCCACGGAGCAAACCCCGATGAGTGCTAGGCGTAGGGGGCGACGTACAGCAGCATCAGCGCGTTCGAGATCACAAGCGCCCCGACCGCGGCCACCGTGGCGCTCGTCCGCGCCTGGCACCGACGGCTGACCAGCATCTACTCAAAGCGCGACGGCGTCGTCCGCTGGCAGTCTTGCGTGGTCCCCTACGCGGACAACGTCGAGGTCGGCGGAACCCACGTTGGCTTGCCGCTGAACCCCCAGGCACCGCCCTGGTTTGAATCCCGATCGCCAGTGACTGGTTCTTGGCGGGCGAAGGGATTCAGCTCCCTTGATCCGGGGGTCCAAAGCGGCTGGCTGGCTGCACGGAGCCGCGCTCGGGCGCGAATCGATAGGTCCGCGGCACGTCCGCTCGCGAGCCGCGAAGGCGCGGGAGGCCGTGCTGGCGGGCGCGCGCGGCGGCCTCGCTGCGCCGATGGACATTGAGCTTCTGGAGGATGTTGTGGACGTGGTTCTTGACCGTCGGGAGCTCGATCGAGAGCTCCGTGGCGATCTCCTTGTTCGAGATGCCCTCCTCGATCAGCCGCAGTACCTCGAGCTCGCGCGCGGTCAGCCGCCCCTCGATCGGCTCGAGCCCGCGTTCGCGCTCCAGCGCCCCGACGCGCCGGAAGAGCGCCGCTGCGATCCCGGGCGAGCACACCAACTCGCCGCGCGAGACGCTCTCGAGCACGGCCATGAGGTCCTCCATGAATCCCTCACGCCTGACGTAGCCTGCGGCCCCCGCCTCGGCGAGGGCGATCACGTCACGCTCGACCTCGCGGACGCCGAGCGCGACGACCTTGGTTTGCGGCGCCGCCGCCACGAGGGCTCGCACGGCGCTCGCCCCGTCAGGTACGCGTGTGTCCACCAAGATGATGTCGGGCCCAACCTCCTCGAGCGCGGCGAGGGCCTCCTCGACATCGGCTGCGACGGCGACGACATCGATGCGGTGATCGCGTTCGAGCCAGCGCGCCAGCGCGTCGCGGTATAGGCCGACCTCGGCGAAGATCAGGACACGCGACACGGGGAAGGCCCCTTTCTGGCCCGGTCCTGTTGCCACGGAGGTGGACACCGAGTCCGGCACCGACGCGCTCCTTCGCTGATTGTGGGCTACCCGCTAGGCCCCCGGGAACACACTCTAAGCGTCGGGGGCGCGACATGATGCCCAGCCGAGCAGCAGCCGACGAGCCCACGGCTCCCGACCTTGCGCAGGGGACTGGCCCCCCGCCTGCATCCAATTTAGATCGAACGGTCCATTGCTCGCCGGCCCGCCCGCGCGGACAATCGACCGTGACGATCGCTAGAGGACGATCCATCACGCCTTACCAGCGCCGCCACCGCGCGGGGCTTGTGGCGCTCGCGTTCGCGGTGGCCACCGTCTTCGTGTTGCCCGCGAACCCGGCCGGTGCCGTCGGTTTCACGAACGCGTGTAAGAACAGCGTCACGACTAACAACACCCAGCTCGACATCGATCTGACCGGCAACTCGCCGGCTCAGGTCAACCCGGGCGAGTCGTTCACGTTGAGCAACATCAACCTGACGGTGGCCGTGCCCGGCGACGTCTTCGTGGTCGGCTACAACCTCGGTCTCATCACCGACGGGCAGACCCTGCCCGGCAACGTGGAAACCAGAATCGAGGGCACGCACACCGTCGAGGGTGTCCAGTCGTCCGGACAGCAGCCGGCGACGGTCGGGCCGATCGACATCAGCGACCCCGACGGGATCCCGATGACCGGCGATGAGACCGCCGCCCCCGCCAACGTCCCTGCCACGTTCTCGGACCAGACCTGGACCGCCGGACCCACCGGCGCCCTCATCGAGTTCCGGGAGGACACGGTGGAGGCGCTCGCGCCCAACGTGGGCGGCATCGTCGTCAACGTGACCATCCCGACCCCGAACCCCAACCTTGTCGTACCGGTGCAGTTCCGCTGCAGCCCCGGCACGGTGAGCGGGCCGGACCCGGGCGTGATCGCGTTCAGCGACCCCGCCCCGTCGTTCGCCACCACGGAGGTCCTGGGTGCCCCGGAGACGACGATCACCAAGGGCCCGAAGGACAAGACCAAGAAGAAGCGGGCCAGGTTCGAGTTCACGTCGTCCGAGCCGGGCTCGACGTTCGAGTGCAGCCTCGACAACCGGGCGTTTGCCACGTGCACCTCGCCCCACACGGTGAAGGTCAAGAAGGGCAAGCACAGCTTCGCGGTGCGGGCCAAGGACCAGGCCGGGGAAACCGATCCCACACCAGCCACCGACAGCTGGAAGAGAAAGAAGAAGAAGTGAGGTCAGCTACTTGCGGCTCTCGTAAAGCCGCCGCGCCTGCTCGTAGGCCTCTCTGGCCCGCTTCTTGGCGTGCCCCTCGGCCTCGCTGACCCGCTGCTTGAGCTCGTCGAGCGCCTGCTTGGCCGTCTGCGGGGTCGGCCCGGGGCTCGCGTCGTCGCCGCCGCATCCCGCCGAGCCCGCTCCGCCGAGAGCCAGCGCGACCACCGCCGCGGCGGTCGCGGCGACCGAGTGACGCGAGATCACTGGCCGAGGTTCTGCACCAGGTAGACGTTCCATGCTCCTGTGGCGTCGCCCTGGTAGGTGAGCGACCTGCCGGAGAGCGCCGGCGCCTGCTGTCGCCCGGGCTGGCTCGAGGCCACCTCTCGTTCGCTCATCGTGGTGGCGAGGTCGCGCCACCACACCCGGCTATCGCCGCTGCGGGCGTCCTCCCACGCCACCACCGACCCCGAGATCACCGGCGCGGTCTGGTGACCGGGCCCGTTGGTCACCACGAAGGTCTCACCGGTGCTGAGGCGCTTGCCCACGATCTGGATGCCTTCGACCGTGTCGGGCTGGTTCGGCCACTCTTGCCACACGACCCGGTCCCCGGAGATCGCCGGCCGCCACTCGGCCCACGGCCTGTCGGACACGACCGTGGTCTCGCGGGTGGTGAGGGCGTAGAGGCGGATGTTCGCCGACTCGCCCTCGGGCGCGTGCATGTACACGACCCGTCCACCATCGCAGGCGGGATAGGCGTCCACCGCCGGTGACGAGGCGACCGCGATCTCGGCGCCCCCCGCGAGGTCGCGGGCGTACACGTCGGGCGTGCTGCCGCGCAAGTCGGTCCATGTGACCACCGAGCCGCACAGCGCGGGGTCCGTCTGGGTGGTCCCCCCTGCGGTGACGTAGAAGGTCGTCCCGCTCGCCCGGTCCGTCGCCCGGAGCCGGCCGCGGTCGATCCACGCCACGTAGCGGTCGGAGACCGCGGGCTGCCCCTGGTCACCCTTCCCCCCGGCGATGAGCGCCTCGGTGGCCGTGGCGACGTCGTACATGAAGACGTCGGAGCCGTTGGTCTCGTCGTTGCGCGAGTCCTCCCAGGCGACGCTCGACCCGTGGATCGCGGGCGACACCTGACTGTCCTCACTGGGCACGAGCCGGACCGGGGCGGGTTCCCCCGAGCCGCCGCACGCCGCCGCCAGCGCCGCCGCCGCCGCCGCGGCAACGATGAGCAGCCTTCTACGCGTGATTGTGTGCATCCTCGCCCTCCTCAAGCTCTCATTGCGCGACGTGGGGTGACGTCGGCGCGTTGGCGCCACGAGACCCCCACGACCCGGGTTGGGTCGTGGAGGTCGTCGTGGCTTCGCACAGGCCGGTTAGTTACTTGGCCGTGCGGGTCTCCGTGTCGCTGTTGTTCCCGGGAACGGCGTCACCGGGAATCGTGACCGTCGCCGTGTAGTCGACGATCGCTCCCGGTGTCACCTCACCGAAACCGTAGGTCCAGCGGAACCGGAACCGCGCGACCCCGCCCGGAGCGAGGTTCGAGCAGCCCGGGTTCAGCGCCGCCACGGTACCCGTCGTGGGGGCACCGTTGACCATGATGTTCCAACTGATGTCGGTGTCGCACACCTGGAAGGTGCTCGTCCCGACGTTGCTGACCACCGCCTTCACCGTCTTGCCGTCTGCAGCCGAGCGAGTCGGCCCGCTGACGACCACGTTCATGGCGGCGTCGGTCACGTCGTTGTCGAGGATCGTCCCGACGCCCTGGTTGTCGGCGATCGTCGCACCCCGGCCACCGGTCGGGTTGGAGAGGTCGACGTTGAACGTCTCGGTGTTCTCACCGAGCGCGTCGTCGATGGTCTGCACGGTGACCGGCTCCGATATGTCGTTGGGGGCGAAGGTCACCGTTCCGGAGGCCGACGTGTAGTCCCCGGGGGCGTTCGCCGTCCCGTCCGAGGTCGCGAAGTCGACCGTGACCTGCTGGTCGGAGGCGTGGTTGAGCGAGGCCGTGAAGTTCGCGGCCTGGCCCTCCGTCACCGTCTGGTCGTCGATCGAGATCGCCGGCGGCGGGTCGTCGTTGCTGATCGTCCCGTGGCCCTGGTTGTCGACGATCGGCGTGACGACGTTGCCCGTGGGGTTGGACAGGTCGACGTTGAACGTCTCGTTGTCCTCATTGACGGTGTCGCCGTTGACCTGCACCGTCACCGTCTCCGATGTGTCGCCGGGGACGAAGGTCGCCGTCCCCGTATTCGACGCGTAGTCGGAGGGCGCGTTCGCCGTGCCGTCCGAGGTCGCGAAGTCGACCGTCACCTGTTGGCTCTGGGGGCTGTCGAGCGAGACCGTGAAGGTAAACGGGGTCAGCCCGGCGTCGCCCTCGTTCGCCGTCACGTCGTCGATCGAGATCACCGACTTTGGTTCCACTGGAACGATGTCCGTGATGTCGAACGACGCCGCCGGATCGATCAGCGTGATCACACCCGGGTCCGGCGGGGTCACGGTGCCGGGGGCGCAGCGGAACTGCACGTTCAGGAACCCGGCGATTAGGGCGTTGATCAGCAGGGTGTTGTTGGCGCTAGTGGGCGGTGCCGTCCCGATCGACTCCTGCCGGTAGTTGATCGTCCCGCTGGCGCCCGCGGTCCACGACAGGTCGTTGTAGGACACGCTGAACGAGGCATCGGTCGCGCTCTCATCGCCGGTGCCCGGGGTCCCGTCGGGATCCGTGATCACCGTCGTGACCGACACCGAGCCGTTCGGCGGTGTGCCCCCCACCGTGTTGGTGGTCTGGGTGCCCTGGGTCGTGTTGGTGCCCTCGATCTTCGTCTGCACGTTGGCGGGAATGTTGTTCGTGCCTTGCTGCAGCAGGCCGAGGTTGTAGCCGGCCACGAAGATGGCGCCGGGGATGGAGGCGCTCTGGCTGAGGCCGCTCAAGGTGGTCGCTCCACCAGCCGCCACCGTATCCACCCCGTCCGCACCGGACGTGGTGACCTCGATCTGGCTGAAGTTCGCCGTCACGCTGTTCGCACAGGCGTTCGACGTCGTGGCCGTACCGGCTGCGGCCGGGGTCGCGGGCAGCACGAACACGGCTGCCGCCGCCGATACGAGCACGCCGAGTACCGCCTTGCGGCGACGCTTGAATACGCGCATAAACCCTCCTCCTCTGGGGACGTTGACCGTGCGATTCTCCGCGCGAGGCCGGGGGTTGACAATGGGCCGTTGGATGCAAATGCGATGCAGCCGTGAGGGCCAGTCCTTTGCCCCCCGATCGTCTCTTTGGGAGGTGAAAGGCCCAGTCCCCGGGCGGTATGGGTTCAGTTCGTTGGACGAAAGAGGTTCAGTTCTTCACTGAACCTCGTCGCGCTCGACGTCCGGTGGCCGGGTAGGGCGACCCGGTTCGTCCTGGATTGATTGGCAAATCCGGGCGAAGTCAGACCGGGCCGGCGAGCCCCGGTAGACCGTGCCGGCGAGCGCGCGCGGCGGCCTCGGTGCGGCTGTGGACCTTGAGCTTCTCGAGGAGGTTGTGGACGTGGTTCTTGACCGTCGCGAGCTCGATCGAGAGCGCCGTGGCGATCTCCTTGTTCGAGAGGCCCTCCTCGATCAGCCGCAGGACGTCGAGCTCCCGCGCGGTCAGCTGGCCCTCGATCGGCTCGAGGGCGCGCTCGCGGGCGAGGGCGCCCACGCGGTGGAGCAGCGTCGCCGCGATCTCGGGCGAGCACAGAACCTCGCCGCGCGAGACGCTCTCGACCACGGCCACGAGATCCTCCATCGATCCCTCGGGCGGAACGTAGCCCGCGGCCCCCGCCTCGGCGAGGGCGATCACGTCGCGCTCGATCTCGGGGACGGCAAGCGCGACGACCCTGACCTGCGGCGCGGCCGCCACGAGCGCTCGCACGGCGTTCGCGCCCTCGGACGTGGGCATATCCAGAAGCACGATGTCGGATCCAACCTCTTCGAGAGCCGCGAGCGCCCCCTCTACGCCGGCTGCGACGCCGACGACCTCGACGCGCTCATCGTGAGCGAGCAACCGCGCCAGCCCGTCACGGTACAGGCCGACATCGGCGAGGATGAGGACGCGCGTCACCGGAAAGGCCGCTTTCTGCCTCGGTCCTGTTGCCACGGATGTGGACACACCGAGTCCGGCACCGACGCGCTCCTTCGCTGATTGTTGGGCTCATCCTACCCACGCGGGGGGAAGCGGGAGCTTCCGGCATGTGCTCGGCCGTGGTCCTCCGTCAGATCGAGGGGGTTCCCTCATTGATGGCATTGGGCGCGGCGACTACGTTGGTCTGCCATGTCTGCCTCGAATCGAGGAGCCCGGCGACCAGGCCACGCCACCGTGGTCGCCTAACGTCGCACTCTTCGTCGCGCTGAGCGGCAGCGCGTGGGCGGCGTCGAACGTGGGCCCGGGCGACATCAACAGGAACGCCGTTCGCGGAAAGCACAATCAAGGACGAGGCGGTGACCGGCGCGGACGTGAACGAGGCAACGCTCGGAGCGGTGCCGTCCCCCCAGAACACGCAGAACGCGCAGAACGCCGAGCACCTCGACAACCTCGACTCCTCATCGGAGATCTGTTCCCAGTTCATCGTGCCGCCGGACTACCTGCCCAACCAAGGGGGAGCAAGCATCAGGTTTCGGGTGTCGAAGCCGACCCAGACGGCCGCCAACTCGGAGAGGATCGAGATCGCGGCAGCCATCAACGGAGACGCGCGTGGGAGCCACAAACAGCAGAGAGCTCTCTCAGACGACCAACCAGAGCACTTTCATCGACCCTCTCGGGGTCGCCGGTCCGTACGACAGCTTCAGCAGCCAGGGCGGTCGCTGCTGCTCCTCGTCCGTTGCAGGCGTGTGCCACATCGGTAATCACACGCCCGCATCGAGGAGGAAGCGGCAGTGACCAGTGAGGCGGGTGAAGCGCTGGCGAAAGTCGGGAGTCCGGTGTGCCGCTGGAGCGCCGAACCGGCGGACCGAACCTAGCCCTTCTTCACCTTCCACGCGTAGGTTGCGGGCGTGGGGTCGGTGTTGCCGGCCGCGTCGGTCGCGCGGACCTCGAACAGGCGCCTTCCGTGCCTGAGGTCGGTGTAGGTCTTGGGCGAGCCGCAGGGCTGGAAGGGGTGGGACTGGGTGTGGGGCTTGTCGGTTCGAAGCTTGCGGCACTCGAACGTCGAGCCTGGCTCCGACGACTCGAACTCGAAGCTCGCCGTCGTGCGCTTCGTCTTCGCCTTCGGCCCCTTGGTGATCGTGACGTCGGGCGGGGCGGTGTCCGCAGGACTCTCTGGCTCGGGCTGCGGCGCCGGCTCCTGATAGGTGATGGCCACCTGCGGCGGGCCCGAGGCGATCGAGGCGCTGCCGCCGGCGGGGACGAGGTTCGAGCCGCCGCCGCCGCCACCGCCGCCGGCGGGACCAACTATGTCTGAGCCCTCCCCACCTCCGCCGCCGTAGAG
>WNFV01012806.1_pt1 | contig 10466 bp, 10 predicted proteins | sample 5400101 | NCBI WGS metagenome assembly WNFV01 (sample SAMN13153361, study PRJNA577476) | soil metagenome | isolation source: 115 cm soil or saprolite under grassland replicate 1 | place: USA:California | collected 2016-06-15 | reverse complement strand
GCACGGTCATCGTCAAGACGCACGAGCCGCGGTTCGCCGACCACTGGGCGCGGGAGTCGGCCGCCTTGACGGTGCTGCGTGGGCGCGGCCTACCGGTACCTGAGCTCATTGCGGTGGTTGAGGACCCGCCGCTGGTCGTGCTCAACGACGTCGGTGACGGGCCGAGCCTCGCCGACGCGCTGCTCGACGAGGATGCCGCCACGGCCACGCAGCGGCTGTACGCGTGGGTCGACGGGCTGGCCACGCTGCATGCCGCCACCACCGGCGACGGATCGCGGTTTGCCTCGGCTCTGGGCGCAGATCTCTCCACTGTGGACTGCATGCCGGACCTCCTGACGGGCGCGGCCGGCCTGCTGACTGCGCAGCTGCCCACCCTCAGCATAGCACCCGACGCGGAGGCATTGGCCGAGCTGCGGTCCGCGACCGCCGCGCTTGGCCCAGACGCGGACGCGCTCACGCCCGCGGACGCCTGCCCCGACAACAACGTAGCCACCCCGGCGCGAATGGTGTTGCTGGACTTCGAACAGGCCACCATGCGCCATGTGGCCTGGGACGTGGCCTATCTGCTTGTGCCGTGGCCGTCGTGCTGGTGTTCGTGGGGCCTACCGGCCGAGGTGGCCGAAGCCGCGCTGGCGCGGTGGCGCACGGCAGTGGCCTCGGCCATCCCGGTGGTAAGCACCGCGGCATTCGACCGGGACCTGGACGTGACCGTGGCCGCTTGGGCGTTCCTGTCCAGCGCGTGGTTTCTCGCAGGAGCCGTCGAGGAGGAGCACCAAGCACCGGGTGGTGGGGTTCGGGGCCCCACCCGGCGTGCCGTCATCCAACACCGGATGCGGCTCGCGGCGCAGCGCCGCGCGGTGTTGCCCGCGCTGGCCGATCTGGCGGAGAAGGTCTTGGCGGCGACCGCGTCACGCTGGGGCGACGTGCGGCTGCAGACTGCCCCCGCCTACCGCTAGCGGGTAGCGGACCCAGCGTCGCGGTGTCCAGCGCCTCGGTTGCGTCGCCGACGTGCTGCCGGAGGGCGTCCCACATCGCCTCAGTGAACACGCCGGGTCCGTGTCCCCTGGCTCGACTCGCGGCAGATTAGCGCGCCCAATCGTTACGCTGCCTCCGATGGCTCGGGACGTCCATGATCAGAAGTTGGGGGCAGATCGCAGTCCGGCTAGGCTGGCTGGGGCTTGGTCCGGGCAGAATTCCCAGCCGGGGAAGCCGCCCCAGGCAACCGACACGCGTAGGTATTCCACCAGGGTGATACCCGGCCGGCCGGCGACCCCGCGAAGAGCGGGGTCGGCCACAAGGTCGGGAAGGAGCAGGTCGTGGGTCTGGCCGCTGATGTTGGCTTTGTGCAGCTCGTCAGGGGCGAACGGATACCAGAAGCAGTCGGGACGCCAGTCCGGATCGTGGTAGCTGCGTTCGATCCATTCATCGGCTATCTCTTGCACGTTTGGCAGGCACAGCGGGTCGGGGTAGCCGTAGCCGGGTGGCATCCCATCGAGCGCGACATCACGGTGGTAGGACAGGTCCACCGCGGAGCAGTCACCGAGCAGGCTCACCAACCCGACTCGCTGCAGGCACGCGTGGAACGCGGCGGGCATGCCTCCTATGTGCTCGGCAAACTGACGGCACGAACTCGAGCTCGAGTAGCCCTGCGACTATTCGCGCCACATGGTCAGCAACCCGCCGCATGGTCTCGGCAGCCACCGCAGCCACATCCGCGGCCAGCGGCTTCGGCACCGGTCCGAGAGCGCGCAGCTCGGCCACACCTGCTCGCACTCCCCGCGCAAGTAGCGCGCCGTCAACGACGTCACCGCCGCATCCTAGACATCCCATGATCGGTCCCTCGACCTGTGCGCCACTTTCACCCGTCGACAGGACCCGCGCTATTTGCGGCAGAAGCGTGCACGTGACCTTGGTTGGTGCGCTGTCGGCATCGCGTGCGGCACCGCAGTGACGAGATGGTATGTCTGTGTCGCTGCCGATCGGATCGCTGTGGTCGGCGTGGCGTTTGCAGCGGTGCCGGCTGTGGATCCGCCCGGTCAGCGCTTCCGGTAGCGGATCAGCAGGGGCACGGTGCGGCGGTCGCGGCGAGGTTGAGCACGCCGCTGACGATCCAGGGCGACGCCAGGCCGTACTGGTTGGCGAGGACGCCGCCGGCGAGCGCGCGCAGTGGTAGGCAGCCGTCCGACGGCATGCGTCCTGCGCCGCCCGGGAGGTGAGGTCCTGGTCGGCAGGTCGTGCCCCTGCGGGGGGTGGCGCGTGTGGCTCTATCGGACGATCACACGATCACCGACCGACGGATGTGGCGCCACTGGGTCGATCCTCCCCGCGAAAGCCCGCTACTTTCCCCCGGGTACCTGGTCTTTGACCTCGTCGTAGCCGACCGTGGGGTCTGCCGAGAAATAAGTAGCGGTTTCCGTTCAGGGCGGTGTCGAATGTGGTATGGCCGTGAGCGTGGAGACCGAGCAGATGCTGGCGGCGAAGTTCGAGGTGCTCTTCCCGCATCTGGATGAGCGGCAGCGTCGGCTGTTGATGGGGGCTGAGGCTCGGACGCTGGGGCGCGGCGGGATCCGGGCGGTGGCCCGGGCTGCGGGTGTCGCGGAGAACACGGTGTCGCGGGGATCTGGGATCTGGAGGCCGGTGAGGCGCCGTTAGGCAGGACACGGCGTTCTGGTGGTGGCCGCAAGCGCTTGGCCGATCTGGATCCGGGGCTGCGCCCGGCGCTGTTGGCGTTGGTGGAGCCGGATGAGCGGGGGGATCCGATGTCGCCGCTGCGGTGGACGACGAAGTCGACCCGCGCCCTCGCCGCGGAATTGACCGCCCAGGGGCACCGGGTGGGCGCGGACACGGTCGCCGATCTGCTGCGCCAGGAGGGGTTCAGTCTGCAGGCCAAGACCATCGAGGGCAAGCAGCACCCGGACCGCGACGCGCAGTTCCGCTACATCAACGAGCAGGTCAAGGACTACCAGGACACGGCTGATCCGGTGATCAGTGTGGACACCAAGAAGAAGGAGCTGGTCGGGCAGTTCAGCAACGCCGGCCGGCAGTGGCGGCCAACCGGCCAGCCGGTGCCCACCCGCACGCACGATTTCCCCGATGACAGCCTGGGCAAGGCGGTGCCGTACGGGATCTACGACCTGGCCGCCGACATCGGCTGGGTCAACGTGGGTACCGACCACGACACCGCCGCGTTCGCGGTCGAGTCGATCCGCCGCTGGTGGACCGCGGCCGGCCGTAGCGACTACCCGCACGCCACGCGGCTGCTGATCACCGCGGACGCGGGCAGTTCCAACGGCTACCGCACCCGGGCGTGGAAGGCCGAACTGGCCGCCCTCGCGGTGCAGACCGGGCTAGCGATCACCGTGTGCCACCTTCCGCCCGGCACCTCCAAGTGGAACAAGGTCGGCACCGGCTGTTCAGCCACATCACGATGAACTGGCGGGGACGGCCGCTGTCCAGCCACGAGGTCATCGTGCAGACCATCGCCGCCACCACCACCCGTACCGGGCTACGCGTGCACGCCGAGTTGGACACCCAACACCTACGACACCGGCGTGCGTGTCAGCGACCGGCAACACGACGCGCTGCCGGTGACCCGCCACGATTGGCACGGCGACTGGAACTACACGCTGCGTCCTGAGGCATGCCAACACATCAACCCCGACCCTGATCCGTTCGACCAGCCCAGCCCCGATCTGGCCTGGCTACGTCATCCCGCGCTGACCGGACTACCGGCGCCACAGTGGGACGCGTTGATCAGCACACTGATGACGCTTCATCCCCGGCAGCGGGAAGCCAACCTGGACAAGCGACGCGGCCACCGCCCACGGCTGACCGGCCCCGGCACCGGCCACCGTCCCGTCCTCACACTCGCCGACCGCCTCCTGGCCACCACCCTGCACCAGCACCACGCCCTGCCACAGACCGCCGTCGCCGCCCTGTTCAACGTCCGGCCCGAAACGATCAACCGGCACATCCGCGAGATGCGCCAGCTCCTAGCCCAAGCCGGACACACCATCCCGCCCAGCCCGCACCACCTGGCCACCCTCGACGACCTCTACCGCCTCGCCACCGCAGAGGGCATCAGCATCCCGGCCGACATCAAGACAGCATGTTAATGATCGGCAGGCCCTAACTTCCTGGTGTTGGCAGCTGCACCGCATGCCGGCCTCGAGGTCGTCGGCCCGTTCGTGTCGGATGGTGTGTGCCCGGCCCTCGACCTGATGTAGCTGACCCGCGGTCAGGCGGCGGGCGTCCCAGATCAGTCTCGCGGTGGCGGCTGAGTCCGGGTGGTGCGAAGCGGGGTCATCGTCGAGGTCGATGCCGGTGACGGTGGTCAGGTCGTGGGCCGGAATGTCGAGGGACGCGGCGAACCCAGCCTGCAGGCCCGCTGTTAGTGCCTTCTTGCCGTGCCCGATCATGCCGATCGTCGACGCGGACAGCATGTCCCCGCGGCCCAGACCGAACAGGTACATCGCCGAACCCCAGCCAACTGAGGTTCCGGTTGTGCAGCCGGCGCAGCATCAAGCCGCCGGCGCCGCGAAGGTACTGCTGGTACGCCCGCGATGGCCACAGCGGTTCCGGACAGGGCTGCTGGGCATCGACCGGATGAGCTTGTGCAGTTCTGGTACGGCGCCCGGCGGTTCTTAGAGTTTCAGAGCGTGCACCTCGGCGGTGGCGGTCTCGGTGCCGTTGATGTTAACGGCACCACCGATCGCCAGTATTGTGCCGTTGGGTTCCGCGGCGGCGACGAGGGTGCCTCTGCCGCGGGGCAGTTGCGCCTGCAGGAGTTGCCAGCGGTTGGTGTCGGGGTTGTAGACCTCGGTGCTTCGAAGTGGCTGTGGGCCGGAGCCTGCTCCGCGGCCGCCGACAACGACGATGAGGTGTTTGGAGCCGTGGTTGATGGCCACGACTCCGGGGTTTCCTCGGACTTGGTTCATGGCGGCGACCGTGGTCCAGGTGTTGGACTTCGGGTCGTAACGTTCCACTGTGGGCAGGGGGTCGTCTGTTTGGGACAGCCCGCCGATGGCGTACAGGTAACCGGCGGTGGCGACCAACCTGACGAATTTCCGGGCGGTTGTCATCGACTGCACGGCGTTCCAGGTTCCCTTTCTGGGGTTGTAGACGACCACAGAGGCGGTGGTCTTATCGTCAGGGCTGCCGGGAATCAGGCCGCCGGCCACGTACAGCTGGCCGCCTAGCGCGGCGGCTCCGGCTGCGCCGCGTGGTACCGGCAGTTTCGGGCTCGTGGTCCATGTGCCCGTTGCCGGGTCGAACGTCTCGACCACGTCGAGGATGAATACGGGGCCGAAGCCGCCGGCGACGTAGACGATTCCGTCGAGTGCTGCCGCTGCCGGGTTGGATCGTGCGGTCGGCATCGGCGCCACGGTGTGCCAGGTTCCTCGTCCGCCAATCCGGCGGGCCTCGACGGAGTTGAGAACCACTGCGTTGGGGAGGTCGGGGCCGAAGCCTCCGATGGCGAAGATGCGCCTGTGCACGGTTGCGACGTCGTGTCCGGCCCGCGCCACATTGAGCGGTGGCCGTGGCGTCCATTGCGCCCGTAGGTCTGCGGCGTCGGTCGCGGCCAGGTGCGGGGGCGGGTGGACGGGGGTGGAGGCGTTGCCGGGCGCCAGGAGTGCGCCGAGCGGTACCAGGACGAGCGCCGGCAGCCATGAGCGCGGCCGCCGGCGGTGGGTGCGGTCCCGTGGTGCCGTCTGTTGGGTCATTGCCACAACTTTGCGGGTTGGGCCTTCGTGCCGACCGGCGCCCTCTTTAGCTCTGTTCATGGCCGTTGTTTCCTTCATCGAGTTTGGCGGCGGTTCCGTCGGGATGTTTCGATGGGGCCAGCGCCCGGCTGCAGTCCGGCTGCAGATCGGCTGCGGTAACGCCGGTGACGGCTCGGCCGGGCGCGCTGATAATTGGGGCATGCGCATCGGCGTGTTGGGGCCATTGCGGGTGGAGGTGGCCGATCGGTGGGTCGACCTGGGGGGTATGTCGCCGCGGCGGCTGTTCGCGGTGCTGGTGGCACACGTCGGTGAGGTCGTGTCGGTCGACGCGCTCGTGGATGCCGTGTGGGGGCAGGCGCCTCCGCCGAGCGCCGTGAAAGCCTTGCAGTCCTACGTGGCCCGCCTGCGCCGGGCGGTGGCGGCTGATCACCTGGGTCGGCCTGGCGACAGCAGGTCGCGGGTGATCGTGACGGCTCGGCCGGGTTATCGCCTGGTGGTCCCACTGGGGGCGGTGGATGCCGATGTGTTCGTCGAACGGGTACGGCTGGCTCGCGGCGCCGTTGACAACGGCGTGCCGATGGAGGCCGACCGGCTGTTGACGGAGGCGTTCGCCCTGTGGCGGGGGCCGCCGTACGGCGAGTTCGGCGACAGGGACTTCGGGGTCGCCGAGGCCCGTCGGCTGGAGGAGGTGCGGCTGGCCGCGCTGGCCGCTCGGCTGGACGCGGCGCTGCTGGCCGGTCGCGACGCCGAGGTGGTTGCCGCGGCGGAGGCGTTGTGCGCGACGTACCCGCTGCAGGAGCGGTTCTGGGCGCAGCTGGTGACCGCGTTGTACCGCGGCGCCCGCCAGGCCGACGCGTTAGCAGCGCTGCGGCGGGTGCGGGTCCAACTGGCCGAGGACGTGGGTGCCGATCCCGGGCCGGAACTGCGGCTGCTTGAGCAGCGGGTGCTCCGGCAGGACCCGCTGCTCGACGCGTCCCCGTCCGCACGGCCGGCACTGTCGCGCCGGCCGGTCGCCGGCTACGGCGGGTCCGCGGCGGAGGTGAACCCCGAACCGGTTGCCCCGATCGACGTCGGGGCGGCCGACGGGCACGTGGAGAGCCCATCGGCGGTGACGGCCGAACGGCGGGTGGCCACGGTGCTGGTCGCCGCGGTCGGACCGGCCTCCGGCGATGCTCGTTGGGCGGATCCGGAACGCCTCGACGTGCAACAACGCCGCTTCCAGGAGATCTGTACCGAGGTGGTCGCGGCCGTCGGCGGGACGGTCACCGGACAAAGCGACCGTGACGTGACTGCCGTGTTTGGCGTGCTCACCGCCTATGACGATCACCTGGTCCGGGCGGTGGACGCGGCGCTGAGCGTCCGCGACCGGTGCGGCGAGTCACTCGGCGTCGTGCACGTCGGCGTCGCCACCGGCGAGGTGCTCCGCCGCGGCGGACCGCTCGGGGTGCACGCCAGCGGCGAGCCGATCCGCCTCGCCACGGCACTGCGCCACGTCGCCCGCCCGGGGGAGGTCCTGATCGCCGAACGGGCCGTCACCGTCGCGCGCCGGCGGTTCGAGCTCACCGCGGTGGTCGACCGTGGCGTGGCTGGCGGCCCCCGCTTCGGTGCGCCGTGCTGGTCGCTGCTCGCGCTGCGCCTGGCCCGCGCACCGTGGCCGGACTGTCGCGCAGCTTCGTCGGCCGCGCAGACGAACTCGATGCCCTCGCGGCCGGGTACCGCTGCGTGATCGAGCATGACCGGGCACGGGTGGTCTATGTGCTCGGCGAGGCCGGCATCGGCAAGTCCGCGCTGGTCGAACGCTTCGTCGACCGGCTCGCGGCGGCCTCGCCGGCGCCGCTTGCGCACGTCGGGCGTTGCTTGGCCTAACGGCCAGGGCATCACGTACGCCCCGCTGGGTGACATCCTGCGCAGCCATCTGGGCTTTGAGGCGGACGCCGGACCGGATCGGATCCTGGCCGGTCTGGCCGGACGTGAGATCCTCGGCCTCACCCTCGGTCTGGACACCGGCCATGGCCGCAACCCGCGGGACGCCCGGGACCTGCTGCACGCAGCGTGGCTCAGCCTCGTCGACGAGATCGTGGCGATCGGGCCGGCGGTGTTCGTCGTCGAGGACCTACACTGGGCGCCGCCGCCGCTGCTCGAACTGATGGCCGACCTGGTGACCGGGGTGGCCGGACCGCTGCTGGTGGTCGCCACCGCCCGGCCGGAGTACGCCGAGGCGCACCCCGCACCGGTCGGTACACCCAACCAGCAGCAGGCGCTGTGGCTGGACCCGCTGACCGACGAGCAGTCCGAGGCGATGCTCACGAACCTGCTCGGCCAACGACCCGACGACAGGCTGCGGCGCGCCGTCCTCGGCCCGGCCGAGGGCAACCCGTTCTTCATCGAGGAGCTGCTCGCCACCCTGATCGATCGGGGCCTCCTGGGCCCCTCGGCGGATGGTTGGCGCCTGGCCGACGACGCCACCGCGACGCCGGTACCCGACACGATCCGGGCCGCCCTCGCCACACGAATCGACTGCCTCGGACCCGACGCGCGGGCGACCCTGCAAGCAGCGTCGGTGGCCGGGCGGACCTTCACGGCCGCGGCGCTCGGCCGAATCATCGAGCCGCTGCGCCCGCAGCTGGGCGAACTGGTCGAACGGGACCTCATCCGCCGCCAGCCGTCGGCCCAGCCGACGTACTCGTTCAAACACGCCCTCATCCGCCAGGTCGCCTACGACCTGCTGCCCGCCGCCCGCCGGGCCGGCTTGCACGCCGCCTTCGCCGATGCCCTCGCCGACAGCGCCGACCTCGACGAGCGGGCGTCGCTGCTCGCCCACCACTACGCCGAGGCAGCCCGCACCGACCTGGCCGACGTGGCCTGGGCCGACGACCCGGCGGCGCTCACCCGACTCCGCGAGCTGGCAGTCACCTGGCTGCGCCGGGCCGCCGAGCTCGCCGAGCACCGGTACGCCGTCGACGAGGCGATAGCGCTGCTGCAACAGGCCCTCGACCTGGCCCCGCCACCGATCACGCAGGCCGCGATCTGGCGCGCCATCGCCGACGCCCACCTGATCTGCGGGGACTACACCACGTTCCAGACCGCGATCTTGCGTGCCGTCCAGGTGTGCGACGACCCCTACCAGCAGGCTGAGGCGTACGCGTCGATGGCTGCGGCGGTCACCGACGCGGGAGTCATCATGAGCGCACTGCCCAGCGCCGGCGTCGTCGAGGGCTGGCTGGAACGCGCGCTGGCCCTCGCCCCAGCCGGCACCGGCGCCCACACCCTCGCCCTCAGCATCCAGGCCGCCTGGTTCCCCGAGCACCTAGCCACGCTCGCCCCGCAGGCTCTCGCCGCCGCCGAGCACGGCGACAACCTGTACCACCGCATAGAGGCCTACGCAGTGCAGGGCAGCCTGGCGCGCCGGCAGCGCCGGATCTCCGACGCCCTCGACTGGAGATTGCGGCTCATCCAACTGACTGAGTCGGCCGGCCTCGCCGTGGGCGATGAATACCTCCAACCGATCCCGGCGCTGATGCAGCTGGGCCGCTTCGCCGAGGCCCGCGACTACGCCGCCCGCAACGAGACGATCGCCGTGTAACAGGGCCGCGTGCCGCAGGCCCATGCCATCGCCTGGTGGATCGAGATCGAAGCACTCGCCCGCGATTGGCCCCGGGTACGCCAGCTCGAGGACCGGCTCCGCCAGCCCATACACGCCAACATCGCCACCCAACAGGTCAGCGTCATCCGGGCCCTACTGCTGTGCGCCGCTGCCCGGGCCCACCTCGCCGACGCCACGCGGGCCACCGTGTTGGAACACCTCGCCAACGACCTCGCCCACGGACCCGACGACCGGCTCGCCGCACCGCACATCCGGCTGGCACTCGCCCAAGACGACCTCGAGGGGGTCGCAACCCTGATGGCCGTCACCCCCCATGAGTGGAGACCCTGGGCAACCTGGTGGGCCCTCGACCTCGAAGTCACCCGCCTCGACGCCCTCACCGCACTCCACGACGCAGCCGGCGTCGAAGCCGAGGCGCCCAAGATGCTGGGCAGCGGCGACTTCATCAACGCGATCGCCAAACGCGCACTCGGCGCAGTACGCCGCGACCCCAAACTGCTCCACGAGGCCACCGACGCGTTCACCCGAATGACGCTGCCCCGACACGTCGAGCAAACCATCACCCTCGCCGACCTGCTGTGACCGCCGAACACGGGTCGAGCCGAGGGTCCTCCGTGTCGGAGGTCCGCGGGCGGCCCAGATGGGCGCTTGGACCTCGACCTGACGGGTACGGCCGGTTGGCAGTTGACCGAACCGTGGCACGTGTACACGCGTTTCATGTGCGGGCTCCCTGCAAGTGTCTTACCGTGCCGGGTGCGCACCGAGCGGACGTGTCGGGCGCAGGGTCATGGCCGGGTGAGTACGGGTCAGCCGCTCGACACGGCGACAGCGAATCCGGGCCGCATGGGTCGACGACGTCCGAGTGGATTGGCATAATCCATCTCCGGTGCAGCGTCGGCGTGCCGAGCATGAAACCACACCAAGCCTCGCCCACACAGCCCAATGAGCCGCCCACCGCGACACCACCGCCGCCGGCCCGTACTACCGCCGAGCGAGCTTTCCCCCCGCGTCTGAGTTCATGAACCATGATCGGGTTTTAATACCCAACCACCTGGAGGGTAAGTTGATCACTCTTCAGGAGGCTATCGATCATGCCCAACCCGAGACCAACCCCTGCCCGCAAGCCCCGCAAGCGACTC
>WNFV01009906.1_pt1 | contig 10466 bp, 20 predicted proteins | sample 5400101 | NCBI WGS metagenome assembly WNFV01 (sample SAMN13153361, study PRJNA577476) | soil metagenome | isolation source: 115 cm soil or saprolite under grassland replicate 1 | place: USA:California | collected 2016-06-15 | reverse complement strand
GATCACACCGGTGCCGGCGGTCATGGTCAGCACGATCACGGTGATCGTGAACCAGTCCTCCTTGTACAGCAGCGGCTCCCGGCAGCTCGGGAAGAGCCGGCCGGACCGCGCCAGCGCGATGAACGCGGTGGCCTGCAGGATCGCCAGGCCGACGGTGAGGAACCGGGTGTACTGGGTGATCTTCGCCTGACCGGCCTGGCCCTCCTTCTTCAGCGTCTCCAGCCGCGGGATCACCACGGTGAGCAGCTGCAGGATGATGGAGGAGGTGATGTACGGCATGATGCCCAGCGCGAAGATCGCCAGCTGGAGCAGCGCGCCGCCCGAGAACAGGTTGATCAGGGAGTACAGGCTCTGGTTGGCGCCCGACTGTGCCTGCTGCAGGCAGGTGTGGATCGACCGGATGTTCACGCCCGGAGCGGGCACGACCGAGCCGATCCGGAAGATCGTCATGATGAACAAGACGAACAAGATCTTCCGGCGCAGGTCCGGAGTCTTGAACGCGTTCGCGAAGGCGCCTAACACCCTGTCCTCCCACAAGTTGCGCACACCCGGGCGGGGGTGGGCGGGTCAGTGCCGAGCATGCGACGGTGCAGGGCCCGTGCGGAACACTCGGGCGTGACTTTAACAAACCCTGTCAACGCCGAGTCGCACGAGCCCTGACCCTTCACACCTCGGTGGTCGAGCCTCCGGCGGCCGCGATCTTGTCCTTGGCCGACTTCGAGAAGGCGTGCGCGCTCACCTGGAGCGCGACCGACAGCTCGCCGTCGCCGAGGACCTTCACCGGCTGGCCGTCACGGACGGCACCCTTGGCGACGAGGTCGGCAACGCCCACCTCGCCGGGCTCGGGGAACAGCGTCCCGAGCTTGTCCAGGTTAACGACCTGGAACTCGACCCGGTTCCGGTTCTTGAAGCCCCTGAGCTTGGGCAGCCGCATGTGCAGCGGCATCTGCCCGCCCTCGAAGGACTCCGGGATGGTGCCGCGGGCCTTCGAGCCCTTGGTGCCGCGGCCGGCGGTCTTGCCCTTGCTGCCCTCACCGCGACCCACGCGGGTCTTGGCGGTCTTGGCACCGGGCGCCGGACGCAGGTGGTGAACCTTCAGCGTCATGTCAGTCGACCTCCTCGACGGTGATGAGGTGGCGAACCGCACGCAGCATGCCGCGGACCTCAGGGCGGTCGTCGTGGACGGCCACGTCGCCGATCCGCTTGACGCCGAGGGTGCGCAGCGTGTCCCGCTGGTTCTGCTTACCACCGATGGTGGACTTGGTCTGGGTGACCTTCAGGCGCGCCATCAGGACGTCACCTCCGCCCGCGCCTTCAGCAGGGCGGCCGGCGCGACGTCCTCGACCGGCAGCCCGCGCCGGGCGGCGACGGCCTCGGGGGTCTCCAGGCTCTTCAGCGCCGCGACCGTGGCGTGCACCACGTTGATGGCGTTGGACGAGCCCAGCGACTTGCTGAGGATGTCGTGAATGCCGGCGCACTCCAGCACGGCGCGCGCCGAGCCACCCGCGATCACACCGGTACCCGGCGCGGCCGGGCGCAGCATGACCACGCCGGCGGCCTTCTCACCCTGGACCGGGTGCGGGATGGTGCCCTGGATGCGCGGCACCTTGAAGAACGCCTTCTTGGCCTCCTCGACACCCTTGGCGATCGCCGCGGGCACCTCCTTGGCCTTGCCGTAACCCACACCGACGGTGCCATCACCGTCGCCGACGACCACGAGGGCGGTGAAGCTGAAGCGACGACCACCCTTCACGACCTTGGCGACACGGTTGATGGCTACCACGCGCTCGATGTAGGCGGTCTTGTCCGCCGCCTGGCCGCGACCACCGTCGCGACCACCACGACGATCGCCACCGGCACCGCCTCCGCGGCGCTGCTGGCCTCCGCTCATGTCGAACCTCTCCTCAATCCACTGTCGTCAGAAGCCGAGCCCGCGCTCGCGGGCGCCGTCGGCAAGGGCCGCGATGCGGCCGTGATACTTGTTTCCAGCCCGGTCGAACACGACCGACTCCACACCGGCCGCCTTGGCGCGCTCGGCGAGCAGGCCGCCCACCGTCTTCGCCTTGGCGGTCTTGTCGTCGCCGCTGCCGCGCAGGTCGGCCTCCATCGTCGACGCCGACGCCAGGGTCTTCCCGGCGACGTCGTCGATCACCTGAGCGAACAGGTGCCGGGCCGACTTGGTGACGACCAGCCGCGGACGCTCCGGTGTACCGGAGATCTTCTTGCGGACGCGGATTTGCCGGCGCAGCCGCGACGCGGTCTTCTTCGAGGTGTGCTTGCTCGCACGCAGCCCCACGGCCATCGTCACTTACCAGCCTTTCCGACCTTGCGGCGAACCTGCTCGCCGGCGTACCGCACGCCCTTGCCCTTGTAGGGCTCCGGCTTCCGCAGCTTGCGGATGTTCGCGGCGACCTCACCCACGGTCTGCTTGTCGATGCCCTGCACCGAGAACCGGGTCGGCGTCTCCACCGTGAACGTGACGCCGTCCGGCGCCTGCACCGTGACCGGGTGGCTGAAGCCGAGCGCGAACTCGAGCGTCGTCGGGCCCTTGGCCTGGACGCGGTAACCCACGCCGACGATCTCGAGCTTCTTCTGGTAGCCCTCGGTCACACCGGTCACCATGTTGGCGACCAGGGTGCGGGACAGGCCGTGCAGCTCCTTGCTCTTGCGCTGGTCGTCCGGACGCGACACGGCGAGCACGCCGTCCTCGTCCCGGGCGACCGTGATCGGCTCCGCAACGACGTGCGTGAGCTCTCCCTTGGGGCCCTTCACCGTGACCGTCTGGCCGTCGATCGTGACGTCGACGCCGGACGGGACCGTGATGGGCAGCTTGCCGATACGAGACATGCTTGTGGTCCTCCTTCCGGTTCTTCCGTCACCAGACGTAGGCGAGAACTTCCCCGCCCACGCCCTTGTTCTTGGCCTGCTTGTCGGTGAGCAGCCCCTGCGACGTCGAGATGATCGCGACGCCGAGGCCTCCCAGCACCTTCGGCAGGTTGGTCGACTTCGCGTAGACGCGCAGTCCGGGCTTGCTGATCCGCCGGAGCCCGGCGATCGAACGCTCCCGCGTCGGACCGAACTTCAGCTGCACGATCAGGGTCTTGCCCACCGCGCCCTCCTTGGGCTCCTCGACCTTGTAGGACGAGATGTAGCCCTCCTGCTGGAGGATGTCGGCGATACCCGCCTTGATCTTGCTGTACGGCATCGTGGTCGACTCGTGGTACGCCTGGTTGGCGTTGCGCAGACGCGTCAGCATGTCTGCGATCGGGTCGGTCATCGTCATGGCCTGGGGCCTCTTTCCCACCGCGGTTTCCGTCGACGGTGTCATCCCGTCGGGCGGACCTGCGGCGTCTCGTGTTTGGTGGGTGAATTACCAGCTGGACTTGGTCACGCCGGGAAGCTCGCCGCGGTGCGCCATCTCCCGCAGGCAGACCCGGCAGAGCCCGAACTTGCGGAACACGGCCTTCGGCCGGCCGCAGCGCTGGCAGCGGGTGTAGCCCCGGACGGCGAACTTCGGCTTGCGGGCCTGCTTGACCTTCAGTGCAGTCTTCGCCACGTCTCAGTTCTCCTTGCTCTGCATATTCATCGCTCCGCGAAGGGGAACCCCAGGTGCTTGAGCAGCGCCCGGCCCTCGTCGTCGTTCTTGGCCGTGGTCACGACGGTGATGTCCATGCCGCGCACCCGGTCGATCTTGTCCTGGTTGATCTCGTGGAACATGACCTGCTCGGTGAGACCGAAGGTGTAGTTGCCGCTGCCGTCGAACTGCTTGCTCGACAGGCCGCGGAAGTCACGGATCCGGGGCAGCGCCAGGGACAGCAGCCGGTCCAGGAACTCCCACATCCGGTCGCCGCGCAGCGTCACGTGCGCGCCGATCGGCATGCCCTCGCGCAGCTTGAACTGCGCGATCGACTTGCGGGCCTTGGTCACGGCCGGCTTCTGACCGGTGATCGCGGCCAGGTCCTTGACCGCACCATCGATCAGCTTGGAGTCCCGGGCCGCCTCGCCGACACCCATGTTCACCACGATCTTGGTGAGCGCGGGCACCTGCATGACGTTGTCGAAGCCGAACTCCTCGCGAAGCTTGGCCTGGATCTCCTCGCGGTACTTGGTCTTCAGCCGCGGCTGCGTCTTGGCCTCTGCAGTAGCGGTGGTCATCAGATCTCCTCGCCGGTACGCCGCGCGATCCGCACGCTGCGGTAACCGGTGTACGTCGACCCGTCAGGCCGCTTCTTCTGGACCTCGACGCGGTTGTAGCCCACGCGGGTCGTCACCTTGCGCTTCTTGCCGTCGGAGTCGGTCACCTCGACCAGCAGCATCACGTTGGAGGCGTGGATCGGGGCCTCCTGCGTGACGATGCCGCCGGTGGTGCCGCCGCGCTGGGTCTGCTGCACCTTGGTGTGCTTCTTGACCCGGTTCACGCCCTCGACGATCACCCGCTCGGACTCGGGCAGCACCGAGATGACCTTGCCCTCGAGGCCCTTGGCCTTGCCCGAGATCACCCGGACCAGGTCGCCCTTCTTGATGTGCATCTCAGAGCACCTCCGGAGCGAGCGAGATGATCTTCATGAAGCGCTTCTCGCGCAGCTCACGGCCGACCGGGCCGAAGATACGCGTACCACGCGGCTCACCGTCGGCCTTCAAGATCACCGCGGCGTTCTCGTCGAACCGGATGTAGGAGCCGTCCGGACGCCGGCGCTCCTTGACGGTGCGGACGACGACGGCCTTCACCACGTCGCCCTTCTTCACACCGCCACCGGGGATCGCGTCCTTGACGGTGGCGACGATCGTGTCGCCGACACCTGCGTAGCGGCGACCGGAGCCACCGAGAACGCGGATGCAGAGAATCTCCTTCGCACCCGTGTTGTCGGCGACCTTCAGCCGCGACTCCTGCTGGATCATTTGGCCTTCTCCAAAATCTCCACGACGCGCCAGCGCTTGGTGGCCGACAGCGGCCGCGTCTCCATCAGGAGCACGCGGTCGCCGACACCACAGGCGTTCTGCTCGTCGTGGGCCTTGAGCTTGCTGCTGCGCCGGATGACCTTGCCGTACAGCGGGTGCTTGACGCGGTCCTCGACCTCGACGGTGACCGTCTTGTCCATCTTGTCGCCCACCACCAGGCCCTCACGGGTCTTGCGGCGGCCACGCGGCTCGCTGGTCACGGTGCTGTCCTTCGTAGCGTTGTTCTCGGTCATGCCTTGCTCCCGGACTCAGCCTCTTCGCGGTTCTCGTCGGCCGGCTGGTCGGCAGCGTCGACGTCGTCGGTGATACCGAGCGCCCGCTCGGTCAGCACGGTGTAGATCCGCGCGATGTCCTTGCGGACGGCGCGCAGCCGGCCGTGCGACTCCAGCTGGCCGGTGGCCGCCTGGAACCGGAGGTTGAACAGCTCCTCCTTGGCGCTGCCGAGCTTCTCGAGCAGCTCGCCGCGGGAGAGGTTGCGCAGCTCCGCTGCGGTCGTGGTGGCCATCAGATGTCACCTGCCTCACGGGTCACGAAGCGGCACTTCATCGGCAGCTTGTGGATCGCGCGGCGCATGGCCTCGCGCGCGATCTCCTCCGGCACGCCGGACAGCTCGAACATCACCCGGCCGGCCTTCACGTTGGCGACCCACCACTCCGGCGAGCCCTTACCGGAACCCATCCGGGTCTCGGCGGGCTTCTTGGTCAGCGGGCGGTCCGGGTAGATGTTGATCCAGACCTTTCCGCCACGCTTGATGTGCCGGGTCATGGCGATACGAGCGGACTCGATCTGCCGGTTGGTGACGTAGTGGCTCTCCAGCGCCTGGATGCCGAAGTCACCGAAGGCCAGCGAGGTGCCGCCCTTGGCCGCACCGGTCCGCTTCGGGTGGTGCTGCTTGCGGTGCTTGACCTTGCGTGGGATGAGCATGGCTCAGCTCTCCTGTCCGGTCGTCTCGACGGCCTGCTCGGCCGGCGTGACCTCGGTCTGGGCCGGCGCCTCGACGGCCGCCGTACCGTTGTCGCGACGCTCGTCGCGGCGACCGCCACGCTCACCGCGATCACCGCGATCACCGCGGTCACCGCGCTCGCCACGGTCACCGCGTTCGCCACGGCGGGTCGGCCGGGTGCGCTGCTGCTGGGCAGCACGGGCCGCGGCCTGCGCCTCGCGCTCCGCGCGGGTGCCGGCGACGTCGCCCTTGTAGATCCACACCTTCACGCCGATCCGGCCGAACGTCGTACGGGCCTCGTAGAAGCCGTAGTCGATGTCGGCGCGCAGCGTGTGCAGCGGGACCTGGCCCTCGCGGTAGAACTCCGAGCGGGACATCTCGGCGCCGCCCAGACGGCCGGAGCACTGGATCCGGATGCCCTTCGCGCCACCGCGCATCGAGGTCTGCATCGCCTTGCGCATCGCACGGCGGAACGCGACCCGGCCCGACAGCTGCTCGGCCACGCCCTGCGCGACGAGCTGGGCGTCGATCTCGGCGTTCTTGACCTCGAGGATGTTCAGCTGCACCTGCTTGCCGGTGAGCTGCTCGAGGCTGGCGCGGATCCGGTCAGCCTCGGCGCCGCGGCGGCCGATGACGATGCCCGGACGCGCGGTGTGGATGTCGACCCGGACCCGGTCACGGGTGCGCTCGATCTCCACGCGGGAGATACCGGCGCGCTCCATGCCCTTGCTCAGCAGGCGGCGGATCTTGACGTCCTCGCCCACGTAGTCCTTGTACAGCTTGTCGGCGTACCACCGGCTCTTGTGGTCGGTGGTGATACCAAGGCGGAACCCGTGCGGGTTTACCTTCTGTCCCACTATCGGGTCCTCGCCTTCTTCTCAGCGGGCTTGCTGTCGTCCGCCGGCTTGTCGGCGGCCTTCTTGGCCGTCGCCTTCTTCGCCGGCGCCTTATTGGCGGCGGCCTTCTTGGCGGTCGCCTTCTCGGCCTTCTCGGCGGCGGCCGGCTTCTCGGCCGGTGCAGCCTTGGTGGCCTTCTTGGCGGCCTTCTTCGGCTCGGGCTTCGGCTCCTCGTCGAACTCGCGGGGCTGCACCACCACGGTGATGTGGCTGGTCCGCTTGTCGATCCGGGTCGCCCGGCCCTGCGCACGGGGGCGGTGACGCTTCAGCGTCGGCCCCTCGTCCACGAAGGCCTTCACCACGACAAGCTCGTCGCGGCTCAGGTGCTCGGTGGTCTCCGCGTTCGCCGCGGCGCTGCTGACGACCTTGTACACGGTCGCGGCAGCAGCCTGCGGGGCGAACTTCAGAGTCGCGAGCGCGTCGTCGACGCCCATGCCGCGCACCAGGTCGACCACGCGACGCGCCTTCATCGGCGTCACGCGGACGAAGCGCGCGACCGCGAAGGCGCCAGGCTGGTCGCCCAGCAGGCTCTCGCGACGGGCACTCACGGCCCTACGCTCCATAACGCTCATGATGTTCGAATCTCTCCGTCGGTCTGCTTGTGCTTCACCGGTGACGCTGGGCGTCAGCGGCGCCGTGACTTACGATCGTCCTTCTCGTGACCCCTGAACGTCCGGGTCGGCGCGAACTCGCCGAGCTTGTGCCCGACCATCGCGTCCGTCACGAACACCGGCACGTGCTTGCGGCCGTCGTGCACCGCCAGCGTGTGGCCGATCATGTCCGGCACGATCATCGATCGGCGGGACCAGGTCTTGATGACGTTCTTGGTGCCCTTCTCGTTCTGCGTCTCCACCTTCTTCATCAGGTGGTCGTCAACGAACGGGCCCTTCTTCAGGCTGCGTGGCATCTGTCCGGCTCCCTACTCAGCGCTTACCCTTGCCGGCCTTGCGGCGCCGGACGATCATGCGGTCGCTTTCCTTACGGCCGCGGGTGCGGCCCTCGGGCTTGCCCCACGGCGACACCGGGTGGCGACCACCGGAGGTCTTGCCCTCACCACCACCGTGCGGGTGGTCCACCGGGTTCATGGCGACACCGCGGACGGTCGGGCGCTTGCCCTTCCACCGCATCCGGCCGGCCTTGCCCCAGTTGATGTTGGACTGGTCGGCGTTGCCGACCTCGCCGACGGTCGCGCGGCAGCGCACGTCGACCATCCGCATCTCACCGGACGGCATGCGCAGCGTGGCCATCTTGCCCTCCTTGGCGACGAGCTGGATGCTCGCGCCGGCGGAGCGGGCCATCTTCGCGCCGCCACCCGGGCGCAGCTCGACGGCGTGCACCGTCGTGCCGACCGGGATGTTGCGCAGCGGCAGGTTGTTGCCCGGCTTGATGTCGGCGGACGGGCCGTTCTCCACGACCGTGCCCTGCCGCAGGTTCGACGGGGCGAGGATGTAGCGCTTCTCGCCGTCCACGTAGTGCAGTAGCGCGATCCGCGCGGTGCGGTTCGGGTCGTACTCGATGTGCGCGACCTTCGCCGGCACGCCGTCCTTGTCGTACCGCTTGAAGTCGATCAGGCGGTAGGCGCGCTTGTGGCCGCCACCCTTGTGCCGGCTGGTGATCTTGCCGGACGTGTTGCGGCCACCGGTCTTCGGCAGCGGGCGCAGCAGCGACTTCTCGGGGGTCGAACGGGTGAGCTCGACGAAGTCGGCCACGCTCGAGCCGCGGCGGCCCGGCGTCGTCGGCTTGTATTTGCGGATACCCATTACGACTGGCCTCCGAAGATGTCGATGCGGTCCTCACCCTTGAGGGTGACGATCGCCCGCTTGGTGTCCGGGCGCTTGCCCCAGCCATAGCGGGTACGACGGCGCTTGCCCTTGCGGTTGATGGTGTTGACGTCGCTGACCTTGACCTTGAACACCTTCTCGACCGCGAGCTTGATCTCGGTCTTGTTGGCGTTCGGGTCGACCTCGAACGTGTACTTCTGCTCGTCCAGCAGGCCGTAGCTCTTCTCGCTCACGACCGGCCGCAGCAGCACGTCGCGCGGGTCCTTGTTGACTCCGTGGCTCATGCCCCACTCTCCTCGATCGACGCGGTCTCCTGCTCGGCCTCGGTCGACGTCGCGACGGCCTTGACGGACTTGCCCTTGGGCGCACCCGCGACGAACGCGTCGTACGCGACCTTGGTGAAGACCACGTCGTCGCTGCACAGCACGTCGTACGGGTTGAGCTGGTCGACCGCGATCAGGTGCACAGTCGGCACGTTGCGCAGGCTCAGCCAGACGTTCTCCTCGGTGCGGCCGAGCACGACGAGCGGCTTCGGCCGCTCGGTCAGCTCCGTCAGCACCTTCAGCGCGGCCTTCGTGGAGGGCTTCTCCTCGATGCCGAAGCTCTCGACCACGTGCACGCGGCCGTCGCGGGCCCGGTCCGACAGCGCACCGCGCAGGGCGGCCGCCTTCATCTTCTTCGGGGTCCGCTGGCTGTAGTCACGCGGCACCGGGCCGTGGACGACGCCACCGCCGGTGAACTGCGGCGCCCGGGTCGAACCCTGGCGGGCCCGGCCGGTGCCCTTCTGGCGATACGGCTTGGCGCCACCGCCGCGGACCTCGGCGCGGGTCTTGGCCTTGTGCGTGCCCTGGCGGGCCGCGGCCAGCTGGCCGACGACCACCTGGTGGATCAGCGGGATGTTGACCTGCACGTCGAAGATCTCGGCGGGCAGCTCCAGCGAGCCGGCCTTCGAGACCTTGTCGCCCTTGACGGCGACGACGTCGATGCTCGTCACTGGTCAGCTCCCTTCGCGGCAGCCTTCGAGGCGTTGCGGATCAGCACCAGGCCGCCCTTGGGGCCCGGGACCGCGCCCTTCAGCAGGATCAGACCCTTGCCGGCGTCCACCTGGTGCACGGTGATGTTCTGGGTGGTGATCTTCTCGCCGCCCATCCGGCCGGGCATCCGCACACCCTTGAAGACGCGACCCGGGGTGGCGCAGCCGCCGATCGAACCCGGCGAGCGGTGCTTCTTGTGCACACCGTGGCTGGCCCGCAGGCCGCCGAAGCCGTGGCGCTTCATCACACCGGCGAAGCCCTTGCCCTTGGTGGTGGCCGACACGTCGACGGTCTCGCCCGCGGCGAACGTCTCGGCGGTCAGCTCCTGGCCCAGGGTGTAGGTGCTCGCGTCGGCGGTGCGCAGCTCCAGCAGGTGGCGACGCGGCGTCACGCCGGCCTTGTCGAAGTGACCGCGCGCCGGCTTGTTCACCTTGCGCGGGTCGATGTCGCCGTACGCGATCTGCACGCCGTCGTACCCGTGACGGTCGGAGGTCCGGACCTCGGTCACCACGCAGGGACCGGCCTGGACCACGGTCACCGGGACGACGCGGTTGTTCTCGTCCCAGATCTGGGTCATGCCGAGCTTGGTGCCCAGCAGGCCCTTCGTGTTCTTCTGAATGCTCATTGGTCCTGTGCTCATGACTCGGGCGTCCTCAGAGCTTGATCTCGATGTCGACGCCGGCCGGCAGGTCGAGACGCATCAGCGAGTCGACCGTCTTCGGCGTGGGGTCGATGATGTCGATGAGCCGCTTGTGGGTGCGCATCTCGAAGTGCTCGCGGCTGTCCTTGTACTTGTGCGGCGAGCGGATGACGCAGAACACGTTCTTTTCCGTCGGCAACGGCACCGGGCCAG
>WNFV01009905.1_pt1 | contig 10466 bp, 10 predicted proteins | sample 5400101 | NCBI WGS metagenome assembly WNFV01 (sample SAMN13153361, study PRJNA577476) | soil metagenome | isolation source: 115 cm soil or saprolite under grassland replicate 1 | place: USA:California | collected 2016-06-15 | reverse complement strand
CGGCTGGTACGCAGGGAGGTAACCCATGAACAACCGCATCTCAATAACAGACCTCAAGGCCAAGAAGAAGCGCGCTGAGCGCATCGTCATGATGACCTGCTACGACTACCCCTCCGCCCGCCTGCTGGAGGCCGCAGGCGTCGACATCCTCTTTATCGGCGACACCCTCGGCATGGTCGTCCTCGGCTACGACACCACCATCCCGGTCACTATGGATGAGATGCTTCACCACACGAAGGCCGTCGTCCGCGGCTCCAGCCGCCCCCACGTCCTCGCCGACATGCCGTTCATGAGCTACCAGGCCTCTCCTGACGACGCCCTCCGCAACGCCGGCCGCCTCCTGAAGGAAGGCGGCGCCCAGTCCGTCAAGCTCGAAGGCGGGACTCAGGTCGCCGAAACCGTACGCTTCATCGTGGACGCCGGAATCCCCGTGATGGGCCACATCGGCCTCACGCCGCAGTCCATCAACCAGCTCGGCGGGTACAAGGTCCAGGGCAAGACGCCCGCCGCCGCCGTCCGCCTCATAAACGACGCCGAAGCCCTGGAGCAGGCCGGCGCCTACGCCGTCGTCCTCGAATGCGTCCCCGCCGAATTGGCGAGGACCATCACAGAGCGCCTCTCGATTCCCACGATCGGCATCGGCGCGGGGCCGCACTGCGACGGTCAGGTCCAGGTCTTTCACGACCTCCTCGGCCTCTTCGACGCCTTCGTTCCGAAGCACGCCAAACGCTACGCGGACCTCGGCTCCCAGATCACCGAAGCCGTCCGCTCCTACGCCTCAGAAGTCCGCGAGGGCCGCTTCCCGACTGACAAGGAATCCTTCCTTATCGACAAGCCGGTATTCTCAGAGGCAGCGCAAATCGCCTAGGAATGGCTCCCGCACACTCGACCGAATCTCGTTCGCCGCACCTTCCCTATGCCGCTCCGATCGCCCCCGGAGCGGCGCTCTTTCCTCAGGGAGAATACTATGTTGACCGGCTCCGCCGCCTCCCGTTCGTGGTGAGGCTCGCTCGAACCACGAGCGGGGCGACAAAGCTTTCGACACCGAATCCGTTTATCCGTTCCCACCATCCGCTGTGAGATTCGCCCCGATCACCACCGTCGCCGAAATGCAGGCCGCGCGCGAGCGTATGACCGGCAGTGTCGGCCTCGTCCCCACGATGGGTTATCTCCACGAAGGCCACTTGAGCCTCGTGCGGCGAGCACTCGCAGACTGCGATCACGTCGTCGTCTCCATCTTCGTCAACCCAACCCAGTTCAGCCCCAACGAAGACCTCGAGCGCTACCCGCGCGACCTGAATCGTGACCTCAAGCTACTCGACTCGGTACTCAGCACTCGGCACTCAGCACTGGCCTTCGTCCCTACCGTTGACGAAATGTACCCGCCCGGCTTCGCGGATTGGGTGGAGGTGAAGGGCGCGCTCACCGAACGCCTCGAAGGCGCCCACCGCCCCGGTCACTTCCGCGGCGTGACGACAGTTGTCGCTCGACTCTTCCGCATCGTCCGGCCCCACCGCGCCTACTTCGGCCAGAAGGACGCGCAGCAGCTCCGCGTCATCCGCCGCATGGTCCAGGATATCGTTCGTCCTGAGGAGCCCCGGAGGTCGCTGCCAACCGCCCGGAGGGGCGTCTCGAAGGATCGCGTCGAAATCGTGCCCATGCCCATCGTGCGCGAGCCGGACGGCCTGGCCATGTCCAGCCGCAACGTCTACCTCTCGCCCGAAGAGCGCCGCGCCGCACTCGCCCTCCCCCGCGCCCTGTCCCTCGCCCGCCGCCTGGTGATGGACGACGGCGTGTCAGACGCCGAAGCCGTTCGCATTGCGCTGGAAGATGCGATCACGCCCCGCGTAGAGACGCCCCGCCGGGGCGTCTCTACAACGCTCCTTCAACTCGACTACGTCTCGGTCTCTGACGAAAAGACCCTCGAAGAGCTCGACACCATAGACCGTCCCGCCCTCATCCTCCTCGCCGCCCGCGTCGGCCCCACCCGCCTCATCGACAATACGATCGTCGTCCCGAAGGGCATCTCGGTGCCGGACGACCTGCGCCCGCTCATGGACGCGGACGCGGCCCGCCTTCCCTGGCCACTAACCACTCACCACTAACCACTGCTAAAATAGCGCCCAGCACCGCTAAGGAGGAGATATGACTTCGCCGTCCATAAGCAGCGTTACAGCGTCCGATTGGCAGCGCGCCATCTCCACAATCGTCACCGCCTTCAGCTCTGACCCTATTGCCCGCTGGGTGTTCCCTGAGCCCCACCAATATCTGACCTACTTCACGGAGTTTGTGCCGCTGATGGCCGGCGGATCGTTCGAGCATGGCAGCGCCTACTGCACCGATGACTTCATGGCGGCCTCCTTGTGGCTTCCGCCGGACGTTCATTCGGACCAGGAAGCGATGGGCGAGCTGGCGCAAAGAGCGATTCCGGAAAGCGATCAAGAAAAAGTCTTCACTTTCATGGGCCAGATGGGCGAATACCACCCGACGGAGCCGCATTGGTATCTACCCCTCATAGGCGTGGACCCGGTCCACCAGGGAAGGGGTCTGGGCTCGGCGCTGCTCAGGCACGCGCTCAAGAACTGCGACCGCGACCACCTGCCCGCCTATCTCGAGGCGACCAGCCCGAGCAGCCGCCGCCTCTACGAACGTCACGGCTTCGAGGCCACCGGCGAAATCCAGGCCGCGGACTCGCCTACGATGTGGCCGATGCTCCGCGAGCCCCGCTGACTACTGCGTAGAGACCCCCCGCAGGCGCATCTCCGCACAACGCTCCTAAGGCTGTCGAACGTCCCCTCCCGCTCATCCTGAGGTATCGAAGCCTGTCCTGAGCGTAGCCGAAGGGGAATGAGCGGGGCACCCACGCCGGGCACTCGACTAAGCCTTCGTTCGTCGTCCCGAAAGCCATGTGTGCCCCAGCGTACTCCTACCGTTGATCGATGCGGACGGCCCGCTCTCCCACCGTCCTACCTTGTACCTCGTACCTCGTACCTCGTACTTCTTACCTCTGATCACTTCGGCATCCACACGAACTGCCTGATCCGGCAGTGCTCGCGGAACCCCAGCCTCTCATACACGCCGTATCCCATCGCCGACGCCTGGAGCGACCCGATCCGGTATCCCATCTCCCTCGCTTCGAGCAGCGGCGCGACAGTCAGCGCGGCCCCAATGCCGCGTCCGCGATACTCGGCAAGCGTCGTCACGTTGTATATCCCCGCCGTTACACCGGCGATGAGCATCGAGGTCGCGACTGCTTGGCCGTCCAGACGTCCCAGATGTCCCAACACCCTGGCGTCCTCACTCTCAGTTACGTCGCCCATGATCTCCCCAAAGCCCCGCGCGATCTGTTCCGGCATACCGAAGCCCGCCGCCAGCACTCGCGAATACTCGCCTCCTAGGTCCCTGCCGGTGACCGCCTCGATCGACAGACCCTCTGGCAAGCGCCATGTCTTCGGCAGTACTTGCAGATCGATCGCCATTCCCGGTTCGGCCGCCTCCTCGACCAGCCCTCGCGCGATCAGCCGCTCCGGCAGGTCTGCCGGTGTCGCCGACTCTTCGACCGTCCAGCTCCACGGCAGCTTCTTCGCCGAGAAGTATTCTAACGCGTCTTTGATCGCACGCTCGGCGTTGCTCTCATCCAGCCGCGTTCTCATTACGGAGTTGAACGGCGGCAGCGGAAGACCGCTGGCGAATCGGACCAGTTCGGCGGACTCAACGACCTCCACTCGCGGTGACCCGCGGAGAGCGAGCCAGCTCTGCCAATGTGTCTCCTCGATCGCCCGCCGCATGCCTGCCGGCGAAACGTCTGTCAGCATCTCAATCGGGTCTCGCTCCAATACCTGTCAGTTACGATGCACCACGTGTTCCCACCGCTCCGGCAGCGACCTCAGTGACGTGCGAAGAAACGATGGCAGGAGCCGCACGCCCTCCAGCTTCTCGACGTCATGCCACTCCAGCCTGAACTTGATTCCGATCTCCGGCTCGACACCCCAATGCGGCCCTTCGCTCGTGAGCAGCCTTGAACTCTCCGACAGCGATACCAGGAAGTAAAGCCCAATCTCGTGCCACGACATCCCCTCGTGCTCGAAGAAGCTCTCCACGAACCACAGCAGCCGCTCGACGCGCACGTCGTCCTCGAGCTCCTCCAGCATCTCACGCCCGATGCACTCCTCCGCCGTCTCGCCGTGCTCCACGCGCCCACCCGGCAGGCATAGAAACGCATCTTCGACCGAACCAGGGACATCCTCGACCGCCTGCAACAGCACCCGGCCGCGGTCGACGATCACCGCCGCCACGCGATAACAGAACCGCTGATTACCGCGATCGAAAACAAGCATGTCGCAAGCCTACACGATGCCGCGCCTCAAGCCTAATCTGTTCATCCGTTCCGGTAATCCGCTGTGAGATTCGCCTGCTACCTGCTAAACTAACCGCAATGGGTGGTCACTCGCACTGGTCCCAGATCAAGCGCCAGAAGGGCGGCAACGACGCCAAGCGTGGCAACCTCTTCACCAAGCTCTCCCGCGAGATAACGGTCTCCGCGCGCGAAGGTGGCGGCGATCCCGGCATGAACCCGCGCCTCCGTCTCGCCATCGAGAAGGCCCGCTACGAAAACATGCCCGCCGATACCATCAAGCGGGCGATCGAGCGCGGCTCCGGCGGCGGCGATGCCGCTTCCCTCCAGGAGATCATGTTCGAAGGCTATGGCCCCGGTGGAGTCGCCATCCTCGTCCAGACCCTCACCGATAACCGCAACCGCACTGTCTCGGACCTCCGCACCACGCTCACCCGCGGCGGCGGCACCCTCGGCGAATCCGGCAGCGTCGCCTGGCAGTTCGACAACAAGGGCCTCATCGCCCTCGAGGTCAAGGACGCAGATCCCGAAGAAGTCGCTCTCATCGCCATCGACGCCGGCGCCGACGATGTCCGCGTCATCGACAGCTTCGTCGAGGTTTACACCGGCCCCACGGACCTCGACCGCGTCCGGAGAGAGCTCGCCGAAGCTGGCCTGACCGTCACCTCCGCCGAGCTCGCGATGCTCCCGAAGAACACGACGCCCCTCGACGAGAAGGTCGCCGCGCAAGCCCTCAAGCTCCTCGACCAACTCGAAGACCTGGACGACGTCCAAAAGGTCTACTCCAACGCCGAGTTCCCCGACTCCGTCCTCATGGAGTACGCCGCCGGCTAGCCGAGTTGCGACACGTACGGGTAGATGCGCCCCGATGGGGCGCAACGGCGTTCGCATAGAATGACCGGCTCTATCACCGTTTCTTCCGATCGAGCCGTTCGTCCTGAGCCTGTCGAAGGACCCCTATTACGCCAGCGAATCCTGAGCCCGGAGGCGGGACGGAGCCGAAGGATGAGCGCGCGGCAGGCACTGATCAGCGAAAGCAGAGGCGCGCCCATACCTCAACTCACAACTCCCATCACCATCCTCGGCATCGACCCCGGCCTCACCGTCACCGGCTATGGCCTCATCCGCATCGAAGGCGACCGCCACGTTGCCCTCGGTTTCGGGACGGTCGCGCCCCCAACGCAGGCCCCGATCGCAGAGCGCCTCATCCGCATCCACGACGCCCTCACCGACGTCATCCGCGACGCCCGCCCCGACGAAGTCGCCGTCGAGGACTTCATCGTCGGCCACGTTCGCGCCGCCGTCGCCGTCGGCGAAGCGCGCGCCGTCGCGCTGCTCGCTGCCGCCCAGGCCGGCCTGCCCGTCGCCCTCTACAAGCCGCTCGAGGTCAAGCAGTTCGTCACCTCCTACGGCCGCGGCGGCAAAGACCAGGTCGCGCTCATGGTCCAGGCCCTCCTCGGCCTCGAATCGCCCCCGCACCCCCCCGACGCCGCCGACGCCCTCGCGGTGGCCCTCTGCCACGCGCTCAAACGTGGCTCCCCGCTCCACGGCTCAGGCTTTACCCTTACTGGCAAGGCGCAATGAGCGTAAGTGACAGACGCTTCTTCCCGCTCGTGCTGAGGCCTGTCCTGAGCGGAGCCGAAGGGCTCTCGAAGCATGAGCGGAGCGATGACATTCCGGTACGGATTCCTTCCTCCTTCCTCCTTCCTCCTTCCCGGGGTGGCTGGGCGGGGTGGGACGGATGATCGCCCGCCTCCACGGCACCATCGTCGCCCGCAACCCCGACTCGCTCATCATCGACGTTGGCGGCGTCGGCTACCTCGTGTACGGCCCCGCCGGCGTCATTGCCCGCGCCAAATCCGGCGACGAGATCACCCTCTACACAAACCTGGTCGTCCGCGAGGACAGCATGACCCTGTACGGCTTCACTGACCCGCACGAGCAGCGCCTCTTCCAGACCCTCATCGCAGTCAACGGCGTCGGCCCGAAGGTCGCTCTCGCCCTGCTCTCCATCCTCAAAGCGGACGAGCTCTCCTACGCCATCGCCTCCGGCAACGCCGCCGCCCTCGCTCGCGCCCCCGGCGTCGGCCAGAAGCTCGCCTCCCGCATCGTCCTCGACCTGCGCGACAAGCTCACCTCAGCCGCTCCCATCGGCGTGCCCGGAGTCGAGTCCGAGGAAGTTGTCGCCGCCCTCATGGGACTCGGCTACTCCCAGGCCGAAGCGGTAGACGCCGTTGCCCGCAGCGACCTCCCAGAAGGCGCCCCCATCGAGGAGAAGGTCCGCCTCGCCCTCGCCCACTTCGCCCGCGCCCGCGCCGAGTAGGGGGCCCCAATCCGTTCGTCCCGAGCCACCGCCTTTACCGTTCGTGCTGAGCCTGTCGAAGCACTTCGTTCTCCGTCTGTCGAAGCCGAAGCTTGCTCACCTAGAGGCGCGAACAAGAGCTCTTGCCCGCATCCAGCTCCATCCGCTCGGCACTCGACACTTAGCACTGTTCACTGTTCACAGTCCACTGTTCACTGTTCACTCACCTGCCCGCCCCTGCTACCATAACCCAAATGCAGCCTCTGACTCCCGAAGAACTCAATGCCCTCCGCGCCATCACTACCCCCACGGTCTGCAACGCCATCGAGACGTTCAGAGTCAGGCCGCGAAACGAAGGCTTCATGGACTCGACCATCACCTGCCGCTTCGCGGAACTCGGCCCAGTCGTCGGGTACGCCAAAATCCAGGCGTCTCAGCGGCCATCAAACGAAATTGCGGCCGGGTCTGGGACGAGTTCGCGAACGTCCCGAACCGTGGCTGGTCGTGATCGAGGACCTCGACTACCCGAATCCCGTCGGCTCCTACTGGGGCGAGGTCAACGCCAGCGTCTACAAAGCCCTCGGCGCCGCCGGCACCGTCACCAACGGAGGCGTCCGCGACCTACCCGAAGTCCGGCCCACCGGCTTCCACTTCTTCTCGTCCTGCGTCCTCGCCTCGCACGCCTACGTCCACGTCGACGAATGCGGCGGCCCCGTCTCCGTCGGTGGCCTCACCGTCAACCCCGGCGACCTCCTCCACGGCGACGAGCACGGCGTCACGAGCATCCCCATCGAGATCGCCCGCGACCTCCCGAAGGCCGCGGCCGCCATCGAGCGCGCCGAGCGCCGCTTGATCGACTACGCCCGCTCGCCCGCCTTCACGGTCGAGGGCCTGCTTGATATGTATCGGAGAGTGGACTGACGGAATCGTCCGCCGCGTAGGAGCGACTACTCGCCCCAGCGGACTTCGTACAAACGCACCGGGTCCTCAAACCCCCGCAGCACGTTCTCCCCCCGGTCCGCGAACAGAAACCCCTTGCCGGAGCACAACCCGCGCACAACGTCCGAGGCGAGTATCTCGCCACCCTCCGCCTGGGCTGCAATGCGCGACGCCATGATGACGGTGGCCCCGAACAGATCGCCCCCCTCCTCAATTGGCTCGCCCGCGTTCAAGCCGATGCGGACGTGAATCGGCTCCTTCGCTGGGTCGGCGCTCGGGCCGTGATGCAGGTCCTCGAATGCGCGCTGCAGCGCTATCGCGCACTCCACCGCGCCTGTCACCGACGAGAACGAGGCCATGAACCCGTCCCCCATCGACTTCACCTCATCTCCGCCGTAAGCCCTAAGTACGTCTCGCGTCAGGATCTCATGTTCCCTCAACACATCGCGCCCCGACTTGTCGCCCAGCCGTCCCATCATCTCCGTGTGCCCCACGATGTCCGTAAACAGGATCGTGCGCACGCCCGATGCCGCCGGGCGACTCCGCTCTGAACGCGCCGCCGTCATCGCTGTGTCGGTACCCACCAACTCGCCGATCGCCCGGATGATCTTCGCGAGGTCCGCGGTCGGCAGCCCCTCGAGCATCACGAGCTGCGCGTTCGGAATTCTCGCCGCCATGTCCCTGGCCGACTCTAGATATTGTCTCGACACGGCGGCGTGCTGGAGGATCAGTGAGGGCACGGTGATCTGAGCTAGAAGCTCAGTTACGTCGTCCCGCCTGGCCGCCTCGGAAATCAGGCCGGCCGTCTCCTGCGTCACGCACCCCCGTAGAAACTCAACCACCGGGCCCGCGCTCTCCCTTCCTACTCCGTAGATCATGAACGCTAGGTACTCGAGGAAGACATCCCACTCCGTGGTCAACTGATTCAGAGCGCGCATCTGCGGGACATTGAAGAAGTCCTCCGTCCGTGCCTGCGTGTCGTCGAGGATGAGGTGGCTCACGCGGTCCGGATTACGGACGGCATAGGTCACAGCCAGCGGTCCTCCCCAGCCGATCCCGTGCAGCACGAGCCGCTCCAGTCCCAGCCGCTCCACGACCGCCTCCAGGTCGAGCAGCCGCGTCTCTAGCGAAAAGTCAGTTGCGTCGCGGTCAGACAGCCCCGTTCCCCGCGGATCGAACTGAACGACGCTCCAGTTGTCCGCCAGTTGGTCGAAAAACTCGCTGCCCTGGCTCCACTCCAGCTGGCTGTGCACGAACGGCAGGCTCGGCACCCGCACGATCCACGGCGACCCCTTCCCGGCCGTCCCGAACGCGATCCGCACGCCGTCCCGCGCCGTCGCGTACTGCATCCGCAGTTCCATAAGGTAAGTATCTCACACGCCACCTGAGTGAACAGTGAGCAGTGAACCCAGTAGTAGGATTTGGCGGTGCTGTTCACTATTCACTGTTCACTACTCACTTCTCCGCTTCCCCATCGCATCATAGGTCGCGTACTTGTAAAGCTGGCCCAATGTCGGGTAGTTGAAGCACGTCTCGATGAAGAGGCTGTTGTCCGCTTCCATCATCAGCGCGACCAGGCCGACGTGGACCAGCTCCGTCGCGCTTTCCCCCACGACGCTCACGCCCAACAGTTTCATGTCCTCTTCGCTAAACAACAACTTCAGAAGACCAGACGTATCGCCGATAATCCTCCCTCGGGGATTGCCGTCGTAGAACGCGCGCCCCGCGACATAACGGACTCCCTTCGCCGTCAGCGTCTTCTCCGTCTCGCCGGCCAGGCTCACCTCCGGGATTGTGAAGATGCCCAGCGGCAGCACCCGCGCCGCCGACTTCTTGTACCGCAGATCGAAGGCGTGCACCATCGCCATGCGTGCTTGCTCCATGCTCGTGCTGGCCAGTCCCGGAAACCCGATCGCATCTCCCGCCGCGTAGATGTGCTCCACCTCGGTCTGATACCGCTCGTTGACGGAAATCCTGCCCCGGTCGTCGGCTGCGATGCCCGCCGCCTGCAGATTGAGGTGTCCCGTGTTGGCCTCGCGCCCGGCGGCTACCAGCACCGCGTCCGCCTCGATCGTCTTTCCGGAGGCCAGCGTTAGCCCTACTGAGTCCTCACCGGAGGCGCAGTCGAGGACATCCTCCCCCGTCACGAAGCGCACTCCCAGCTCCGTCATCGTCTTCGCCAGCGCCTCCCAGATGTCGCGGTCGAGGAAGTCTAGCAGCTCGGCGCGTCCGTCCACGATGAACACCTCGACGCCCAGCGCAGCAAACGTACAGGCGTACTCGCAGCCGATGATCCCGCCGCCGACGACTACCATCCGCCCGGGCATGAAGCCGAGATTCACGATCTGGTCAGAATCCCAGACGCGATAGTCGTCGAAGCAGAACGTAGCGGGCCTCCGCGGCGACGACCCCGTCGCAATCAGGATGATTTCCCCGCTCAGGAACACTGACTCCGCGCCTTCGGCATCCACCCTGATCGTGTGAGCGTCGACAAACGAGCCGGTCCCCCGGTACGTGTCTACGTTGTGCCGCCGCAGGTTCTCGACCACTGCCTCCCCCTCTACTGCCGTCACTTTGCGCTGATGCCGCAGGAAATCGTGGACAGTCGCCCCGCGCCGCACCGCCAGGTCCACGCCGAACAGGTCCCGCGAACGGAACGACGAAAGCGCCAGCGCCGTCTCCCGCAGCGTCTTGCTCGGCAGAGTGCCGGTGTTGCACGAAGCTCCCCCCAGCACCTCCTCCCGCTCGACCACCGCCACTGTTTTGCCGAAGTAGGCTGCCTGCGCCGCCCCCTTCTCCCCCGCCGGCCCCGATCCCAGCACGATCAAGTCGTAGCTCGTACTGCTCATCGCGGGCGAATCATTGTGGTGT
>WNFV01020540.1_pt1 | contig 10467 bp, 10 predicted proteins | sample 5400101 | NCBI WGS metagenome assembly WNFV01 (sample SAMN13153361, study PRJNA577476) | soil metagenome | isolation source: 115 cm soil or saprolite under grassland replicate 1 | place: USA:California | collected 2016-06-15 | reverse complement strand
GCAGCATCAGCACCGCGACTTGGCTGCCTTTGCCGCGCTCGAACTCGGCCAGCCGCGACTCGAGAGTCTGCCGCTGCGGCGCGGTGAGCGTGCCGGTGAGATCGGTGACCCGCGCCTTGAACGGCGGGACCGCGACCTCGGCCGCGGCGATCGCCGCGACCGCCAGCAGGACGCCGGTCGCCGCCAGGCGAAGCCAGCCGTGCATCGGGACTACGGTTTCGCCGGAGACGGCTGCTTGCTGAAATCCACCTTCGGCGGAGCCGAGATCGCCTTCTCGTCCTCGACGCTGAAGTTGGGCTTGACCCGGTAGCTGAACATCATCGCCGTCAGGTTGACCGGGAATTGGCGTATCAGCACGTTGTATTCCTGCACCGCCTTGATGTAGCGGTTGCGCGCGACCGCGATGCGGTTCTCCGTGCCCTCGAGCTGCGCCTGCAAATCGCGAAAATTCGCGTCCGACTTGAGCTGGGGATAGTTTTCCGCAACCACGAGCAGCCGCGAAAGAGCGCTCGACATGCTCGCTTGCGCTTGCTGGAAGCGCCGGAACGCGGCTTCGTCGTTGAGCAGCTCGGGCGTGGCCTGGATGCTGCCGACCCGCGAGCGCGCCTCCGTCACCTGGGCCAGCACCTGCTGCTCCTGGGCGGCGAATCCCTTCACCGTATTCACCAGGTTCGGCACGAGGTCGGCGCGGCGCTGGTATTGATTGAGCACTTCCGACCAGCCCGAGCTCACCTGCTCGTCGGCGCGTTGAATGTCGTTGTAACCGCAGCCTGAAAGCGCGGCGATCGCCAGAACTGCAATTCCCGCCCGGAGCTTGCGCATGAGTTCCTCCTGAGTAGACTTGCCGCCTAATTGGGGACGCGGCGCGCGATTACAAGGCCGCGCCGGTGCGCCGCGCGAAGCACAGGTCTTCCCAGGCCTCGGCCTTGCCCGCGGCAAGCTCAAGCATCCAATTTCGGCAAGCGCCAGTCTATAGGCGCTTTACCGTGAGCCTGAAGATAGTTGTTGATCCTTGAAAAATGCCTGCAGCCGAAAAATCCGCGATGCGCCGAGAGCGGCGAAGGATGCGGACCTTTCAGCACCAGGTGCTTCCCGGTGTCGATAAACGCGCCCTTTTTCTGCGCGTAGCTCCCCCAGAGCACGAACACCAGGCCCTCGCGCTCGCGGTTGAGCACTTCGATAACGGCGTCCGTGAACTTCTCCCAACCCTTGTCCTGATGGCTTCCGGCTCTCCCGGCTTCCACGGTGAGCGTTGCATTGAGCAGGAGGACGCCTTGCTCCGCCCAGTGAGTAAGATGGCCGTGATTCGGCGGCTCGATCCCCAGATCATCTTTCAGCTCGATGAAAATATTCTGCAGGCTGGGCGGAACATCCACTCCAGGCCGCACGGAAAAACAAAGGCCGTGCGCCTGATTCGGTCCATGGTAAGGATCCTGACCAAGGATGACCACCTTGACTTTGTCGAAAGGAGTGTGATCGAGCGCCGCAAAGTATTCCGAGCCGCGCGGGTAGATGACTTTCCTTGCCGAGATTTCCTTTTTCAGGAATTCGCGCAAGTCGCGCATATACGGCCGGGAAAACTCAGGGAGGAGTCGCGCCTTCCACGAAGGCTCTATCCGGATGCGGTCGCCGCTGTCACCCGTGGCCTCTGGTCCTGCAGCCGAGTGCGCGGGCTTCACCCTCGCCGAGGTCTCCGGAGGGCGCCCGGAAGGTTCCGTGGATTCCCGGATACGACCGCGCAGCTTCCAGACGGGGCCCAGCCCCATCTCCTCGAGATAGCGCTCGCGCCGCTCGCTCACAGGTTCAGAGCGAGGACCAGCGCGTCCTCGCGACCGCGCTGCGCCGGATAGTAGCCGCGCCGCACGCCGACCTGCCTGAAGCCGTATCCGGTGTAAAGGCGCTGGCCCGCCTCGTTCGAAGGGCGCACTTCGAGAAACAGGATTTTCGCGCCGTGCTCGCGCGCGACGCCGACCACGTTGTTGAGGAGGCTGCGCCCATGGCCGCGGCTCTGCGCGCGGGCGGCAACGCTCAGGTTCAGAAGATGCGCCTCGCCCGCCGCGAGCACGAGCACCGCGTAACCGATCAGACCTTCGACGTCGCGGTACACCCAGCAGCCGTAGCCGGCGCGAAGCGAGTCGCGGAAATTCCCGGGCGTCCAGGGAAAGGCGTAGATGGCCTCCTCGATCTCGAGCACCGCGCGAAGATCGGCCTCGGTCATCGGCTCGAATCTCGTTGCAGGTCGCAGCACCGCGCTCATTCGCGTTCACTCGTCTTGAGCGCGACCTTGTCGCGCAGATACACCGGCACCGCCGCGGCGGCGTCCATCGCTTCGCCCGCCGCGAAACGCTGCATCGCGAGCCTGAGCACCGCCCGCGCGGTCGGACCCGTCCCGGAATGGACCGCCGAAACGCACCCTCCGAGCCGCGCCGCGAGGCGCTCGCGATACGCGGCGAAACCGTCTCCGCACCCCGTCCAGCCCGCGCCAGGGGCCACCGGCACGGCCTCAGGCTTGTACAGGCCGGGAGCGGAAACTTCCTCCCATCGGGCGCCCGCCCTGCGGTACGCGGCATGATACACCTCGCCCATGTGCGCATCGAGGCAGGAAATGATCCGCTCGCCGGCGGCCTCCTCGGCGATTGCGAGCAGCGCGTGACCCCCGCTGCGATGCGCAGGCCGGTAAAAGAGCCCGGCCCCGCGCCGTAGGCGATGCCCTCGATCTGCGCGATCTCCAGGCCCGCTTCGGCGAGCACCGCGTCCACCATGCCGAGGATCATCTCCGCCTGGCGCTGCCCGGCCGGCTCGTGGCGGGAAAACAAGCTCTCGCCGCGGCTCGCCGCTACCGAGCAGAAATCGGTGGAGGTATCGATCGCGAGCAGGTTCATGAAAAGAACGCGGCTGCCGGATTCTAGCGGATCAGAGTGCCCGATGCGCCCTTGACGCAAAGCGTCTCAGCCCCGATGATTGAGGCGGCAAGACGAAGCATCCATCGAGGAGGAATCATGCATCAGATGCTCGCGCTGCTCGCCGCGGCGCTCGTGGCCGTCCCTGCGCTCGCGCAGAACGCCTATCCGTCGCGCCCGATCACGATGGTGATCGCGTTCCCGCCGGGCGGCGTCACCGACGTCACCGCGCGGCCCACCGCCCTGGCGATGGAAAGGGCGCTGAAGCAGCGCGTCATCGTCGAGAACAAGCCCGGCGCAGCGGGAGCGACGGGGAACGCCTACGTCGCCAACGCGAGGGCTGACGGATACACGGTGCTGATGGCGCTGTCGTCCATTTCGGTGATCCCCGAGGCGGAGCGTCTCCAGGGGAACAAGCCTCCCTACGAACTGGCGCAGTTTGCGCCGATCGCGCTGATCTCGGCCGACCCCGTCATCCTGGTCGTCCGCGACGAGGCGCCGTGGAAGAATGTCCGGGAATTCGTCGCCGACGCGCGCAACCGGCCCGCCAGGATCACCTACAGCTCCTCCGGAATCTACGGCGCGCTGCACATGCCTTTCACCCTGCTCGAGCATGCCACGGGGACGACGCTGTGGCACGTGCCCTACAGCGGCGGCGGGCCTGCGTTGCAGGCCTTGCTCGGTTCGCAGGTCGACGTGACCGTGGGCGGGCCGGCGATCATGATCGGCCAGATCAAGGCCAAGCGGCTGCGCCCGCTCGCGAGCTTCGGGGACAAGCGGCTCGCCTCGCTTCCCGACGTGCCGACGCTCAAGGAGCTCGGGATCGACGCGGAGTACTACATCTGGGCGGGATTGATGACCCCCGTGGCGACGCCGCCGGCGATCCAGCAGGCGCTGCGGAACGCGGTACGGCAGGCGGTCCAGGATCCGGATTTCCGCGGTGCCATGGCCAAGATCGAGACCCCGATCACCTATCTCGACGCGCCGGAGTTCCGGGAGTTCTGGGACACGGACGCGAAAAAACTAGCCGAGGCGGTGAAGCGCACCCGTCCCGTCGAGCAGAAAAAGTGACGGCGCGAAAACGCCGCCTGCCACGGCCGTTGCATCGGCCGTGGCGTTCGCCGGCGGGAAATGCGCGCAGGCGCATTTCCCGAAATCCCGGCTCACTCCCCGCGCAAGAGGGGATGCAGCACAAGGCAAAGTCATCGTCACCTGCGCCGTCACCGGCTCGATCCACACTCCGAGCATGTCGCCGCACCTGCCGGTGACGCCGGAGGAGATCGCCGAGGGCGCGATCGGCGCGGCCAGGGCGGGCGCGGCGATCGTGCACCTGCACGCGCGCGAGCCCGCCGACGGCCGCCCGACGCAGGACCCGAAGATGTTCATGCGCTTCTTACCTCGGATCAAGCAGTCGTGCGACGTGGTGATAAACCTCACCACGGGCGGCGCGCCCACGATGAGCGTCGAGGAGCGGCTCCAGCCCGCGCTGCAGCTGAAACCGGAAGTCGCCTCGCTCAACATGGGCTCGATGAACTTCGGCCTGTACGAGATGCTCGGGCGCTACAAGGAATGGAAGCACGGCTGGGAGCAACCTTACCTCGCCGGCAGCGACGATCGCATCTTCAAGAACAGCTTCAAGGACATCGCCTACATCCTGCAGTCCTGCAGCGGAAACGACACGCGCTTCGAGATCGAGTGCTACGACATCGGCCATTTGTATACAGCGTCGCATTTTCTCGACCGCAAGCTCCTCAGGCCGCCGCTTTTCATCCAGTCGGTGTTCGGCATCCGCGGCGGCATCGGGCCGCACCCGGAGGACGTGCTGCACATGAAGCGCACCGCCGACCGGCTCTTCGGCGATGCGTATCTGTGGTCGGTGCTCGGCGCGGGCCGCAACCAGATGTTCGTCGCGGCGATGTCGGCGGTGATGGGCGGAAACGTCCGCGTCGGCCTGGAAGACAGCCTGTGGCTCGGGCGCGGCACCCTCGCGAAAACCAATGCCGAGCAGGTCGCGAAGATCCGCCGGATTCTGGAGGAACTCGGACTGCAGATCGCGACGCCCGACGAGGCGCGCGAGATGCTCAAGCTCAAAGGCGGCGGAAACGTCGCCTTCTAAGGAAGACACCATGGCAAAGAATTACCGCGTCGCCGTGATCCCCGGCGACGGCATCGGCAGGGAAGTTGTCCCCGAGGGCGTGCGCGTGCTCGAAGCCGCCGGCCGCAAGTTCGGCATCGAGTTCAAGTGGGAGGAATTCCCCTGGAGCTGCGAATACCGCCTGAAGCACGGCCGCATGATGCCCGAGGACGGATTGCAGGCGATCGGCAAGCACGACGCGGTTTTCTTCGGCGCCTGCGGCTTTCCCGGCGTGCCCGATCACGTATCGCTGTGGGAGCTGCTCATCCCGATGCGCCGCGGCTTCGACCTCTACGTGAACCTGCGCCCGGTGCGGCTGATGCCGGGGATCCAGTCGCCGCTCGCCGGCCGCAAGCAAGGCGATATCGATTTCTGGGTGGTGCGCGAGAACACCGAGGGCGAGTACTCGTCGATCGGCGGACGCATCTTCGAGGGCACCGAGCGCGAAACGGTCGTGCAGCAGGCGACTTTCACCCGCGCGGGCACCGACCGGATCCTGAAATACGCCTTCGAGCTCGCGAGGAGCCGCCCCAAGAAACACCTCACCTCGGCGACCAAGTCGAACGGCATCTCGATCACCATGCCCTACTGGGACGAGCGCGTCCGCGCCATGGCTTCGCAATACCCGGAGGTCAAGACCGACCAGTACCACATCGACATCCTCACCGCGCACTTCGTGCAGCATCCCGACTGGTTCGACGTGGTGGTGGGATCGAATCTCTTCGGCGACATCCTTTCCGACCTCGGCCCCGCCTGCACCGGCACGATCGGGATCGCGCCTTCGGGCAACATCAACCCGGAGCGCAAGTTCCCGTCGGTGTTCGAGCCGGTGCACGGCTCGGCGCCGGACATCGCCGGCAGGAACATCGCCAACCCGATCGGCCAGATCTGGTCGGGCGCGATGATGCTCGAGCACCTCGGGCACAAGGACGCGGCCGGCGCCATCGTGCGCGCGATCGAGCGCGTCCTTGTCGAGGGCCCGCGTACCCGAGACATCGGGGGCAAGGCCTCGACCCCCGACGTAGGCAAGGCGATCGCCGGCGCGTTGTGAATTAAGTCAGGGCCGGTTCTGGCCGGAGCGGTCGCGGTAGATATCGCGGCCGTGATCGTTGACATCGCGCCGCAGCTGCCGCCGTTGCTCCCGGGTCATGCGCGCATCGCGGCTCGCATCGCGCTTTTGCCCACCGGCGTCGCGCGCGGGCATCTGCGGCGGCGGGCTCGGGCGGCTTGGCCCGCCCTGTCCCAGACGCTTGCCGCCGTGCTGAGACATCGCGGGGAGCGAGGTCAGCAGAATCAGGACGATGCCGCTCAGAACGATCCAGCCTTTCACGATATGCTCCGCTTTGCGCGCATTCTACTTCGCCGGTTGCCGACGAACGCAGGGCCCGGAGCAACGGAATTGTCCGGGCGACCTCGCTCGACGTGCCCAGCAGGTTAAGCCGGGTTTGTAAATCATTTGCGACGCCCGGATCGCCGATTGTAACAACTTGTTTCCCGGTCCTGCCGGGCAACGCGCTGTTACGGTCGCGCTGCAACGGCCTTTCCCGCTCGGGGTACGATACCCGCCCATGGCCGATCCCAAGACGAAGATCCTGGTCGTCGACGACGATCTGCGGCTGCGCGACCTGCTGCAGCGCTACCTGAGCGAGCAGGGGTTCGCCGTGCATACCGTGTCGGACGCGGCGGGCATGGACAAGGCGCTCGCGCGCGAGCGCGTCGATCTCCTTGTGCTCGACCTGATGCTGCCCGGCGAGGACGGCCTGTCGATCTGCCGGCGGCTGCGCGGCGGGAAAAACACGGTCCCGATCATCATGCTGACCGCGAAAGGCGAGGACGTGGACCGAATCGTGGGACTCGAGATGGGCGCCGACGACTACCTGCCCAAGCCTTTCAACCCCAGGGAGCTCGTCGCCCGCATCCACGCGGTGCTGCGGCGCAGGGCGGCGCCGCTTCCGCCCGGCGCGCCCGCGGTCGAGCCGGAGAAGGTCAGCTTCGGCAACATGACCGTCGACCTCGCCACGAGGACGCTCGAGCGCGACAGCCGGTCGATCTCGCTCACCACCGGCGAGTTCGCCCTGCTGAAGGTGCTGGTGACTCACCCGAGAACGCCCCTGTCGCGCGACAAGCTGATGGAGCTCGCGCGCGGCCGTGAATACGAGGTGTTCGACCGCTCGATCGACGTGCAGGTCTCGCGCCTGCGGAAGCTCGTCGAGAAGGATCCCGCGCATCCCGCTTACATCCAGACCGTCTGGGGGTTCGGTTACGTGTTCGTGCCCGACGGCCAGCCGCAATGACGGCCTACGACGAACGAGGGGACACGTCCCCTCGTGCTCCCCTAAATCGGAGATCACGGCTTTGCAGGTAAGGTTGTGGCCGCGCTCGCTGCTGTGGCGAACCTTCATCCTGCTCGCCGCGCTGGTGGTCGCGACCACGGTCGCATCGTTCGAGATCTTCCGCAACTACGAAGTCGAGCCGCGCGCGCGGCAGATCTCGCAGAACCTCGTCAGCATCGTCAACATCACCCGCACCGCGCTCGTCAACTCCCAGCCCGAGCTGCGCCGCGAGCTGCTCTCCGAGCTCGCCGAGCGCGAGGGCATCCAGGTGTACACCGTCGAGCCCGGCGAGCGCCTCGCGCCGCCGGCCGACAGGCCGGTGCTGAACCTGGCGCTCGAGCTGGCGCGGCAGCAGCTCGGCAAGGGCACGCGTTTCGCCGGGGAGCGCGAGGGCAAGCCCGGGTTGTGGTTGAGTTTCCACATCGACGACGACGAATACTGGCTCCGCATTCCCCGCGAGCGCATCGAGCGGCAGATCGCGCTGCGCTGGCTCGGCTGGGGCGCGCTCGCCCTGGCGCTTTCGCTGCTCGCCGCGTACTTTCTCGTTTCGCGCGTCAACCGCCCCTTGAGAGCGCTCGCGTCGGCGGCGAGCGCGATCGGCAAGGGGAAAATGCCCGAGCCGCTTCCCGAGAGCGGGCCCGAGGAGATCCGCACCCTGTCGCACGCCTTCAACCAGATGTCCCGGGACCTCGTGCGGCTGGACGCCGACCGCGCGCTGATCCTCGCCGGCGTCTCGCACGACCTGCGCACGCCGCTCTCGCGGCTGCGGCTGGGGCTGGAAATGAGCGGCGCGGACGCGCAGCTCAAGGACGGGATGACCGCCGACATCGAGGAGATGGACCGCATCGTCAACCAGTTCCTCGACTTCGCCCGGACCGACGGAGGCGAGGCCCTGCAGCACGCCGACCTCGCCGCCGTCGCGGCGGAAGTCGCCGAGCACTACCGCCGCCACGGAAAATCCGTGACCACCGAGCTCGCGAGCGTCCCCGATCTTCCGCTGCAGGCGATGTCCATGAGGCGCGTGGTGCTGAACCTCGTCGACAACGCGCTGCGCTACGGCGGGAAAGAAGTGAGCGTCGCGGTGCGCGCGGAAAACGGCGCCGCGATGCTCGACGTCGCCGACCGCGGCCCCGGCATCCCGACCGCCGAGGTGGAGCGCCTCAAGCAGCCGTTCACGCGCCTTGAGGTCGCGCGCAGCGACAAGGGCGGCGCGGGCCTGGGCCTCGCCATCGTCGAGCGCGTGGTGCGCGCGCATCGCGGCAGCTTCGAGCTGCTCGCGCGCGAAGGCGGAGGCTTGATCGCCAGGATCCGGCTTCCGTTCGAGGGGAATCCGGGCGCGTGAAGGCGGCCCTTCCTATGAATCCCACACGTTAGTTGGTACGCTGTATGAAATTGTGCCTCGCGCGCCGCATCAAATCGTGATCCAATCCACTCCCACGTAAAACAGACGCTGGCTTTCTGGACCGGCGCCGAATGGTCAGAGGGAGGGGCTGCCATGAAGACCAAGCATGTGAAATTTTCGTTGGCCATGTGCACCGCAATGCTCGTGGCCGCTTGCGGTGGCGGAGGCGGGGGTGGTGGAACCTCGCCCTCGACGGCCCCGGTCTCCCCTCCAGCTCTCATAACCTACACCGTCGGCGGTACGGTGTCGGGTATGCTCGGCACCGGCCTGGTTCTTACCGACGGTTTTGATAATATTACTGTCAACGCCGACGGCAGTTTTATCCTTCCCACCGCCTTTCCGAGCGGCATTTCGTACAGTGTCACGGTCTGGACCCAACCCTCCTCTCCTGCGCAGCGATGCACCGTTACCAACGGCAGCGGCACGGTGGGCAACAGCAATGTCACCAACGTGCAGGTCGTATGCAGGAACACCGTCGGCGGCACGACGTCGGGCCTCGTCGGAACCGTCGTCCTGCAAAACAACGGCGGCGATAATTTATCAGTCGGCGGCGGCGCCTTTACTTTTGCCACGGCCCTTACCACCGGCAGCGCCTACAACGTCACCGTCTTGAGTTCAAGCACGGCGCAGCAGTGCACCGTGACCAACGGCAGCGGCACTGCCAACGGCAATGTCACCAACATCCAGATCGTTTGCAGAAACAACATCGGCGGTACGGTTGCGGGCCTCACTGGCACAGTCGTGTTGCAGAACAACGGTGGAGACAACCTGCCGGTCAGCGCCAATGTCGGCTTCACGTTTGCCACAACGCTGGCCACCGGCAGCGTCTATAGCGTCAGCGTCCTCACTCAGCCGGCAGGCCAGACCTGCCGGGTGACTGCCAATGGAACGGGATACGCGAACGGCAGTATCACCAGCGTTCAGGTCAGGTGCGTCAACGGCCAATGGACCTGGATGAGCGGGTCCAGCGTCGGCGATCAAGGCGGTGTTTACGGAACCCAAGGCATCGCCGCCGCGGCCAATGTTCCCGGCTCGCGCGGCGGCGCCACAAGCTGGGCCGATGGCAGCGGCAACTTGTGGCTCTTCGGGGGCGGCGGATATGCCGGTGCCACCAACGGATATATGAATGACCTGTGGAAATACAACATCGCTTCCGGGCAATGGACTTGGGTGAGCGGCAGCAACGTCGCTTTCCCTAAGCAGGTGGGCGTTTATGGCACGAAGGGGACGGCCGCTGCGGCAAACGTACCGGGAGCACGATACAGCGCCCTCGGCTGGATCGACAACAGCGGCAGCCTCTGGCTCTTCGGAGGTTATGGATACCCTTCGACCGATTTCGCCAACCTGCTCAACGATTTGTGGAAATACAGCCCGAGCACCAACCAATGGACCTGGATGGGCGGCAGCAATATAGCCGATCAGCCAGGGGTTTATGGCACAAAAGGCATCGCCGAAGCGGCCAACGTACCCGGGGCGCGGCAAGGCGCCGTGAGCTGGTTCGATGCGACCAATAATGTTCTGTGGTTGTTCGGCGGATATGGGCACAGCACGGGTTTCTTACTTGGACAGCGCAATGACCTGTGGAAATACAGCATCAGTAGCAACCAGTGGACGTGGGTGAGCGGCGGTAATTCCGTCGTGGAGCCGGGTGTCTACGGCACAAAAGGTGTTGCCGCGGCCGCGAATATCCCGGGCTCA
>WNFV01019694.1_pt1 | contig 10468 bp, 10 predicted proteins | sample 5400101 | NCBI WGS metagenome assembly WNFV01 (sample SAMN13153361, study PRJNA577476) | soil metagenome | isolation source: 115 cm soil or saprolite under grassland replicate 1 | place: USA:California | collected 2016-06-15 | reverse complement strand
TCGCGATAGCGCGGCCAGCACCACCCGGTCGGCTGGTTGGAGATCGGGGCGGTGGACCTGGCGGCGCAGCACCGCCACCTGATGGCGCAGGACCAGCAGTTCGATGTCCTTGGCTCCGCCGTCGCGGACAAGTTGGGTCAACACCTGCAGCACCTAGTGCGCTGACCACAAACGTTCGCCGGTTTCCGACACGCCGGTCATGATCCGTGGAGTTGGTGGGTTTTGATCTCACTCTCGATCGCATGGGATGCGTGAGGGTGAGGTTGTGATGGCATAACCGGTCCGGCCAGGCGGCTCTCGGAGGACGAGGGACGTCGGCTGCAGCAGATCGTGCGGCGGGGACGGCAGCAGCCCGACCCGCTCGTAATAGCGCACGGTGTCCGGCGAGACGCCTGCGGCGCCGGCCAACTCGGCGACCCGCAACCCCCGCACAGTGGTGGTCGTAGTACCCATGAAACGACCGTAAACCTTGGAGCCCACTCCAAGGTCAAGTCTGGGTCGGCGGTGGCATCCCAGTGGACCGCTCGCGCTCGCCTCGTCTGCGGCTGGACACGTTCCTCACCAGCATCCCAGATGGCACGCCGCGGTCGGCGACAACGACCACGGCCCTGTCCGCCGATCCCACACCGCCAGCACACCCCTGCGAGGCCGTCGAGTGAATCGAGGCCCGCTGCTGACCGGCGGACACCCCACGCCGCACGTGTCACATGCAGGCAGCCATCATCGCCGCAGCGGCACCGGGCATCACCCACCCCGCCCCCGCCAACAGCAGCACCACAGCGGTGGCGGCGGCAACGACTAGAACCGGATGCGGCACACGCCACCGCCGGCGCGGCAACTCCACCGCCAGCGGCGGCAGGTCAGCGAACAGCCGATCCAGATCCCCATGGGTGCCCGCTGCCCACGCCTGCCCCGCCCGGGTGTCGAACTCCGCAATGGTCAACCGCCCAGCCGCGGTGTGCTCCACCAGGGCAGCCACCGCAATGCTGCGTTCGGCGTCCCCGACCCTCACATCCGGCTGCCGACCCATCCGCATCACCTTCAACCGACGGTACGCCGGCGGGCGCGACACGAAGAAGTGTCGACAAATGATCGTTCGCGGACGCTCGGCACGGACGGTGGGTTTCCCAGGAGCGGCATGTCCGCATGCCGTGTCCGCGCCTACGTCACATTGTCGGGATCACCAACGCTGAAGTCGCCGGCACGGCGGGCGGACCCCTGCCAGATAGCCCGCACGATCCCTGCCGTTCACCCCCGCACGTCACAGTCCGATCCGCCGAAGATCGTTTCAGCGCGGTGATAATGGGGTTATCACCGCGAAAGTGCAGCGATCTGCATCGGCAGCGAAAGATCGGCCAGGGGTTGTGCTCGACGCACCATTCCGGCCGCGTCTCCCGCATCGACGCAGGCCAGCCACACGTTCACGGTGAAGCCGTAACCCGTCTGGTGCCAGGTCGGGCATCGAACGTCGTTCGGCTCAGCGACCAACCGGTGCCGTCAGCGGTGCACCCATCGCGGGCGGGCACGAGTCGAGCAATGCATCGCCGCTTGGGGCGCTGCTGTGCCCTTTTACCGAGCCGCGGCTGTGAGGCCGGCTTCGGCGGCGTAGCGGCGCAGCGTGTCCTCCATGGTCGGTACGTCGCCGAAGACCTCCGCCTGCGCCGTGGTGTCGGCTACGTATTGTCCGGTGTGGAAGTACTCGATCATGGCGCGGCCGTCCCTGACCCGTTCGCTGAGCAGGCTCACCGGGCGCATCAGACCGCTCAGCAGCGGCCAGGGAAGGCTGCGCACCGCGATGTCGCGACGGAGGATGTCAGCGAATACGTCGGCGATGTCCCGCGCCGACACCGGCCGGTCCGTTCCGATGCGACGGCATCCGCGAGGTAGCGGGCCACGTCGTCGACGTGGACGTACGTCCAGCGGACGGACGGGGAGCCCAGTGCTGTCACACGCTCCTTCCTCAGGCCGCGCGCCCACCAGTCCCAGGCGCCCACGAAGGCGCCCGGGCGCAGCGCGACGAACGGTACGCCGCTGGCCTCGAGGTGGTCCTCGATCAGCTTCTTCTGCCAGAAGTGCGGGACGCCGGGGGCCTTGTCGCAGGTGAGGATGCTGGTGAACACAAAACGATCCAGGCCGGCCTGGCGCGCCGCGTCCACCAGGTTGCGGTTGCCCCGATCGTCGACGGCGGCCAGAGAGTCCCCCTTGCGCCGGCGAAGGTATCCGGCGGCGGTCGTAACCAATGCGCGTACTCCGTCCAACGCGGGTTCCAGCGAGGCCGGGTCGACCAGGTCGCCGCGGACGACCTCGACACCTTGGGCGGTGAGGCGGGTAGCGTCGGTTCCCTCGCGCACGAGCGCACGCACCGGTGTGCCTCGGTCTACGAGTCGCCGTACCACCCGCCCTCCGAGAGTCCCGGTGCCGCCGACGACCAGGACCCTCGGCCGCCTCTGCTGGTCAGCCATCCCCGCCCTCCCATTCATCTCCGGCGGGCTCGCCGAGCGTTACCCGGACTGTCCGTCCCTCGGCGCCGCGGACGATCGCCAGGTCGATCTGGCCGTCGGCGGCCGCCTCCAGGGCGTCGAACAGATCGTCCATCCCACGGACCGGGCCGCCGGCGGCCGCCACGATCAGGTCGCCCTGAGCGAGCCCGGCCCGCGACGCAGGGCTGCCGTCCTCCACCTGGCGAACCAGCAGCCCCTCGGCGTCCGGAAGACCGACGACGCGCCGCAACCGCCTTGCGACGTGCGCCGGGGCGACCCCGATCCCGAGCCGAGGCCGCGCGGCCGACTCACCGCGAGCGAGGGCGTCCACCCGTCCCCGCAGGCTCTCGTCCGCCGGGATCGCGAGGTAGAAGCCCTCGCCGAGCCGGTTCGTGTTCACCCCGAGCAGCCTTCCCTCGGCACTGACGATCGCCCCGCCCGAGGAGCCCGGCAGCAGCGGCGCATCGTGTTCGATGCTCCCCGTGATGCGACGGCCGCGAGGGCCTCGGAAGCTGCGGTCGAGGCTGGTCACGAAGCCCAGCGTCACCCGCAGCCCCCGCCCACCCGGGTTGGCGAGCGCGAAGACCGGCGTCCCGATGCCGGGCGTACCCTCGGTCGCCCACTCGATGGCCGGCGACTCTCCCGTGTCGGCCTCGACCACGGCGAGGTCACCGTCGACATCCAGCCCCCGCACCCGACCGTCGGCCGTACGCCCGTCGGCGAACGTGACCACCACCGGCTCGGCGCGCACGTTGTGCGCATTGGTCAGCACCTGCCCCCCGCCGACCACCACCCCGGAACCGACACCCCAGCGCTGCCCGACGCCGACGACTGCGCCACCGGCGCTCTCGGCCACCCGCCGGATCTCGTTCTGGATCTCGTCGAGCACACCCATAGCGCCTCCCAGTTAGTAGTAACTTGCAATCTACTACTTACTTGCTCGGGGTGAACTCTCTGACCGGCATACGATCTACCGATGACCGAACCGGAGCGCCCCGGACGCGATCGCACCTCCTCTCCCCTCGCCGAGGCGCTGGCGCGGGTCGGGGACCGCTGGACCCTCCTTGTCGTGCAAGCACTGCTCGGCGGGTCACGCCGCTTCAACGACCTGCTCGAGCAGATCCCAGGGATAGCGCCGAACATCCTGTCCGAGCGCCTCAAGCGGCTCGAGCGCGACGCCCTCCTCCTGTCGCGGCCCTACACCGACCGGCCGCCCCGCTCCGCCTACGAGCTCACAGCCGAGGGCAGGGAGCTCGCCGGAGCGCTACGGCTGCTGGCGCACTGGGGGGCACGGCATTCCCTGCCCGCCGAGGCGCCGCGACACCCCGCGTGCGGCACGCCAGTCGAGGCCAGGTGGTACTGCCCGACCTGTGACCACCTTGTAGAGGACGAACCCCAGGCCGAGATGCCTAGCAGAGCGAGACGGTGCGGCGGCTCGGGAGCACAAACCGCCGCGGTTTGCGCAGAACCAACGACCAGTCTCGTGGGTCTAACTCATCGGTGTGGAGCGGGTCGACGAAGGCGTTGCATTGCTGCTTGTGACGCGTCGCTTGGGCGTCCCTCCGCATGCGGGCCTCCGCAGACGCTCAGGTTGGGACGTCGAGCGGGAAGGGGATGACCTTCCGTATCTCAGTCGCGCCGGTGAGGGCCATGAGGAGCCTGTCGACTCCGACCACGAGGCCGCCGGTCGGTGGCATGCCGACTTCGAGAGCGTCGAGGAACTCCTTGTCTACCGGCTTGAGGTCGTCAGGTGAAGCGGGGTCCTGGTTGCGGAGTAGTAGGAGTTGCTCGTGTGCGTCGACCATCTCGCTGTATGCCGCGGCGATCTCTCGACCGAAGATCACGAGGTCCCATTTCTGGGCGAGGCGCGGCTGGGTCGGATGGGCGCTGGCGAGCGGTGAGAGAAGGCGTGGGAAGTCGGTGTAGAAAGTCGGTCGTGTGGTGTAGGCCTCGACGAGTCGTTCGTACAGTTCCATCGCTACATGTTCGGCACTGGTGTCCTCAGCGACCTGAACGCCGTGCCGCGGCGCGAGCGTGCGGGCGATGGCAGTGCTGACGCGTCCCGGCTTTGTCAGGGCTGCCCCCACCCACCCCGGCACCTCCCGGGACAGGCTGCCCTCAGCTCCCACCAGGCCGCTGCGACGATCCGGCGGTCGTGGTCTCTCACCTCCACTCGAACGACAGCGCCTCACGGCGCACGAAACCCGCTCTCAACGCCTTCGCCATCACCTTCAGCGACCGCTTCCCGGCCGCTGAGACCTACTGATCAAACCGCCGGAAACACCGTTAGCGAGATAGTCCCGCCAATACCGAGAAGGAGGACTGGAATTTCCATAATCTTTACTCACAGATTGCCAGGACGACGAAAAACACAAGAACAACGACCGTGGCCGCCAGCAGAGATCTTCTGACAGGACCTGCTCTTCGACGTGGCGTCAGTTGTGGTCGCCACGATCGCGACTCCGCCGTCCGCCAAGATAGATCGAGATGCCACTTATGAGGACTCCGGTGCCTGAAAGAAAGCCCCCGAGCAAGGCGCCAGGGCTACCTTCCCATAACGAGAACAACACACTCGAGACGTACAGGAGGCTTGCAACTATCAGAGCTGCTCGGAAGAGTCGCAGCCGCATGCGTCTTGAGATCTCTACTATCGGAAGCTTCATTAGAATACTCCGGCACAAACATGGCGTACCCAGATGTTCTCCAGTCCGGCGCTGATCGCACCGACACCGAATCCGATGGCGATGATGCCCGCGCGCCGGTTGCCCGTGTAGCGAGTTCGCCCGCCCGCATCGTCGCGGTCCCGGACCCGCAGGCAAGCGGGGCCGCTGGGGGTGCCGTGTGGGCCAGGCCCAGGTTGTGCGCAGTGAGGTGATCTCAGCAAGGTGGGTATCGGTGCTCGAATTGGGTGAGTACGAGTGCCGCCTGTGCGGTGGCACCGATTTTGGTGGGGCAGGCGGTGACATGGTCTGCCCTGGGTTCGGTGGAGCCGGGTTTCTGGACTTCATGCCACTGTGGACGCGTTCTCGAACTCTATCGGTGTCAGCCAGCCGAGGCTGCTGTGACGTCGTTGCCGGTTGTGCCAGATCTCCAGGTAGTCGAAGATCGCGTTGGCGAGTTCGACGCGGGTGCGCCAGCGCCGCCGGTCGAGCAGCTCGGCCTGCATGCGTGACCAGAACGCCTCGATCATGGCGTTGTCGTAACATTATCTGGCTAATGATCTTGGTTTCCCGCTGTTGGCCGGTCAACGAACCGATGCCAAGGCCGGACTCACCGCTAATCGGACGGGACTGTCTGAATTTCGTGGGTGAGCCGGTGATCCAGAATGCTGGGGCAGTTGCCCTGGCGGGAAGGATCACCAGTGTCTGAAGTGGACAAGTCGGCCGAGGATGTGGCCGGGGACTGGGCGGCGGTCGGCGCCGGGCTGGACGTGCGGATCGCCCAGGAGTTGATCGAGCGGGCGCGCGCCGAGGGCGTGTCGCTGGTCGGTCAGGGCGGCCTGTTGCAGCAGGTGACCCGCACCGTGCTGCAGACCGCCCTGGAGGCCGAGATGGCCGACCACCTCGGGTATGAGCGGGGCGATGCGCCACCCGTCGGGTTTGGGTAATCACCGCAACGGCAGCTCGGCGAAGACGGTGCGCACCGAGCTCGGCGAGGTGCGCCTGGATGTGCCGCGGGACCGGCACGGCACATTCGAGCCGAGGATCGTGCCGAAGCACGCCCGGCGGGTCGAGGGTTCGACAAGGCGATCGTCTCGCGTATACCAAGGGCCTGACCACGGGCGAGAGCCAGGCGCACTTGGCCGAGATCTACGACGTGAAGGTTTCCCGGGACCTGGTCAGCAGGGTGACCGACAAGGTGTCCGAGGAGCTCGTGGCGTGGCAGTCGCGGCCCCTGGACCGCCCACCAGAAGCTAGACGTACAAAGCGTTTCGTACAACGGTGGTGTGACCGCTCTCGACATCCCCCAACGATCGGCGTTGGATTTCTCAGGGTCTTCTCCGGTAGGCGTCCGGCGGGGGCGGGGTCGAAAGGGGCGGCGGGGCCGGCAGTTGGGGCAGCGGCGCCGTGCCGCGGAATTGCCCGGTGGGTTCCGCCGGCGGGGTGGCGTCGCCGTCGACCAACTGCGGGATCTCGTGCACCCGCGGATCGCCGCGGTCAGCGGTGTAGTCCTGCGGCAGCGTGCGGTCGCGCCCTTCGGGTAGTCCGACGATGCGGCAGGCGATCGTCACCGATGCGGCTACGCCGAGATTCACCATGACCGCGACGACACCGACGTACACGGTCGCTGGTGTGTCCAGCCCCAGGTTGGCCAGCGCCCATGCGGAGCCTCCGAAGTGGGCGCGCAGCACCATCGTGCCGTCCGGCCCGCCGCGCTGTGGCACCTGATACAGCATGGTCATGCCCACGGCGAGGCCGGCGAACAGGCCGGCGAGAAGTCCCCATCGATGGAGCCAGCGGGTGTAGAGACCGACCGCCACGGCGGGCAACGTCTGCAGGATGATGACACCGCCGATGAGCTGCAGGTCGATGGAGAACTGCGGGTCGAGGAACAGGATGACCGCGATCGCTCCGAACTTGACCGCCAGCGACGCGGTCCTGCTGACGCGGGCCTGCTGCCTGGGGGTGGCGAGCGGGTTGAGGAAGGCCTGGTACACGTTGCGGGTGAACAGGTTCGCCGCGGCGATCGACATGATCGCGGCGGGGACCAGTGCGCCGACGCCGATGGCGGCGAAGGCGATTCCGGTACCCCAGGACGGCAGGATCGCCTGCAACGCCTGCGGCGCGACGGTGTTGCGGTCGCCTGGCGCGCCGGTGGCGGGGTCGGCACCGAGCGGGGTGATGTGCTCGGCGACGGCGGCGTATCCCACCAGCGCCAGCACGCCGAGCGCCAGGGAGTAGACCGGCAGCGCCGCGACGGTGCGGCGTACCGTGTCGCGGCTGCGCGCCGCCAGGACGCACGTGGCCGCGTGGGGGTACAGGAACAGCGCCAGTGCGGAGCCGAGCGCGGTGGTGATGTACGTGAGCTGGTTACCGCCGAGCAGGAGGCCGTCGCCGAGGTTGGGGCTGGCGGCGAAGCGCTCCTCGGCGGCGGTGAAGACACCGCCCCATCCGCGCACGCTCCCCGCGACGATCAGCAGAACACAGAGGGTCACCCAGAAGATGAGCGCGTCCTTGACGAACGCGAGGAGGGCCGGTGCCCGCAACCCCGACTGGTACGTGAACAGCGCAAGCACCGCGAAGGCCACGACGACGGGCCACCGGCCCTGCACCCCCATGACCTTGAGTACGGCTTCCAAGCCGACAAGCTGCAGGGCGATGTACGGCATCGTGGCGACGATCCCGCAGACCGCGACGAACAGCGCCAGAACGCGGGAGGAGTACCGGGCGTGGACGAAGTCGGCCGGGGTCACCATTCCGTGCACATGCGCCACCGACCAGAGCCGGGCAAGGGCCACGAAAGCCAGCGGATAGACGATCACGGTGTACGGCACGGCGAAGAAGCCGGCGGCCCCGGTGGCGAACAGCAGCGCCGGAACGGCGACGAAGGTGTACGCGGTGTACAGGTCGCCGCCGACGAGGACCCAGGTGACCCAGCCTCCGAAACTGCGACCGCCCAGGCCCCACTCGTCGAGGGAATCCATCCTGGACGGCCGCCAGTGCGCTGCCGCGAACCCGAGCAGGATCGCCACCACGAACACCCCGATGAACACGCCCCACACGACCCCGTGTCCATCGACCGCGAACATGGCGTTCGGTTACCTCTCTTTCGGTTCTTCCGCAGGTGCGCGGTCGCCGTGGTGACGATGCCCAGCCGATGAAGAGCGGCAGGTGCCGGAGCGGGGCCTACGGCCGATCTGGTGCTTTGGCGTGCCGCTGGACTGTCAGCAGCATCGTGTGCTCGGACCGGTCTCCTGCCGGTCGCGGCGGAGCCGCTCGTACTCGCGGCGGGTGGGCACCGGCGCACCGGGTCGGGTGCGCCGGTGCCGCTCGACGTGACGGTCGTACTCCGCCTCGCCGGTCAGCTCCCGCAGGTACCACCGCAGGAAGCCGAGGAACCTGCGTACGGTCATGCCTGTTCCCGCGGTGGTCCGCTGTCCGCGCCGACGAGTTCCAGTTCCCGGCGTTCCTCAGAGGTGGGAAATAGTCCTGCGGGGGCGACGATGTGAGACTCGACGTACGGCGCCTCGGCGGTGGGCAAGGCTTCCCGGGTGCGTACGGCGCGCCAGCACACCACGGCGGCGTTGGCGATCACGAGCACCACCAGCAGGGCGAACACGGCGGCGAGGACGCCGTCGACGGTCGAGTTGGTCACGATCGCGCGCATCTGGTCAAGGTCCTTCGCCGGCGCGAGCACCTCGCCTGTGTCAAGGGCGTCGGCGTACTTGCCGCGCTGGGCGAAGAAGCCGATCCTCGGGTCGTCGTGGAACACCTTCTGCCAGCTGGCGGTCAGCGTGACCGCGGCGTCCCAGGCCAGCGGAATGGCGGTGATCCAGGCCCATTTGAGCCGGCCGCTCTTGACCAGGATGGTGGTGGCGACTGCCAGGGCGACGGCGGCGAGGAGTTGGTTGGCGATGCCGAACAGCGGGAACAGTTGGTTGATCCCGCCCAGTGGGTTGGTCACGCCGGTGTAGAGGAAGTATCCCCAGGCCGTGACGACAGCTGCGCTGGTGGCCCACAGCCCAGGCTTCCAGCCGACCCGGCCGATCGGCTTCCAGATGTTGCCGAGCGTGTCCTGCAGCATGAACCGGCCGACCCTGGTACCGGCGTCCACCGTGGTCAGGATGAACAGCGCCTCGAACATGATCGCGAAGTGGTACCAGAATGCTTTCAGCGCGGTGCCGCCGAGCACGCTGGAGAAGATCTCGGACATGCCGACGGCGAGGGTGGGTGCGCCGCCGGTGCGGGCGACGAGCGTCTGTTCCTGAACCGCGGCCGCGGCGGAGTTCAGGTCCGCGGGGGTGATGGTGAAGCCGAGGTTCGCCACCGCCGCGGAGGCGCTCTGTACGGTGTCGCCGACCACGCCGGCGGGAGCGTTCATCGCGTAGTACAGGCCGGGGTCGAGGATGCAGGCCGCCACCAAGGCCATCACGGCGACGAACGACTCCATCAGCATTCCGCCGTACCCGATCAACCGGACCTGCGACTCCTTCTGGATCATCTTCGGGGTGGTGCCCGAGGAGATCAGCGAGTGGAACCCGGACAGCGCGCCGCAGGCGATGGTGATGAAGACGAACGGGAACAGTTTGCCGGCGAAGACCGGACCCATGCCGGTCGCGGCGAATGTCGTGATCGCGTCGGTCTGCAGCGTCGGCGCGGTGATCAGCACGCCGACCGCGAGCAGCGCGATCGTGCCGACCTTCATGAACGTAGAGAGATAGTCGCGCGGCGCGAGCAGCATCCACACCGGGAGCACGGAGGCGACGAACCCGTACCCGACCAGGCAGAACACGAGAGTCTCCGCGCTGAGCGTGAAGACCCCGGCCAGGCTGGACTCGGCGACCCAGCCGCCGGCGACGATCGCCAGCAGCAGCAGCGCGACACCGATCAGCGACGTCTCGATCACCCGGCCCGGCCGCAGCACCCGCAGGTAGTAGCCCATGAACAGGGCGATCGGGATGGTCATGGCGATGGAGAACGTGCCCCAGGGCGACTTGGCGAGCGCGTTGACCACCACCAGGGCGAGCACGGCGAGCAGGATGATCATGATGGAGAACACGGCAAGCAGCGCGGCGGTGCCGCCGACCGGGCCGATCTCCTCGCGCGCCATCTGGCCCAGGCTCTTGCCGTCGCGGCGCATCGAGAAGAACAGGACGACCAGGTCCTGGACGGCACCGGCGAAGATCACCCCGATGATGATCCACATGGTTCCGGGCAGGTAGCCCATCTGCGCGGCGAGCACCGGGCCCACCAGCGGTCCCGCACCGGCGATGGCGGCGAAGTGGTGCCCGAGCAACACGCGCCGGTCGGTGGGGTGGTAGTCGACGC
>WNFV01009901.1_pt1 | contig 10470 bp, 6 predicted proteins | sample 5400101 | NCBI WGS metagenome assembly WNFV01 (sample SAMN13153361, study PRJNA577476) | soil metagenome | isolation source: 115 cm soil or saprolite under grassland replicate 1 | place: USA:California | collected 2016-06-15 | reverse complement strand
CAACATGAAGAGGGTAGACTACCGGCAAACGAAAGCGAGAATATTTTGACCGGACTGACACCGGAGGATCAGGATTTTCTCGGAATAGAGCGGATACAGCCGGGGGACCAGAGGGGACGGGGCATCATCTCTGTGTGGGCTGATCGGAGCGGCCGAGCACTGGTCTGGCAGCGTGACGGCGCGCATGTACGCTGCGCCGAGGAGCGCTTTCGTCCGTGGCTGTTCGCCGCAACTTTGGACGATCTCGCACATGTGGGCCGTGCTCTGGTAGCGGAGACGGCCGGAGCGCTGGGTACTGGGCTGTTTAGCTATCGCGAACTCGACGACTCGCCCGCCTCCTATCACTATCTGATTTCGGCTCGTGATGGACGTGCGCTAGAACGCGCGATCATCACAGGTGCCACACAACGGCTGGGCAAGCCAGTCAGAAGCCTATACGATGTTGAGGACGGCTATTACTGGGTCGGACCGGTTGAGCAGTACTTGATGGCAACCGGACGAGTCTACTTTCGCGACCTCGCATATACCGATCTTCATCGGCTTCAGTTTGACCTTGAAACGACTTCGCTGAGTCCGCAGCGCGGACGTATCTTTCTGATTGCCGTACGGGATACGCAGGGGTTGGCCACCGTTCTCGAAGCCCCCGACCCGTCCGACGAAGCGAACCTGATCATCGACCTCTGCGCGCTCATTCGTGAGCGCGACCCCGATGTCATCGAGAACCATAACCTGTTCGGGTTCGATCTGCCCTTCCTGCACGAACGGGCGCAGCTTCTGGGTGTACCATTGCAGATGGGCCGTGCCGAAGGGCCGCCGCTTCTGGAGCGGTACGAGGAACCAGTGGCGTTCAGACGGCGCCGTCGTACCCGCTACAGTTTGGCCGGACGCGAACTGATTGATACGCTGGATGCGGTATGGCGGCACGACTTTTCCGCCCGTGATATGCCCGGCCATGGGCTCAAAGCCGCTGCACGCGATTTTGGGGTAGCCGCGCCCGAGCGGACATATGTGGCAGGCGCAGAAGTGTTCTCGACGTACCTGCGCGACCCGGACTCGGTCCGGCATTATGCGTTGGATGATGTCACAGAAGTAGACGGGCTCTCACAGCGGCTGCTCGGGGCGCCGTTCGCGCTTGCGGGTATGGCCCCCCGCCGCTATGAGCGGCTGGCATCAGCGGGGCCGGCGATGGGCATCTTGGAGCCGCTGCTGGTACGAGCCTACCTGCGCAGTGGTGCCGCGCTTCCTCGCCAGGCTGCGGACTCGGCGGCAGTCCTTGGAAGCCATGCCGGTGGAGCAACGCATCTGTTTGCCGAAGGGGTCGCCCAGCAGGTGGTAAAGGCCGACATTGCCTCCATGTATCCGTCGATTATGCGGGTGTTTCAGATCGGTCCCGCCTGTGACCAACTCGGGGTACTCTTGTATCTGGTGGACCGGCTGACGGATCTGCGCCTCCAACACAAGACGGCGGCACGCACTGCACCACCAGACTCTGCGGCTGCCCACCAGCATCACGCCGTGCAGGCGGCCATGAAAATTCTGATCAACTCGGCCTATGGCTACATGGGCGCAGGATCGATGGCGCTATTTGCGGACCGCCACGCTGCCGATGAGGTGACACGGCGGGGGCGGGAGATCCTCGGCCAGGTAGTAAACGCGCTGCGTGAACGCGGTATGGCGCTACTTGAAGCCGACACCGACGGGGTGTTCTTTGCCGCACCGCTCGGCTGGACCGAGGAGCAGGAGCGGGGAGTAGTTTCCGAAGTCGGTGCGCTCCTGCCTGAAGGCATACGGTTGGAGTATGAGGGCCGGTATCAAGCGATGTTCGTTCATGAGGTTAAGAATTATGCGTTACTGACCTACGGCGGCGACCTTATTGTACGAGGAGGAGCGCTGCGCTCCAGCCGCTCAGAGCCATTCGGTGAGCGGTTTCTGCGCCAGGCGCTGCACTGCACCTTGATTGGGGACATCACAGGGCTACATCGCGCCTTCTTGGAAACAGTCGATGCACTGCGGAAACGCCGGTTGACCGCCATAGATGTAGCGATACAGGCGCGACTATCCAAGACACCGGAGGAGTATCAAGCCTCGCGCACTCGCTTGCGTGAGGCCTCCTACGAGGCGTTGCTTGCAGCAGGCCGCACAACATGGCGCGTCGGCGAGCGCATCCGCTTCTATAAGGCGGCTGGCGGGACAGCTGCATTGTTACCGGATACAAGCGACGAACTTTCAGGCGACACGGGTGAGGAAGACACGGACGAGGAGCGCGGGCTACCAACAGATGAACCGCGCGAGAATCCCGTAGACCGGCACGACTACGACGTAGCGCACTATCTCCAGGTGTTACTGACCTCCTACGTCGGCCGGCTTCGTAAGGCGTTCGCGCCGGAGGACTTCGATCAGATATTCCGGCCGGACGCCCAACTTGGCCTGTTCGACCGGCCCATTGAGACGATACAACCGCTCTGGATACGGTGTGAGGAACAGGGGAGAACCCTCGGCTCATCTGACCGGGATACGGAATACAAGGACGAGTTTCGCGGCAAAATGTGCTGAACATCCATGTGACACTGTGCATCAATGACTGGGGGGAGCGGTGGGCGGATATGCACTGGTGCTTGAAGTCGTATCCTGGTCGTTGTGGTAAAACTGATATGCCCCGCCGTCGTCGTGATGGACGACAAGCAGCAGTCCGTCGCGAAGTGATACGCGGCCGGGCGGTTCGAGCAGCACATTGCTGACGCCGCGCGCCCGCTCGTAGTGCAGCGTCGCGTCCTGGAGCGGGTATAGCAGACCGTGGGTGGTCACGCCGCGCGCCGTGGGCGTAAGCGGCAGCAGTGAGACAGTGTCGCCAACCTGGCCTTCGAGCGCGGCCGAGTCACGGACGAGGAACAGCTCCTGCCGCGCGTCGAGCAGGCGCACGCGGCGGCCGCGCAGCTCCGTTAGCGCCAGCAGCGCCACGTTGGCGAGTGTGTGATCCCAGCGCCCGCCCAGCGCGCCGAGGATATCGATCGTCGTCGCGCCCGAGGCGGCCGCGTGCGCGAGCGCCAGCTCGAGGTCGGTCTCATCCTTCTCGCGCGGAAAGCGGCGCAGTTCGACGCCCCGCTCGAGCAGCGTGGCCTGGCTCGCGGAGTCGAGCGAGTCGAGGTCGCCGATCACCAGCCGCGGCAGCCGATCGAGCCGCAGCAACGGCAGCGCTCCACCATCGGCGGCGATCAGCAGGTCGGCCGCGCGGATCAGCGCCTCGTAGGGCGCGGCGTCGAGGTTAGGGGCGTTCGCGACAATCACGACGTACATATGGCTACTCGGTAGATTGGACCCCTGTTATATCATAAGACCGCTGGCAGCACAAACCGACCAAGGGCAGATGACGAAAGATGAGAGTCGTCCTTCGTCATCCGCCCTTCGTCCAGATATTATTTGTGGTGGGCCGCCACCCTGCGCTTATGATGCCCGCCATTCCAGGACTAGTTCATTCGCTGGCCCCGACGATGGCTGCGTCAGATCGAGGCCGTGGAGTGCTAGTAATTGCTTGCGCAGCCAGCGATCGAAGGCAAGCTCTGACGCGCCCAGTTGCAGAAGCACTCGTTCAGGTTGCGCCGCCTCCAGGTAGACAATCGCCCGATCGCCTTGGGGCGTTTGCGCCAGCCAGATCAGCTCCTTCGTGATGCCGAGCCGCCGCCGCGACTCCACGTATTCGCAGAAACATCTGCCAAGCAGCATCTGACAGAACCGCCGCCACGCCTCTTGCTTGCCCGGGAGAATAGGCCATACGAACGTCATAGCGTTCACCTTGAACTAACCGTCTTGCCCTGGCGCGGGGATGGCACCGAGTTGTTGCATCATGCCCATCCAGTCCCCTTCCACCCGCTCCTCTACCAGTTTGCCGCCGGCCAGCCGGCAGATGCTGATGCCGCTGACCGCGATCTTCTTGCCTGTGGGCGGGAGGCTGAGGCCGGGTAGGGCAAGGGGGGCGCTGTGGGTGCCGCGCATGATCCAGCGGGCCGCCACTCTATCACCGTCGGCGATCAGATCCTCGACTGTGAGCCCGAAATCCGAGAAGGCGCTGTGGATGGCCGTGGTAAATTGCTTGACAGCGTCCAGGCCCTTGACAGGCTCAGGGAGGCCCGCGCCAAAGACGGTCATACCATGATCGCAGATCTCATCCCAGACAGCTACGTTGTCCCGGCCATCGTGATCGCCCTCAAAGTAACGGCGGACAACGGCCTTGTTTTGTTCAGTTGACATGGAATCGGCTCCTTTCGTATGTGCAGTCGTGCAAAGCGCACCGCTGCGTATGCAATACTGGTTCTTGAACTATATCCGTCTTGTCCCGGCGAGATGATATCCAATACGCGTCATGCGCTGGAAGCCGAGCGCCTCACTGCTGCGCCTTTCCCTTCTAGGTACTGCTTCAGCGCCCGATCGTTGTCCGCAAAGCTTTTCTTGAAGATCGCTGCGAACAGTGGTTCCAGGAGCTTGAATATGCCCTTGAGCTGCCCTTCACCCACCTCCGTGACACGTGTCGCGCCATCAAGCCGCTCGCAGGTGATGATGTGGCGCAGGTCGCCGATCTTGGCATGGGTTTCCATCGCGAGCCGTCCAGGCCGATTGTACTCTAGAATCTCATACTCTAGCTCGCCGGGCCCCTTGAAGGTCCCACGAAACCGCGAACCGACGCCGATTGGCTCCGGCGTGACCATGCGGATATCCTTCTTGACCGCCGCCGGTGTCCACTCATTGTACAGGCGCCCGTCGGCCCAATGGTCGAAGATTTCCTCCGCTTGCCGATTGATGATGATGCTGGTTTTGATCCTGATCATGGTTCTCGCTCCTTTCAAGTAACGCTTTTGATCTGTCGCTTGTCTATCGCTGGCGAGTCCGGTACAATGTGCTCGCCTGCTCTAGCTTCAAACTATCACAGCAGCGTTGGCAAAACGCTAACAGACCGTTGGCGAGGAAGGCCCATGGGGCATTTGAGCCTGACCGTGTTCGGCCCGCCGGCCGTGCGGCATGCAGAGCAGCCGCTGAAGTTCCGCACGCGCAAGACGCTCGCGCTGTTGATCTATCTGGCGGTGGAAGGCGGGATGCATGCCCGCGAGAAGATCACGGCTCTTTTCTGGCCCGAAAGTGATCGGCCGCACGGTCGGACGATGCTGCGCACGACGATTGCCTATCTGCGAGATGCTCTCGATGACGATCCCCAACCGGCCCACCTCCTGGTTGAACGTGACGCGCTTGGCTTCGACCGTTCCTCCGACTACGCCCTCGACCTGCACAGTCTTGACAACGCCTTCGCGCTAATCTCGTTGCCCGAAGGCGTTCCGCATCCGCACGCCGATATGAGTCTCTTGGATGACCAACGCGCGCAAATGCTCGCTCAACTTCAGCAAGCGGTGCAGCGTTATCGCGGTGAGTTCCTGGAGGGCTTTACTCTGGAGGATGCCCCGGATTTCGAGGAGTGGGTGCGCCTGCAGCGTGAAGCTTGGCACCGGCGCATGAGTGCCGTCTTCGAGCGACTCGCGCAGCTGCAGGCAGATAGCGGCGCTTTTCCGAGCGCCATCGACACCATCACACGCTGGGCCGCTCATGATCCCTGGGTTGAGCGCGCCTACCGTTGGCTGATGCAGCTCCATCTCGCGGTTGGTGATCGCGCCGCAGCGCTACGGACGTATCAGGCCTGCCGGGCGATCCTGGCCGCTGAGATGCAGACCGAGCCTGCTCCCGAGACCGAGGCGCTGGCCGAGCGTATCCGCGCCTCACTGCCGCTGACGCGTGGATCTCCGGATACCGTCGCCATCGGACGTCCACCCAAGCGGGATAATGCGGCCCCCACTCCGCCGGCGCTTCCAGAAAGCCCGCTCGTCGGACGCACGAACGAATTTGCCACACTGATTACGGTCTACCAAGCCGTTCAGCGTGGCCCAGCCCAGGTCGTGCTGCTCAGCGGTGAGGCGGGCATCGGCAAGACCCGCCTCGCGACTGATTTTCTCGGTTGGGTAGCCGCACAAGGCGCGGACGTTCTCCAGGGACGGGCCTTTGAGACCAGCGCGAGCATCCCCTACCAACCGCTCGTCGAGAACCTGCGTAGCCGCGTCGAACGCGAAAATGCCCCCGTTGATCTGCTCAGCGACATCTGGCTGGTGGAGTTGAGCCGCTTGCTGCCGGAACTCCGCGATCGCTATCCTGACTTACCTCCAGCGACAGGCGACGAAGCGACGGCGCGCGTTCGGCTGTTCGAAGCCGTGGCACGTCTGGGCCAGGCGCTGGCTGAGCGTGCGCCGGTGCTCCTCTTCATCGACGATGTCCATTGGGCGGATGCGGCATCACTTGACATGTTGCACTATGTCGGCAGGCGCTGGCAGGAGAACGGCGCACATATCCTCTTGCTCCTGACGCTGCGGACCGAGGTGCTGGCCACGACGCCGGCGCTCACGACGTGGTTTGCAAGCATAGAACACGACCTCGGTACGACGCGCCTTACACTGGGGCCATTCACCGTCGAGGATACCGTGCGAATGCTTGAGTCGCTTTCCGAAGAGACCAAAGGCCAAAGACCAAAGAGGGAGGAGTTCGCCTCAGGCCAAAATCGCTCGTCCATCGTCCTTCGTCCCTCGTCGGCAATCGAGGAGTTCGGTCGATGGCTCTACACCGAGACGCGCGGCCAGCCCTTCTACGTGCGAGAAATGCTCAAAGCGCTCTTGGAACGTGGCCTACTGGCGCTGCATGCTCGAGCGGATGGGGGCTGGGCCATCAATGTTGAAGCCGCCCCAACGCATGTCACCACTCTGCCTGATCTGCTACCAACAGGGGTGCGCGAGGTGATCCGCACCCGATTGGCACAACTAATGCCGGCTACCCGTACGCTGTTAGCAGCCGGAGCCGTTCTGGATCATGACTTCACCTTCGAGCACCTCTGCCAGGTTGCTGGCCTCGAAGAGCAAGAGGGGCTATCAGCGCTGGATGAGGCACTCAGGAGCGGCCAGTTCGTCGAAGGCCGCGGCCTTGAGCGCGTGGGTGCGCGCGCGCAACGATCGGAGACACAGCGGCAGGTATCATCCCAATCATTTGTCAGCAGCTATAACTTCACGCACGAGAAGATCCGCGATGTCGTGTACACCGAGGCTGGCGATGCACGGCGGCGCATCTTTCATCGCCGTGCGCTGAATATCCTGGAGGCGGCTGCAGCGCCGCCAGCGACCCTCGCGCACCATGCCCGTGAAGCAGGATTGGTCGAGCCGACCATCCGCTTCAGCGTGGCGGCGGGTGATGCAGCGATGCAGCTCTTCGTCGTGCGCGATGCGATCGCGCAATATGAGCAGGCACGCGACCTGTTGGCCGAGGACAGTCAGCGCCTGCCGATCTCCGCTCTGCAGCATCTCTACAGCCAGTTGGGCCGCGCGTACGAACTCAACAACGAACCTGAGCAGGCTAATTCGGTGTACCAGGCCATGCTCACATTCGCCCGTGAGGCAGGCGCGGCACCAATAGAGTGTGCCGCGCTCAACCGGCTGGCGACGCTGGCCGTCCACGAGCGCTACGATCTGGAGCAGGCGGCCGACCTGCTGCACGAGGCGCAGCAGGTGGCCGAGCGCATTGGTGAAAGCGTCGAGTTAGCCGAGACGTACTGGAACCTGGCGCAGCTGAGCCTTTACCGTTTGGACAAGGACATCCACGCAAATGCCGAGCGGGCACTTACGCTGGCGCGGCGACTTGATCTACAGGAGCTGATCGCCCGTAACTTGAACGTGCTGCTCTACGCGAATGTCGGATTCGGCCGCTGGACCGAGGCCGAAGCGAACGCTGCCGAAGCTTGTGCGCTGTTTCGAGCAATGGGGAACCGAGCGATGGAGGTCGATTGCCTCTGCCAGGCCGCCAGCGCCCAGATCAATCTGGGTCGGCCTCACGATGGAATCGCCACGGCGCGGACGGCGCACACGATGAGCCAGGCGATCGAGAATGTCTGGGGGCAGGCGAATAGTGCGATTACGCTGGCGCTAGGATTAGCGGATATTGGCGTATATGCCGAAGCACTTGAGGTTGCCGAGCGCGGCTTGAATCTGGCACGCGCCTGCGGCATGGGCATCATGGTAGTCGACAGCCTCGTCGCCTTGGGGATAGTGCATCGTGCGACGCTGGCGCTGGACGCGGCGTGTGCCGTTCATCGTGAGGCCCTGGCGTTAGGTGAACCGGCGGGGATACAGCTCATTATCGAGATCATCGCCGCTGAACTCTGCGCGGACTGCGCTCTGGCAGGAGTCTGGGATGAGGCCCACGCCTACGCCGTGCGAGTGCTTACAGATAGAACCTACGCTGTGGCACGTTCAACACAGCTCACGCTCTGGACCCAGACCGAGGCGCTACTGCGGGCCGGCGAGATCGATCGCGCGACCGAGGACGTCCAGGGCTACGGCCAGCGACTGGGCCATAGCCCACGCTATCGCATACCGTACCTGCGCGCCTTGGCAGTACTTGCCGAGCATCGCCGCGAGTTCGATCAGGCAATAGAACATCTCCGTGAGGCTGCACAGCTTGCGGAAACGATCGGCTTGCCAGGTGAGCTCTGGCAGATCATGTCAGACCTTGGCACATTGTATCAGGAGCGAGACGACGACCCGCAGTCGCGCGCCGCGTTCACCCGCGCCGTCGCGATCGTGCGCTCCCTCGCCGACACAATTGCAGACGAGCATGGATGTGCGACATTCCTCACGGCGTCGCAGGTGCGCTATGTCCTGGAGCGCGGGACCTAGGAGTGGGTAGCCTGGCGGAGAGGATGGCATGATAACCAACGGAGCGCAGATGGCGACGATCAGATCGCCGTCATCTGTTCACCCCCGCTCCCCACAGGTCGCCCCAGCCGGCAGCCTCGTCGGCGGCTTTCCATAGCTCGACAACATCCCCGGCACGCAGCAGTTGGCCGTAGGTCGTGGGGATAAAGGTGATCCGCCGCAGCCGCCGGCTCGGCAGGGGCGCGGGCAGCGCACGCAGCGGGCCGAGTGCGAAGCGATAGTAGCGCTCGGCCGCGCGCGGGTGATCTGGCTCCTCGGGAAGCAGAACGACCCGCGCAGCGACGCCGACCGACCGCACCGCCGCCAGATAGCGCACCGCCCAGCGCTCGGCGCCGAACGCCGCCGTCTGGTAGAACGCCAGCCACTCAGCCGACAAGGCGCGTGGCGCCCGCCGCAAGGGGATGCGGTACCACCCCTCGGCGCGCGCCGCCGCCAGGTCGCGCGGCCGCGTGACGACCGCCACCAGCACCCGGGCCTCCAATGAAATGTCGTCCATATTCATAGGCCAGGCATTGAGCGGGTGAGTGGATGTTACGAGCGTCATACCAACTCTGACCCTATTATGTGCATGGTTCTGCGGTTCTGCGGTTCTGGGGTTCAGTGTTTGGGTGAACCGCGGAACCGCAGAACCGGTCAATGCTTACGATCGATACAGATTTGGTATCACTCGCTCACCCCTTCACTCGCGCCGCGTGATGTCTGTTTAATACACGATCGCGGCAATATCGGGCGCGAAGCGGCTGAGATCCTCGCGCAGCCGCAGCAGCGCCAGATCAGCGGCCTTAGCCTCCAGCATCACGTCGAAGGGCGGCAGGCCGGGCGCTTCGGCAAGCAAGGAAGCGAACTCGAACGGGTTGATGAAGTCGGCGTGCTGGCCATGGCGCGGCGCGATCACTTGGCGCGCGTAGCCACCACGCGCTGCAACAAGGTGCGCCTCGGTACGCTGGGTGCTGAAGTGGATCTTCGGCCGCGCATCGGGCGCCCAGGTCGCCAATGCCAGCGCCAGCGCCGTGCCGAGCGTCAGCCGCCCCGGATTATTGATCTGGTGGTGCAACGTGTCGAAGACCACCGGCGCGCCGGTCATCTGATGCAGCCGCAGCAGGTCGGTGAGCGCGAAGCAGTCTTCGTCCGGCTCGACCGCCACGCGGCGGCGCGCGAACGCGGGCAGCCGTTCGAAGCGCATCGCGAAGCGGTGCAGCGCCGCCGCGCCATCGCCATGCGCCCCGCCGACGTGCAATGTAAGTATGCCCTGTGGCCCGGCGTCGAGCGCGTCGAGCAGCTGCGCCTGGGCGGCGATCGCGGCGGCGCTCCGCGCGGCGATCGACTCGTCGGGTGCGGCGAGCGCCACATGCAGACCCATGTGCATCGTGAGGCGGATGCCGTGCGCGCGGGCCAGCGCGCCAGTCTCGGCCAGCAGATCGGCGCACTCCTCGATCTGCCCACCGAACTGCGGCATGTCCGGGTGGGTCAGGTAGGGCGCGAGGTCGTCGGCCAGCCGGTAGCAGCTGATCCGCTGCTCGGCCAGGTACAGCAGTACCTCGCGCACATGCAGCAGACTGACGCTGAGGTGCGGAGCATGTTCGGCGCGCCGCCCGTCGCGCGCCCGCAGCCCGTCGCGTCCCAGCACCCGCACCGCGACCCCCAGCCGGATCATATGCGCCCCGCCCCTCATTGAAATATTGTA
>WNFV01012527.1_pt1 | contig 10471 bp, 11 predicted proteins | sample 5400101 | NCBI WGS metagenome assembly WNFV01 (sample SAMN13153361, study PRJNA577476) | soil metagenome | isolation source: 115 cm soil or saprolite under grassland replicate 1 | place: USA:California | collected 2016-06-15 | reverse complement strand
AGCCGAGCGCCAGTTGAGCGCAACGGGGTTCAGGGCAGCCGCCAGCAGCTCCGCCAGGATCGCCGGCTCCGACGAGGTGACTGCGAAGTACGCGAAGAACCGCGGGTGCTGCCAGTGCGTCGACGCGGGGACGATCAGCTCGTCGAGGTCGCGGAGCACGTTCTTGAACGGCTCGCCCTGCTCCGGCGGGGAGTCCGGCAGCTTCGCCGACAGGTCGCCAGGCTCCACCTGCGCGAGCACCGGTAGGTCGCCGACGCCATCGAGGTAGCGGGCGACCCAGTCGACGGCGGCGTAGCCGTCGTCGCGGATGCTCATTGTCGTTTCCTGCGCAGCTTGTCGACCTGGCTCCAGGTGCGCGTGTTCACGACGTCGTCCTTGGTCAACCACCCCCGCCGCGCCTGGCCGATCCCCAGCTCGACGTAGTCCTGCGCGCGGATCTGGTGCGCGTCGGAGTTGACGACGAGCTTCAGGCCCGCCTCCTTCGCAGCTCGGGCGTGCACGTCGCGAAGGTCGAGCCGGTCGGGTTGGCCGTTGATCTCGAGGAGGCAACCCACCTCGAGCGCCTTCTCGACCACCCGCTCGACGTCCACGTCCCGTGGCCCACGCGTGCGAATCCGCCGGCCCGTGAGATGCCCGATGCAATCGACGTACGGGTTCTCCATTGCCTCGAGCACGCGCTCGGTCGGACGATTCTCGGGCGCGTTGTGCACGGACGCGACGACCCAGTCGAGGCGGGCAAGCTCCTCCTCCGGCACGTCGACCTCGCCGTTCGACCGGATGTTTGCCTCGACGCCCGCCAGGATTCGAAGCTTCGGATACTTCTTCCGCAGCTCCTCGATCTCCTGAAGCTGAAGCGCAAGGCGTCCGTCGCGGAGGTAGTGGGAGTGGTCGGTGACCGCGTAGTACTCGTATCCGCGCGCGAGCGCCGCGGCGACCATCTCCTCGAGTGTGTTCTTGCCGTCCTGTGACCAATGGCTGTGCGTGTGCAAGTCGCCGCGAAGCTGCGACAGCTCGACGAGCTCCGGCAGCTCGCCCCGCCGTGCCGCCTCGAGCTCACCCGAGTTCTCCCGGAGCTCCGGCGGGATCGGCTGGTAGCCGAGGAAGTCGTAGAGCGCGTCCTCGTCCTCGGTCTTGAAGACCTCGCCCGTCTCGACCGTGGTGACGCCGTACTCGGAGATCGAGAGGCCGCGACGGACGGCGTCCTCGCGCATCGCGACGTTGTGCTCCTTCGAGCCGGTGAAGTGCTGCAGCAAATTGCCGTACGACTCGGGTGGCACAACCCGCAGGTCGAAACGCAGGCCCTCGTTCGAGAGGACGGTCGCCTTCGTGTCGCCGTGCGCCGCGACCTCGACCACCCACGGGAGCTGCGTGAAGTACGTCGTCAGCTCGGCAGGGTCCGTCGCCGTCGCGATGATGTCGAGATCGCGGAACGTCTCCTTGCGACGCCGCACCGAACCGGCCTCCGAGACGTGCACTGCGGCCGGATGCTCGCGCAGGACCGCAACGACCGCCTGCACTGCAGGCAAGCCTTCACCGAGCAGGCGGCGCCCCTCGTCCGGGTTGTCCGCCCGGAAGGCGAGCGCCTTGAGGATCTTCTCCTCGCTCTTCGCGCCGAGCCCGGGCAGCGCGCGCAGCCGCTCGGCCTCGGCGGCGGCCTTCAGCTCGTCGAGCGTCGAGATCCCGAGCTCGCGCCAGATGCGCGCAGCCGTCTTCGGACCGAGGCCGGGGAGCCTCATGAACTGCACGACCTCGGGCGGAACCGTCGACCGGCGCTTCGTGAGCGCCTCGATCTCGCCCTGCTCCACGATCTGGACGATCTTCTCCTCGATCGTCTTGCCGATTCCCTGCAACTCCTTCGCACGGCCGTCGAGTGCAAGCTGTGCGATCGAGCCGGAGGTCTCGCGCATCCGCGTGGCCGCCCGCCGGTAGGCGAGGACGCGGAACGACTCCGCCCCTTCGAGCTCGAGCAGGTCGGCGAGCAGGTCGAACTGGTCCGCCACGTCCGTGTTGCCAGGCAGAGCGGCCATGTGATCGATCATATGTAGCCTCCGGTCTCGTGCCGGTCGCGACCGTCTGCCTGCCGACGTACAACGAGCGCGAGAACCTCGAGGCAATGCTGCGGGCCCTCGCGCCCCTCGGCGTTCGTGTGCTCGTGATCGACGACAATTCACCCGACGGGACGGGCGAGATCGCCGACCGGCTCGCCGGGGAGCTCGACTTCGTGTCGGTCCTCCACCGCGAGCGGAAGGAAGGGCTCGGCCCGGCATACCTCGCCGGCTTCCACCGCGCGCTCGCCGACGGCGCCGAGTACGTCCTCGAGATGGACTGCGACTTCTCCCACGATCCGAAAGACGTGCCGCGGCTCATCGCCGCCTGCGAGGCGGGCGCAGATCTCGCGCTCGGATCGCGTTACGTCGAGGGCGGCGGCACTGAGAACTGGGGAGCTGGGCGGCGCCTGGTCTCCTTCGGCGGCTCCTTCTACGCCCGCGCGATGCTCGGGGTCGGCGTCCGCGACCTCACGGGCGGCTTCAAGTGCTATCGCCGCCGCGTGCTCGAGACGATCGATGTCGACGCGATCCACTCGAAGGGCTACGCGTTCCAGATCGAGGGGACGTATCGCACGCTTCGCAAGGGCTTCCGGGTCGTCGAGGTGCCGATCCGCTTCATCGACCGGACCGCGGGCCATTCGAAGATGAGCCGTGCGATCTTCCTCGAGGCGGTCGTGAGGGTCCCGCGACTGCGGCTCGCCGCCCTAGCTGGACGCCTGTAACCCGGCTACGCTGCTCGAGCCATGCGGGAGCTCGACGCGACGACGTTCGACGAGGCCATCGGAGGTGAGCCGGTAGTCGTCGACTTCTGGGCCCCGTGGTGCCGCCCCTGCCGCGCGCTCGAGCCGATCCTCGCGCAGCTGCAGGGCCGGGTGCCGGTCGTCCGCCTGAACATCGACGAATACCCGGAGATCGCCGCTCGCTACGAGATTCTCTCGATCCCGACCGTGAAGCTCTTCGTCGAAGGGGAGCCGCGCGGAACGGTCGTCGGCCTTCGTCCGCTTGCCCATTTCGAGAGCTGGCTAGCGGAAGTGCTCCCAGCCGGAGAGCTCGACGGGCTCGCCGCGCAGGGTCAACTCGACGCCTGAGCCCTCCTCGCAGCGCCCGATCACGGTGAAGCCGAGCGGATCCGGCGTCGCCGCGAGGAGCTCGTAGTCCTCGCCGAAGCCGACGTCCTCGACCATCGCGCCTTCTGCGAGCGGCACGCGCTCGAGCTCGATCGCGAGCCGGCAACCCGAGCGGTACGCGATGTGCGCCGCGTCAGGCGCGAGCCCGTCGGAGATGTCGAGCATCGCCGTCGCTACCTGCGCGAGCTGGCGGCCCTCCTCGACGCGCAGCGGCGGCCGCGCGAGCCGTCCGGCGCGGAACCCGGCACCCGCGGCTCCGAGCGGCCCGGTCACGACGAGCTGGTCGCCCGGCCGGGCGCCTGCCCGACCCGGGACCCGCTCGGACCGGCCGAGCGCCGTCACGCTGAGCAGCACGGTGTCGGCGCGGGTCGTGTCGCCACCGCGAACCGGAACGCCCGCCTCCTTCAGCCCCTCGTACAGCTCGAAGACGTTCTCGGCGCGCGTGTGCCCCGGTAAACCAAGCGAGACGATGAGCGCGAGTGGTACCGCTCCGGAGGCGGCGAGGTCGCTGATGTTCGCGGCCGCTGCCCGAAAACCGAGTCCGCGCCAGGAGACGAGGTCGAAGCGAAAATGCACGCCTTCGACGAGCGCGTCCTGCGTGACGACGAGGCCCTCGATCTCCACCGCGTCGTGCTCGATCCCGTGCGCGAGCCCTCGCCGTTCGAGCTCCGCGAGCAGGCCGAACTCCCCCAGCTCGTCGAGGCTCACAACTCCTCGATGCGCGTCCGTCCGCCGAGCGTTGCGGGGTCCAGTGCGTAGAGCGCGTCGTAGAGGCGGGCATGGAACGTGCCCGGCCCCTGCGCCCCTACGGCGGCGTCCTCGGCCGCGACCCCGAAGGCGGCGAGCGCCTCCGCGGCCGCCTCGAGCGGTTCGGCGGGCTTCGCCGCGAGGAAGCACCCGGTCAACGCGCTCGACATGCAGCCGGTACCCGTGACCGTTGCGAGCAGCTCGTGACCGTTCGATACGGCGAGCACACGCTCGCCGTCGCTGACGTGATCGACCGGGCCCGTCACCGAGGCGAGCACGCCGAGCCGGCGCGCAGCCGCGCGCGCGAGCTCCGCCGGCTCCATCCCCGCTCCGATCGACTCGACGCCGCGCACCTCGGCCTGCGCTCCGACGAGCGTCGCCACCTCGCCGGCGTTGCCGCGAAGCACCGTCACCTCGACCTGGTCGAGGATGCGGCGCGCAGTTGCGGTTCGATACTCGGTCGCGCCCACGCCGACCGGGTCGAGGACGACCGGAATCCGCCGCGCAGCCGCCGCCCGCCCCGCGAGCAGCATCGCCTCCACCCAGTGCCGCGACAGCGTCCCGATGTTGATCACCAGTGACGAGGCGATGCCCGCCATCTCCTCGACCTCTTCGACTGCGTGTGCCATCACGGGCAGCGCGCCGAGTGCGAGCGTGGCGTTCGCCGTCTCGTTCATGACGACGTAGTTCGTGATCTGGTGAACGAGGGGCTTCTGCTCGCGCAGGACACGCAGCGTCTCTCCCGCGGCGATCATCGCGTTCTCACCTCCAGGACGTCGACGGGGCCTTCGCCGGCGCCGAGCTCTTCGAGCCCGTTCGCGACCGCACGCGAGGCGGTTTCGGCAGCTCCGCGTGCGGCGTCGCGGAGACCGTCGCCGCGAGCGAGCAGCGCGGCGAGTGTCGCCGAGTGCGTGCAACCCGCGCCGTGCGTCGCGGCGATCGCGTGCCGAGCAACCGGAATGTCGAGATGCTCGCTGCCGTCGAAGAGATGGTCGACCGCGGGCTCGCCGTGCCCGCCGGTGACGATCACCGCAGCGGCGCCGAGATCGTGCAGGCGTTCCGCAAGCTCACGCCGCGAGGCGTCCCGCCCGGTCAACGCCTTTGCCTCGATCAGATTCGGCGTCACGACGGTCGCAAGCGGAAAGAGCTCCGAGACGAGCGCGCCGACCGCATCGCCGGCGAGAAGCTTCGCTCCCGAGCTCGCGACGAGCACGGGATCGACGACGAGCGGAACGCGATGCTCCTCGAGATACCCCGCAACCGTCTCGATCACCGTGCGGGAGAAGAGCATCCCGGTCTTCGCCGCGTCCACGCCGATGTCCGAGAAGACGGCATCGAGCTGTGCCCGGACGAACTCCGTCGGCACCTCGTGGACGGCCGTGACGCCGACGGTGTTCTGCGCCGTCAGTGCGACGATTGCCGACATCCCGTGGGCTCCCGCAGCCGCGAAGGCCTTCAGATCCGCCTGAATCCCGGCTCCGCCCCCGGAATCGGAGCCCGCAATCGTCAGTGCGCGTGGGATTTGCATCTGCTCCCTTCGCCGGTACTAACCGGATCAGGTTCGACGGGTGTGATCTCAGCCGCGTCCGCGGCACCCCGGTGTCGTCAGGCTAGCAATGCACCATTGAGCACGTGCGGCTCCTGGCGGCGCTGGGACTGATCGGAATCTGGCAGGCGGCAGCCTCGCTGGGAGGGCCGCTCCCCGTCACCGCCGCATTCACCCTCGGCGCCGTCGCGGTCGGCGCCTGGGCCATCGCCGTCCTGCGCGAAGGGTGAGGCTCCCGCCCGCGCTCGCGGCGAGCGCGACGCCGCGGATCCTCGAGCTGCTCGGCGAGCCGCCGGCGCGCGTGCTCGAGCTCGGGTTCGCCGGCATCCATGCGACGCCGCTTCGGCTCGCCGGCTTCGAGGTGGTCGTCGTGGAGCCGGATGCCGCCCACGCTGCCCGGGCACGGGAGCGAGCCGGCGAAACCCTGGAGCGAACCCCGGCCGAGCCGTTCGACGCGGTCGTCGCGCAGGACGGCGCCGACCTCTCGGCCGTGCGGGCGCGCAGGGTGATCCTCGTCGGGCAGGATGGGTCGGTATGGAGCTCCGGCTCGTCCTGACCGTCGACGACTTCGAGCAGGCCCTCGCGTTCTACCGCGACACACTCGGGCTCCCCGAGCTCGCGGTCTGGGAATCGCCGGGCGATGCGCGCGTTGTTCTCCTCGACGGCGGCCACGCGACGCTCGAGCTCGTGAACGAGGGGCAAGCCGCGTTCATCGACGAGGTCGAGGTGGGAAGACGCGTGGCCGGACCGGTGCGCATCGCCTTCGAGGTCGACGACAGCGAGGCCGTCGCAGGGCGGCTGGTCGCCGCCGGCGCCGAGCAGCTCGCCGAGCCGGTGACGACACCGTGGAACGACCGCAATGTCCGCCTCCGCGCGCCCGACGGGATGCAGCTGACGCTGTTCACCGTTGTGGACTGAGCTTCTCCAGGGCGAAGAGCTCGCCTATCTGACGACCTCGCCGGCAACCGAGCCGCGGACCGCGGCCGTTCCTGACGAGGTCCACCCGAAGGTGCGCGAGGCGCTCACGCGGCAGGGGATCGAGCGGCTCTACTCGCACCAGGCCGACGCCTGGGAGGCGGCGCGGCGCGGCGAGCACCTGATCGTCACGACGGGCACCGCGTCGGGCAAGACGCTCGCGTTCAACCTGCCGGTGCTCGACGCGCTTGCAGCAGAGCCGAAGAATCGCGCGCTCTACCTCTACCCGACGAAGGCGCTCGCTCAAGACCAGGCGCGGGCGCTCGGCGAGCTCGCCGTCCCCCGAGTGCGCGCCGCGATCTACGACGGCGACACCCCGCAGGAACGGCGATGGCAGATCCGCAAGTGGGCGAACCTCGTGCTCACGAATCCCGACATGCTCCACATCGGCGTGTTGCCGCGCCACGACCTCTGGGCCGACGTGCTCCACAACCTCCGCTACGTCGTCGTCGATGAAGCGCACGTGTACCGCGGCGTGTTCGGCTCGCACGTGGCGAACGTGTTACGGCGCTTGCGCCGCATGGCGCGCGTCTACGGATCGGAGCCGCAGTTCCTGCTCGCATCGGCCACGATCGCAAACCCCGGAGAGCTCGCCCACTCGCTCCTCGGGGTCGAGGCGACCGTAGTGGGAGACGATGCGGCCCCGCGCGCCGAGCGGACGATCGCGCTCTGGAACCCCGAGCTGATCGACGCCGAGCTCGGAATCCGCGCGAGCGCGCTCGGCGACGCATCGCGCCTGATGGCCGAGTTGGTGCAGCGAGACCTCAGGACAATCTGCTTCGCGAAGAGCCGGAAGGCTGCGGAGCTCATCCATCGCATGACGGCCGACCGCGTGGACGCAGCGACCGCCAAGCGGCTCGCGCCGTACCGCGCGGGCTACACGCCGCAGCAACGGCGCGACATCGAGCGGCGCCTCGTCGAGGGGGAGCTTCTCGGCGTCTCGGCGACGGACGCACTCGAGCTCGGCATCGACATCGGCCTCCTCGACTGCGCCATCTCGGTGGGCTTCCCGGGGACGGTCGCAAGCCTGCGGCAGCAATGGGGTCGGGCCGGGCGGCGGGGCCACGGACTCGCGGTCCTCGTCGCATCGGAAGACGCGCTCGACCAGTACTTCATGCGCGAGCCCCAAACGTTGCTCGGCCGCCGTGTGGAGGCCGCGATCCTCGACCACGCGAACCCGCGTGTCCTCGACGGGCACGTCGCAGCGGCCGCGTTCGAAGCCCCGGTCGACGGCGCCGACCGCGAGACCCTCGGCGACGAGGCGCTCGAGCGCGCTCCACACGTGCCGAACCTGCAGCAGACCAAGCACGGCTGGGTCTGGGCGGGTAAGGACTACCCGGCGGCGCGAACGCCGCTCCGCTCCGCAAGCGCAGACTCCTTCACGGTCGTCGACGGCACCTCGGGCACGGTGCTCGGGATCGTCGAGCGCGAGCGTGCGTACTCGACCGTGCACGAGGGCGCGGTGTACCTCCACATGGGAGAGCAGTGGCACGTGCGCGAGCTGGACATCCAGGGACGGCGCGCGGTCGTCGAACCGCACGCCGGCGACTGGTACACCCAGGTGAAGAAGGACACCGAGACCGCGATCGAGCGGCCGCTTCGCGTCGAGCGCCGCTGCGGCCTCGAGCTCTCGTTCGGACTCGTCTCGGTCACCGAGCGTGTCGTCGCCTACCAGAAGAAGGGGATTCGCGACCAGGCGACGCTCGCGACGATCGAGCTCGACCTGCCGCCCACCGCCTTCGAGACCGAGGCTGTCTGGTACCTCCCGACGCCGCGCCAGCTCGAGGGGCTCGAAGCGATGCCGGTGCTCCTCTCCTCGCTCCACGCGGCGGAGCACTCGATGATCGCGCTGCTGCCCCTCTGGGCGATGTGCGACCGCTGGGACATCGGCGGCCTCTCGACGAACGTCCACCAGGATACGGGCGTGCCGACGGTCTTCATCTACGACGGACACCCGGGCGGCGTCGGAATCGCCGAACGGGGCTTCGAGCAGTTCGAGGGCTGGGTCGCCGACACGGTGCGCCTGCTCGAGGGTTGCCCGTGCGAGCGCGGCTGCCCCTCCTGCGTCCAGAGCCCCAAGTGCGGAAACCTGAACGAGTACCTCGACAAGGGCGGGGCGCTGAAACTTCTCGGCAGGATGTCGAAATCGCGCTAGCCCGTTCGTCGTACAGTCGAACCCGACCCGAGGAGGAACCACATGCAGTACATCCTGCTTGTCTACGACGACCCGAAGGCCTGGCGCTACGGAGAGGTCTCCGAGGAAGAGATGAAGGGCATCTACGAGGAGTTCGGCGCGGTCGCCCGCGACAAGGCGACGAAGCACAGCGCGCAGCTTCAGCCGACCGAGGCGGCGAAGACGATCCGCGTCAAGAACGGCTCGGACCGACGGCCCGTTCGCGGAGACGAAGGAGACGCTCGGCGGCTACTACCTCGTCGAGGCGGACTCGATCGACGACGCGCTGAAGCTCGCCGCCAAGATCCCCTCGGCCCGGATGGGAGGCTCCGTCGAGGTGCGCCCGATCATCGAGATGTAGCGATGCAGTACATGCTCCTCATCTACACCGATGACGCCGAGCAGGAGCTCGACGAGGCCGGCCTCCGCGCGCTCTACCAGGAGTACTTCCGGTTGAGCGACGACCTCCGCTCGCAGCAAAAGCTCATCTCGTCCGAGGAGCTCGCGCCGGTGACCACCGAGACGCTCGGCGGCTACTACCTGATCGAAGCCGACTCGCTCGACGAAGCGATCGAGTGGGCCGCCCGGATCCCGTCTGCGCGACACGGAAAGGTCGAGATCCGGCCGGTGCACGACAACGCGGAGTACCGCGCATAGACGACCTCGACCGTGCCTACCGGGATGAGCGGGCGCGCTGCATCGCGATCCTCGGCCGCGTCCTCGGCGATCTCGATCTCGCCGAGGACGCGGTGCAGGATGCGTTCGTGGTCGCAGCGGAGCGCTGGCCGCGCGACGGCACGCCGACGAATCCGGGCGCGTGGATCGTCGCTACGGCGCGCAACCGGGCGATCGACAGGATCCGGCGCGAACAGACGCTCGCACGAAAGACCGAGCTGCTCGCGCGCGCAGAGCAACTCCCCGAGGACGAGGAAGCTGTGATACCCGACGAGCGTCTCGAGCTGATCTTCGCCTGCTGTCACCCGGCCCTGGCCGCCGACGCGCAGGTCGCGCTGACGCTCAGCCTCGTCGCCGGGCTGACGACGCCGGAGATCGCACGAGCCTTCATCGTCCCGGAGCCGACACTGGCGCAGCGACTTGTGCGCGCGAAGCGGAAGATCCGAGACGCCGGGATCCCGCTGCGCATTCCGCCTGAGCATCTCCTGCCGGAGCGGCTGAGAACGGTGCTCGCGACGATCTATCTCGTCTTCAACGCGGGCTACGGTCCGCCGGTGCGACGTGAGCTCTGCGCCGAGGCGATAAGGCTCGCGCTGCTGCTGGCGACGCTCATGCCCGACGAGGCCGAGGTACACGGCCTGCACGCACTGCTCCTGTTCCAGGACGCACGCCGCGACGCACGCATATCGCCCGGCGGGCAGCTCGTCTTGCTCGACGACCAGGATCGCTCGCTCTGGGACGGCGACGAGATCGAACAGGGTCGCGCGGCTCTCGAGCGCGCGCTCGCACTGCGGATTCCGGGCCCGTATCAGCTGCAGGCGGCCATCGCGTCGCTCCACGCCGGGGACGAGACGGACTGGAGCGAGATCGCGCTGCTCTACGCGCGGCTCGCGCAGCTCGCCCCCTCGCCGGTCGTCGACCTGAATCTCGCCGTCGCGGTAGCGATGGCTCACGGGACCGAGGAGGGACTCGCACTCGCCGACTCGATCGAAGGGCTCGACGACTATTACCTGCTGCACTCGACGCGGGCCGACTTCCTGCGCCGCCTCGGCCGCACCGACGAAGCGCGCAGCGCCTACGAGCGGGCGCTCCGGCTGGCGCCGAGCGAGGTCGAGCGCGAGTTCCTACGCAGTCGCCTTTAGGGCCAGCTCCACGGCCTGCTCGGGCGTCGCGGCGCGAA
>WNFV01009898.1_pt1 | contig 10471 bp, 8 predicted proteins | sample 5400101 | NCBI WGS metagenome assembly WNFV01 (sample SAMN13153361, study PRJNA577476) | soil metagenome | isolation source: 115 cm soil or saprolite under grassland replicate 1 | place: USA:California | collected 2016-06-15 | reverse complement strand
GCGAAGAAGACGTCGCGATCGAGCTTGCCGAGCTTCGGAAAGCCGTTGGCGAACGGGACGGCGAGGAGGAAGGCGAACAGTACTTGGACGCCAGGTAGTGCGACGCGAAGCTCGTTGAGGAGCTCGATCAGCTCACGGTTGTGACGCTGCTCGTCGCTCTCGGGCACACCCCGTCTATTCCAGCCAGGCCTCGCGCTCGAAACCGCCGATCTCCTGGATGGCGCCGAAGATCGTCTGGGTGACCCAAGTTCTGGAGACGACGACTCGGCAGGTTCCGAACGGGAGATTGCCAGCATCCAGCCACGAACCCGGGCTCGCGAAGACGTGCACGCCTCCGACCCTCTTCTTGGAATTCCTGTCGCTCGGCTCTGCGACGTGCGGCCAACTTCGTCCAGCCACTCAACTGACGGTTGAATGCCGGATTGCGTTCGAGAAGCGCATTGCGTTGCTCCGTCGTCAGTTCGATGTCCCGCACCCACAAGCTGACCGACGACTTTGCGACGCCGACGCGCCGTGCAATCTCGTTGATCGGTGCACCTTCGTCGCGGCGCATTTTCCGAGCAAGCTCTCGCTCCCGCGTTTTCACTTTGGAAAACGTAGCCGCAGCTTCAGACGGAGTAAGCGGGCGACGAGAATCGAACTCGTGTATCCGGGGTGGAAACCCGACGCTTTGCCACTAAGCTACGCCCGCACGCGGCGAACAGCGTAGCGCTACAGGACTGACGCCAGCTCTACAGGGCGGAGTTTGAGGAGCCGTGGCACGATCTTGCCGTGTCGCCGTACGACTGGTCGCTGGACTGGGACATCCTGCTCGTGGTCGTCCTGCTCGCGGCGGGCTACGCCTGGGTCCAGCGCCGCTGGCCTTCGGACACGACGCGGAGGGCCGCCTTCGACCTCGCCGTCGTCCTGCTCGTCGTCGTCTTCGTCACGCCGCTGCACACCATCGCGCAGCACTACCTCCTCTCGATCCACTTCCTCCAGAACGTCGTCACCGCCGAGTGGGCACCCGGGCTCGTGGTCGTCGCTCTTGCGCCGGCGTTCGCCCGCGAGCTCGCGCGCTACCGCGTGGTCCGCGGACTGACGCATCCGCTCTTCGCGCTGCCCGTGTGGCTCGGGACGTACTTCTTCTGGCACGTGCCGGCGATCTACGACACGGCCCTCGAGTACCCCAACTCCCTTCTGCACCTAGAGCACGCGACGTACTTCGCGGCCGGCGTCCTGATGTGGTGGCCTGTCGTCCACGGTCGCTTCTCCGACGGGACGAAAGCGCTGTACCTCTTCGCGGCGTTCGTGCTCGCGTCTCCACTCGGCCTGCTGCTCGCGCTCCTCCCCCGCCCTGTCTACGACTTCTACACAGACGCCCCGCAGCTCTGGGGCCTTTCGGATCTGACCGATCAGCAGATCGCCGGAGTCACGATGGCCGTGGAGCAGGCGATCGTCTTCTTCGCGGTCTTCGCGTACTTCTTCTCCCGCTTCCTCCGCACGGAGCACATCGCGGGCGTGTTCAGCGGAAGCTCGAGATGAACGCTCCGCCGCCGACGACGAGCGTGGCGGCGACGAGCAGACGCAGGCCGATCCGCTCCGAACGGCGCAGCAGGACGATCGAGACGAGCACGGCCCACAACGACTCGGTCGCGACGAGCGGCGCCACGACCGTCACGCGCCCGCGGTCGAAGGCTGTGTAGAGGCACGCATAGCTGACGCCGTAGACGAGCCCGGAGAGCAGGAACGGCCGGAACGCCTGCCGGATTCGCACGCCGGCCTTCGGACGCAACGCGACTACGATCAAGATCACAAGCGACGCTGAGACGAGCGACGCGCTCGCGGCGACGAACCCAGGAACGTCGTTGCCGCGCGCGGCCCAGCGCACGAGGTTGTCGCGGATCGCAAAGAGGAGGGCTGCGCTCAGACCGAGCCCGATCCCCATCGACAGCAACGCCGCGGGACCCCCACGCTCGCGAACGAGAAGGGTTCCCCCGGCGACGACGAGCAACGTCCCGAGGACGAGCGCGACGTGCAGCGGTTCGCCGAGCAGAGTGACGGCGATGGCCGCGGAGAGCACCGGCGAGACGCCGACGAGGATTGCAGTTCGCGACGGGCCGATCGCTCCGACGGCGCGCGTGAAGAGGATCTGGCTGATTCCCGGGGCAAACAGTCCTGTGACGAAGAACGGCCAGGTGTCGACCCAGTCGAGGCCGGCGATGTCACCCGTTACGACGGCGAGCGCGACGCAGCAGACTCCGGCAAGGAACGTCGTGAGGAGCGACGCCGCCTCGGCATCGATCGGCGGGTGGAGCGCGAGCCGGATCGTGACGGCGAGCGCACCGAACGACACCGCCGCGCCCGCAGCCAGGAGGACGACCAAGATCGGGGCGGCCGGATTCGAACCGGCGACTTCTGCGTCCCAAACGCAGCACTCTGACCAGGCTGAGCTACGCCCCGCTAGCCGCAGATTAGCCGCAGGCCGTCCACCGGTCTGGCGCCGGTCCCTCTGCAGATGTCCGGGGCAGCGGTTAATCTGGCCGCCATCTCGCTCGCCCAGACCTCCCGCTAAGAGCGAAGTCGAACTCCCCCATCTGGGGACGCACCCCTGTTTCCGACTTCAAACTGTCGCGAATGTTGATCAAAAACAAGATTCTCCTAGCTTTTTTGGCAGTTTTCGCCCTTCTGGGACCTGCGGCCGGGGCTCAGGCCCGCACGCTTTCCGGCTCGGAGAGCTCACTCCTCAAGACCATGAACGCAGTCCGGACGAGCCACGGACTTGCCCCCCTGCGCGTAGACGTCCGGCTCGTTCGCGCGGCGCGCGGCCACTCGGCCGACATGATGCGCCGCCAGTACTTCGCCCACGGATCGGTTGCAGGCCGCGCTCTCGCAGCGGGCGCCCGCGGGCCCCTCTTCGGCGAGGACCTCGCCTGGGCGACCGGCTTGACCGCCCAGTGGGCCGTCGACCAGTGGCTCGCGAGCCCGTCGCACCGCGCCATCCTTCTGCGACCGGGCTTCCATCGGGTGGGGATCGGGATCGTCTACGGCACCTTCGCCGGTCACGGCGGCGCCGGAGTCGTCACGGCCGACTTCGCAGGACACTAGGGCACGTCGGGAGAACGCGGGAGGCCCTAGCGCCGAGTCGGCGCCTTGAGCGCTACTCGGATTCCATCAGCGAGCGGAGCTCAGAGAGCTTCTCCGCACGCAACTCGTCCTTCTCGCCGCGATCGATCCGGTCGAGGAGAGCCTCCACGAGCGGCGCGAGCTCGAGTGGGTTGAACGGCTTCGTCACGTAGTCGACGCCGCCGATATCGAGGCCGCGTGCTCGGTCGCGAAACTCGGCACGCGCGGTCAGGAAGATGATGGGAATCCCGCTCGTCCGGTTGTCTTCGAGCAGCTGCTCTGCGACGCCCCAGCCGTCGAGGCCGGGCATCATCACGTCGAGAAGGATGACGTCCGGCCGCTCGTCGCGCGCCTTCTCGACGCCGGAAGGCCCGTCCGCAGCTTCGATCACGTCCATCTTTTCCGCCTCCAGGTTCACCCGGCAGAGAAGACGGATGGGAGCTTCGTCGTCGATAACGAGAACCTTCGTCATCCCTGGCCTTGGCGCGGCTATACCCATCGTCTCTTCCAACTACTCCCGCGCGGCCGGAAGCTCGAAGGCGAAACTCGACCCCTGACCTTCGGTGGAGTCGACCCAGATGCGTCCGCCCATCGCATTGACGAGCTCCTTGGCGATGAAGAGACCGAGCCCCGTGCCTGCAGCCCCGTCACGCGCAGCAGATTCCGCGCGGTAGAACTTTCGAAAGATCCGCTCGCGCTCGGCCGCGGGTATCCCCATCCCCTCGTCGACCACGCGCACCTCGACGCGGTCGTCGTTGCGTCGCGCGCCGACGGTGACCTTCCCGCCTTGCGGTGAATAGCGCAGTGCGTTCTCGACGAGGATGCTGAACACCTGGCGTACCTTGTCGCGGTCGGCCTCCGCGGCGAGCGGCTCGTCCGGGAGATCGATCTCGAAGCGATGTCCGTCCAAGACGTCGCTCTCTTCGACCGTGCCGACGACCTCGGAGACGACCGAGCCGACATCGATCCTGCCGAGCTCGACCTGGAGATCCCCGGCGTCGAGCCGCGCAACGTTGAGGAGCTCGTCCACGATCTCCGTCAGCCGCTCGGACTCGGACGCGATATAGCCGAGGAAGGTGCGGCGTTCTTCTTCCCCGAAGGGAATGTCCTGACGGAGCAGCGTCGCGGCGAAGCCGTAGATGGACGTCAGGGGGGTGCGCAGCTCGTGCGAGACCGCGGCGACGAAGTCGGACTTCACGTGCTCGACCATCCGGTCGGCGGAGATGTCCCGGAACGCGAAGATGCGCCCCGCCACCCCGCCGAGGGGATCGCGCATGACGGCCTCGCTGAGCGACAGCCAGACCTCCTCCCCGCCTCGCAGGATCGAGACGAGCCGCTGTCCCGAGCGCGCCTCGTCCTCGCCCGCCTCGAGCTGGCGCTGCAGGACCTGCACCGTCGTCCGGCCGATTGCCTCCTCCTGCGGGACGCCCGTGATCTCCTCCGCGGCGGCATTCCAGAGCACGACCTCGCCGTCGCGGTCCACGGCCACGATTCCGTCGGCGATGTTGGCGAGGATGGCGACGCTGCGTTCCTTCTCGAGCGAGACGCGCGAATAGAGCTCCGCATTCGCCAGCGCGGCCGATGTGTTCCCGGCGAGTGCGAGCAGTGCCTGGATCTCCTCGGGACGCCACGTCCGTGGCCGGCTGCCGTAGACCGCAAGCACGCCGGCGAGCGACCCTTCCGGCCCCGACAGCGGCACGCCGAGATACGCGGTGTAACCGGCGGCGAGGATGGGGTCCGCCTCGACGAGCCTCTGATCGGAGGAGGCATCCTCGACCGCGAGCGGTGAGCGCGACTGGAAGACGTCTCCGGACAGCCAGTCGGTCGCGGACACGCGCAAACCGACCGCCTCCTCAGCACCCTTGCCGGACGCCGCGCTCACGACGAGCTCGTCGTCCTCGAGCATGCGAACCGCACAGGCATCCGCGCCCAGCAGCGCGGGCGCCTGCTGAACGACTTCGTCGAGGACGGCCGCCGGATCGAGCTCGGTGGCGAGAACACCTCCGGTGCGCGCGAGCTGCTGCGAGAGCGCACGCGCGGTCCGCTCTGCCTCGAACAGCTCGCTGCGCTCGAGCGCACCTCGCGCAGCATCGCCGAGGTAGCGCGCAAGCTCGAAGTCCTCGTCCACGAAAATGTGCTCCTCCGCGAAGAACACGATGACGAGACCCGTGCGTTCGGCACGCTCGCTCGCGACCGGCACGGCGAGAAGCGCACGGTAGCCGGAGGCGCTCGCGAGCGTCCGCCACGGCGACTCGAATCGGTCGTCACGGACGACATCGGTTGACGCCAGCACGCGTCCGTCGGCGGCGGCGGCGCGTAAGCAGTCGGCCGATTCCGGCAGCCCGTCGGCGAGTGCCTTCGAGAGCTTCGCGGGAAGGCCCGCGGCGGCTGCGAGCTCGAGGGTCGCACCCCGCGGCATGAGCACCGCGGCGAAGGCACCGCCCAGCGCTTCGTTGGCGGCCTCACCGAGCGCCTGAAGGGTCTCTGACAAAGACAGGGATTGCCCGACGATGGCGCCGATCCGGAAGAAGGCGGCCTGCTGTGCGATTCGGCGCTCGTTCTCCCTCAGCAGACGCGCGGTGTGAAGTGCCAGCCCGATCTCGTGGGCGACGGCCTCGGTCAGCGCGGTCTCTTCCTTCGTCCACCGCCGGGGCTGCTTGCGATGGAGTGCGAGCACGCCGATCAGCTCGTCGAAGACGGCGATCGGCACGGCGAGGACCGCGTGCGATCCGAGTCTGAGCAGCGTGTCGCGCCCGCCCAGCGAACCGTCCTCGAGCTCTGGAGCGGTCGCGGCGTCCTCGATCGCGACGGTCTCGCGCCGCCGCACGGCGAGATTCGAGACCGCGAGACGCTTTCCGGTCTCGATCGGCGCGAGCCCCGAAGCGTGCCACTGAGCCGCGATCGGGATCTCGTCTTCAGCGCTGCCGAGCCGGATGAAGCAGCGGTCGACCGCAAGCGCCGTCCCGGTCTCACGGACGGCGACCCGCAGGAGCTCGTCGATGTCCAGCTCCGAGCGAACCCGGGCGGATATCCGCGCGACGAACCGCTCGCGCTCGAGCGCTTCGGCGAGGGCGGAAGCCGAGCCGAAGTCGTCCTGCACCCTGGCGCGCTGCCACCAGCGCGTCGGCGAGCGTCCGCGGATCGCGTTGAGCCACAGAGCTAGGTTCCGTCGTGCCACTGGGCGCTTTTGATTGTAAGGAGGGATCGCGGGACAGTCGAGCGCGCGGACCTGGTCCAGCGGTCCGTTTTCCGCGGTGCGACCCGCGCTCCTGCGGGTTCCAAAGATGGGCCGTTCGGCCTATTGGAAAGCGCCTTCGGACTCGTTAGCCTCACCCCCACTGGGCGATGCGAACCGCGGTGCGTTCCTGGCCTTGCAGTCCGCGGTGAGCACTAGGAGGAGGCTCGTCGCCACCGACCCCCCGAGCGACGGGCCTCTTCCTGTCTCGGACCCTTCTTTCGGCGGACCCTGAAGGCCGTTGCTACCGTGGCCTGCGGTTTGATTCAGCGAGTCTTGCTCGCATCGCCCCGGGGGTATTGCGCCGGAGTGGAGCGCGCCGTGGAGACGGTGGAACGGGCGCTTTCTCTGTATGGGGCCCCGGTCTACGTCCGCAAGCAGATCGTCCACAATGCCCACGTCGTCCAAGAGCTCGAAGAGCGGGGAGCGATCTTCGTCGACGACGAGTCAGAGGTCCCCGCAGGATCGACGCTGGTGCTCTCGGCCCACGGGGTCGCGCCTTCGGTCTACGAACGTGCCGACGCGCGGCGGCTTCACACGATCGATGCGACCTGTCCGCTGGTGACGAAGGTGCACGTGCAAGCGCGGCGGTATGCGGCGGAGGGCAACCGAATCGTCCTCATCGGACATGCTGGTCACGAGGAAGTCGTCGGGACGATGGGCGAAGCACCTGACTCGACGGCGCTGGTGCAGAGCGTCGAGGAGGCTGAGGCCCTAGAGCTCCCGGCCGACGCGCCCGTTGCGTACATCACCCAGACGACGCTCTCGGTCGACGAGACGGCGGAGATCATCGACGTGCTGAAGCGCCGCTTCCCGCAAATCCGCGGACCGCAACGGGAGGACATCTGCTATGCGACCTCCAACCGGCAGTGGGCGGTGAAAGAGCTCTTAGCCGAGATCGATCTTCTGCTCGTTATCGGCTCCCGCAATTCGTCGAACTCCAACCGCCTCGTCGAGGTGGCCCGAGCGGCAGGAGTACTGGCTCAGCTGATCGACGACGAAACGGAGATCGACGAGCGCTGGTTCGAGGGCGTGGAGACCGTGGGGGTCACATCGGGAGCGTCGGCGCCAGAGCGGTTGGTCGAGCGAGTGTGCGACTGGTTCCGCGCCTGCGGCGTGAGCGAGATCAGGCCGTTCGCGAGCGTGTACGAGGACGTCGTCTTCCGGCTGCCCGTCGAGCTGCGTCGAGCAGAGACGCCGGCGGCCTGACCGGCCTGAGGAAGCGCGCCACGCGTCCTGCCTCGCGCTCGTCGAGCGAGACGGCGCTTTCCGCGACGCCGCTCTCGTCCCAGACGCTGAAGCGGACGTGGGGATCGTCGGTCAGATAGCGCGTCACCCGTAGCGCCTTGCCCGCGTCGCGGGGATGCGCAGAGAAGAACTCGACGATCTTGCGGCGCTGAGAGGCGCCGCACCAGGGACAGAAGCGGAAACACTCCTCCACCTGCCCTCGACAGCGGGCGCATCGGGCCATCGGAAGCCGAAGCATTCCATAGGCGCCGACTCGGCGGCGCCGCAGAGAGGCCGTCCGGGCTTTGCCCTGGCGGCCGTCTAAACCCGACCCCTAGGTCCCCGCAGGACCCGAAGCGCCGAGACCGTTCGACATAGCATCGGGTGGTGCGCGAGGCGCCGGAGCGGATCGGGCGGCTGCCGCAGCAGTACTTCACGGCACTGCTGGCCCGCGTAGCCGCCGCGGCAGCTGAAGAAGGCGAGCCGCTCATCGACCTCGGGCGCGGAAATCCAGAGACCGGGCCGCCCGAGCACGTCGTTCGTGCCCTCTCCGAGTCAGCGGCGCGGCCCGACGTGCACGGATATGCGCCGTTCTCGGGTCTGCCCGAGCTGAAGAAGGCGATCGCGGGACGCTACCGCGACGTCTACGGCGTGAACGTCGATCCGACCCGCGAGGTCGCCGTTCTACCCGGCACGAAGACGGGGCTGATGGAGTTCGCGCTGTGCGCGGTCGAGCGCGGCGGGACGATCGTGCTGCCCGATCCCGGTTATCCGGACTACTTCTCCGCGGTCGCACTCGCGGGCGCGCAACATGTTTCCTTCTCCGGCTTCGGCGGCGAGGCCGACGCCCTCTACCTCAACTTTCCCTCGAACCCGACTGCGGCCTGCGCGCCCGACGGTTTCTTCGAGGAAGCGATCCGCTGGGCGGAGCGGCGTGACGCCTGGATCCTGCACGACTTCGCCTACGGCGACCTCGTCTTCGACGGCCGCAAGCCCCGGAGCTTCCTCGCCGTCGAGGGCGCACGCGAGGTCGGCGTCGAGCTGTTCAGCATGTCGAAGAGCTACGGCATGGCCGGGTGGCGCCTGGGCTTCGCCGTGGGGAATCGGGAGCTCGTCCGCAGGATCGAGGCCCTGCAAGACCACGCCTTCGCCGGCATCTTCCGGCCGATCCAGGAGGCAGGAATCGCCGCCCTGCGCGGCTCGCAGGACTCGGTCGAGGAGCGGCGGGCAGTCTACGAGCGCCGCCGGGACCGGGCGCTCGCCGCGCTCGACGGGATCGAGGCGCGATCGGAAGGGACGTTCTTCGTCTGGTTCCGCCTACCGCCGGGCGTCACCGCCGAAGGCCTGCTCGTCGATCATCGTGTCGCCGTCGCTCCAGGCGAAGGTTTCGGCGCGCGCGGCGCCGGCTGGGCTCGGCTCTCTCTGGCGGTCGCGGACAAGACACTCGAGCTCGGTCTCCACCGTCTCCGAGCGGCCTTGGCCTAAACGGGCGGGGCGCTTCCCGCAGGGTCTGACCCTGGTTGTTGCGAGAGCGTGACTCTTCGTCCCCAACGTTGGCCCGCCTTCAAGCCGTGGCCCGAACAGCAGGGTCTGACCCTTGCGGTGTCCGGTTGGCCCCAAAAGTGTCGCGGGAGTGTGAACGTCGTCAGGATCCGGATGCGCCGGGTTCGGCTTTGGCGATCCGGGGCTCGGTGACATCGTCCGTGCGGATGTCCGTTGCGAGCACTTCCTCCTTGATCCAGTCCGCGTACTGAAGAAGATCCGCATCCGCCTCCGGCAGGGTGACGCGGATTCGGTCGGTGAGGGCGAGCCCGGCGTCCTTCCGCATCGTGTTCAGCCGGTGGATGAGATCGAGCACCCGGCCCTCGAGCCGCAGCTCCTCGTCGAGCTCCGTCGTCACCGCGACGGTGAGGTAACCGTCCTCTGCGAGCGCCCAGCCTTCGCGCGCACGACGCTCGACCAGCACCTCCTCGGCACCAAGGTCGCGACCGTTGACGCGCACGCCCCCGCCCTCGAGCTGCTCGAACTCACCCGCCTCGAGCGCCGCACGGACCGACCCAAGCTCCTTGCCGAGCTTCGGACCGAGAAGCGGAAGGTTCGGCTTCACCCGCACCTCCATCGCCTCGACGGGCCCGAACTCGACCTCCTTCACCCGCAGCTCTTCCGCGATCTCGTCCGCGTGTGGCTGTGAGAGACGGGCGCCCTGGATGACGAGACGACGCAAAGGCTGCCTCAACTTCAGCCCCACATCGCCACGCGCCTGGCGGCCGAGCTCGACGACGTGGCGCACTTCGGCGACCTCCGCGAGCAGGTCTTCGTCCCGCTCGCCGACTTCCGGCCACGGTTCGAGAAAGACCGACGCAGGCTGCCCGTCGATTCGAAGGGTGCGCCAGAGGTGTTCCGCCAGGAACGGCATGACCGGACCGATGACCTGCACGGCGCGGATCAGCGCGGCCCAGAGCGCCTGGAGCGCAGCCGCGTCGCCCTTCCAGAAGCGACGCCGCGACCGGCGGATGTACCAGTTGGAGAGATCGTCGACGAAGGCTTCGAAGACGCGAACCGCATCGGGCGTCCAGTAGCGCTCGTACGCATCGGTCATGTCTGACACGAGCTGACCGGTGCGCACTCGCAGCCAGCGATCCAGCGCGTGATCGGAGGCCGGCGCGTCCGTGCGCGCATGGAACTGCTCGATGTTCGCGTAGTCGACGAAGAACTTGACCGAGTGCCAGAGCGTGAGCAGACGGCGCTTGACGTCGTCTGCGGGCCCGTAGCCGAAGTTGATGTTCTGGCTCGGAATCTGCTCGCAGTAGAGCCAGCGGACGATGTCGGCGCCCATCCGCTCGATCGCCTCGTTCGCCTCGATCGCATTCCCCCAGGACTTGTGCATCTCGCGGCCGGTCTCGT
>WNFV01017390.1_pt1 | contig 10472 bp, 8 predicted proteins | sample 5400101 | NCBI WGS metagenome assembly WNFV01 (sample SAMN13153361, study PRJNA577476) | soil metagenome | isolation source: 115 cm soil or saprolite under grassland replicate 1 | place: USA:California | collected 2016-06-15 | reverse complement strand
GGCCAGCCCAAGGACGGACCGTCTGGAACCTTCCGCCCCGGAACCTAGTGTTCACCGGCCGTGATGACGTCGTCACGGCCCTGCGAGAGCGGCTGGGTATTGGCACAACGGCGGCCGTTATCCAACCGCAGGCACTGCACGGACTGGGTGGGGTCGGTAAGACTCAGCTCGCCCTCGAATATGCTTACCGACACGCTCGCGACTACGACGTGGTCTGGTGGGTGGCCGCCGAACAGCCCGCTGCCATCCCCGGGCAGCTCGTCGTCTTGGCCCGCCGGCTCGGGATTCAAGAGCACACCGAGCAGGCCGAGACCGTAGCCGTCCTGCTGAACGAACTGCGCCACCATGACCGCTGGCTGCTGATCTTCGACAACGCCGAGCAGCCCCAGGACCTGCGATCCTACTGGCCCTCCGGAGCGGGTGGCCACGTGCTCGTCACCTCCCGCAACCCATCCTGGGGTGGCCTAGCCACCACGATCCAGGTCGACGTGCTGCGCCGCCCCGAGGCGGTCGCGTTCCTGCAGCGGCGCACCGCTCTAGACCCCAAGGACGCCGCTGCGTTAGCCGAGGCCCTCGGAGACTTGCCACTAGCCCTCGAACAGGCAGCCGCCTACCTCGACGAGACCAGCACCCCCGCCGCCGACTACCTCGAGGAACTTCGCGACCGAGGCCCAGAGCTGTTCGCCCTGGGACGACCGATCACCTCGGAACAGACCATCGCCACCACCTGGACCGTGTCGCTCGACCGCATCAAGACCCAAGCGCCGACCGCTCAAGATCTCCTCACCTTGTGCGCATTCCTGGCTCCCGACGACCTGCCCCGCTCGCTGCTCGCCGAGCACCCGGACCGGCTGCCCGAGCCACTGGCCACGGCCATACGCGACCAGCTCGGCTTTCAGCAGGCGCTGGGCGCGCTGCGCCGCTATTCGCTGGCGACGGTGACCACCGAGGCCGTGAGCGTGCACCGACTCGTGCAGGCGGTCACCCGGCACGCACTTGACGTTGAACGCGCCAGGGCATGGGCCGCGACGGCGGTGAACCTGGTCTGGGCCGGGTTCCCCGGCCAGTCCGAGGACGTCCAGGTCTGGCCGGTGGCGGCACAGCTACTCCCCCACGCTCTCGTTGCCACAGGTTACGCCCATCGCCGCGGTGCTGACCCAGAGGCCACCGCGATGCTGCTGCATGAGGCAGGCCGCTACTTGTGGGGCCGGGCCGACTACGTTCAGGCCAAGACACTGCACGAACGCGCCCTCGTCATCCGCGAAACCCACTTCGGCCCCGGTGACCCACGTACCGCCGCCAGTCTTACAGAGGCTCGCGTGTTCCGGTGACACGCCCCGAAGGTGCCCCTGCAGCTCCTTGGGCTGCACGGCCGCCGCGCTGTCGCCCGAAAGCGCGAGCTTCTTTAACAGCCTTGCCAACGTCCTGCGTGACCTTGGCGACTTCCAAACGGCCCGTACCCACCTTAAACGCGCGCTGGCCATCCGCGAAACCCACCTCGGCCCCCACGACTCCCACACCGCCAATACCCTCAACAACCTCGCCCTGGTGCTGCGCGACCTCGGCGACCTGGCCGCCGCCCGCACGTTCCACGAGCGTGCCCTTGCGATCCGCGAGGACCACTTCGGCCAGGACGATCCTCGGGTCGCGCTGAGCTTGAACAACCTCGGCCATGTGCTGCATGACCTCGGCGACCTGGCCGCAGCCCGCCGCCATCACCAACGCGCCCTGGTGATCTATGAGGCGCAGCTCGGCCCCGACCACCCGGACGTCGCTCGCAGCCTGGATCATCTTGGCGCGGTGCTGACCGATCTCGGAGAGCTGGCCGCAGCCCGCACCCATCACCAGCGTGCCCTGGCTATCCGCCAGGCCCGTCTCGGGCCCAACCACCCCGACACGGCCATGAGCCTCTACAACCTCGGCGTCGCCCTACAGACTCTGGGCGACCTGGACGACGCTCGCGCCTCGCTTGAGCAGGCCCGCACCATCTACGAGGCCGCCCTTGGCCCCGACCACCCCCAAACGGCGCACACCCTTCGCAGCCTCGCCGGCGTGCTGCGCGACCAAGGCGACCTCGAGGGAGCTCGTGTCCTCTACGAACGCGCCCTCGCCCTCCGCGAGGAGCAATTCGGCCCCGACCACCCGCAGATCGCAACCAGTCTCAATCATCTCGCCAAGGTCCTCGCCGATCAGGGTGACCTACCCGGCGCCCGTAGCCTGCACGAGCGTGCCCTCACCATCCGCGAGACACGCCTGGGCCCCGACCACCCCGACACCGCCGCGAGCCTCCACAACCTCGCCAACGTGCTGCACGCCCAAGGCGACTTCCACCGCGCCCGCACCCTCCACGAGCGCGCCCTCACGATCCGCGAGGCCCGCCTCGGGTCCGACCACCCCGACACCGCCTGGAGCCGCCATAATCTCGCCAACGTCCTGGCCGACCAAGGCGACCTCGGTACCGCCCGCACCCTCCACGAGCGTGCCCTCACCATCCGCGAGACACGCCTGGGCCCCGACCACCCCGACACCGCCGCGAGCCTCCACAACCTCGCCAACGTGCTGCACGCCCAAGGCGACCTGACCGCCGCCCGCAGCCTGCACGAGCGCGCTCTGGCCATCCGCGAGGCCCGCCTCGGGTCCGACCACCCCGACACAGTGCGCAGCCGGCAGAGGCTTGCGGCCGTAGTTGCGGAGCTGGACGATCAGCAGTAACCGTTTATGCGGTATAGCTGGAACGTCTGTTCTAGGGTGGTACGCGAACGCTCGCGTGGGCCAGGCTGACCTCGCCGGGCCGGGGTATCCGCGACCCGCCGATCAGGCCGGCGACCGAGATGGTGTGGTGGGGCGCGCGGAACGGTCGGTCGGTGGCCAGCGGCGCGTCGGGCCGCAGCAGCCCGGCGGCGGAGCGCACCTGGGTCACCTCAAGGGCCTCGTCGCGGCCGAGGCGGGGCAGGACGCCGGCCAGCCGCCGGGCCAGCATCGTCTTGCCCGCCCCGGGCGGGCCGACCAGGAGCAGGTTGTGGCCGCCGGCGGCGGCGATCTCCAGCGCCCGCCTGGCCGGGACCTGGCCGCGCACGTCGGCGAGGTCCTCGGCCTGCTGGGGCAGCGCCGGGCGGGCCGGGCCGGGCGCGTCGAGGCAGCCCCGGCCCCGCAGCCACCCGCCGACCTGGCCGAGCGACGAGGCGCCGGCGACGTGGACCCCGGGAACCAGGGCCGCCTCGCCCAGGTTGTCGCAGGGCACCAGCAGCAGGCGGGCGCCGGCGTCGCGGGCGGCCAGGGCGGTGGCGAGGGCGCCGCGCACGCCGCGCAGGTCGCCGCCGAGGTCGAAGCCGGCGCCGTGCTTGGGCAGGTCGGAGGGCGACAGCGACACGGTGACGCGCCGGTCGGGCCAGTCGAAGCCCGCGTTGAAGAACGCGGCCCGGATGCGGTCGCGGGCCTCGTGGACGGCGGTGTCGCCCAGGCCGACGACGGTGACCGCGGGCAGGCCGCGGCCGATGTCGACCTCGGTGCGAACCGGGTGGGCGGCAAGGCCCACCAGCGCGGCGGTCGCGAGCCTGGCCAGCACGGGCTCACCCCACCCCTACGGGGCAGGCGCTGGGTGGGATGGCAGCACTCGGCATGGCGCGACCCTACCCGGCCCCGGCAGCCGGCTTGGACCACCGCAGCCAGAATGTGGACAACCGCGACCGCCTCAGCGGGCCGGCTGGCAGGATCGGCAGCGTCCGGCGCAGGGGCTGGTCGTCACGGGCTCGCGCGAGCCGGGCCCGGCGCCGGGCGGCAGCCGCGCCGGCGCCGGTCGAGGCGACCGTCGGTCCTGGCTGGTTGCGGTGAGGGCCTGTTCCAGCAGGCTCACCGCTGCCGGGTCTCCAAGCAGCAGGAGGGCCTTGCCGGCAGGAGGGCCTTGCCGGCAGGAGGGCCTTGCCGGCGTAGCCCGGTAGTCGGGCCTCGTCCCAGACGACGAACAGGCCAGTGGTGAGCGCGGCGCTCAGCTCGCGCTCACCGATGCCGGCGCCGGCCAGCTACCGCTGCCGACGCCGGCCAGCTGCCGCTGCCAGCGCGCATGGACGCTCTGCCCGGCCTCTGAAGGGCCGCCGCCGAGTGGGAAGCAGCCCTCTCAACGTGGGTCGCCATACACATCGACGTAGTGTCACGACAAATTCGGGCTGCCGCCATCAGGGCGCCACGCGCGACAGAGGAGATTTGCACATGGGGGACTCGCCCCGCGACCCCGAGCTACTCGCTCATGGCTCGGTCTTGCGGATGTGTTGGCTTGGCGCCCACCGCAGGGCGGTTCACGCCGGTTTCGTAGGCGAAGATCACGGCCTGGACCCGGTCGCGAAGGTCGAGCTTCATCAGGATCCGCTTCACGTGGGTTCTGATCGTCGATTCCTCCACGGCGAGCGCGGCGGCGATCTCGCGGTTGGATAAGCCCCGAGCGATGAGCCCGAGCACCTCCCGCTCGCGCGGTGTGAGCGCATCGAGCTTGGCCTGACCGGCAAGCTCGGGCGTCGGCTGCTGGGCCATGCGGTCGATCACCCTCCGGGTGACCGACGGCGACAGCAGCGCCTCGCCGGCGGCGATCGTGTGCACCGCCGCGATCAGCTCCTCGGGTCGTGTGCGCTTGAGCAGGAAGCCCGAGGCGCCGGCGCGGAGGGCGCCGAAGACGTAGTCGTCCTGCTCGAAGGTCGTGAGGATCAGGACCCTCGCTGCCGGGGCCGCCCGCGACAGCTCACGGGTGGCGCCGATCCCGTCCAGGTCGGGCATGCGAACGTCCATCAGGACGACGTCGGGCGCGAGCCGGCGCGTTTGCTCGACGGCCTCCCGTCCGGTCGCTGCCTGGCCGATGATCTCGATCTCGGGGTCGGCGGTGAGAAGCTCGACGAGCCCGGCGCGCATCAGGTCGTCGTCGTCGGCGATCAGCACGCGCGTCACGCGCGGTGACCTCCGTAGGGAATCCGGGCGCGGAGGCGAAACGCCCCGTTGGCGCGCTCGGCGTCGAGGCTGCCGCCGAGCAGGGTCGCGCGCTCCCGCATGCCGATCAGCCCGTGTCCCCCACCGGGCCGCGGCGAGCCGCGCGCGGGCACGGGGTTGGTAACGGCGAGCTCGACGGCAGCGTCGCCGAACGCAAGCTCGATCCGGGCGCTGCCCGCTCCGTGGCGGGCAGCGTTGGTGAGCGCCTCCTGCAGGATCCGGTAGGCGGCCTGATCGGCGGCGGCGCCAAGCGGCCGCGGCGCGCCCGCGGTGTCGAACGTGACCTTGAGCCCCGCAGCTTGATGGTGCGCGATCAACGTGTCGAGCGACGCAAGCCCGGGCGGAGCCTCGACGACCCCGTCCGCCGAGCCCCCCTCGCGCAGCGTGCCGACGAGCTGGTCGATCTCCTCGACCGTCTGCCGTGCCAGCTCCTCGACCGCCTCCAGGACGGGCAGCAAGCGGTCGGGGTCCTGGCGGTGCCGCAGCCGGGCTGCGCCGGCACGCACGGCGATCACGCTGATCGCGTGGCCGGCGGAGTCGTGGAGATCGCGGGCGATCCGGGCGCGCTCCTGGGCGGCGGCGAGCAGACGCTCACGCTCCGCCTCCCGCTCGACGCGCAGGGCGCGCTCTTTGAGCTCGGCGACCTGCTCGCGCCGCAGGCGCGTTCGCTCGCCGGCGAACCAGGCGACGGCCCAGGCGAGACCCGTGTGCAAGAGCTCGCTTCCGGGAAAGGCCGCCTGCGCGGCGGCGGTCGCGCCCAGGTACGCCACGAGCAGCCCGACGACGGCGACGGTGGTGCGCCGCGTCCATGGGGTCTCCTGCTCGCGGCTCGCGGCGAGCAGGTAGAGCGCGGCGGTAGGGCCGAGCAGCAGGTCGATCCGATAGCCGAGGCCGGCCAGCAGCACGCCCGCCGCCGCGGTCACCACGAACACGCCGAGCGGGAAGCGCCGCCAGGCGATGAGCGGCGCCGTCGAGCACACTGCAAGCACGGCACCGACCAGGTCGAGCTCCCCCGACCCGGGGCGGGGCGGGCCGACGCCGCCGTGTCGGACCAGCGCCAGCGAGCCAGCAAGCACGGCGGCCGCGATCGCGACGTCGAACAGCGCTCCCGAACTCGGCCGGGCCGCGAAGCGCCTGTGGGCTGTGACCGTCGACGACATGAACACACTGCGAGGGTACCTCCGCGGGCGCCGCCGGGAATCCCCCCGTGGGATGACCCGCCTCCACTCAATGGGGACGGAGAAGTTCCCCCTGCAGGGCGTTTTCGCCTCCGCCCGGCCCCCCGTAGCGTGGCGGCCATGGATCACAGTGCGGCGGCGGTCATCGAGCAGACGGCCTGGCCTGGAGAGCAGAAGTCAGCGGAGGAAGGCAAACGATGCTGATCGCCGATGCCCACGCCGAAACCGAGCGCTCCAGCCGGTACCTCGTCCAACCCGAGACACCCGCCAGACGCGACAGAGGGCACGAGAAGACCCGCACATGGCCGTCATGAATGAAGACCCTGACAACCACGCGCGACAGGGAGGACAACGCCTATGACTGAGCCGTCCAGTACCCCTGACTCCAAGCCCGACACCACCCGACGCTGGGTGAGGGTGGTCGTGATCATCGCGATCGTCGCGGTCCTGCTGGTGGCGGTCATGCTCCTCATCGGCGGTGGTGGTGGCCACGGCCCGGGTCGCCACATCTAGTCCGGGACCGGAGGTATTGCACCGTGGGACATGCGGTACAGGTCAGCGACGTCGTCAAGACGTATCCAGTGAGCGCCGGCGAGGTCATCGCCGTTGATCACCTCAGCCTCGACATCGCTCACGGCGAGTTCGTTGCCGTCGTCGGGCGGTCAGGCAGCGGCAAGACGACGCTGCTGAATCTGCTCGCCGGGATCGACCGGCCCACCTCGGGGACGGTCCGCGTCGCGGGCGCCGATCTCGGTTCGTTGTCGGAGTCCGGGCTGGCCGCCTGGCGGGGACAAAACGTCGGGCTGGTGTTCCAGTTCTTCCAGCTGCTGCCCACGCTGACCGTTGTCGAGAACGTGATGCTGCCGATGGACTTCGCCAAGAAGATCCCGGTTGGCGAGCGCCGCCATCGGGCGCAGCACCTGCTGGAACGAGTTGGCATTGGTGACCAGGCCGACAAGCTGCCCGCCACGCTGTCGGGCGGCCAGCAGCAACGCGCCGCGACCGCCCGGGCGCTGGCCAACGATCCACCGATCCTGCTGGCCGACGAGCCGACCGGCAACCTCGACTCTCACACGGCCGCTGCTGTCTTGAAGCTGTTCGCCGACCTGCACGCCGACGGGCAGACCATCGTGGTGGTCACCCATGAACGCGATATCAGATCGATCGCCGGCCGGCAGGTGACCCTGGTGGATGGCCGCGTCGTCTCGGACGAGGGCGAACGGGCGGGGGTGTCGGTGTGACCAGCCTGCTGACCGTCAAGCTGCGCCGGGACCTGCGGGCGACCTGGCCCCGGATGCTGCTGATGGTGGTCGCGATCGCGGTCAGCCTGACGGTGTTCGGTGGGGTGCTCTGTGCCTGGGCCGCCGCCGCCAGGGAGACCAGCAGCGCGTACCTGGGCACCGACCCGGCGTCGGCGACGATCCTGCTCGACCAGGGCATCGACGCCGGGCAGATGGCGGCGATCGCGGCCCAGGCGCGGAGGCGGCCGGGGGTCATCGAGGCGACCGGGCGCACCCAGTTCACCAGTCAGATCAAGGTCAACGGCCGATTGCGGGATATCCCGGTGCAGGTGTTCGTGGCGGCGCCAGACGACCCGATGCGGATGGCGAAGTTCGATCTACAGCAGCAGGGCAGCTGGCCACCATCGCCTGGGGAAGTCTTTATCGGACGCGACTCGCTCACCCTGCTGGACGTGGCGGTCGGCGACACCGTGACCGTCGAGGCACCGAGCGGCGAACCCGTGCGGCTGCGGGTGGCGGGTACCGTGTATGACCCCAGCCTGGCGCCCGCGCCCCAGGGGCAGACGGGGCGCGGCTATCTGTCCACGGCGTCGCTGGCCACGTCCGGGGGGCAGGCCGTCCTGGACCAGTTGAAGCTCCAGGTCGCCGACCCGGGGCAGGCGGTGCCGAGCCGGGACCGCGACGCCGTCGTGGCCGTTGCCGGCGACGTCGGCAACTGGCTGCAGCGCGAACACGGGCCGGCGGTCCGTGAGATCCAGGCTCCCAAGCCCTATGCGCACCCCCACCAAGGGCAAGCCGACGCCTTGCTCCTCTCGCTGCTCGCCGGCGGGGGGGTCGCCCTGCTGCTCAGCACGATCCTGGTCGCGAACATGCTCAATGGCCTGTTCACCCAGCAGATACCCCAGATCGGCATCATGAAGGCGATCGGTGCCAGGTCCGGCCGCATCGGGCGCCTCTACCTGGCGATGACGCTGCTGGTGGCCGCGGCGGCCACGCTGCTCGCGCTGGCCCCTGCCATCCTGATCGGCCGCGCCGGGGTCTCCGCAATCCTGGGCTTCCTCGGCATAGAGCCCGACAGCCTCGCGGCTCCCTGGTGGACCTACGTGGTGGTCCTCGCCGCCGGCCTCGGCCTGCCACCGTTGATGGCCCTGGTACCGCTGGTCAAAGCCAGCCGCACCACCGTACGGGCGGCGATCGACCACCATGGCGGTGGCTCGAAGCCGAGCGCGGCGACTGGCGTCCTGGCCCGGCTTGGTCGCATTCGCCGCCTCGACCGTGGCCTGCTGATGGCGCTGCGCAACACCATCCGCCGTCCCGCCCGGACCCTGCTGTCCGTGGGCCTGCTGGCCAGTGCCGGCACGGTGTTCGTCGCCGGGATGTCCCTAAGCGCCGGCGTGGAGGCGATACAGGAAGAGCAGAGGGAGCAGCGCAACTGGGATGTCGACGTGCAACTGGCCAGCCCGGCCGCGGTGGATGAGGTCACCACCATGGTGGAGCGGGTGCCAGACGTCAGCCGGGTCGAGGGCTGGGCCACCGCGGTGGCCGGCGTCGCCGGGCCAGGACAGATCCCCCTCACCCGCACCTATCCCGACCAGGGGCACGGTGGGGTCTCGGTGACCGCGGTTCCCGCGGACACCACCATGCTCCCACCCCCCACGCTGCTGGAAGGCCGCTGGCTGAACCCGGGTGAAACCGGGGCGGTCGTGCTCAACCAGATCGCCCGCAACAACACCGTCCCCGACATCGGCGCCGGTGACACCGTGCAACTGCTCGTCGGTGGACAACCCACCACCTGGCGCGTCGTCGGCATCGCCCAAGAGCGGGGCGGTGGCGGTGGCACGTACGTCACGGCCGAGGGCCTCGCCGACGCCATGGGCCAGCCACAGCGGGTGAACACGCTGCGCATCGCCACCGGCAGCCACGACGAGCAGACCCGCAAAGCGGTCGCCGACGCCGTGAACAAGAACCTCACCGACGCGGGCGTCGAGGTGCAGTCCGCGGCTTCGGTCGGCCTGCAGGACGCCGCCACCGAGGGTCACACGGGTCCCGTCGTCATGGTTCTGCTGGCGGTCTCCGTCGCCATGGCCGTGGTCGGCGGCATCGGCCTGGCCTCGACGATGAGCGCCAACATCCTCGAGCGGACCCGGGAGTTCGGTGTCATGCACGCCATCGGGGCACGCCCCAAGGCTGTCCGCCGCATCGTCACCGCCGAAGGCGTCTTCCTGGCCCTCACCAGCTGCCTGGTGGCGGTCCTCCCGGCGCTTGGGCTCACCGCGGTCCTGGGCGCCGGGCTCGGCAACCTGTTCATGTCCGCGCCGCTGCCCTTCCGGGTCTCCATCCCCGCCGTCGGCATCTGGACCGCACTCGTCATCCTCGGCGCCATGCTCGCCACCGACGCGGCAGCGACCCGCGCCTCCCGCCTCACCGTCCGCGAAGCCCTCGCCTACCTCTGACCCGCGACAACGACACCGCGAGGCGATCAGGTACACCATGCCAGTCGCTGACCTCCGATGGCTCCTTCGGCGATTGGCATCGTGTGGCGCATCGCAACGCCGCTTCCCCGTCGCGCAGGTCAGGCCGACAGTCCCGCAGCGAAGCGTCGAGGAGCGCTTCCACTCCAGCCGCATCCGAACCAGTCAGCGCGGGGCGCAACCCGGCCAGGGTGACCAGGATCTCCATGCTCTCGGCCGAAGCCAGAGAGCCAGGCCTCGAATACACGGAGGAGCTGTGATGGGTCGACCTCGAACGTTCATGATCCTGCTCGCAGCGGCCGCCGCGGCCGTCGCCGTCGTGCGACACGGCCGCGGTGCCGCCACGGGGCGAAGGGCGCCGGGAGGGATCCTCATCGGCGATGCCGTCGTCTACGACGCGCTGAGCCACCGGCTCGTGCTCGGCTCGCTCTTCGGGCGCATCGCTGCCGACGTCGCAGCGGTCGCCCCGGACGGCGCACGGGTGCTCGAGGTGGGTTGCGGGCCCGGCCGCCTGTCGATCCGGCTGGCTCGCCAGCACGGCCTCGACGTGACCGGCCTCGACCTCGATCCGGCCATGATCGAGCGCGCCCGAGCCAACGCCGACCGTCCGG
>WNFV01009896.1_pt1 | contig 10472 bp, 10 predicted proteins | sample 5400101 | NCBI WGS metagenome assembly WNFV01 (sample SAMN13153361, study PRJNA577476) | soil metagenome | isolation source: 115 cm soil or saprolite under grassland replicate 1 | place: USA:California | collected 2016-06-15 | reverse complement strand
GCGGGTGGTACGGTAGAGCCGAGACGCCACCGGAGACACCTCCGTGGGACCTGCAGGTTGGCAACCGCAATGTTCCCGTTGTGGCGTCTCTTCTATTCAGCCCTACTGTCCGACCGGGTCCTCACCGCGTAAGTCCTGTGACTGAGAGGGTGACGATCTCCTGCCCTGGATCCCAACACCTACCGTGTCGCTCCGCCAACGACGGGCCAACTGCGAACGTTGAGGAGAAACGATGATCGCTCGAATATGGAAGGGCGCCGTCCGCAAGCAAGACGGTGACGCCTACGCCCAGTACATGCAACAAACCGGTGTGGCCGGCTACGCGGAGACTCCCGGCAACTGCGGTGTCTGGATGCTTCGGCGCAATGTCGATGACCGGACCGAGTTCATGATGTTCACGCTCTGGGACTCGCTGGAGGCCGTCAAGGCCTTCGCGGGCGACGACTATGAGACCGCCGTTTTCTACCCCGAGGACGAGCGGTTCCTGGTCGAGCGTGATCGTACGGCCGTCCACTACGAGGTCGACACCCACACCGGACCGAATGTGGCGTGATTGGCGGGACACTCCACACCCAAGCATCACCGCCGTTCTTTCGGCCAGGCCTACAACCGCGAGGCCGGGGTGAGCATGTCGGCTTCGTCGTCCTGTCTTGCAAGCTAGTTCCGACGCTTCACTGCGGCACAGAACATCGCGCTGCCGATGACCTGGCAGGGACCAAGCCCGACCGGCGGTGGCTCGACACCGTGGTGGACACGGTCCGCGTGTCGCCGGTCACTGGCGGTGCGGCCAGCATGGGCAAGAAGGTTCGTATGCTGTCGAGTTGCCGGTGGCGACGCTAGCGGCCGTTTATGCTGCTCAGCGCAGGTTTGAGCACTCCGATGTGGGCCTGCCAGGACTTGAACCTGGGACCTCATCCCTATCAGCAATCTTCAAGTGAGCGCCATGCGGACCTCTGTCTTTCCTGGTGATCCGCGAACGTCGAGGGCCAAGTTATCCTCTGTAACCGCGCCGCTCCCGACGGCGTAATAGCGGCCGATCCAAGTGCCAAAAGAACGGGCATCCTCAGCCTGGAGGGGCCGCCAGGCGGGCCAGCACGTGGTGGTAGGCGTACCCCTCCTCGTGCCAGGGCCCCTCGGCCTCCTCCTGATGGCGAACCCGGCATCAGCGAGCCACGCCGAACCTGCTTCACGGTCGGGTAGTGGTGGTAGTAGCCGTCAGGCTCGTCCCAGATGACCTCGCCGTCCACCACCGGAAGGCCCAACCTGCGGGCCGCCTCGTTGAGCGCCCGCACCTGATCGCCGGGGGCAAGCTCAACCGTCAGGTACAACCAGCCCCCCGGGCGCAGGGCCCGACGGAAGCGCTCCAGGACCACCGGCCAATCCTCCGGCGGGACGAACTCCATGGCGTCCACGCACAGCACACCGTCGAACTCGCCCTTGTAGGGGAGGTCCTGCAGGTCGTGCTTGTCGGTGGCGACCTGGGGGAACTTCGCGGCGGCGACGGCCAGCAGGGCGCCGGCATGGCCCACCCCAAGCAGCGAGCGACCGCTGGCCAGCACAGTCGGGAAGTACTTGCCGGTCCCGCACGCCGCGTCCAGCACCCTGCCGGCCGCCGGGAGCATCGACAGCAACCGCCCACAAACGCTTGGTGGGTGGGCTCGATCTCGCCCCAGCGGGCGTCGAAGTCGCCGGCCTGGGCGTCCTCTTGTTGCTCGTCGACCCGCCGGAGGTTCCGGACCCATGCCCCTCGATCAGCCGCCAGCCGCCGCCGCGCGACCTGTGGGACCCGAGCGAGTTGGTGTACGAGGCTGACCTCACCGCCGGCGACACGGCTGACGCTGCGCCGGCACGACGCCGGCCCGATGGACTGGTAGTCGGCTTCCGGCCGCCATCAGACTACGGATTTGGAGTTCCGAGCTGCACGGGAAGCTTCGGGTACCCTTGACTAGAAGTCGGAGCTGGTCGCGGCCTGCACGCGGCCAAGCGGCGAGGGCGCCCGCGGTGGGGCGCCCATCGCCCCCATCCGGCACGCTCAGGAGCTGTCAGCCTCCCCAGCGGGCGGCTCGTGGCCGGTAACCTGGAGGGACCCGGCGCTTGGGACAAAGACCGACTCCGAGCCGGAGTCCCAGCGCACGGTGATCAGCCGGTCCTCTACAGCCGTGACCACGCCGCTGCGGGTGACGCTGCCGACCTTCTCCGACTCCACGAGCACCCGGTCGCCGACCTCGACCATCGTCGACCTCCTCTGGATGGTGACGAAACCCGGCCAGCCCAAGTGTCCCCCAAAACCGCCGGCTCCATCCAAGACGTGCCGTGGTGGCAATCCTCTGTCCATCCTCCGGCCCGTCACGGGCTGCGTCGCCGCGCCCTGGGGCGAGTACCTGGCCGGATTTCCCGGTGGCTTCCGCTCTGTCGCGATGCCGGGACGCGCGGAAGAGCGCCATACGCCCGCATTCCGGTCTGGCCCGGCCGGGACACCGTGCCGCCGCGGTCCGAAGTAGGTGTGTGCAGGACGGCCGGACGCTCCGGCGGCGCCATCGGTGGCAAAATAGGCCGGGTGGAGATTCGTCAGCAGCGGTACGTTGTGCCGTACTGCTCTGGGTATCTTTGACCGAACTGGCGCCGCGTCGGTGACTGATCGCCGATCGGCCGAGAAAGGAGTCCCGGTTGGGCACCAAGACGATCACAATGTACGTTTCGGACCTCGACCAGTCCGAGATCCCCACAGGTCAGGCCTATCAGCTGTCGATCCGCCACCCGGACGGCTCGACGCAGCAGCTGGATATCTCCGAGAAGAACTACCGCGACCTGAAGTTGGCGGGTGTGGGCAAGACGCTGAAGAAGCGTGGGCGCAAGCCCGGGTCCACCACCGCGGCGGCCGGCGCGGCGCGCACGCGCCGCCCGCGCCAGACCAGCAAGCCGTCGGCCACCGCCTGACCTGGGAACCCCCGGGCGATCGCCAGGACCCCTGACACCTGGCAGCCCGCGAAGCTGTCGGCTTGGTGCCGATAGCGAGAAGCCGCGTCGACGACCCGCCGAGTTCGGCGGGTGCAGCAAGGCCGCCGAGGGCGTGGGGTGCTGGCATGCGTTCATGCAGCTCGTCAGTATTCGGCCTGGACACCGCCCTGCCCGATCCGGGAGCCGTTGCAAGCGTTGGCGGAGGCGACCCGGCCACCCGGAAGGCGGGGTCTATGCCGGGTGGCGCGCTCGCAGCGGGAGGCCAGGCGCCGCCCCAGCCGTGCGCAGCTCGATCCTGTGGGCTGCATGAGCCAAGTCGTAGGCTCCCCCTGCCGCCGATGCGGAAGGAGGAGCCATGGCCCATCCCAACGAGGAGCTGGTCCGCACAGGGGCTTCGACGCGTTCTCCAAGGGCGACGTCGACACCCTTCGTGGCCTGTTTGAACCAGACGCCGTCTGGCATGCGCCGGGCCGGAGCCCCCTCTCGGGTGATCATCGTGGCGTGGACGAGATTCTCGGCTACTTCGCCCAGACAATGGAGCTCACCGCGGGCACCTTCGGGGTCGAGTTCCACGACGCGCTCGCCAACGATGAGCACACTGTCGCCATGGACGTCGCCCGCGGCGAGCGCGAGGGCGAAACCCTCGAGGATAAGAGCGTGCTCGTCAGCCATGTCCGCAACGGCAAGCTCACTGAGACCTGGCGGTACTTCGAGGACCAGTACGCGGCCGACGAGTTCCTCTCGTAGTCGCTTGACCTGGCGGCTCACCTGCAACGGGGCGCGGCTTCGGCATACGGTGCTGCGGGCCCTTGACGCGACGGCCCGCCTTCCAGATACCGTCGATGTGAACAGCGTCGGCAGGACGGCGACGTCGGCGAGCGGTCGGCGTCCAAGGTGATGAGGTCGGTGCCATAGCTTTGTCCAGCCGGCCGCTGCCAGGCGCCTGGGCCGAGGGTCGGGCGGGCTGCCCGCGGCGGCTACACCTGGGGGCATCGTGACCCCTGGGGGGCCGGCATCGTGATCCCCATCGTGCCCGCTCTGGATCCCTGGACACAGGGCCTGCAGGGTGGTGGAGTTGCGCCGCCGGCACGAACCGCGCTTTGGTAGGAGGAGGGTCGATGGCGAAGATCCTGTATGCGACCAGCTTCGGCTCAGATGACCCAACCCGCGCCACCATCCCCTTCATCGCCGCGACCGGGGCGATCGAGGCCGGCCACGAGCCGGAGATCGCCCTGCTTGGCGAGGCGACCTACCTGGTCAAGACTGGGATGGCCGAGCAGATCCAGGGGGTGGGATTCCCGCCGCTCAAGCAGCTGTTCTCCAGGCTCATCGAGCACAGGGTTCCCGTCTATGTGTGAGGGCTGTGCGGGAAGGCCCGTGGGGTCTCCGAAGACGAGCTCAAGCACATCGGTGCACGGTTCATCAGCCCCAGGGAGTTCGCGGAGGTGACGGTGGCCGCCGACCGGGTTGTGACCGTCTGAACACCGAAGCAGCAAGCAGCTCCGCTGCTGGGGGTGTGCATCGATCCGGCGCCACAGCATCGCGCGTCGTGCAGCCCCGATGAGGAGGCCCATGATGGGAGTCGCTTCCAGTCCCGTTGGGCGCCAGGCCGGTCGCGGCCTGCTCACCCTGGCAAGGTGAGCACCGCGGTGGCACCGGTCGCCGCGGACTGGAACGACTCGCACATCTTCAACCAGCGCTGGCCGTCCCACGCCCGCTTTCACGGGTGGTCGCGCTGACCATGACCAGCACGCTGGCAAGTCTCAACCTCTGGTCGCTGTGGTCTGCTGCGACCGACCGGCGCACCAGCCGGTTGTTCGCGGCCGCCGTCCGGTGGGCTACTGGGCCCCGTTCTTTGTGGCCCTGCTGGCACGGGATACCGGCGTGGAGGACCCACCACACCGGGTTCCCAGGGTCGCGGGCGTGCCGACCAGCCTGCTCGGCGCGGCGGGCACCACCCTCACGGCAGCCGCTGGTTGGCTGCTGGATCGACGTACCCGTTGATCCCACGTTCGTCGTCGACCTCACCGACGGCGTGGATCAGCGTTGGCCATCGACCCGAGCCGGTTCTCAAACGTGGCCTCGGTGGCGTTCGAGCTGGGTTGATGGCTCGAGCCGGCGAAGCTCGCCGCGAAGCGGCGGGCCGGCCTCGCTCACTTCAGGTGAGCAGATGTGCCCCTTGGTCTAAGGGGCGTTGCAGGCGCCGCAGATGTGCCGACGTGGCTAGTGCTTGCTCGTTCGTGGCCCCTCGAACAGCCAGTCGGGGAGGAACGGGAGCACGAACATGGCAAGCAGGGCGGCCAGACCAACCCAAGGGATGGGAGCGTCAGGCATCAAGTCCTCCTTTGGACCAAGGCACAGGATCGCCACTGCCGTCCCGGGCCGGCTGTGGCCTTGGTCACCGCCGGCGCGTGCCGTCGGTCACCACGCACTCGTCGTCTGGGCTCTGCCGCTTACCACCGCAATCCCGGGACCATGGGTCGGCGTGGCCGGGGCCGTGACACCTCCAGCACGCCCGGCACGCCAGCCAAGGCCGCAACGGCGTCCCACAGCCGCACCGCGTCCGCCCCGGTCGGTGGCGGCGAGACCAGCGGTCCAAGCACACCGACCGGCGGGTCGCGATGCAGCACCAGTGCCGGCGTGCCGAGCCCCTCGCCGATGATGGCGGCCGCCTCGGCCATCGACTGGCGGATCGGCTCGTCCCAGGTGGCGTCGTCGGCGGCGGCCGCATACGCCGGCGGCAGCCCCGCGGCGAGCAGGGTCCTTTCCAGCTCCGCAAACGGCGGCCGGCCGGCGTTGTAGGCCGCCACACCCCCGGTGATAAGCGCCCCATAGAAGCGGCCAACCCCATCCAGGTCGTCGGCGTGGAGCGCCTGCATCACCCGCACCGCCCGGAGGGATGCCCCCCACAAGGCGGCCTTCCACTCCTCCAGCCCTTGGCGGCCATCGCGCAGCAGCAGGCTGTAGGTGCGCCACTGCACCTGTAGGCCTCGCTTTGGCGCGACCTCGACCAGCCACCGGGACGTCAGCCACGACCACATGCAGGCCGGGTCAACGAACAGGTCCACGCGCACGACCATGCCTCCTTCGCTCCAACCGTCAAGACCGCGCTGTTGTCCGAGGACCGCGGTGCCCGATCATGGGCACCACCAGCTCCAGACGCTGCTGTGATGACGGCGCGCCCCCGGCTCCCAGGGGTCGCGGTGGCCGGCCCGGAGCCGACGCCAGCCGCCCGACGGGGTCTGTTCGCAGATGCCGAACCAGGCGCCCACCCGGCCCGCCAGCCGCAGCAGCAGCCCCTGGCCTGCTGGGCGCTGCGAATAGCCGGTGCAGTCCTCATCCGCTCGTGGTTCAGCCTGGACCAGCGGCTGCGGCGTCCACCACGTCCACCCGCTGGCCGGATCGATGAAGACCTCCACCCGCATGGCTGTGCCTCCTTGTGCGTCGCGTCGCGGCTACCGGGGAGGCGTTCGTTGCCGGCGAACGGAGGTGTTCGATCAGCCGTTGGGCCGATAGACGCAGCGGATCCCGGTGCGCACCGACGCCATCAGGCGGCGGCCCGCCTCGGGGTCGGCAGCCAGGATCCGGTCCAGCGCCTGGCGGATCGTGCGGGTGACGTTGACCCGCGCCCGCTCGGCGTCATCGGAGAACCCCCGCGGGCGGCCGGCCAGGCCGGTGGCGCGCTTGAGTTCGGCCACCAGCGCGGCCCGCTCGGCCTCCAAGCCATCCGCAGCGGCGGCGTCGCCGCGGGCGGCGGCCCGCTGCAGCGCCCGGTCCAGCTCGGCCAGCCGCTGCCGGTAGGCCCGCCTGGCGGGCTCGTCCAGGACCGGGTCGGGGGCCGGCGCGGTGGGGATGCCGCCGGCCAGCTCGACGGCGCTGATCTCCTGGCCGGGGTTGGCCAGCAGCACCGCCAGCTGGGCCAGACCCTTGCTGTGCCGCAGCCGGGTGGTGCGCGCGCCCACGGTGAGCAGCCAATCCTCGCCGTCCCGGCGTAGCCGAGGCCGGTCGGGACCCGCTTCGGCGTCCTCTGCCTGTAGTTCGGCGATGTCACCGGCCAGCACCGCCATCCCCAGCTCCGCGGCCGCTTTGGCCGCCTCGGCGAGCAGCTGCCGCGCCTCCTCCGCATCCCCGGGCTGGGCCCGGCGGCGCAGCGCGGTGGCCAGCTCGGCCTGGGCGCGGGCCACAAACGGTGCCGCGCCGATGCGGCGGTTGCTGGCCACCGCCGCACGCAGCCACCCGACCGCGTCATCGAGCTGGTCAAGGGTGAGCGCGCACAGTCCAAGCAGCCGGGAGACCGCACCGCCGCACCCCACGGCACCGGCCGCGACGATGAAGCGGTCCGAGTAGGGTGCTAGCTCGTCGCGGACTGACCGGGCGGCGTCGGCGTCACCCAGCTGGTAGGCCACCTCGGCGACGGCCATGAGAACAAGCCAACGGCTTGGCCCTGGCTCCCGGCCGAGGTCGATCCTCGACAGCCCGGCCGGAAACAGGGCACGGGCCTCCTCGCGCCGGCCGGCGGCCACCAGGCCATAGGCCTGGAGCACCAGCGGCGTGCCTTGCTCGACGCGCAGCTGCTCGTGGGTGACGAAAGCGTCGAGCACCTCTCCGCCGCGCGCCGTCGCGATCGTGGCCAGCTGGGCGCCGAGCACATTGGGGGCATCGGGCAGGCCCGCCTTGACCGCCAGGTCATACGCGGTGCGGGTCAGCCGCTCCGCCTCCTCGAACCGGCCGCGCAACGCGGCCAGCGTGGAGCGCCGCGACCGCGCGAAGAACAGGAACTCCGGCTGACCCACCCGCTCAGCCACCTGCTCGTAGCGGCCCAGCTCCATCTCGGCCTCGGCGACCCGGCCGAACTCCAGCAGGCTGATCAGCCGCCACATGCGGCCATCCAGCTCCCGCCGCACATCGCCAGTCTGCACGGCAAGCTCGATGATCTGGGTGGAGGTCGCCAGCCGCTCCTCGGCCGTGTCCGGCGCCCACAGCACATACAGCCCCGCGCTGAGCACCTCCGCTAGCAGCGTGGGGTCGCCAAGTTGCCGTGCGGCCTCGACCGCGGCGTCGCTGTGCGCGCGGCGGTCCTCATCATCCTCGGCGATCACCGCACGGCGGGCCAGCAGGCGCGCCCGCAGCGCCGGGGCGGCGTTCCCGAGCGCCTCCAGTGCTTTGGTCAGTAGCGACTCCAGCTCGCGATCTGGGACCAAGAACTGGGTGAGGCGGGGCATCCGGACGGCGGCGTCGGCGGCGAGCACCGAGTCGTCGGCGCCGGTGGCGAGCGCCTGCGCCTCGACCAGTGTCTGCCGGGCCCGCGTCGGGTCGCCGGCGTGCAGGTACGCCTCGCCGAGCAGGCACAGCAGGCGAGCCTGCCACCGCTGTACGGCACTCCCGGGCCTGTAGGGCCCGATCGCGGTCAGGCCGGCGGTGCACTGCGCGACCGCCGCCTCATGGGCGAACACCCGCAAGGCCTCCTCGGCGGCCGCCACCGTCCGATCGACCATCGCCTGCGGGTCGCCGGCCGGCAGCGCCGCCCGACGGTGGTGGGCGACCTCGGCCAGCCCCCCATGCCGGGCGGGCAGCGCCTCCAACGCGCCCGCAAGCTCCAGGTGCAGCCCCCGCCGCACGGCAGCGTCGACCGCCGCGGCGGCGGCCTCCCGCAGCAGGGTGTGCACGAATCCGCAGGCCGGGTGTTCGGAGGAGCGGCGCCACAAGATCCCGGCGGCGACCGCCTCGGCGACCGCGTCGGCGAACCGGCCCAGCGGCAGCCCCGCCACCGTGGCAAGCACCTGCTGGTCGACCTCGTCGCCGGCCACCGCCGCTACCGTGACCACCTGGCGGGCGTCGGCGCCAAGCGCGGCCAGCCGCTCGCCCACCACTTGCCGCACTGCCACGCTGATCGGCAGCTCACCCAGCACCGCGGCCCCCTCACGGGTGGCCGACCAGCGCACCAGCTGGTCGACGAAGAACGGGTTGCCGCCGCTCGCCCGATGCAGCCACGCCGCCTCCTCGGGGGCCAGCTGGGTCCCGGCCAGCGCCGCCGCCTGCGCCGCGACCGCCGCCTGGTCCAGCGCCCCGACCGGCACCAAGGCCCCCTGCTGGTTGAGCTGGCCGAGCAGCGCCGCGGTGGTCGCCTGGATCCCCGCCCCGACCGGCCGTTGGGTGGTCACCACCAGCAGCAAGCTGTCGGGCAGGCTGCGGCAGACCAGCGTAGCCAGCGCCAGCGATGCCGCATCGGCATCGTGCACATCGTCCAAGACGATCAGCAGTGGCCGGTCGGCCGCGGCCGCCCCCAGGAGGTGGACGACCGCACGGTGCAGCCCGACCCGCGCGCGGTCTGGGTCCAGGGCCGGCGCCGGCGGCATAGCATCGGTCCCGGCAAGCTCCGGGATCAGGTCCACCAGCCAGGCCACGGTCGCGGGATGGACCCGGGTCGACACGTCGGTGGCGCGAACCAGCGAGCCGAGGACCTGCTGCCAGAGCCAGTACGGCGGCGTTGCGCCAGCGTCCCACGCCCGCCCCCACGCCACTACCCAGCCCTGCCCGGAGGCCAGCGCCGCCGCATGCTCGGCAAGCGCCGTCTTGCCGATCCCCGCCTCCCCGACCAGGTGCACCACCCGCTGCGCGCCGCGCCGCGCCGCCGCCATCGCCGCCGTGATCGCCGTCAACTCCCGCGCACGCCCCACCAGCACATCGGGCGGCTCCTGCGGCGCCACACCCGCAACGCTCCCCGACCGCTCCGCGACCACCCGGTCGTCGCTGTCGGCCGTCGGCTGCCAGCCGGGCGCCATGTCAACCTCGCCCGGTGGCCCGTGCAGGCGGCGCGGTCACCCCGGCTCTCGGCGTCGCACCGGGCTGGATGTCGCGTGTCACGGTGTGCGGGTTGAGATGCATTGTGGCCATGAGCAACCCGAGCCAGAAGGAGGTGTCGCAGCTGGCTGCGGCCGGGAGGCCCTGCTCTTCACTCCTGCGCAGTTATGCGCGCTCCGACCGCTGTGCGGCAAGCCTATCAGGGCGGATTCGGCCACAGGACCGACGCACACGTGCGGGTCCAGAAGCTTGTTCGATACGGCCAGCGACGGTCAGCTCGAGTCCAAGTCGCCGGTCGGGTTCTGTCGCCTCGTCCAAGAGCCTGGGTGATGACCCTCGGCGGCGTCATGCACCACGCTCCCCAACAGCGCGCGATCGATCGCAGAGGCGTGCTCGTTCACGACTCGTTCACCAGCCGATCACGCACCCAGCAGCTCCAGAGGCACTGTTGCATTGGCTGTGACCGCGTCCGAGCAGCGAGACTGCCGGCATGAGAACCCGCCGCCCTCGTCCTGCCTCCGCCACGCGATCCGCCTTCGCCGGCTTCCGCTTCCCATCCGATGTGATCGTGCTGGCGGTCCGCTGGTACCTGCGCTTCGGCTTGTCCTACCGAGACTTGGAGGAACTCCTCGCCGAACGCGGGATCCAGGTCGACCACGTCACCATCTACCGGTGGGTGCTGCGGTTCACGCCGCAGCTGGCCGACGCCGCCC
>WNFV01015210.1_pt1 | contig 10476 bp, 9 predicted proteins | sample 5400101 | NCBI WGS metagenome assembly WNFV01 (sample SAMN13153361, study PRJNA577476) | soil metagenome | isolation source: 115 cm soil or saprolite under grassland replicate 1 | place: USA:California | collected 2016-06-15 | reverse complement strand
TGGCGTATGAGGTGCCGGACTCCGCGATACATGGGAAGGAAGAGCGAGTAGAAAAAGAGCGTCTCGGGAACCGCCAGGATCTGCCGAATGCTGCCGAGCATCCAGGGAAAGGGAGCCAGGAGGAAGTAGGCGAGGCCCTTGGGCAGGAAGAGAAGCGCCTTGGTCGGAGTCGAGATGTCGGCCTGCTCGAACTGGCTCGACGCGCCCACCGTGTTCCAGTAGCGGATTTCCTGGATCTCCTCGAGGTCGAACGTGCGGAGCTTTCGGTTGGCTCCCGCCGCCTGGTCGGCGTAGATGACGAGGGTCGCGGCGATCGCTCCCAGGGCCACGTTCCGTCCCACGTTGCGGCTGTTCCGGGCGAGGAAGGAGACGATCATGGGCCCGGTGACCGCGAAGAGGATGTAGTCCCGGAACTGAACGATGGTGAGCACGGCGGCCACCAGCACGAATAGTGACGGGGGATTCGGACGGTCCTGCAGGATGAGGGACTCACGGCAGATCAGGGCGATCAACAGGACGATCCAGGCGTCCCGGATATTCAAGGCCGACCACAACACGAGTGAGGGGAACCAGGTGGCAAAGGTGGCCGCGCGGAGCGCCCCCCGCGCGTTCGCGCCCATCCGGAGGGCGAGGTCGAACACCGTGGGCACGATCAGCGCGCCCACGAGACAGTTGACCAGCTTGGGAATCAGGGAGTTGGGGCCGAACAGGAAGTAGAGGAAACCGACGACGTAGTAATAGCCCTTGCGGCCAGCTGGGAGCAGGCTGTCGGGGGGCGCCGGGATCTCACCGGCCCAGTGACCCGCCAGGAGCTGGCCCCCTTGATGATAGGCCTTCTGATCGGGGGCGAACATCTCATCGTTTGCCACCGCGTAGTGGATGAAGAGGGCGACCGCCAGCCGGGCCGCCAGCGCCCACCAGAACAGGCGCTTCACCCGCGCGCGGACCTCCGCATTCTCACGGGCCGCCAACTGGAGGTCAGCCACAGGCATCGAACGAGACTAGCCCAGGCCCACGCGAGGGTGCAAGGCGCGGCCCCGATCGAGGCGGGAGGCCAGGGCACCCATGGGCTCGATGTCGAGCTCGCCACGCCGTCTCAGGTCGGCGGCCGCGCGCAAGATCTCGCGCAGCCCAGCGAACATCCGCTCCGGCTCGTCCGCCAGGTTCGTGGGATGGAACCACAGGTGGAACACCTTGTGTTGCCGGGCCGCCGCTTGGAGCCCTTTCCGGGCTCGACTCACGCGCACCGACAGGGGAACGAAGCGGCGCACTCCGTGCATCGGGAAGTAGATCATCGATCCCGGGATGTTCCACAGCCCGCGCACGAACCGCGGAGAAACCACCGGCGGACCGATTGCGGCGAGGACCTCGGCGAGGTGGCCCAGGCGATTCAGGCTCCCTGCGGCGGATCGCCTCTCGTACCAGCGCGGGCCCGGCCCCCGATAGCACGAGAAGCCGTGGCCCGGAAGGAGATCCAGGTGACCGACGCGGTTGCGCGGGAAGGCGAAGGAGCGGGGGACGATCCCCATCTCGCGGGCGGCCCGCTCGCAAGCGAGAAGCTCGCTCCGGGCCGACTCCCGGGAACATCCGGGATCGCCGAAGATGACATGGGAGAACCCGTGGGAGCCGATCTCCTGCGGCACCGGGCAAGCCCGTATCCGCTCGAGAAGGCTGCGCCCGTAGAAGATCGGCTCGTCAGCCTCGTTGCGACAGGGATCGTGATGGAACCAGTCCTGACGGACCCAGGAATGCCGAGGACGGACGATCTCGGGGTGGGCCATGCCCCCTTCCCTCCGGCACGAGGGGAGGAAGAGATGGCCGAGGGCGCACCAGGTGGCGGAGATCTCGTGCTCGCAGAGCAGCGTGAGCAGGGTGTCGATGACCACGGCGCGCTCGAACTCGCAGGCCCGGCGGAATCGCTCCGGGCCGAAGAGGTCGAGGGTCCCCCATATCAGCTCGAAGTCGAGACTGAGGGTGAACACGCCACGTGGCAAGGCCGGGGCGAGGTCGCTGGATTCCCGTTCGTCCATGGCTATCGGATGGCGTGGACGAGGAGCATGCCGGACAGGTCCCGGACGAGCGGTAGGTCGGCGACGCGCGCGTCCAGCGGCTCCCATCGCTTCAAGAGCCGAGGCAACGCCCGAGGCGCCAGGCGCTCCACCCAGTTGATGGGCCCGAGGTATACCCCGTGGGTGGCCACCCGCCCGAAGCCGGCGTTTCGGAAGAGGCGCCGGAGCCCGAGCGAGGTGTGGAAGAACTGCCGCAGGCGGACGAGGTTCCCCAGGGGCACCGCCGCCACCAGACGGTTGAGGACCGGGTAGCCGCTGAGGTTGAAGAGGGGTGACGCGGTGGCCAGGCACGTCCCGCCGGCACGCGTCACGCGGGCGAGCTCCCCGAGGCAGGCGCGGGCATCCGGGAGGTAACGGAGTACTTCGATGGAGAGGACGACGTCGAAACCCCCCTCCGGAAAGGGCAGGACCTCGACGTCGGATCGTTGCAGCTCGGCTCCCGGACAAGCGCGCGCCGCCTGCTCGAGCATCTCCGCGGATCCGTCCACTCCTGCGACCGTGAAGCCCCGCGCGCGAGCCCGCGCCAGGTGGTGCCCGGTGCCGCAGCCCACGTCCAGGAGGCGCAGGCCATCGCCCCTCGCCGGCAGCAGGCGGTCGAGGAGGGTCTCCAGACGGCGGCGGCTGTAGTTGAAGCAGGACGCGTAGGGATCGAGATCGAGCGCCCGATAACGCGCGGCGAAGAGGCCGGCCTGGGCCGAGTGGACCTCGACCGCGCGCTCCTTCCGGGCATCCCGCGCCGTGGTCACGGCCCCGGTCGCTCGACCACGCTGCGCACGACCTCCGCGAACGCCGCCGCGCTCGACCGCATCGAGTAGCGCGTCTCCACAGTCTGGCGACCCGCCTGGCCAAGGCGCGCGCGCAGCTCAGGGCTCTCGGCGAGCGCGCGGAGACCGGCCAGCCAGTCGGCGTCCGTCGAAGCGAGTAGTCCGCTCCGGCCGTGCTCTATGACCTCCGGGTTCGCGCCCACGGCGGAGGCGACGGTGGCGACTCCCATCGCCATATACTGTAGGGCCTTCAGGGCGCACTTGCCGAGGGCCCAGTCCGTCTCCGGCATGGGCATGATGCCCACGTCGAAGGCCGCGATCTCATTCACCTCCGTGGCCGCCGACCAGGGACGCCAGACCACGGGGACGCCGGGGAGGTCGGGCCGGCGGTTCGAGACCACCCGGATCTCCACGTTCGGCAGGGCAGCGATCTCGCGGAGCATGCCCGCGAACATCTCGAGGTAGGTCTGTGAGCTTGAGCTGCCCATCCAGCCCACCACGACCCTGCCTCCCGACGGGGCGCCCGGCCGGGGCTGGTACCGGTCGGTGTCGATGCTGCTGGGTACGATGGTGACCCGACGGTTGAAGCGACGGGCGTACTCGGCGAGATAGGCATTCCCCACCACGACGTGGGCGCTCAACCGGCAAATGGTGCCGGTCTTGCCGGGGAACTTCAGCCAGGCGAGGCGCCGGTTGGTCTCCGTCTCGTGGGGCAGGAAGATCGCGTCGTCGAAGTCGAAGACGAGGGGCTGACCCCGCAGGGCGAGCAGGCGCTCCAGAACGGGCGGTCCGAGCATGGCGGCCGACCGATGGACGAGCACGACGTCCCCGAGGCGGCCCAGGGCCGCCCGGAGCGTCTGCCGCGCGACCGCGGACAGGGTGAGCGGAACCTTGCGCAGGAAACGCCCGGGGCGTTGCATCAGGTCGGTGAGAGCCCGACCCGCGAAGGGAAGAACGCGCACCTCGATGCCGCGCTCCCCGAGAAACGGGGCCCATTGCTCGATCCGGAAGCGCTGGCTCGGCGTGGTGCCCGGGGCGTAGGGGACGAGGGCAGCCACCGAGATGGTGGATTCCGCGCTAGGGCCGGAGATACTCGCCCGCATCGCCCGGGAGGAAGAGATAGTTGAGCCAGGCGGGGTGACCCGTCACCTTCGGCTGCCGCGCGGGCCCTCCCGGCGTCAGGAGGTAGAAACGGTAATCCAGGGGCCCCAACAGCTCCTCCAGGTGCCCCTCGGTGCCGCGCCCGGGCAGCACCTCGCAGATCAAGGGGGGACGATCCTTCCGCAGGATGTCCATCATGCCTTCGAGAACCGCGGGCTCGGTACTCTCCGTGTCGATCTTGACGAGGCCGACGGGGGGAAGGCCGCGCTCCCTGGCGAATCGGTCCATGGTCAGCAGGGGAACCGTGCGCCGGTGGAGCTCGCCGTGGGGTCGCATGAAGTCCAGGGAGAGACTCGAGCTCGTGGGTAGCCCCTGGGGCACGTGAAAGAAGTCGGCGGTTCCGTCGGTGGCGCCCACCGCGGCTTGGACGCACTCGATGTTCGGGAGGCCATTCAAGGCAACGTTGAGGAGCAGCCTCTGGAACACGTCGGGATGAGGCTCGAAGGCGTACACCCGCGCGGCCGCGCTGGCCTGCGCCGCGAGAAGGGTGTAGAACCCGACGTAGGCTCCCACGTCAAGGACGACGGTCGCGCGCGCGGAGAGGGCGAAGAAGGAGGGGACGGTCTCTGGCTCATAGCCCCCCAGCCCCCGCCAATAGAGCTGGGTCGATACCCAGTCGTCTCCTCGGGACCAGAGCTTGAGATGCCGTCCGTTCGGGAGCCGGCAGCGCGTAACCCCCGCCCGGTGGAGGTGGCGGACGACGAACTCCGACTCGATGCCCAGGGCCTGCAGGGCTCCGCGCACCGTGGCGGTGGCGAGGGCGTTGAAGGGCTGCGATACCCGGATGCGCTTCAGGACGTCCTTCAGCACGCGCAGGAGGCATCGCGGCAAGGATGATAGCAGCCCCGAGCCCAACTCAGGTCTCCAAGAGGCGCCGGTAGAGCGCGGCGTACCGAGGCCCCCCCACTCCGCGAAGGGACAGCTCTTCCTCGGCCGCGGTGCGGCAGCGACCCATGAGCCCATCGTCGTCCAGGAGGAGCAGGAGCTCGCGGCTCGCCCGTTCGTGCGCGCCGGGCGTGAGGTCGCGGAGGACGACGCCCGTGCGCCGACCCTCCAGCAACGCGTCGCAGTCGCCGATCCCCGCGTTCGTCACCACGGGAAGGCCCGCGGCCAGGTACTCGCCGACCTTGGTCGGGGAGGCGGCCCGCTTGGACTCGCCGGTCCGCAGGGAGATCCCGGCATCCGAGGCGGCCAGAACCAGCGGAACCTGCGCCCAGGGGACGAAGCGGATCTCGTAGGAGTCGGGGGCGAGGCTCGAGGAGCGGAGCACGGAGGCCATCGCCGCGGGATCGCTCTGGGTCACGATCTCGAAGAAGAACCGTGGATCGAGCCGCCGGAGGGCAGCAAAGAAGCGGGCCATCTCCGCCGGGAGGTACCAGGTGCCCAGCTTGCCCAGGTAGGTCAGGATCCGGCGGTCGTTCCAGCCGCGGGAGGCGCGGTAGGACGCTCTCTCCCCTCCCACGACGGCGAAGCGGCGAGTGTCCACGCAGCAGGGAATGACTTCGACCGCGCGCTCCTTGAGGGAGGGGCCGTTGGCCAGGAGCTCCTCCTTCATGCGGGCGGTGAGGGTCACGATGGCGTCGGCCTCGCGAAGGAACGCGCGCTCCATCCCCTTGGTGAGCCGGTACTTCAGGCTGGCGGCCCGCCAATCCCCCCCGTCGACGTACTCGTCGGCGAGCAGCCCCCGGAGGTCGAAGATGAAACGGTAGCCCCGGAGGCGCTTGAGCGCGAGGGCCATCGCCGCCGGGACGTGCGAGCGGGCGTGGACCAGGCGGAGCCCGTGCCTTCGGCAGAGGCGGTGCGCCGTCAGCACGCCCCGGAGGACGTCGTAGAGAGTCGCCAGCAGGGAAGGCCAGCCATGGTATCGCAGGGCGTGCCAGCGAATGCCCTCCCCGGCCAGCGCCGCCTCGAGAGCGGCTCGCTCGCGGGCGTCCAGACGTCGCCGCTCGAAGGTCAGGAGATGTATCTGGTTGCCGGCCCGGGCGAGCTCCCGCAGGTACTCCAGGACCTGTCCTTGAACCAGCGGTTCGCTCAGGTGGTAGTAACAGATGTACAGGGCGCCTGGCCTCACACCGACCTCATGGCCGAGGTCGACCCCCGGCCGGCGCGCCCCCACCGGCGGAGGGCGCGCCTCGGGTACCCCAAGTAGGAGCCCGAGGGCTGGCCTGGCGTGGTGCCCGAGGCGTAGGGGACGAGGGCGGCGACGGAGATCACGGACACCTGCGCGTATGATAGCCCACGGTGTTCGGGATGGCCTTTCCAAAGCGCCACCTCAAGATCCTTGCTCAGTACCGCCCGCTGCAGAGGCTGGCCCTTCTCGCCGCGGTCCGGATGGGCCGCTGGCTGGACGGCCGAGGCGCGTTCTACCTCGAAAGCAAGCGCGTGTTCGATCATGCCTTCGCCGAGGGGTACGAGTTTCATCGGCGGGGCGACCGCAACCTCCTCGAGATGCACGACCCGGAGATCGGGCCCTGCCGGGTCACCTTGCGGCGGGGCACCAGCGACTTCGCGGTCTTCGTGCAGTGCCTGATCACCCGGCAGTACCGTCCGCTGGTGCAGCTCGTCCGTCACTGTCGCGATCCCGCGGAGGTGCGGGTCATCATCGACGCCGGGGCCAACGTCGGGCTGACCGCGCTCTACCTGGCGCGCTCGTTTCCCGCGGCGCGGGTGCTCTGTCTGGAGCCGGAGCGGACCAACTACGACCTCTGTTGCCTCAACGTGACCGCGAACCGCCTGGACAACGTGGTCGTCGAGCGCGCCGCCCTCTGGAACGACGACGTGCCGGTTCGCGTGCTACCGGGTATTCGCGACGGGCGTGAATGGTCGTTCCGCGTGGGAGGGGCGGAGTCACCGGGCCGCTCGGACGACCGAGTGGAGGGCCTACGCGTCCGCACCCTAATGGAGCGTCACGGCCTCGAGTCCGTCGACATCATGAAGATCGACATCGAGGGAGCAGAGGAACCCCTGTTCGGGGCGAGGGACGACGTGGCCTCCTGGCTTCCCCGGACGCGGTTCGTCGCGCTCGAGATCCATGACCCCGAGGCGCACCGGTTCATCGTCCCCCTTCTCGAGGGCCACGGCTTCTTCGTCTTCCACCACGGGGAGCTGACCATGGCGGTCCGGCGCGACCTGGTTGCGCCCGCCCGTCTTCTCGACTATTTCAAGCTCTGATTCACGCCCCGGCCTGACGAGGGGCGTCTTCGCCTCCGCCATCGCCGCCAGGGATACCGCAGGAAGCGGCCGGCGTTGGCGGGGCTCAGCGCGAGGGCCCGGGCCGCATGACGCACGAACCCACCGTATTCGCCCTGGGAGAAGAACGAGCCCGCCAGCACGGCGTGAAGTCTTCCGTAGGCGCGACGGCGCAGCGGCTGCAGGGGCGGGCCGCCCTCTGCGAAGGCCTTCTCGTAGGCCAGGAGCATGTCGTGCTCCATGGCGGCGAGGTTGGTGTGCATATTGCCGCCATGGATGCGATATCGAACGAGCACCTCGGGAACGAAGCCCACGGCGTGCCGGGCGGCGATGCGGAAATACAGGTCCCAGTCCGCGGACGTGGACAGCCGGCGGTCGAACCCGCCCGACTGCTCGAAGATCGATCGCGGAATCAGGACGCCGCTGCCTCCCCCCAGAACGGCCGGCTCGAACAGCAGCATTTCCCGCCACACCTCACCGTCGCGACCGTCCAGACGATAGCCCAGGGAATGCCCGTCCTCTTCAATCTCCTCGACTCCGCAGTGAACGAGCCCGAGCCCAGGTTCGCCGTCGAAGCAGTGATTGGCCTGCGGAATGACCCGGACCCTCTCGCGGAACGCCATCGCGCGATCCCGGGAGCCGTCGGTGGAGCCATCGTCGACCACGATCACCTCGGCCGGGGGCACCGTCTGGCCGAGGACGCTCTCGATGGCGGCGCCGACGAAGCGCTCGTGGTTATGGAGCGGTATGACGACCGAGACTCGCCGCAGATCGTTCCTCCGTCCGCCGGCGGAGCGCGCGCAGGCCCTCGCGCCAGCCGCGAAAGATCGAGACCCCGATCCGCATCCGGTAAAGACGATTCAGGACGGGCTCCGGCAAGCGCAGCCGCTCGGCCACGGAAACCGCCCGATCGAACAGGCCCGTGAGGACAGGGCGCGCCAGGAGCGACTTGACGAGCTTCGAGGCCATGAGTCGAGGGCCGTCTTCCCAGGACAGCAACCCGTTGACCCGGACGATCGCGGCGTTGCCGTGCTTCTTTGGATACTTCGCCACGAACAAGGCCGTGCTGTAGGCCCCGCGCTCCTGCGAGCGGCAGCACAGGTCGAGGCGGGCGCTGCCGTCGTTGTGCACACAGACCACACGTGTGGTGTACAGGAAGCGGATGCCCAGGAGCATGGCGCGCTCGGCCAGGTCCTGGTCCTCGCAGGAGAACGGAAACTGCTCGTCCAGGGGGCCAATCCGCTCCAGTTCGGACCGGCGAAGGGCCAGGTTCCGGAAGGTGGGATAGGAGAGCTCCCAGAAGTGCTCGCCCAGCCGTCTGGTTTTCCTGGCCTCCTCGAAGCCCTCCTCCAGCCGGGCGAGGAAGCGACCGAAGGGGGTGGTGGACAGCTCGTCGAGTTGCTTGAAGCCGCCCACCACCCACCAGCCCGGGAACTCCTCGAGCGTCGCGACCATGGTGGAGATGTAGTTGGACGGGAGCACGAGATCGTCGCTCAGCGAGACGAGGTACTGGCCGCGGGCCTCCCGAATGACCGTATTGAGCCCGGCGGCCACCCCGCGGTTGTGCTCGTGCTTCAACACCCGGTACGAACACGGCAGCTTCATGGACAACAGGACGTCGTGAGTGCGGTCGGTCGAACCGTCGTCGACCGCGACCACCTCGAAGGAGTCGGGCGGCGCATCCTGGCGTCGGAGGGCCTCGAAGGTGGGGCCCAGGATGGCTTGCCGGTTACGGGTTGTGATCAAGACCGAGGTCAGGGGGACGGGCACGGATGGCTCGGTCACCATTCCGGATTCGGCCCGATGAAGCGCTCGTAGATCTCTTCGTAGCCTCGAACCATCGCCTGAGCGGTGAAGTGCCGCGCCCGCGCTCGCCCCGCGGCGCCGAGGGAGCTTCGCCGGTCCGGGTTGCGCAGCAGAGCGAGGATGGCCTCCGCCAGGGGGAGCGGCTCCCCGGGGGGCACGAGGAGGCCGTTGTCGCCGTCCTCGACGATCTCCGGCACGCCACCGGTCGCGCTCGCGACCACGGGAACGCCCACGCTCATCGCCTCCACGAGCACGAACCCGAAGGACTCGGCGAGGCTCGGCAGCACCAGCAACGAAGCCACCGCGAGCAGTTCCGGGACGTCGTCGCGCCGGCCGAGGAATCGGACGGCCCCTCCGAGGCCCTTCTGTCGGACGGCGCCCTCGAAGCGCGGGCGATGAGGCCCGTCTCCGGCGAGAAGAAAGAGGACGTCGCCGACGGACTCGAGAACGCGGGGAATGGCCTCGAACAGCACGAGGTGCCCCTTCTCCTCGTGGAGACGCGCGAGCACCAGGCAGACCGGGCGGCCCTCGAGGGCCAGCTCCCGGCGAAGGAGGGCCAACCCCTCGGCGCGAGGCTGGGCAAGCGGCTCGATGCCGTTGTGGACCACGCTGATCGTTTCCGCGGGCACGTGCTCGACCTCGATCATTATGCGCCGGGTGGCCTCGGACACGGCGATCACGTGGTCGGCGTGCCGGCCGCACCAGCCGTCGATCCACACGTGCCCGCGTTTGCCCAGGCGGATGTGATGGTCGGAGTGGTGGCGGGTGAACACGAAGGGGAGGCCCGAGGCGCGGGCCGCCAAGAGGCCGAGCAGGGTGGGATCGAAGCAGTGGGCGTGGAGGATCGAGATGCCTTCGCTCCGTAGGAGCTGCCTCAGCCGTGCAAGGGCGAGGGGATAGCCAGGGCGGCCGTGGGCCCCGAGGGCGAAGGTCGAGGTCGAAAGCGCCCTCATCGCCCCCTGGAGCGGACCTTCCGGCGCCAGCGAACCGATGGTGACCGGGTAGCGGGGCGCGTGGTGGCGGGCCAGGGCGCTGAAGTAAGCGGTTTCCACGTTCGCGTCGATGAGATGGCAGACCCGGAAGGACCGCTCGCTCACCTGGCCGAGCCCTCCCCCGGGTAGCGCCGATACCCCTCGCGAACGCCGCTGAAGATCGCTTCGCTCAGAGCGAGACGGTAGGCCCGGCGGCACAGCGCGGTGTCCGGAGCGATGCGCTCGATCGCTCGCACGCCCGCGCGGAGCGCCCGGCCTCCGAGCAGGTAGGCCAGGCACCATTTCACGACCTTCTTGAGGGTCAGCCCCAGGCCATCCCGCCGCCAATCGAGGGGACCGTTCTCGACCACCAGCTTGAACCGCGGGCTCGCCTCTCCGTGCTTCCGGCACAGAAGGACATCGGAGATGCTATAGAGTTCCTGACGCCGGCAGAAGCTCTCCAGGGAGACCGCCCAATCGTTGTGCACGGCGACGATCTGCGGGTGGTAAAGCAGC
>WNFV01040360.1_pt1 | contig 10479 bp, 9 predicted proteins | sample 5400101 | NCBI WGS metagenome assembly WNFV01 (sample SAMN13153361, study PRJNA577476) | soil metagenome | isolation source: 115 cm soil or saprolite under grassland replicate 1 | place: USA:California | collected 2016-06-15 | reverse complement strand
TCGTCATGCAGCCCGTCGAGACCCCGCTGCGCGAACCGCCCCCGCCACTTCCCAACCGTCGAGGGGTTGCAGCCCAGCTGCGAGGCGATCTCCTTGCTCGATTTCCCGTCCGCCGCCGCCAGCACGATCCGGCAGCGAAGGGCCAACGCCTGCGAGCTCTTCGGCCGTCGAGCCCACCGCTCGAGCACCTCCCGCTCCTCATCGTCGAGTAGGACCTCCGCACGCTGCGCCATGACCGGCCTCCAATCGTCGTCGATGAGGACGACGTTCGGAGCCAACCGGCGGGTCCCTGCGAACTAACGACTCAGGTCACTAGGTGGTCGAGGGCTTCGGACTTCCTCGGGCTTGGCGCAGACCTCGGAGTCACCTCCTTGCCAGCCCTCGATCACGTCAACACCTGAAACGGCATCATGTGCCGGATGCTGAGACGGGCCCGCCAGGTTCCTCGCCTCGCCCGGCGACGCTCCGTCACCGCGCTGAACCGGGCGTTGGGCAGGATCGAGCTGCGAAAGGCCGTCGCAGGCGAGATCCCGCTCAGTCATCCGCCTGTCTTCATCGTCGGCGCCCCGCGCTCGGGCAGCACGCTTCTCTACCAGCTGATGGTGGTCCGGTTCGACGTCGGCTACCTCTCGAACCTCCACTGCCGGCTCCATGGCGCCCCCGCGCTCGTCGAGCGGGTGGCCGGCCGCCGGCTCGAGCCTCCGGCCGTCTTCTCGTCCGATCACGGCCGGACGGACGGGCTCGCCGCGCCCAGCGAATGCGGCCCGTACTGGTACCGGTTCTTCCGCAAGTCACCCCAGCACGTTCCGCTGGAGGAAGCCGACTCCGGGGCGCTCCGGGATCTGCGCGCCTCCGTGCGCGCCCTGGGCGACGCGGCGGGTCGGCCCGTCGTCTTCAAGAATCTCCTCAACTCGCTTCGGCTCGAGCCCCTGGGCGCGGCGTTCCCCGAGGCGATCTTCCTGGTCGTCCAGCGCAACCTGGCGGACAATGTCGCGTCGATCCTCGAGGCGCGCCGGACCGTGCGCGGCGACGAAGCCGCCTGGTGGTCGGCCGAGCCCCCGGACGTGGACCGGTTGCGCGGCCGACCCCCGGAGGCCCAGGCGGCCGGCCAGGTGCGCGGAATCCACGCGCTGATCGACAGCGCGAAGCAGCGCCTCGGGGCCGACCGGTTCCTTGACATCGCGTACGAGCACCTCTGTGCCGACACCCATGCCGTCCTGTCGGAGGTCTCCCGCTTCGCCTCGAGCCACGGGCTCGAGCTCGCCCAACGCCGCCCCGTCCCGCCGCACTTTGAGGCCGGGCGCGGCAGCCGCTTGCAGCAGGCATGACGCCCGCGGACTACGACGAGCTCGTCGGCGCCTCGCCGCAAGGTTCCGTCTTTGCGACTTCATGGTGGCTGGACGCAGTCGCCGGCGGGCGCTGGCGGGCGAACACCTTGAGCGAGGGCGCCGGGATCGTCGCCGCCTGGCCGACGGTCGTGCGCCGCACGCGATGGGGCGAGGTGCACGAGGGCGCGCCGCTCACCCCCTACCTCGGACCGCTCTTCCTGCCCAAGGACTCCGAGCTCAGGCGGCGGGAGGAGGAGGTGAAGCGCCTCGAGCAGCTCGCCGAGGCACTCGGCGCGGCCGCCCACATCGAGGCCGCCTGCAATCCCGCCTTCGACTACTGGACGCCGCTCAGGTGGCACGGCTTCACCCAGACCACGCGCTACACATGGCGGTTTCCGCGAGTGAACGACCTCGGCGAGATCCTCTCCCGCGCGCGCGAGAACATCCGCCGCGAGATTCGCAAGGCCGAGAAACGCGGCGTCACCGTGGAGGACGGCTCGCTCGAGGCCTTTCAGGACGTGCACCTGAGGATCGCCGCCCACCAGGAGATCGGAGGCGTCGAGCGGTACCTGCCCGCATTGCGACGCATCGACGCGGCGGCCTCCGAACGGAACGCCCGCCGGATCCTGCTCGCCCGGGACGGTGACGGGCGAACGCACGCCGGGGGCTACTTCGTCCGCGACGACCGGTGGGTCTACTACCTCGCCGGCGCCAGCGATCCCCAGCTCCGCACGAGCGGCGCAGCCTCGCTGCTCCTCTGGAAGGGCATCGCCTACGCCGCGGAGGAAGGGCTCGGCTTCGACTTCGAGGGCTCGATCATCCGGGGCGTGGAACGGTTCTTTCGAGCGTTCGCGGGCGTGCCGACGCCCTACTCGGTCGTCCGAAAGACGCCGTCGCGGGCGCTGCGCCTCGGCAAGCCGCTGAAACGGGCGCTTCGCTCGGGTTCTCTCACGAGGACGAGGAGGTTGTTCTCAGGGGTCTGAAGCGAGCCGCTTTGCCGCGTGCGGCGAAGGCACGCAGCACGCAGCCCTGCCCGGGCTGCACAGCGTCGCCACCGCCTGAGCGAACGGATTCGCTTGTTCACGAGCGCCGTCTCGCCCGCGGCCGACCGGAAGTCCTCCCAGCTCGAGAACGAGTCCGTCCGGTGGAACTGGACATTCTGCGTGACGTGCCCGAACTGCCCGCCGACGACCAAGACGCCGCCGGGCGCGAGCCGCCGGCCGAGCGCCGCAACGGCGCGTTCCCAGCGGTCGTCGTCGACGATGTGGAACATCACGCCGATCGCGTTGACGATCTCGAACTCACCGTCCAGCGCGAAGCCGGTGTCGCCGACGTCCGCCTCCACGATCGTCACGCCGGGAACGTCGGCGTACCGCCCCTCGAGCGCTCGGACGGCAGGCTCCGAGATCTCGAGCCCGACGACCTCCTCCGCGCCGAAGACCTCGAAGTAGAAGTCGATCCAATGCCCGGCGCCCGAGCCCACGTCGAGCACGCGGAGCGGGCGCGGGATCCCGCGCCCTGTGAGGCACTCGATGATCGAGTTCTCGACGGCGTTGTAGTGGAAGCGGGTGGCGAGCGAGCTCCGTTCCGCCGCAATCGTGTCCGCGTCCGAGAGCGACGCCGGCGAGGCCCGATGCCAGGACTCGAAGAAGCGCTTCGCGTCATAGGGAACCTGGTGCCCGCGGACCCGTTTCGGGTTGACGTAGTGCTTGACGAACTTCGGGCCGAGGACTCTGCGGACGGCCCGCCGTAGGAGCTCCCGCCCTCGCACGCCGCTGATTCTAGGACGAATGCCGGCGCCCCTACGGCCAGCCTAGCCGGAGGTCGCCCACTCCCAGGTCTCGCGCAACCCCTCCTCGAGATTCCGCTCCGGCCGCCAGCCGAGCTCGTCGACCGCACGGCCCGGATCGAGCACGCTCCGCTCGAGCTCGCCGGGGCGCGGTGGAGCGAATGCCGGCTCGACGTCCTTGCCGGCGACGCGGCGGCACAGCTCGAAAAGCTCGAGCACCGAGGTCTCGCGTCCGGTGCCCACGTTGTAGACGCCGCCGTCGCGCTGCTCCGCCGCGAGCGTCGCCCGCACGACGTCGGCGACGAAGACGTAGTCCCGAGTCTGGCGGCCATCGCCGAAGATTCTGGGCGTCTCCCCGCTTGCGAGTCGGTTGAAGAAGATCGCGACCACGCCCGCCTCGCCGTGCGGGTCCTGCCGAGGGCCGTAGACGTTGCCGAAGCGGAGCGAGACGTGCCGCGTTCCGTGCAGGCGGTTGTACGCGGCGAGGTACTCCTCGCCCGCGAGCTTCGAGACCCCGTACGGGGCGAGCGGCCGCCGGGGCGCGTCCTCGGTTGCGGGGCCCTCGCACTCGCCGTAGATGGCGCCTCCCGTCGAGCTGAACACCATCTGAGTCTCGTGCTCGAGCGCTGCCTCGAGGAGCTGGACGGTGCCGAGGATGTTGACCTTCCCATCATGCTTAAACTCTGCGAAGAGGCCGTTCTGGGGGTCGCAGATGTCGCCCTCGACAAAGCGCGCGCCCTCGGGAAGGTTTTCGCGCTTCCCGTTGGAGAGGTCGTCGAGCACGACGACCTCGTCGCCGCGCGCGAGGAGCCCCTCCGCGACGTGCGAGCCGATGAACCCCGCTCCCCCGGTGACAAGAGACCGCACGCTCGTATCCTAGGCGCGTGTTCGTGACCTTCGAAGGCCTCGACGGCTCGGGCAAGACAACGCAGGTGGAGCTGCTGGCGACGCACCTCGAGGAAACGGGCCGCGAGGTGGTCGCCACGCGCGAGCCCGGCGGCACGAAGCTCGGCGAGAAGGTGCGCGAATTGATCCTCGGGGATTCGGAGATCTCCCCCTGGGCGGAGGCTGCCCTGTTCGCGGCCGCGCGGGCAGAGCTCGTCGAGCGGGTGATCAAGCCGGCCCTCGGGCGCGGTGCGGACGTCGTCTGCGACCGCTACCTCGACTCCTCGCTCGCCTACCAGGGGATCGCGCGCGGCCTGGGGGTCGACCGCATCCTTGCCTTGAACAGCGACGCGATCCGCGGCATCCTCCCGGATGTGACCTTCCTGCTCCTCGTCGACCCGGAGGAAGCGGCGCGGCGCTCCGGCTCCGCCTCCGACCGGATCGAGCGGGAGGGGGGCGAGTTCCTGATCGCGGTCGACAAGGCCTATCGCGAGCTGGGCTCGATCTTCGCGGCTCGCATCGTCGTTCTCGACGGAGCCAAGCCGGCCTCGGAGATCGCAAAGGAGGTGCGTGAGCGGCTTCCGGGGCTTTCCTGAGCAGGCGGAGTCGAGGCGCCTGCTCGACGCGGCGCTGGCCGAGGGACCGGCGCACGCGTACCTCTTCCACGGACCGCCGGGAGTGGGAAAGCGGCGCGCCGCATTCGGCTTCGCCGCGGAGCTGCTCGGGGGGGACGCGCGCGTGGAGCGGCGCGCGCACCCGGACCTCTACGTGCTCGAGCCGCTCGGCGACCAGATCCGGATCGACGCCGTCCGGGAGCTGCGCCACGACCTGCACATGCGGCCCTTCGAGGCCGACCGGCGCGTCTACCTGATCTTCTCGGCGCACCTCCTGAACGACGAGGCGGCCGACGCCCTGCTCAAGGACCTCGAGGAGCCGCCCCCGTACGCGGTCGTGGTGCTCGTCGCCGACGACCTGGGCCCGCTATCGGAGACGATCCGCTCGCGCTGCCAGCTCGTTCCGTTCCGGCGGCTCTCCGAGAAGACCGTTCGGGAGGAGATCGCTGCTCGGGCCCCGGCCCTCTCGGAGGAGGAGGCGCGCTCGCTCGCCCGGGTCGCGGGCGGACGGCTCGATCGGGTCGACCGGCTGCTCGACCCACAGGCTGCGCGGCGCCGGGCCGCCGTTCTCGAGGTCGCCCGGGCCGTCTACAGCGACCCCGCTTTCGAGCCCGCGGACGCGGCCGGCGCACTGATGGGCATCTCCGCCGAGCGGGCGGCGGAGGCGAAGGAGCGCGCCCTCGCCGAGAACGAGGAGCTCGACCTCACCCCGCGTGAGGCCGAGCAGCGGGTCCGGCGAGCAGCGCGAGGGGCGGAGCGTGAGGAGATCCTGCTGTGCCTGGAAGAGCTGGAGGCCTGGTACCGAGACCTCGTCGTCGTCGCTGCGGGCGCGGAGACCGCCGCCGCGCACGTCGACCGGCTCGCCGAGCTCCGCGAGGATGCGGTCGTCGAGCGCCTACCGGCCGCCGAGGCGGCGGCCGAGACGGTTCGCGAGACCTGGCGGCTGTTCGAAGAGCTCCAGCTACAGGCCGGCCTCGCGCTCGAGGCGCTGTTCGTCCGGCTCGGCCGCGAGCTCGCGCGCACCGCCCCGATCCTGGTCGTCTCGCACGATCCCGACGGCAAATGGGAGTTCCTGTGCGGGACGACCGACAAGCCGAAGGACGCGCGGGAGATCCTGCTCGGCGAGGTCCTCGACCTCGACGAGCGCATTCGCGAGGTCGCCGACCTCCCCGTCGGCTGGCGCGCATTTCGAAGCGCTCCCGACGCGCCCTGGATGCAGCAGCCGTTCTCGGCCGCCGACCTGGCGAGGTTCCGGAAGTAAGGGTCAGAGGCTCCAACACAATGAGCCTTGTGCCGCCGCGCCGCGCTGCTCGCCCCGAGGCTGTGTCCTCAGGCGCGCCCAGGCTGACCAGCCTGGGCGCCCTGCGTCCTTGCCTCGGAACGACCATCGCGCCCCGGCGACGAAGCGTCATTATGTTGGAGCCTCTCAAGGCCGAGCGCTTCGTCGAGGATCTCGAGCCCCTCGTCGAGCTCCTCGGGCGTGATCGTCAGCGGCGGGCAGATCATGATGACGTTCCAGTGCGTCATCAGGTAGAGGCCGCGTCCGAGGGCGGCCTTCGCCACCTTCGCCATCGGCGCGAGCGCCTCGCCTGAGGCGTTGAACGGGACGAGCGGCTCGCGCGTCTCCCGGTTCTTGACCAGCTCCAGCGCCCAGAAGAGGCCGAGGCCTCGGACCTCGCCGATCGACGGATGCTTGGAAGCGAGGCGCGGCAGCGCCTCGCTGAGCACCTCGCCCATCGCGGCCGCGTTCTCGACGATGCCCTCCTCGCGGAAGGCCTCGATCGACGCGACCCCCGCGGCACACGCGAGCGGGTGCCCGCTGTAGGTGAGGCCGCCCGCGAAGTACTTGTCCTGTACCCACTCGGCTATCCGCTCCGAGATCACCATCGCCCCGAGCGGCACGTAGCCGGAGTTGACCCCCTTGGCGACGGTCATGATGTCCGGCGCAACGTCCCAGTGCTCGCAGGCGAACCACTTCCCGGTGCGCCCGAAGCCGGCCATGATCTCGTCGAGGATCAAGACGATCCCGTGGCGATCGCAGACTTCTCGTACCGACTGCAAATAGCCCGACGGCGGGACGATCACGCCGTTCGTGCCGGTGATCGTCTCCAGGATGACCGCGGCCACCGACTCCGGGTTCTCGTACTGGAGCACCTCCTCCAGGTGCGGCGCGCCGGAGCAGACCGGGCACGGATCGGGGTGGCCCGCGGGGCAGCGGTAGGTGTACGGATCGAAGATCCGCACGACGCCGGGGATCGCGGGCTCGGCCGGCCAGCGGCGCGGGTCGCCGGTCAGCGAGATCGCGCCCGCGGTCGCGCCGTGGTACGAGCGATAGCGGGCGACGATCTTCTGCCGCCCCGTGTACCAGCGCGCGAGCTTGATCGCGTTCTCGTTCGCCTCGGCGCCGCCGTTCGTGAAGAAGGACATGGTCAGATCGCCAGGCGTCACCTCCGCGAGCAGCCGCGCGAGCTCGGAGCGTTTCTCGTTCGCCATCATTGGCCCGACCGTGCAGAGCCGGTCCGCCTGCTCCTTGATCGCGGCGACCACCTTCGGGTGCTGATGGCCGATGGAGACGTTGACTAGCTGCGACGCGAAGTCGAGGTAGCGCTTGCCGTCGTAATCCCAGAAGTAGCGGCCCTCGGCGCCGGCGACCGGAAGCGGATCGATCGCCGAGCGCACCGACCACGAGTGGAGGACGTATTGCGCGTCGTCGGCCTTCACGCGGTTCGTATCGACGACGGCCATGACGTGAGCCTACGGGAACGTCGAGGGAATCGACGAGGGGGGCGAGCCGATCACGATCGCGATCTCCTTCTGGTCGCTGAGCTCGATCTCACGAGGATCGCCCGTGTAGCGCTCGCCGTTGACGAAGATCGCGATCGGGGCCTTTGGCTCGCAGTAGCCCCCGACGCATTTGCGGTCGAGCCGAACGTTCCACTCGGTGAAGAACTGGCCGAGCCGGTTGGGCTCCACGGTCTTCGTCTCCGTGTGCAGGATCTCGTCGTCGGCGTGGGTGTGCAGGGGCGAGATGCAGACGCGATGGCAAAGCTCGATCCCGCCGTAGGCAAACGTGCCGTCAGCCGTCTTGGCCCTTTGCACTCCAGGGTCGTCGACGTTGATGCCGATCCCGGCGGGAACGCGCACGGGCTTCCCGTTGACGAACACGTCGAGATGGGCGTGGACGTGGTACTGGAGGAACTCCGCCCTCTCCGGAACGAGGCCCGCCCGCCGCGTCAGCTCGATCGGGTTCGGCGGCGCAGGCCAGGGCGCTGCTCCGGACGCCGGGCGCGGCGCTGCCGGCGCGGAGTCCTCCGAGCTGCTCTTGCCCTTTCCGCAGCCTGCCGCAGCCACGATGAACAGAGCGCAGGCGACCGCCGCGCGGAGAGACATGCGGCAACTCTAGCTCCGCCGCGCTAGGCTGACTGGAAGCAGATGACCGAGGTCGTACAGGCCCCCGATCGCGCTGACGAGCGCGAGCTCAAGCGGATCAGCCACTGGATTGGAGGCCGGATCGTTCCCGGCGAGTCGGGGCGGAGCGGCCCGGTCTACAACCCGGCGCTCGGTGTGCAGACCGCCGAGGTCGACTTCGCCTCGGCCGAGGAGGTCGGCCGCGCGGTTGCCGCCGCGAAGGAGGCCTTCCCGGCCTGGCGCGCGACCTCGCTCTCGCAGCGCCAGGACATTTTGTTCCGGATCAGGGAGTTCGTCCACGACCGCCGCGAGGAGATCGCGAAGTTCCTCACCGACGAGCACGGCAAGGTCTTCTCCGACGCGCTCGGCGAGGTGCAGCGCGGGCTCGAGGTGGTCGAGCACGTGTGCGGCATCCCGACGCTGCTCCGCGGAAGCTTCTCCGAGCAGGCCTCGACCGGTTTCGACGTGTACTCGATCCGGCAGCCGCTCGGCGTCGCCGCCGGGATCACGCCCTTCAACTTCCCCGCGATGGTGCCCATGTGGATGTGGGCGCCGGCGCTCGCCTGCGGCAACACGTTCGTGCTCAAGCCGTCCGAGAAGGACCCGTCCGCGTCGGTCTACGTGGCCGAGCTGCTGCGGGAGGCCGGCGTCCCCGACGGCGTCTTCAACGTCGTCCACGGCGACAAAGTGGCCGTCGACGCGATCCTGGAGCACCCCGACGTCGATGCCATCAGCTTCGTCGGCTCGACGCCGATCGCGAGGTACATCTATACGATCGCCTCGGCGAACGGGAAGCGCGTGCAGGCGCTCGGCGGAGCGAAGAACCACATGATCGTCCTGCCGGACGCGGACATCGAGATGGCCGCGGACGCAGCGGTCAGCGCCGGCTACGGGTCGGCGGGCGAGCGCTGCATGGCGGTCTCTGCGGTCGTCGCGGTCGGGGACGCGGCCGATCCCCTCGTCGAGGCGATCAAGGAGCGGCTGCCGAAGGTGAAGGTCGGCCCTCTTCGGGCCCGTGCTCTCTGTCGTGCGCGCGAAGACCTACGACGAAGCCGTGCGCATGGTCAACGAGAACCCGTACGGCAACGGCGTCGCAATCTTCACGCGCGACGGCGGCGCCGCGCGCCAGTTCCAGTTCGAGGCCCAGGTGGGGATGATCGGGATCAACGTCCCGATCCCGGTGCCGGTCGCCTACTACTCGTTCGGCGGCTGGAAGTCGTCCCTCTTCGGCGACTCGCACATCTACGGCCCCGAGGGGATCAACTTCTACACGCGCGGCAAGGTCGTCACCTCACGGTGGCCGGACCCGGCCACGAGCAAGGTCGACCTCGGCTTCCCGCAGACTCGCTAGCCACCGCGCCGGACAAGGAGCACCGCCTCGCGCTGGACGATGGCCGTGTGGTGATCGCGGCGACTGGGCTAACGAAGTGAAAGCGGCGCGTTAGGCCACCGCAGCGGCGGTCTTCAGCTCTTCGCCGAACTTCGCGCGCCGCACGTACTGGCCGATGCCCGGCGACGCGACGAGCTCGCCGTCCTCGACCAGGACGTGGCCGCGTAGCAGGACGACCTCCGGCACTCCGGCCTCGAAGAGGTTGTAGTCCGACTTCGAGTGATGGGTCGAGGCTGAGATCGTGACCTTCTTCTCCGGGTCGAAGACGACGATGTCGGCATCGCTCCCGACCGCGATCGTGCCCTTGCGCGGGTAGAGCCCGAACAGCTTCGCGGGGTTCGTCGAGAGCAGCTCGACCATCCGGTTGAGCGAGATCCGGCCCGCGCGGACGCCGAACTCGTGGATCATCTGCAGCCGGTTCTCGAGCCCCGGCGCGCCGTTCGGGATCTTCGAGAAATCGTCCCTGCCGATCGTCTTCTGGCCGTCCCAGAGGAACGCGCAGTGGTCGGTCGAGACGACCGAGAGCACGTCCGTCCGCACCGCGTTCCAGAGCACGTCCTGGTTCTCCTTTGCCCGCGGCGGGGGCGTGTACACGTACTTCCCGCCCTCGAAGTCCGGCCGCTCGAGGAACGAGTAGTCGACGAAGAAGTACTGCGTGCAGGTCTCACCGTGGACGTTCCAGCCCTTCTCGCGCGCGATCGCGATCGGCTCGACCGATTCCCGGCACGAGACGTGGACGACGTAGAGCGCCGACCCGGCCACGCGCGAGAGCTGGATCGCCCGGTTCGTCGCCTCGCCCTCGGTCTCGGGCGGGCGCGTGAGCGCGTGGTAGCGCGGCTCCGTCTTCCCCTCGGCGAGCGCGGCCTTGACGAGGACGTCGATCGCGTCGCCGTTCTCCGCGTGCACCATCACGAGCGTGCCCGTGTCCGCCGCCACCTGCATCGTCCGGAAGAGCGTCTCGTCGTCGACCATCAGCGCGCCCTTGTACGCCATGAAGAGCTTGTACGAGGTGATCCCCTCGTCGGGCAGCGACGCGAGCTCCTCGAGCGTCCCGCCCTCCTTCAG
>WNFV01017026.1_pt1 | contig 10479 bp, 13 predicted proteins | sample 5400101 | NCBI WGS metagenome assembly WNFV01 (sample SAMN13153361, study PRJNA577476) | soil metagenome | isolation source: 115 cm soil or saprolite under grassland replicate 1 | place: USA:California | collected 2016-06-15 | reverse complement strand
GACCCCTAGGGTTCGCAGACTCAGGCGGCCTCGTATCGTGGATGAGTTCGCCGAGCAGATCACGACGGCGAAAACGGTCGCGCGTCATGTTCAGCGGTGCCGTCGTGTTGTGCCAAACGCGGCCGACGCGGCTGAATCCGTCGGCCTGCAGAGAGGATCGAATTCTGAGACCGCTCGCCGGCGCGGACGCTCGCAGAATGCGGAGCCAACGCCCGTCTACCTGAATACCAGTTTCAACTCAGGATCGTAAGCGAATGAGACTCGGCCAGAGTTTAGAGCGCACGCCTGGTCGTGCGTCATCGGAGACCAGCCAGCCTCGGCAGCATGCGCGACGCGCCAGATCCGCACTGCTTCAAAAGGCCTCGATTTGCAGCGGGATCGAATTTACGCACCCTACGGCCGGCGGGCAGGTGCCGGGGTCGTGCACGCACCACGGAGCTCCGGGGCGCGGTCGTGCGAGCACGAATCGCAGGCGTGTCGTCCAGAGTGTGGCGCCGGGCTCGGGGGAGCGCCCCGTGGGTGCGCTCCCCGAGCCGAGTCTTTGGCGAGTGCTAGTCGACGGGTTGGAAGGCGTGGTCGAGGTCGTATTTGCCGACGTTGCGGCCGAGGACGACGCCGGCGACGCCTGAGAAGTGGTAGTGCAGCCCTGCCCAGAGTCGGGCGTCGATGATCTCGTGGCGGAGATCGTTGGGCATGTCGAAGTGCCGCACCGCGTTCAGGTTCCCGGCCGGCCCGGCGGGATCGAAGCCGTGGATATCGATGCCGATCTGGTTGGTGCCGAGGAAGCTGCTGAACACCTCCGCCATCGCCGAGGTGATCACGCCGTGCGCCGCGGGGTATTCCGGGTGGTTGGGCGTCGTCAGCAGCGGCCGCCAGCCCGTTTGCTCGACCGTCGCCGGGTTGCCGTCGTCGTAGCCCGGCACAGGGCCGAAGCCGTCGGCGATCACGGCGCTGGGATCGATCGCGGTGACCGGCCGCCAGAGCAAGTAGTGGTACTTGGCATACAAGGCGGACATCAGCGCATCGGGCTGCTGCTCGCCGCGCCGTAGGCCTTGATCGCGTTGAACGCCTCCACCCACTCGCCGCTCTGCAGCGACGGCGGCGGGTCGGGCAGGAACTGATCCACGCTCTGCAGGACAAATCGGCGCACGTTCCCCACCCACGGCGTTTGCGGCGCCGCGAAGGGCGGCGTCAACCGCCACACGCCCGGACCGGCGGGCAGCGTCGGGAAGGGCGTGCTCACCCCGATTGGCGTCAGGAAGCGCTACGACAAGAAACGACCCCGAACCGCCACGTGCGTTAAACGTCGTGTGTGCGTGGTGTGCGGACGAGCCGGGCCACGGGTGCGCTCACGTCGAAGAGCCCCAGGGTGCCCCGTGGAGACTCAGGCGCTTGGGGCACGGGTCGGCTTCGGTGGGTTCACGGTGACGGCGGAACGTCGGAGGCGGCTCATCCTCTGGCCTATCGCGCCTTCTGGTCACGGCTGAGCCGGTGGGCGTGGGTCTGGCCGCCTGGGTGCGATCCAGGCGCTGCCCCAGCTGAGCTATAGCCCCGCGGCTGCCTAGTGTAGCCGGGCTCTGGACGTGTAACCGCGGGCTCCTCCCGATCCTGCGACTAACGTTTGCGACGTCGATGGGCGTAGCGAGCTTTCGACAGGTGAGCTATGCCGTCTGGGAGGCGATGGCGGCGGGATGGGACGCGCGTCACGCCTACTTCGAGGCGACGGCGCAGCCGGTTACTCAGCGGATGCTCGAGCGGCTCGGGCCGGCCCGCGGACAGACGCTTCTCGAGCTCGCGGCCGGTACCGGCGTCGTCGGCTTCGCCGCGGCCGCGCTCGTCCGGCCCACGGGCCGTGTCCTCGTCAGCGACTTCTCGAGTGCGATGGTCGAGGCGGCAAAGCGGCACGCGGCGCGCGTCGGGTTGGCGAACGTCGAGTGTCTTGTGCTCGACGCGGAACCCCTTGATGTCGGCGACGACGCGGTCGACGGCGTCCTCTGCCGGTGGGGATACATGCTCATGGCCGACCCGGCGGCTGCGCTCCGCGAGACCCGACGTGTGCTGCGCCGCGGAGGACGCCTCGTCTGCGCCGTCTTCGCTACGCCGGACGAGAGTCCATGGGCGGCGCTGCCGACGGGCGTGCTCCGGGATCGCGGCCACATGCCGCCGGCAGAGGCGAGAGCGCCCGGCATTTTCGCCCTCGTCCACCCAAGGCCGTCTCCGCACGCTCTTCGAGAACGCGGGCTTCACCGGCCCGAGCATCGAGGCAGTCAGCTTCGCGTTTCGGTTCGCCGACGCGGACGACTACTGGGCGTTCCTCACCGGTGTGGCAGGCGCGATTGCGATGGTGCTCGCTCGGCTCGACGAAGACGAGCGAGCACGGGTTCGCGAAGAGATGCTCGATCGCCTGCGAGGGTTCGAGGCGCCAGGCGGGATCGAGCTGCCGGCCGTCTCGCTCGTTGTGACGTCCGACGGCTAACCGACGACCCGGTCCGGACGTCCGATACGGATACATGAACAGATATCGCGCTCTGCGCCGCGTGGCGGCCCTCAGCGGAGCCCTCGTCGCCCTGGTCGCCGCGGCTCAGGGCTCGGCGGCCACCGTTCGACCCGCCCTCCCCACCGTCATCGGTCCGCACGAGACCGAGGACCCTGCGCCCGTCTTCCGCTTCCGGTCGCGCGGCGCTGCTCGGTTCGCCTGCGCGTTCGACTCCACGCGGCTCCGACGGTGCGCGGCGCGCTACTCGAAGCGGCTCACTCCGGGACGCCACGTTCTGCGCGTGCAGGCGGTCGGTGCGACCGGTCTTCGCAGCCGGGTTCGCACGCATGTCGTCGTCGTCGCCACGCCCCTGCTCCTCTTCAGCTTCCCGGGACAGATCGTCGCCGAGAGCACCGGCAGCCTGCTGGTCGCCGAGACCGGCGGACGAATCGTCCGCGTCAACCCGGCCGCGGGGACGACGTCAGTCGTGACGCCGGTGACGTCACCCTTCGGCCTCGCGATCAGCCCGTCCGGAACGGTGTACTTCTCCGACGACAACGCCCTGCGACGGCTCGATCCCGGCGGCGCAATCTCCACCGTCGCGACCTTCTCGTCGGACGTCGGCCCGCTCGCCGTCACTCGCAGCGGCGACGTCTACGCGACGACGTCAGGCCGGATCTATCGCCTGCCCGGCGGAAACGTTCCGGCCGAGCCGTACGTAGGGACTGACGTCCCCGGAGACCTCGAGGCGCGGATCAGCGCACCTCACGGTCTTGCGGTCGCACCCGACGGCGCGCTTCTGATCAGCGACACCGGCAACGGACGGCTGCGGCGCGTCGAACCGTCGAGCCACGTGATCAGGACGATCGCGACGATCGAGGCCCCGTACGGCGTCGCGGTCGGCCCAGACGGCCTCGTCTATTTGTCGTCGGTCACGAGCGACCGCGTCCTCCGCCTCGATGCATCGGGTTCGGTGACGCCGTTCGTGACGGGGCTCCGGTCCCCGAGCTCGATCGCATTCGACTCCGCGGGAGTGCTCTACGTCACGGAGGGGAACTCGCCGCTCGCGCGAATCTGGCGCGTCGGCCGCGACGGCACAGCCGCTCCACTCCGCGGCCGAGCGTCACGCTAGCTCGGCGCGATGTTCTGGTTCAGCCGGAAGAAGTTGTCCGAGTCGTACGTCCTCTTGAGCGCGACCAGCCGCTCGTAGTGATCCGGCGCGTACGCGGCCCCCACGCGATCCGCTCCCTCGATAACTGGGCCGGTCGACATCGAGACGACGACAGGCTTGTCCTCGGCCGGCTCGACGTGCGCAAAGCAGTATGGCACTCATCTTCAAGCGCCGAATTCGGGTTCAAGAAAGTGCTGCCCCTGAGCGAAAGCCGACGCCCAGATTCGAACTGGGGACCCCTTCATTACGAGCGTTGATCCGTTGTCGCCACAGGTCATCCTGGGTCGCGCCAAGCCGCATGGCTCCGAGGAATCGGCGCGCCCGCTGTGGCGGCCGAAGACCTCGGACGACAAGGACGTAGACCCCGCGTAGACCCTCGGGCATACGTCGGTCGGGAGGATGAGGTCGACGGAGCGTGTTCGCCTCGACCGTTCGCAATGCAGAAGGGCAGACCCCGACTGGGACGGCGTCGCTCAGCCTTCGAGGCAGCAGGTGTCGAAGCGGAAGCCGCGCTGCGTGGCCGCGTCCCAGAGTGCCTGGGTCTCGTCGCTGAACGAGGGATCTATGAATCGTCCGACGACTACGGCCCCGAGCACTGTCGCGCCGGCGAGCGCGAGCGCAGACGCCGCGCTCTGAAGGCGCGCGCCACTCGTGAACGTATCGTCGACGAGCAGCACCCGAGTTCCAGCCACGCCCGTCGCCGCCTCGAAGCCGCGATCGCTCGCCTGGTTATGCCCAGTCTCCACCTCACCCCTGCGTAGTAGTCGCTCGTACGAGTCCCGCAGCGGCGGTGCCATGCTTATCGCGCGTTCGAGCGGGTGCGAGCCTCCGCGCTCTCTCGACGACGGAACTGTGGTGATCACGTCCCACGCGGATCCGGCTGCCCCTTGAACGTGCTCACCGTGCTCGTCGAAGAAGCGGTACAGCAGTGCGGCCACGCGCGTGCGTAGTTCCGTGCCCGCCGCTTGGTTGTCGAGGTTCTTGTAACCCCAGAGGACGTGGTGCAGCTGCCCGCTCCTCCGGTAGAGCGAGATCGGGACAACCAGGCTCACGGGGCGGGAGACCTGTCGCATCGTGTTGAAGCAGCTCCAGCAGCGCGCGTAGCCGGGGCCTGGTGCGTTGTGGCAGATCTCGCAGACGCCGTCGCCGACCGGCGGCGGAGGCGTGAGGGTCCAGATGTAGGGGTCCGTGAGCTCGGCGACCGTGCGGGCTCGCGGCGTCTGCGGCACCCGCTATCCGAGCGTCAGCTGCTCCACTGGTTGCGCCATCGCACTGAGAACATCCAGAACGTCTTCGACGTCCTCTACGACCGTCGTCGCGGGATGCTCGGCGTAGCGTCGAGCCCAGTCCTCCTGCATCACCAGGTCCTTAACAAGGAAGAGGAGCTTTCCGTGCTCGAGCGCCAGCCGAGCCTGCATCTTCGCGCCGCTCTTTGAGGCGGCTTCGATGACGACCGTGCCGATCGCCATCCCGCTCATCACGGCGTTCCGCATGGGGAACGAGATCTTCGTCGGAGGGCTGTCCGGCCAGAACTGCGAGACGAGCGCTCCCTGCCCGACGATTCGCCGGGCGAGCTCCTCGTGCGCCTTCGGGTAAATACGTGTAATGCCGGTTCCCATTACGGCGACCGTGCGCCCGCCGGCTTCCAGCGCCGCCTCGTGTGCCGTGCCGTCGATCCCGAGCGCGAGCCCTGACAGGACCGTTACGTCCCGCTGCGCGAGCTCGCGCGCGAGCGTAGATGCCTGCTCGAGTCCGCGCTCAGACGCGCGCCTCGTGCCCACAACGGCAACGGCCCGCTCGTCCTCGGGGACCAGCTGGCCGCGGATGAACAGGAAGGGCGGTCGGTCATAGACCTGGCGGAGATTCCGCGGGTATCCCTCGTCGAGAACGGTCAGCAGCTTCACGCCGTCCGCCGCGAGCTCCTCGATGAGCCGGACGTACGCGTCGACGTCGTCGTCGCGGACGTGACCGAGCATGTTCGCCTCCTGCACCTCGAATGGCTCGAAGCCCGACCAGTCACGGCGAACGAGGCGGAGGGCGCTGCCGGCACCCTCGATGAGAGCCGCGACCTGGCTCCAGCTGAGGCGCGAATGGGCTACGAGGGCGAGGACGGCGGCCTGCTCCCGCACGTCAGTCATGGTGGAGTCCTGGTCGGTCGTCTCGAACATATGTTCGACTTCAACTATAGGGCGCAGACCGGGCGAAGGCCATCGGCGTTTGCGAACGTGTCAGCTTAGGCCACCCCGGCCGATTGCGGCACGCGCGGCGGCGGCACGCGCGCTCGCGCTCCAACACGTCAGGTGTTGCCACAGGGCGCGCGGGGCCTCCTTGGGAACTGCGCGACTGCACACGACTGGGCGCGACCTGGACTCTTCCTCCCGCGCTGCGCGGCGTTACGGCGTGACAGCTCGGAAGACCAAGACTCCACCGGCTCGGCCGGTCCGCGCTGTGAGCAGCCAGCAGCCCGACTGTGGGACCAGTACCGTCGAAGGGAAGGCTCCTTCCTCGGAAGAGGTCATCCGCAACTCTTGCCGGGAGGATCCGGGCGCATCGAGTCGTGTGATTACAAGCGAGAGCACTGAGGTATGCGCTCTTCGCGCGCGCCAGAGGACCTTCGTGTCCCCTCCGCTCGGCGTTTTCCCACCTGTGTATATGAGCGCGCCGCCGTCCGGCGTTGTCCAGGGGCCCCAACCCGCGACCAATCCCGACGAGGCCGGAGACAGGACGATGCCGTCGCCGTCGTAGGGCGTCAGGTCGCAGCGCGTCGCTGCGTGCGGCTCGATCGCCTCGGCAACGACGGTCCAGCGGCGGCCGGCTGTCCGCAGAGTCAGCTGCCAGCAGCCCGGTGAGGGCACGGTTACCCCGGACGGATAGAAGCGGGGCGATAGCGCGCGCGGGTGGCGTGAACTGAATGCTCCGGGACCGTCGAGCTGCCGGCCCACGATGGCGAGGGAGGCGCCCCAGTCGCGCCGGGGCACCCACCCAATCTTCGTTTCTCGGCCCGCGTACAGTACGAGGCCGAGCGCCGTCCGAACACGCGCGTCGCCGAGCATCTCGTGGTAGGTAAAGAGCCGCCCCACGATCCGCCTTGCGCCCGGGCCGGCGGCGATCCAGGGACTCGCGTCGCTCGGCGCTGCGTCTGAGTTCACGCCGTAGTGGACCGGTGTCGCTGGACAGTTCATAGCCAAAGCACGGGCAGCCATGACCGCAGCGCGCGCGTTTGTCCGAGCCGTAGCAGGTGTCGCCACAACGACTGCGGTCGCAATGACGGCCGCACTCACGGAGATGCCGATAGCGCATTTCACGCAGCAAATGCTACGCGCGCTGCCGCCAGAAGGCGATGCTGCGGAACCGCGACGAACCGCCGGCGGCGAAAGTCAACCGGCGCATAACCGTGATAGATGCATCGGTCGAAGCGGCACATCCGACGGTGTCGCCGCGAGCACGTCATCGTTGCCTCGGGTCCTTTGTCGTCCTCGGCGTCGATCGAGCGAAGCGGGCTACGCTCAGGCTGCTCGGTCGCTGCGCTCGGCGGAAGGCACCGGGCCTGAGCGGACGAGAACGGCGCGCACCGTCGAGGGCCACCACTGCCGGCCGCCGTGCGCGGTCGGAACACCGTCCTCGTTGAGCTGACGGGCGATGTCGGCGAATCCGCGCCCGCGAGTGTACTCGAGCCGGATCCCCTCGACGACGCGCCGCGGCAGCGAGGGCGGCCGGCCTGGCGCGCCGCGCTCGCCAGTTTCGCGGGGCGGCTCGAGGTGCTCGCCGAGGAAGCGCTCGAGTTCGGCGACGGGGATCAGCCGCTGACCCCATGGCGTCTTCACCGTGCTCACGGACGGAACGAGGCGACGGTCGATTGTCGAGATACTGACGCCGAGGGCTTCGGCTGCCTGCCTGCGGCTGTAGGCGAGCCGCTCTGCCTCGACGACCTCGTGGAGCTCGCCGGGCGGCGCCCAGATGAGCTTCGGCTCGACGCGGCGCTGCCGTAGGCGCTTTCGCTCGCGGCGCTTCTTCCGCTTCGCGGACATGGCGGCGTACAGTAATCGGTGCGTCGGATAGCACCTGTGGTGCATCTGTGTCTCGCCTGCTATCCGGGTGAGTAGTTGCCGTTCCGGCGACGGGTCTCGAGGCGGACGGGCGGGCTTCTCAGCGCTCGATGGTGAGCCGGCGCTGCTGGGCCCGTTGGCGTTCGAGCTCCATCAGGCGGCGGAGGCGTTCTAGGCGTTCGCTGTCGCGGCTGCGATCGCTGGCTTCGAGCATGCGGACGCAGTCGACGACCGAGGCGATGGCGGGGCGGGCGCCGCGGCCGAGGCTCTCGCGGAAGGATCGAATGCGCAGGTCGTCGTACCCGCGCGTGCCCCATGGCGTCGGGATGATCCTCAGTTGGCCGGCGCGCGTCCGCGCTTCGATCGGGTCCGAGGAGGCAAGGCTCGCCACGTCGACAGGCCGCCGATCCGGCCCTTTCGCGTCGAGCTCGTCGAGGGCCCGTCCGAGGCGGCGCAGGTTCTCCTCCCGCAGCGACGGGACGATGTCTAGGCCGCGCGTCGTCTCCGCGCTGCCGTGCACGACCCGAGCGAAGCCGCCGACCACAACGTAGGTCACTCGCTCGCGGCCGAGCGCCTCGAACATGGCGTAGGGGTCGAAGGCCGGCCGCTTGGTCACACGTCGCCGCCGAGTTTGTCGATCAGCGCCTGCACCCGCTGCTGCGGCGCCTCGAGCAGGCTCGCATCCAGCTCCGCGTCGAGAGCGGGAGTCTCCTCCCGCTCGGCGATCTCGACCCGTAGCGAAAAGCCGCACGCCTCAACGACCGCGTGCAGATTTTCGAAGCTTGGCTCCTGTCCTCCCGTCTCCCAGCGTGCGACCTGCGCACGATCACGGCCGAGCCGAGCAGCCAACTCAGTCTGCGTCAGCCCCGCCTTCAGACGCGCCTCACGGATGATCTGCGCTCCGGTCATTCGACGGAGATTCTAACTCCGTGTTGACTGAGGCGCGCGTGACTGATAGGTTACGCCCACCACCATGGACGGTTCGCCGGAACAGCTCTCGCTCCCGCTGTTCGATTTCGAACCTGACGAAGCTCGACCATCAACTCGTCGCCTCGAGGACGGCCGGCCACGCCGACGTGTCGTCTCCAGTCGCTCCGAGACGCAGCCGGTCGAGGTGAGCGCGAACGGCGAACCGCCTGCTGCGTCGGCAGCACCGGCCCTGCTGACGACCAACGAGGCCGCAGACGCGCTGCACGTCCACCCGCGCACCGTCCAGCGCCTGGTCGAGCGCGGCCAGCTGAGCGCCGTCCACCTCGGCACGGCCGTTCGGTTCGATCCAGCTGACATCGCCGATCTCACCAAACGCTTCAAGCGCCGAGCAGGATTCACGCCCTCGGCCGCCGACGTCGTCCGGCCGAGCCGCGCCGGCCGCGTCTCGTTCGCCGACCGGCTACGGTCGCAGCAGGATGAGCATCGAGCGGCGTAGGCGTAGCGACGGCCGTGCCGTGTACGTCGTCCGCTGGTACGAGAGCGGGCGCGGCAGCACCAAGCGCAAGCGCACCTTCGACCGCCGCCGCGACGCCGAGCTCTTCGAAGCCTCGATCCGACGAGCGCGCCAGCTCGGCCAGCTCGCCTCGGAAGTGATCGGCTCGAACGCCACGCTCGAGGAGTTCCTCGTCGAATGGTGGGACACCTACGCCGCCACTCACCTGCGCCCGAACACACTCGCGACCTACACGACTCTGCTCGACAAGTGGATCGTCCCCTACCTCGGCCGCAAGCGTCTCCGCGAGATCACCCGCGAGACGATCGACACCTACGCTGCGCGACTCCGCGTCGACGGAGCCGGCGCGCCGACGATCAACCGAGCGTTGGGAGTCCTGCAGGGCGTCTTCCACCGCGCGGTCGAGTGGCGGCGGCTCGCCGGGAACCCCGTCGTCGGCGTGCGCCGTATCGCACACAGTCGCGCCGAGACAATCGACGCCCGCACGCCGGAGACTGTCGAGGCAATCCGCGCCCGACTCGACCCACAGAACGCCGCCCTCGTCAGCGTCCTCGCCTACGAGGGGCTCCGGCCGGCCGAGGCGTACGCCCTCGTCTGGGGCGACGTGATCGACGACCGCGGCCGCCCGCGTAAGCACCTTCGCGTCGAGCGCGCCATCTCCGGCAACGAGGTGTCGACGACGAAGTCGCAGCGAGGCCGCGAGCCGGAGCTTTTCAGGCCCGTCACACGCGAACTGGTGGAGCTCTATCTCGCCCGCGGTCAACCACATCCCAACACACTCGTCTTCCCCGACAGCCAGGGCGGCCACCTACGCCGGCAGAACTGGCGCCGCCGCGTCTGGATCCCCGCGCTCGAGCGCGCCGGCGTCCCGTACTTCCGCAGCTACGACCTCCGCCACACCTGCGCCACCCTGCTCCTCTACGAAGGCCGCACGCTCAACGAGGTCGCCGAGCACCTCGGCCACGCCGATCCCGGCTTCACCGCCCGCACCTACGCGCACGTCATGCGCGACGCCTCCCGACGACGGCGCATCACGATCAGTGAAGCGATCCGAACCGGGCGCGCGGCCGCTTCCCGTAGCCCCCTGGTAGACCCCTCCGGCGCCGAGGCGGCGATTCCTGCCGTACCTTCGCGCCAGAAATCCCCGCAAATCAACGAAGCCGACGCCCGGACTCGAACCGGGGACCCCTTCATTACGAGTGAAGTGCTCTACCAGCTGAGCTACGTCGGCGAAGGGCTCCGAGTATAGCCCCGGTTTGCAGGGCTACTTCTTGCCGTTTCCGTGCCCGTTGCCCGTGTCGGGCTTGTCCGGCCTGGGTTGCTTGTCGGGCTTGTTCTCCTG
>WNFV01013205.1_pt1 | contig 10480 bp, 8 predicted proteins | sample 5400101 | NCBI WGS metagenome assembly WNFV01 (sample SAMN13153361, study PRJNA577476) | soil metagenome | isolation source: 115 cm soil or saprolite under grassland replicate 1 | place: USA:California | collected 2016-06-15 | reverse complement strand
GATCGCCTCCATGGAACGTCCCTGACTTTCGAGAACTTGGCTCAACTGAAAATAAACTGCCGCGTCCGTTGGATCCAGCTCGGTAGCCTTTTCAAACTCGATTTCCGCTTCCCTCACGTCGCCTTTCTGCATGAAAAGATTAGCGAGAAGTTTATGGGAGTCGGCGTTGTCCGGCGCGCTTTCGACCGCTTGGCGACCCAACTCGACAGCGCTGTCCAGCTCCTGGTCCTTCAGCGCCATGTACGACTGTAGAAATTGCTTTCTCCCCACGTCGATACTGGAGCAATAGGTGTCCGTCATTCTCGACACAATCTTTGCAACGAACAAATCAGAAACGTGCATAAGGTCGTCACTCCAAATATTCCAGCTTTTGGTGATGTTGACGCTTTCGTAGCTGGGGAAGTAATCCACGTCGGCATTCGCCTCGGCGACATCCCCGGCCACCGCACGCAACACCGACTTGGATTGCATGTTTGCAACGATGACATCCCGATCCGTAAATGTGCGAATGAGCGGCACAGGCGAGGTCGTGATCAGAAACTTAGCCTCCTTGTTAACCTCCCGGATCGCGTCGACGGATTTTTGCACATAGCTTCGGCACTGCTCGTGGGTCAAACACTCGAACGCGAATCGCGCGCGCTTCTTCGCGAACTCCCGACGAATGGGAGCTTCCTGAATATAAATCCCATTCTCTCGATCGAACCACGCCTCGATGAGACCAAGCGTCATGACCACACAGTCGGAACTAAAAAGCTCTTTGAATATCTCGTAAATCTCGCGCCTCCTTGCAAAAAAGCGAGCTCGAGACACGGGAACGAAGCCGCTCAGATTGGAATCGATGCAAAGACCGTCGCTGCACTCGAAGAGAAACGCCTCGCTGTCACTCTCTCTAAGCGCGTCATTCCGAAGGTAAATCTTTTTTGCCCACTCGATCTCCTGGAAAATTGACGGCGGAGTGTACTTGTTCAAAATTCCACTCGGTCTCGATCCCCATTCTTCCCGCGGTACGTTAAAGTCGAGCATAGGAATTCTAAAACCGAGTCGATGAAGATGTTCTTCAATATTTCTCGCGAAACAACTTCCAATTGTGAAAACCTTCGTTTCCGGACTAAGCTGAAAAGAGGGCGCCAAAATAGGCCAGACTTCGTCGATCAATCGATCTTTGGCTTTCTTCCAGGTGGCGTACCTGTTGCGTTTTGGATCCAATGCGATTTCGCAATCGATAAGCTGTCCCATTTTTCCTCCGTCCGTGCTGTCCTTCGCAGGCATGAATCTCTGGCTAATGAGAATGCGCCCGCGGCCTCGGACCCATCGAAGACAACAGAAGATCACTACATGCTCGGCAACTAAAATTACCAGGGGAGGCAGCCGCAGGCAAATTCAGGTTAACCACGAGGATGCTTGAAAACTCTTCAGGTATTCTGCTCGCCTTCCACCTGGGGTCTGGCGTGATCGCTTAGGTTTGACATGGACACCTCCGGTCGTTAGCCTCTACGCGAGGTGGCCCTATGAAAGCTGCTTTTTTGTCTGGTTTGTTGGCTTTGATGCCAATTTTCGTCTTCGCCCAGGATGCGGTCCAACGCGATCCACACCAGATACGCGGTCTACACAACGATCCGATGGCTTATATCGGGTCATTGGAAGATCCCAAGCGCGATGCCTACCAGAAGCCGCAAGAAGTCTTGGCGGCGCTGAATCTTAGGCCGGGAGAAGTCATCGCCGACATCGGCGCCGGCTCGGGATATTTTACGTTCAGACTGGCGCGCCAGGTGAGCGAGAGAGGGACGATTTACGCCGTCGACGTCAGCCCGGACATGATTCTGCATATCAACCGCCGCATTCGCGACCTCAAAGTGAGCAACGTGGTCTCCATCCTCGCCGACCCGGACGATCCACTGCTTCCGGCCGCTTCGGTGAACCGGTTCTTTTTTTGTGATTCCTGGCACCACATCGAGAACCAGACAAAATATCTTTCACTGATGAAAAAGATGCTCAAGCCCAGCGGTGAAGTCGTCATGATCGATTTTCACAAGAAAGAACTTCCCGTCGGTCCGCCCTTTGAGATGAGAATCGCCCGAGAAGATTTAATCACACAGATGGAGGAAAATGGTTTTCGCCTCGCCAAAGAGCACACATTCTTGCCTTATCAATATTTTTTAGTGTTTACGGCAAAGTAACCGGTCAGAGACGATAGAACTCGACGGCGTTGCGGTACAAGAACGATTCTTTGTCTCCGGCGGACAGTTCTTCGTTTTCTAGCAGCTCATCCAACTCTTTCTTGCAGGTTTCGCTATTCACCTCGTGGGGAAAATCCGTCGAATACATGAACGGGTCATTGCCGACCATTTTGACCGCCTCCGCGATGAGCGGCTCACCGCCTTCGCAACCGATGAAAATCCGGCGCGCCTTTACATGCCTGATCATATAGGCGCTGATTTTCTCGCCGGGCTCTAATTTCAAATAACGGCCATGGAGATCGCGCATCACATGGGTATCGTAGGAGCGGTCGAATCGTTCGAGACAGAAAAGAAACCAGGCCACGCCCGCTTCAAGAAAACCGAATCTCACCTTTGGAAATCTTTCCAGCACGCCGTTGAAGACGATCGATGCCAGCGAAATCATCTGGCCCAGCGGGTGCGCGATCGCATGCACCGCGGCATACGGGTCGAGCCCGTCCATGCCCATGCCGCCATGGACGCCGCCGTGAATGGCAATGCAACAGCCGAGCTCATTGGCGGCTTCGTAGGTTGGAAAGTACACCGGCGTGCCCAGTGGCGGAGCATGCAGACTATTCGACGGCAAAACCGCGCCGCACATGCCAAGCGTGGTCACGGCGCGATGGAGCTCTTCCGCGGCGCCCTTTGTATTCAAGAGCGCCTGCGGCAGCAACGCCAGACCGCGAAAGCGCGGGCTTTGCTGCAAGTATGTCTCGTAGAGCCAGTCCTTGTACGCGCGCGTGGCATCGATCGCCCAATCGGGACTGACGATATTCGACGAGGCCACGCCGGCGGTCGGATAGAGCACCGTCGACTCGACGCCGACTTCGTCCAAGAAACTCAGCCATTCCTTGGGTCCGACCCGGCGATTAAAAGCGCCGGGCGGCATGTCGACGAGGTGAGCCGCGTGCAGATGGTCGAACGGCGGAAACGGATTGAATGGCTGAACTCGCGCCTTTTCCCGATAAGCTTCCGGCATGCGCGCGATGATCGCCTGCGCATCTTCGGCGACATGGCCGTCGGCATCGATGATTCGTCGCTTGTTTGAGGCCATAATGCAGTTCCTTCTCGGTGTCTTTCTTACTTCCTCCTCCTCGATGGGGGAGGACTGAGGTAGGGGTGCCATTCCTCAGATAACAAATCCATCAATCCCCGCGCAATGCCATTCGATATTGCTCCGAGACAACACCATCGTATACAACAAGCTGAGACCATTGGGGGTACGCCATGAAGATCTTGATCGTCGGCAGTAGCGGTTATATCGGTCGGCATGTCCTGAAAACCCTGGCGGGTCAAGGCGCTCAAGTTGTCGGCTTCGATTTAGTGCCGGATTCTCAGCCGAATCCGGCAGGCGTGCCTTTCGTTCAGGGCAATATGACGAACCTGGAAGAGGTCATGGCGGCGATTGTCGATCACGGCATCGAGCGCATCGTCGCGCTCGGCTATTTCATGACACCGCTGCTCGCGCCCGAGTGCCGTGATCTCCTCAACGCCGCTCGCGTGAACATCATCGGTGTGACCAATCTCTTCGAAGCTGCCCGCCTGGCGCGGCTTAGCCGCGTGGTGTTTGCCAGCACGGTCGGTACCTTCGGTTACCAAGACGGCTACGGACCGGAACCGATCACGGAGAAAACCGAATCCCGCGCGCCGAAAAGTCTCTATGGCTTGATGAAGCTTCTCAATAACGGCTTGGCCGAGCGCTACGCCAAAACCTTCGGCATCCAGATCGTCAAAGTTCACTCAACAGCAGTCATCGGCCCAGGCAACACAGCTTTCTCGCGCCAAATGATTCAACTTCCGGCATTGGGAAAGCCCGGCTTCGCCAACTGGCCATCCGCCGCGCCACGCAACATCCTCGGCGTCACCGACATCGCCCGGCTCTATAGCAAGATCAGCCTCGCCGCCGAGTTGAAACACGACACCTACATGGGCACCGGTCCATCGCCCACCGGTAGCGATCTCGCCGCCATCGTGAAAAAATATCTACCCGACGCCCAAATCACCTTCAACGAAACCGCCCGCGTTCCTGCCTGGAACTTCGACAACTCCCGCGCGGCGACGGAATTCGATTGGAAAATCCAATCCGTCGAAGAAATGGTTTTGGATGAGATTAACGGAACCAGGAATGCGGCGGGGCTACCGTCTGTGACAGCGTGAGAATTGTGGTCCACTTTTATTGATCATAGCCGTTAGCCTTCCGTTGAAAGAACCTTCCGATGAATAGACTCCCGTCCCTGTTCTTCGCGTCTTCTTAGCCGCTCTCCCCGTCTCCGTCAAATATCGCCCTCGTGATAGCGATCGGCACCAATCCGTGATAGGGAGTCCGTGGTTTATGGATACGACCATGAATTGGCAAAAATCCGACATGTTCGAGGCCGGCAACCACGGCAACAAGCCATTTTCCATTCGCATTCCCTCTCTTGTCGTCACTCGCGGCAAAAACGACCGGCTCAATTTTTTGACCGCCATGTGGTTTACCCCGACCGGCGCTGAGCCTTCGCGGATGGTCGTAGCGATCCAGAAAAGAACGTTAACCTATGACTTCCTACTTGAGCGCGGCGAGTTCGTCATGAGCGCGCCCACCGACGAAATGATGGACATTGTCGTCTTCGGCGGCTATGTCTCCGGTCGCGACGTCGACAAGTGGCAAGCCGCCGGGCTGACCGCGGTGCGGCCTTCGAAAATATCCGTGCCGCTCATCGGCGAAGCGATCGGTAACGTCGAGTACAAAGTCGCCCGCCAGATTCCTTTCGACGACGAGATGGATCTCTTCGTCGGTGAGGTTTTGGCCACGCATGTCCGCAAAGGCGTGATGGAAGGCGAGCTTTATCGCGCGGAAGCAAATCCCCTGCTCTACATGGGCACGAAATACAACGCAGCAGGAAAATCGCAGGGCAAGTACTACGCTCACCTGAGCGGCATCGGCCCTGCAAACTATGACTCGCCGTTATTAAAGGAATATCTGTCCCGGCCAAAAAAGCGAGCTGCAAGAGAGGAGTAGAGCGATGGTGAAAAAAGCGATTTTTTTCTTCCTCGTTTCTCTGCTGCTTTGGCACTTTTGCGGGTTGTCGGATAAAGCTCTTGCGGCTGGCGCGCCGCTTCCCAAGTCGACCGAGGAAATGCTCAAGAAGCTCAAGCTCGAAACCTCGACGCTCGCCAACATCGATAAAGAGCTCGAAGTGCCGAAGGCCTGGCTCGATGGCGCGCGCAAAGAGGGTAAGCTGCGCATTTTTTCAACCTTTGACCCCGGGCAGCTCGACACGCTCGCGCGCCCTTTCAAAGAACGCTATCCATTCATCAACATCGAATATTCCCGCGCCAGCCACGAGGACCGCGCCGTGCGCACGTTGGTGGCTTATAAAAACAAAAAGATCGTCACCGATATCATCACCGGCCTGGGCGGCAGTTACTTCATGTACAAAGAGATCGGCGCGCTCGACGACATGCGCATGATTCCCAATCTCAAGAATAACCCTCCTGAAACCGTCGATCCGGAGGGACTCTGGGTCGGAATGCACATGCGCTACTGGTGCATGGCCTACAATACGAGAAATCTAAAGAAAGAAGACATGCCCAAGCGCTGGGACGATCTGTTGACTAATCCAAAATTCCGCAACGGCAACTTGGCGATCGGTAATCGTCCCCAGCTGTGGTCGCTGAGTCTGTGGAAAGTCAACGGCGAGAAATGGGCGAAAGAATTTCTCACTAAGCTTTTCAATGACGTCAAGCCTCAACTGCGTCGAGAAGGCATGAACGCGATGCTCGAGCTTCTCGCGGCAGGCGAATTTTACGCGACTCTTCCGTCGGCCGAATATCGCACCTTCCAGAAACAGCTCGACGGCGCGCCGGTTTCGTACCACTGCCCGGAGCCGGTGCCGATCGCCGTCTCGGAGATGGGTATTTTGAAGGGCGCGCTCAATGTCAACTCGGCCCGCTTATTCGTTAACTGGTTTCTCAGCAAAGAGGGTCAGATCGCCCAATACGTCGCCGACTATGCACCGCCGGTACATAAAGAACTCAGGCGCAGAGAATTCGTTCCCTTTGCCGATGAAATCTTGCCCAAGAAGGGCGCCTTTCGCGACCCGGTCATCGAAGTCGAGATTCAGCCCAAGCTGCTCGCTTTCTGGGACGAGCTTTGGATGCGCAGCGGTGGCAGACGGCGCGGACTCTAAGATACAAGGCCGAAGGATGAGGGATAAAGGATAAAATTATAGTTCTCCTCTCATGAGTTTAGATTCATCCTTTCGCCTTTATTCCTCATCCCTTTCCTATTCTATGACCAGTTCCCGTCTCCAACTCGGACAGTACGCGGTTTTTCTATTGGTCTCGCTGCTCGTCAGCGTGCCGCTGTTTTTCCTCGTACTCGGAAGCTTTAGCATGGCCAAGTTACCGATCGATTTTTCCCTGGACACGATGGGCCTGCAAAATTATGTCAAGGTTTACTCCGATCCTGGAACTCTCGAGCTCTTCACCAATACTTTGATGTATGTGACCGGCAGCGTTGCGCTCGGCATCACCGTCGCGGTCACCCTTGCCTGGTTGGTTGAGCGGACCAACATGCCGGGAAAAATCTGGATCTATGCCGGCGTGCCGATGACGCTTGCCGTGCCCGGAATGCTGCAAGCGATGGCCTGGGTGCTGCTCTTGAGCCCGCGCATTGGCTTCATCAACAAGTCGCTGCAAAGTTTTTTTGCCTGGGAGCAGGCGCCGATCAATATCTATTCTCTGGGCGGCATGGTGTTCATCGAGGGGATCCGTCTCGTGCCCACGGCGTTTTTGATGCTGGTTCCGCTCATGCGCAGCATGGACCCGTCGCTGGAAGAGGCAGCGGCCGTATCCGGGGCGAGGCCGCTGTCGACCGCGCGTAAGATCACCCTTCGTCTGTTGGCCCCCGGCTTGGTCGCGGTCATGATTTACCAGGCGATGACCGCGCTCGAGGTATTTGAGATTCCGGGAATCTTAGGACTTCCCGCGGGCATTTACGTTTTCAGCACGAAAATCTATGCCGTCGTGCGCAGCGCGACCTTTTTGCCGGCCTACGGCCTGGCGAATGCGCTGGCCATGGTGTATCTCGTGATCGCCCTGGTCACGACATTTTTTTACACCCGCATGATCAGCCGCGTGGAACGTTTCACGATCATTACCGGCAAAGGCTATCGGCCGCGGCAGTTCGATCTTGGACGATGGCGTTATCCGGCATTCGCTCTCATATTCCTGTATCTGTTCTTAGCCATCCTCCTGCCGTTTTTGGTTTTCGTCTACGTGTCGTTTCTTTCTTTCCTGCAAGCTCCTTCGGTCGCCGCGCTGCAAACCCTGACACTCAAGAATTATCGCTTTTTGGCCCAATACGGCGAGGTTGGCTCGGCGCTTCGAAACACGATCCTGATGGTCTTGGTCACCGCCACGACAACGGTGTTTTTATCGTTTTTCGTTTCACTGGTGGTCGTGCGCAGTAAGTTTTGGGCGCGCAAACTTCTGGATCAGCTGGCGTTTGTTCCCCACGCGATTCCCGGGATCGTGATGGGCATTGCTTTCTTCTGGGTGTTTCTCAAAGTCGATTTCCTGCCGATCTACGGCACGATTTGGGCGATGTCGATCGGCTTCACCGCGGGCTTTCTCTCCTACGGGACCCGATCGATGAACGCTGCGCTGTTGCAGGTCCACAAAGAATTGGAAGAAGCCGCTTACGTCAGCGGGGCGCGTCCTTGGCGCACCCTTTGGCGTGTATTTCTGCCCTTGATGATGCCGACCTTCGTCGGCGTTTGGATCTGGGTCGTGCTCCACGCCGTGCGTATCGCCGGGCTGCCACTGATTCTCTACGAAGGACCGCAGAACCAAGTGCTGTCGATTTTGATCTGGAACATGTGGGACGAAGGCTACGTCCCCGCCGTCGCGGCGATCGGAACCTTGCTCATGCTCTCGCTCTTGCTCATCACCTTGGCCGTTCGCTACATCGGTTTTCGGCGCCAACTCGTGCAGTCGCCGGTCGTATGATCCGAATTCAAAACCTCCACGTGTATTATCAGACCGAGCGCGGCCGCGTGCATGCGGTGCGCGGCATCGACCTCGACATCCAGCAGGGACAATTCTTTACCTTGCTCGGCCCGAGCGGCTGCGGCAAAACCACCACGCTCCGTTCCGTCGCGGGACTGGAGACGCCGGAAGAAGGTGAGATCTTTGTCGGCGACGATCTGGTGTTTTCGTCGACGGCGCACAAGTTCGTGCCGCCCTACAGCCGCGACATCGGCATGGTGTTTCAGTCCTACGCGATTTGGCCGCATTTGAATGTTTTTGAAAATGTCGCTTTTCCGTTACGGGAGATGAAGCGCAGACTTTCCCAGCGGGAAATCCGCGCCAAAGTCGAACGGGCTCTGAGCCTGGTCCATCTCGACGGCCTCGCTGACCGGCCCGCGCCGCGGCTCGCTCTGGCGCGCGCCATCGTCAAAGAACCGCGCGTTTTGCTGCTCGACGAGCCGCTCAGCAATTTGGATGCGAAGCTGCGCGAAGAGACACGATTCGAGCTACGCGAACTGGTGAAACGATTGGGCATCACCACACTCTACGTCACTCACGACCAGCTAGAAGCCCTGACCATGTCGGATATCGTCGCCGTCATGGAACAGGGCCGAATCGCGCAACAGGGATCGCCCGTCGAGATTTATCAGTCGCCGCAAGACCGCTTTGTCGCCAATTTCATCGGTCTGACGAATTTTATCGACGGGCGCGTGAAAGCCGCGGGTAGTGGCAACCCCTTCGTCGGCGAAGTCGAGACCGGCTCCGGGACTTTGCGCTGCGTGTTGGACGGCGGCATGAACGCCGGCGACCCCGCTGTCATCGTCATTCGGCCCGAGGATATCCACCTGGCCGGCGATGCTGCGCCGAAGAGCAATTTACTCGAAGGTAAAGTGGACGCCGTGATTTTTATGGGCGACTCGCTCGAATGCCAAGTGCTCGTAGGAAGCCAACGACTCCGGACAAAACTGCATCCCTCGTCGCCCATCCAAAAAGGACAGAATGTTTCATTGAAATTGCCGGCCGAATGCTGCCGGGCGCTGCGAGGTCCATAGGCAATGTTCTGGCGCGCCGCGCTCGTTTGACAGCTGTTTTGTTAGTGCAATAGACTCGGAACAGGGTCGAGCCACGCGTTACCCCATTGGGAATGTTGCACGATGAATCGTCCTACTAAAATCGTTCTTGCACTACTGGTCCTGCTCGGTCTTTCGCCAGATCCGATTTTCGGGGCCGCCGCCAGATCCTCGGAAGAAGTCTGGAAGTCGTTGGAAAAATTACCGGCGGCCGAGCGCGAGAAGAAACTGATCGAAGGCGCCAAGAGCGAAGGCGAGATGCTTTGGTACACTAATTCGGGCCTGGAAAACGCCACTCGCTATATTCAAGCGTTTAAGAAAAGTTACCCTTTTATCAATGCCCAGGTCTGGAGAGCTAAAACAAGACAAGTTACCCAGCGGGTTATTTCCGAGGCGAACGCCGGCCGCAACTTGGTCGACGTGATCAAGCCGTCGACCGATCTCCTGCCCGTGCTGCTCGAAAAACAGCTCATTGGCCGCTATGACACTCCGATCCGAACGATTTATCCAGCCCATGCCAAATCCGCTTACTATACCAACATGAACTACGCCTTTCGCGTCTTTGCCTTCAATCCGCGGAAACTAAACCGCAAGGATGCGCCGAAGAGCTGGGATGATTTGCTCCAGCCCCGATGGAAAGGTGAGATTCTTTTCGACGAGTCGTCGTTGGAAGAAGTGATGGCTTTGCTGACCGTTTGGGGGCGTGAAAGAACCGTGAATTATTTTACCAAGCTCAGCCAGCAGCAGCTTTTGATCCGTGTCGGTCGCGATACCACGACGCAAATGATGATGGCCGGCGAAGCGCCGCTGGCGGTGACCACCTACGCGTATAATAATGAAGGCCTGCGGGCGCAGGACGCGCCGGTGGATTGGATCGCTGAAGACCTGATTCCCGCGTTGATTTACCCGCTGACGATGGCGCGCAATGCGCCCCATCCTTATTCCGCCGCGCTGTTTTATGATTTCCTGATTTCCGAGGAAGGCCAGCGCCTGATCGCCAAGGAAGGCCGCGTGGTCGCTCACCCGAAAGTCGAGCCCATTTACCCGCGCATGAAAGAATTGCAGAGCTTTCTCGGGACGCCCAGAGTCCAGCTGAACACGTTGGAGCAGAATCACAAGTTCTACAAAGAAGGAATCCAGATACTGGACGAAATTGTTTTGAAACGAAAATCATCTTAG
>WNFV01019744.1_pt1 | contig 10481 bp, 9 predicted proteins | sample 5400101 | NCBI WGS metagenome assembly WNFV01 (sample SAMN13153361, study PRJNA577476) | soil metagenome | isolation source: 115 cm soil or saprolite under grassland replicate 1 | place: USA:California | collected 2016-06-15 | reverse complement strand
TGGCGGTCCCGACCGACCGGCGGCGGGCCGAGCTGGCACCCGACGGGAACCTCGTCTACCTGCTCCAGCCCGACGGCACCGCGGCGGTCGGGCGGCTGCAGGACGGGTCGGTCCGCCGCCTGGTCCCGGCCGGCTGGCGGTCGCCGACCCTGCCGCGCCACTCCTCCGACGGCGCGGTCGTCGGGGCCTGCGGCTACCGGCTCGCCGGGCAGGGGCTCGCCGGGCAGGGGCTCGCCGGGATCAAGGTCGCCAGGAGCTGGATCCTCGACCGGTCCGGCACGGAGCTGGCCACCCTCCCTGGCTGCCTGTACGACCTGGCCGACGACGGCTCGGCGGCGCTGGTGACCGACCCGGCGCAGGGCCGCGTGGCCGGCCCCGTCCCCGACGCCGAGTACCAGGGCTCCCCGCTGGTGGCAGGCTCCGACCAGCTCACCAGGGGCCTGCGGCTGTGGCACCGCGGCGGCGGGTTCCGCCCGGTGCTCTCCTTCGCGGAGGTGACCAGGGCGTTCCGGGCCGTCCAGCCCGAGGTCGACCCGCGCGGCCTGGTGGTGGTGACCGCCTCGCTGGGCCCGGACCGTCGCCAGGCCCTCGTCCGCATCGTCGACGCCCTCGCCGGCCAGAACCCGCGGACCGGGAAGGAGGCCGGGGTGCTCGCCCTGGTCGACCTGGCGAGCGGCCGCGCCGAGCCGATCCCCCAGCACCTCCCCGGCCTGGCCGCGTGGCTGCCGACCGGCGGCTACGTCTACACCGGTGGCGCCGGGCTGGCGACCTACGTGGCCCGCGAACGGCCGCCGGCGCTGCTCGCCGCGACCGTCGCGCAGGAGGGGACCTACGTGGTGGCGGCCAGCCCGGACGGCGCGTGGCTGCTGCTCGTCGGGTCGGTCTGGCGGTTCGTCCGCGTCGACGACCCGGCGGTGCAGGTCAGCTACCCCGCCCCCGGCCGCTTCGCCGGCTGGGCACCCGGGCCGTGAGCACCTTGCGGCTGGCCCTGCGCGGGCTGCTGGCCCGGGCCGGGCTGTCGGCGGCGCTGCTGGCCGTCACCGCGTTCGCGGTCGGGGTGGGTGTCGCCGGCGCGGTCTACCTGCGCGCGGCGGGCGAGTCGGTCCTGGCCACCGCGCTGCGGTCCGCGCCAGCGCCGGTCGCGGGGCTGCACGTCAGCCGGCTCGTCGCCAGCTCGCGCGAGCTGCGCGGCCTCGACGCCTCGGTGACCGCCGCCGCGCCGGTCATGCCGGCCCTGCGCCAGCCGGTGACCGGGCTGGAGACCCGCACCCCGATCCCGCTGCTGGCGTCGGGCGGTCCGCCGGTCACCGCCTACCTGGCCAGCCGCAGCGGCCTCTGCGACCACCTGGTCCTCGATGCCGGCCGCTGCCCGCGGGGGCGGCCGCTGGGCCTGCCGGCCGAGGTGGCGGTGAGCCGGCGGGTGGCCGACCGGCTCCGCCTGGAGCTGTTCGAGACCTTCCAGGCCAAAGGGTTCGGCGCCGGCGCGGTCGCGAGGGACCTCGAGGTCGTCGGCGTCTACACCCCGACGCCCCGCGACGAGTACTGGTTCGGCGCCGACCGCGCCTACTTCCCGCCGCCACCGATCGACGACGCGCCGACCCCGCTGGACGCGGTCTTCGTGTCCACCAGCGACCTCGCCCCCGTGGTCGACACCGGCGGCCTGGACATCCGGGCCCGCCACGACCTGTTCCTGGACCCCGACCGGCTGCGCCTGGCCGACGCGCCCGGCGTGCCGGTCGCCGTCGGCCGGGTCACCGAGATCGTGCGCGCCGGCCATCCCACCGCCGCCGTGCTGACCGGCCTGCCCGACCTGGTCGCCAAGGCGGAGCACGACCGCCAGGCGCTGACCGTGCCGGTGCTGCTCGCCGACCTCCAGCTCGCGTCGCTTGCGCTGCTGATCCTGGTGGTGGTCGCGGCGATGGCCGCGGAGGCGAGGGCCGGGGAGGTCGCCCTCGCCAAGGTGCGGGGCGCGACCACCCCGCAGGCGTTCGGGCTGGCGATCCTGGAGCTGGCCGCGGTCGCCACGGTGGCGTTGCCGGTCGGCCTCGGCCTCGGCTGGCTCGGCGCCCTGCTGGTGGCCCGCCGCCAGCTCGAGGGCGGCGTCCCGGTGGTGATGACGCCGCCGGCGGTCGCCGCGGCCCTCGGCGCCGCCGTGGTCGCCCTGGTCGCCGCCAACCTGGCCGGCCTCGGCGCCGTCCGGCGCCGGATCGTCGACCAGTGGCGCTACGGCCGCTCCGACCGGGTCAGCCGGCGCGGCTTCCTGCTCGAAGGCGTGCTGCTGCTGGTCGCGGCCGGCGCCCTCGCCAACCTGCGCGCCGGCGGCACCCGGCGGGCGACCGGCGGCTACGACCTGCTCGCCACCCTCGCCCCCGGGCTGGCGGTGCTGGCGGCGGCCCTGGTCGTCGGGCGCTCCCTGCCGGTCGTGGCCGCCTGGCTGGTCCGGCTCACCGGCCGCTCGCAGGGCCTGGCCACCTACGTCGGCGCGCGCCAGGTCGCCCGCCGCGGCGGGGCGGCCCTGCGGGTGGTGGTCGCGCTCGCCGCCGCCTTCGGGCTGGTCGCGTTCGCGGTCACGGTCCGCCAGGACCTGGCCCGCAACCGCCACGACCGGGCCTTCACCGAGGTCGGCGCGGCCGAGCGGGTGGAGGTCGCCGTCGGGGGCCAGGCGCTCGGCCCCGAGCGGGTCGCGGCGGCCGACCCGGACGGCAGCACGGCCATGGCCGTGCTGCGCTACCGGGCGGCGCTGCGCGACGCGCCCGGCGTCGACGCGGTCCTGCTCGGCGTCCAGCCCGACCGGTACCGGTCGGTCGGCTTCTGGCGGGGCGACTTCGCCGACCGGTCGCTGTCGCGGGTGCTCGCGCCGCTGTCCCGGCCGCCGGCGCCGCCGCTCGACCTCGGCCGCGCCGACCAGCTCGAGATCGCCGTCGGCGTCAACGACCTCCGTGCCGAAGGCCCGGTGCGGCTGGTGGCGCTCGTCCGGGGGAGCGGCTCCCGGGTCGTGCGGATGGACCTCGGCCGCCTGGGCCCGAGCGAGGTCCGCCCCCTGCGGGGCCGGCTCGACCCCGCCGGCGGGCCGTGGCGCCTGGAGCGGCTCTGGGTGCTCCGCGAGCCGGGAGTGACCAGCGCGGTCGCGGCCAGCCTGGTGCTCGACTCGCTGCGGGCCCACGAGGGCGGGGCGTGGCGGCTGGTCCACGGCTTCGACGACCCGGCCCAGTGGTACTCGCTGAACGACAACACCTACGAGCCGCGCGACATCCTCGCGCCCACCGACGGGGTCGACGGCCGTGCCCTGACGGTCACGATCGAGGCGCCCAGCTCGGGCGTGGTCGTCGGCCTCGGCCACGCCTCCGTGCCCGAGGCGCTGCCGGCGGTGGTGACCCCCGCCTTCCTGGAGGTGCTCTCCACCCAGGTCGGGCGGGTGGTGCGGGTCCGCGGCCAGATCCCCGGCGACCTCCAGCTCCTGGTGGCCGGCGTCGCCCGCGTGCTCCCAGGCACCGGCCCGAGCGTGGTCGCGGCCTACGTGGACGCCGAGTGGCTGCTGGTCCACGCCCAGCGCAACCCCCTCGACCGGCCGGTCGCCAACGAGGTCTGGACGGTCGGCGGCGCGCGGGGCGCGGCCGCGTTGGAGCGGCTCACCGCCCAGGGCGTCGGCGTGGAAGCGCGCTTCGGCGCGGCCGAGCAGGAGGCGGCGCTCGCCCAGCAGGCGCCCTCCCTGGCGCTGCTGCTGCTGCTGGTCGGCGCGGCCGCCGGGGCGGCGCTGGCCACCGGCGGCGTCATGCTGCACCTCTACCTGACGGGCCGGCGGCGCGCCTTCGAGCTGGCCGTGCTGGAGGTCTTCGGCGCCCGGCACCGCGACCTGTGGGGGCCGGTCGCGGTCGAGCAGGGCTCGCTCGTCGGCTACGGCGTGCTCTGCGGTGGCCTGGTGGGGCTGGTGGTCGCCCTGGTCGCGCTGCCGGCGATCCCCCAGTTCGTCGACCGGCCGAGCGTGCCCCCGCCGATCTACACGCCCGACTGGCTCGCCCTCGGCGTCGGCCTGGGCCTGGCCGCGCTGCTGGTCGCCGCCGGGCTCGCCGTCGTGGTCGCCGGCCTGGTCCGCCAGGCCCGCCCCGCCCTGCTGCGCGAGGAGGAGCCGTGAGCCTCACCCTCCACCGCGCGAGCGGCCGGGCCGGGGACGTGGCCGCCGAGCGGCGGGCCAGGGCTGGCGAGCGGCTGCTCACCTGCGAGGGCCTGTTCCACCTGTACGTGCTCGACGGGCGCGAGGTGGTGGCGCTCCAGGGGGTGGACCTGGGCGTCGACTCGTGTGAGATGGTCGCCCTGCTCGGGCCGTCGGGGTCCGGCAAGTCGACCATGCTGTCGGTCATGGGCGGGCTGGAGCGGCCGTCGGCCGGCCGGGTCCTGCTCGACGGCGTCGACGTGACCAGGCTGTCGGAGGCGCAGCTCACCATGCTCCGCCGTCGCCGGCTCGGCTTCGTCTGGCAGGGCGCCGCCCGCAACCTCCTGCCCCACGCCTCGGCGTGGGAGAACCTGGAGGTGCCGATGCTGCTGGCCGGGCTGCCGGCGGGACGGCGCCGGCGGCGAGCCGGGGTCCTGCTCGACGCGGTCGACCTGGGCGGCGCCGCCCGCAAGCCGATCCGCGCCCTGTCAGGAGGCGAGCAGCAGCGCCTGGCCGTGGCGGTCGCGCTCGCCAACAACCCACCGCTGCTGCTGGCCGACGAGCCCACCAGCCAGCTCGACCGGCCCAACGTGCAGCGGGTGGTCGAGCTGCTCAAGGAGGCGCGCGAGGACCTCGGGACCACCGTGGTGCTGGTCACCCACGACGCCGAGGTGGCCGCCGCGATGGACCGCACGGTCACCATCCGCGACGGCCGCGTCAGCGCCGAGGGCCGGGGCGGCACCGAGTACGCGGTGGTCGGCCCCACCGGCTCGCTGCACCTGCCGGCCGACGCGCTCGCCGTGCTGCCCCCGGGTGGCCGGGTGACCGTGGAGGTCGAGCCCGACCGGGTCGTCCTGCGGCCCTCGGACCGCCGGCCCGACGGCGAAACGCAGGAGGACGCGGCTCCATGACCATCCTGGCCGCCGAGGGGCTGGTCGCCAGGCGCGGCGGCCGCAACGTCGTCGACGGCGTCTCGCTGGAGGTCGCCGGCGGCGAGGTGGTCGGTCTGGTCGGGCCGTCGGGGTCGGGCAAGTCGACCACGCTGCTGCTGCTGGCCGGGCTGGAGCCTCCCGACGCCGGGGTCGTGCGCCTGGACGGCGAGGACCTGGCCGGGCTCGGCGAGCGCGGCCGCCAGACGCTGCGCCGCGACCGGCTGGCGTTGGTCTTCCAGGGGTACGGCCTGCTGTCGCTGCTCACGGCCAGGGAGAACGTCGAGCTGCCGTTCCGGGTGGCCAGGCGCGACCCGGGTGCCGCCGCCACGGCGGCCGGCCGCTGGCTCGGTCTTCTCGGCCTGGCCGACCGGGCCGACCAGCGCACCGACGAGCTGTCGGGCGGCGAGCGCCAGCGGGTGGCGTTGGCGCGCGCGCTCGCCGTCGAGCCCGAGGTGCTGCTGGTGGACGAGCCGACCGCCGAGCTGGACGAGGAGAGCAGGGACCGGGCGGTGGGGCTGCTCAGGGACGCCGCCGACCGCGGCGCGGCGGTGGTGGTGGCCACCCACGACCCGGAGGTGGTCGACCTCTGCGACCGGGTGGTCCGCCTGGTCGACGGTCGCCCGGTCGAGCCGGACCCGGCCCCTGCGCAGGATCCGGCCACATCCACGGGCGAGGGCGGTGGTCCGGTCGCCTGAGGCCGGCGGGCACGACCCGGCGCGCGCCGCGCTGGGCGCCCTGCTCTCCGACGAGGGCCGGGCGCTGCTCGACGAGCTGCCGCCCGGCCCGCTGGACCCGGCCGAGGAGCTGCGGCTCGGCACCGCGGCCCGCGCCGGCCATCCGGCCTGGCTGGTCGCCGCCGCCATGGCCCAGCGCGAGCTGCGTGCCCACGCCGCCGCGAAGTTCTCGCTTGCCGGGCGGATGTGGTTCACCCGCGAGGGCCTCGAGCAGGCGTCGGCCGAGCCGCTGGCCAGGCACCGGGCGGCCCGCTACGCCGGCTTCGAGCGGGTGGCCGATCTCTGCACCGGCATCGGCGGTGACCTTTGCGCGCTGGCGCCGGGTCGGGCCGCCGTCGCGGTCGACCTCGACCCGGTCCACCTCCGCATGGCCGGCGAGAACGCCCGCGTGCACGGCGCCGGCGAGGTCGCGGCGGCCTGCGCCGACGTCCGCGACCTGCGCCTGCCGCCGTCCATCGCCGTGTTCGTCGACCCGGCGAGACGGGCCGGTGGGCGGCGCCTGCCGGCGGGGGAGAGGGCTGGGAGGTGGAGCTGCTCGCCGACCGCCGCGAGCTGAAGGAGGCGGCGCTCTGGTCGCCGGACCTGGCCACCACCGCCCGGCGGGCCACCGTCTTCCCTGGCGGCCACACCCTGGTGGCGCGGCCCGGCCCGCCGGTGCCGTGCGCCGCGCCCGGCGCGTTCCTGCTCGATCCCAATCCGGCCGTTACCCGGGCCGGCCTGGTCGAGGAGCTGGCCCGCCGGCTCGGCGCCTGGAAGCTGGACCCGCGGATCGCGTTCCTGGCCGCCGACGCGCCCTTGCACACCCCGTTCGGCCGGTCGCTGCGGGTCGACGCCTCGCTGCCGTGGAACCTGAAGCGGCTTCGCGCGCTGCTGCGCGAGCGCCGCGTCGGGACCGTCGAGGTCCGCAAGCGGGGCTCGGCCGTCGACGCCGCCGAGCTGACCGCGCGGCTTCGGCTGCGCGGCGAGGAGCGCGCCACCGTGGTCCTCACCCGCGCCGCCGGCCGCCCCTGGGCGCTGGTGTGCACCGACGCCCCGACCGCCTCTTCCTGAGGTGCCGACCGGATCTTCGTCTCGAACTGGAGCGTGCTCCCCGCAGGTGGCGGCCCCGAGCCGTTCCCGCCGGAGGCACGCGGTCAGGTGGTGCGGCTGCACACCTGATGGGTCAGCCGGTGTCCCCGGCGCTGACGAACCGCCTGAGACCCTGCGTCGGGGGGACGAAGTAGTAGGCGCCGCTGAGCGGCCGGGTGTAGTGGGTGAGCGCGTCGCGGACACGTCGGGCAGGCCGGCCATGCTCTCGAGCATGGCCGCCAGCCGCTGCTGGTCGGCGCTGAAGCCCACGAACATGGTCCCGTGGTCGGTCGCCGTCCCGTAGGGCATGTTGCGGCGGAAGATGTCCCCGAACCGCTCCTGGTCGGTACGGGTGACGTGCGAAGAGGGCGCCCGGCCCTCCAGCTCGACGCTGTCGAGCTTGGTGCGGCCCATCGCCCGCTCCTGGCGCGCGACCGGCAGCGCCTCCCATGCCGCCACATCGTGGACCCACTGCTGCAGCAGGAGGACCGTGCCACCCGCTCCGGGACGGTCCTGGGGGATCAGGGCGACCTCCGGCGCCTCGAGGAGGCTGGGGTTCTCGGTCCCGTCGATGAACCCGGTGAGGTCGCGATCGTGGCGGTAGGACCAGGCCGACGTCTCCTGCACGACGGCGGCCAGCGGATCGAGCGCTGCGATCGCCTGGCGCGTCATGTCGAAGACCACGTCGTAGGCGCTGCCGGAGAGCCACAGCACCGCGTCGTGCTGCGTGGCGGGCATCACGTAACCATCGGCGCCGACCAGGTCATGGTCGAAGCCCACCAGCTCCGCGGGGATGTCGTCGGGATTCAGCTCGCGCCACAGCTCGGGACGGAAGCCCGCGACGAGGTTCACGCCGCCGGTGGTGGTGCGCGGCTCGCGCAGGTCCGCCACGGCGCGCACCAGCTCGCCCGCGTCCCCGCCCGCGCGCAGGTCGAACTCGAGGTAGGCGTGCGACGCCGTTCCCAGGGCGAAGATCCCGCTCTGCGGCGTGCTCATGCGATCGATCATGTCAGGTCGAGTGGCCGGTCCCAACTGGATCGCCGACGCGAGCACCAGTCGCACGCTGAGGCTGTCCAGGTCAGGCCACGAAGCGAGCACGAGGACCGCCGCCGTACGGCGCGGCCGCTCCTACCGCGCCGACGGCCGCCGCGACCTTGTGCCTACCGAACATGGTTCCTCCCCTTGGAGGGGCGTGACGGCTGCGGTGCCGTGACGGCGTGGGCGATGAGGTCGATCTCCCTGGTCAGCGGCTTCGGTTTGCCGGGTTCCCCGCGGAAGTAGCGATGGAAGGCGCGGTCGTGGCAGAGGCTCACGACCAGTGCGGCTGCGGCGTGGCAGTCGGCGTCGGGCGCGACGCGCCCGAGCTCGCGCTCGGCGAGCAGGTAGCGCTCCACGGGATGAGCCGCGAAGGGTCCGCCCGCATGGGCGCCGCTGCTGAGCTCGTGGCGGAGCGCGACGAGCAGGTCGGTGTCGGAGAAGGCGGCAGCGAACAGCGGGACCAGCTCGTCGAGGATGGTCGCGACGCGGCGGGCGAAGTGCCGGAGGTTGCCGGCGACGGTGCCGTGCCCGGCGTGGGACGGGAGGTCCGCGAGGGGCTGGGAGAGGCTGTGGGCGCGCCGGAAGATGGATCGCGCGAGGAGCTGGAGCCGGTTGTCGACGTAGTTGTAGAGGGTGCCGGCGCCGATGCCGGCTTCCTCGGCGATGGCCCGGGTGGAGGCGGCGGCGAGTCCGTGGCTGGCGATGACGCGATGGGCTGCGTCCAGGATGTGGTCGCGAACCGCGTCATGGTGGCCGGCGGTCGATGCCATGACGTGCGCGGGGAGTGGCCTAGGCATCCCGGTACCGTTCGCTGAAGACGGCGATGCTCATCATCGCGGCCGCGTAGACGGCAAGGACGACCGCGGCCGTTGACTGGGCGAGCAGCTCCTCGTTGGGGGCACGCACCAGCGCTCGCCCGGCCGCCGCGGGCAGCCAACGCCCCAAGCTGGGAAGGAATCCGACGGCGATGTGCTCGACGACGAACAGCCAGGCGAGCCAACCGACGATCGCGGCGACCTGGTTGCGGACCAGGCTCCCGGTCGCGGCCCCCAGGGCTCCGAAGAGCGCGGCGTAGAGCACGGCACCGGCCAGGGTGGACCACGCGTCGGAGGAGTCGAGGGGGAAGGTGTAGCCCGCCAGCCGGTAGCTCAGGTTGGCGACCGCGATGGAGACGCCGGCGGCGAGGGCGCCGAAGGCGACCCCGGCGGCGGCGGCGACGCCCAGCTTGGCGGTGATCACTCGCCACCGGCGGGGGGTGGTGAGGAACGTGTCGGTCGCCGTGCCTTGGCGGTATTCGCCAGCGGCGATGATGATGCCGAGCGCGAGCACGAAGATGGCGCCGTTGGCCGAGACGTTGAGGATGGCGCGCACGCCGCGGTCGGACTCGAGGTCCAGGGTCGCGGTGTCGGCCCCGACGATGACCGCGCTGGCGACGGCGAGACCGCTGACCGCCACGGTGGCGGCCAGGATGACTCCTCGTCGCGTGCTCGGTTCCCCTACATCCGGCTCTGGCGTGTCTTCGCGAGCAAGGTCCCCGCACCCAGGCCGAGTAGCGCGAGGCCGGCCAGCAGCAGCGAGATGGTGTTCGCGCCGGTGAACGGCAGGCCTGGGCCCGCGGAGCCGCTGGGAGCCGACGAGGATGCACCGCCGACCGCCGAGGTGCTGCTGGCCTGCTGGCCGGTGGTGGCGCCCGACGTGGTCGTCGCACCCGAGGTGCTGGTCGCCCCGGAGGAGCTCGTGGCTCCCGAGGTCGTCGTGGTGGTCGTCCCAGGGATGCAGCCGGTGACCCAGAACACCTTGTGCTTGGTATCGGCGCCGTGCGAGCCGTCGGCATGGATCGTCAGCTTGACGTGGAAGCCCTGGTTGGGATGCGGCTCGATACCGGTGAAGTCCAGGGTGTAGGTCGCCGCGGCGTCCAGCCCGGCCTGGCTGCCGCCGCCGGCGTTGTCGTCCTCGCCGATGAAGACCTCGTCGGTCAGCAGCACCTGGACCGGGCCGGTGGGCGGGTGGGACTCGAAGGTGACGTCGGCGAACAGGTCACCCTCGTCGAAGCCGTAGAAGTCGACCTGGAACACGCAGCCGACGTGCGGCTCGTTGTTGGGCGCGTCGTCGAAGGGGACGTCGTCGACCTTGACGGTGCCGTTGTTGCCCGGCGGGTTCGGAGCCGCCGTGGCGAGCCCGGCCAGCGCCACACACGCAATCAGCGCCACGCAGATGGCGACCGCGAACGTCGTTCCCCGTCGAACCGCAATCACTGTTGAGCCTCCCGAGAACCACCGGTTGGGAAGCAGGGCGCGCCAAGATGCGCCCTTGCCCCTTCTGGCGAGAAGACCGGCAGACCGCCAAAAGCGTTACAGCCTGCGGTAGATAGGTCGTGCTCCACGGAAAAGGCTCAATATGCGCCATGCCCGGCGACCTCCCAGCCCCGCCGGACAGCAGATTCCACAGGACGGCAGGCCGGGGTATGCTGCCCGCCGACCAGGTCAAGGGGCCGCCTGTGGAAAGGAAGGTCGTCATGACGCAGCACGAGCATCCCAACGTCACGCTTGTCCGGGAGGG
>WNFV01009878.1_pt1 | contig 10486 bp, 10 predicted proteins | sample 5400101 | NCBI WGS metagenome assembly WNFV01 (sample SAMN13153361, study PRJNA577476) | soil metagenome | isolation source: 115 cm soil or saprolite under grassland replicate 1 | place: USA:California | collected 2016-06-15 | reverse complement strand
CTCTACCGCTTGGGATCTGTCGGGCGCTCAGCCCCCGGTTGCAACCTGGCGGTCAGTCGAGATCCTGGATCTCGAAGTTGTCCATCCGATCCTGGGCCTCGAGGTCCTTCGTTGAATCCTCGAAGCGACGGCGGAGGCGCTCCACTTCCTCGACACGGTCGGAGCCGGGCAGATCGTCCGGACGCGTCGAGTCGTCGGTGGCCAGGTGCCCTTCGTCGGCGGCCACGTCTACTCCGTCCTCGCTCGGGTCGCCAGAGGACCGGCCGCTCCACACGCCGGTCGGGTCCTCGATCTCGTCAGTCACGGCTCTTCCTTCGCATGTGACGCAGGCCCGACAAGCCTACGTTCCGCTGGGGCGATTCCTAGGGGCCGGCGTCGACCTCGGTCGCCTCCGACATCGCCGCACGGAGCCACTCGCGAGAAGCGAGCAAGACGAGGATCGCTCCGGCCAGGACCAGGGCGCCCGTGAACACCAGCCCCAGGACCACCAGCGCGAGGCCGAACGCCACGCCGAGTGGGGCGGCAGTGGGAGCGGGCAGAACGCCGGCCTCGTCGCCGAACGGTCCGTCCGGGCGGACCTCGGAGGCATCTGCCGCGACCGTGTCCTGGCCGCGCAGGCCCAGGCGGAGGACGATCGCGACGGAGGCGCTCGCCAGTGCCGAGCCAACCAGGAGCATCGACCCCGCGACCTCATAGGTCAGGAACCAGTAGGCGGCGCCGATGACGCCGAAATAAACGGCGCTTCGGGCAAAGACGGTGATCTCCTCGGCCATCGTGCCTCAGCCTCGGACGGGCGGGATCTGCCCGCTCGAGAAACTGCCGGCCCGGCCCTGCGCTGCCACCCGCGCGTCGAAGACCGGCCGCTCGGAGCGGATCGGCGGCAGCCGATGGAAGTTGTGGGCCGGCGGCGGTGAGCTCGTCGCCCACTCCAACGAGTTCGCCTCCCAGGGATCGTCGGGCTGGTCCGGCGGTCGCCGGAGCGCGAGAACGACCGCCACGAGGAACGGCACGGTTCCGAGCCCGAGCAGCACTGAGCCAACCGTGGACAGCGCGTTCAGCTGCTCCCAACCCGTGGCTGAGCCGTAGTCGGCGATGCGGCGTGGCATCCCGTCCAGTCCGAGCTGGTACTGCGGCAGGAACGTCAGGACGAAGCCCACCAGCCAGGCGGCGAAGTGAATCCGGCCGAGCCGCTCGTCCAGCCTGCGACCGGTCATCTTGGGGAACCAGAAATAGAGGCCGGCGAACATCGCGAAGACCGTGCCGCCGATGAGCACGTTGTGGAGGTGGGCCACCACGAAATACGTGTCCTGGAGATGGAAGTCGAGGGGCGGCGAGGCCACGATGACCCCGGTGATCCCGCCGATGACGAACATGTACAGGAACCCGAGGCACCACAGCATGGGTGTCGGGAACGTCAGCCGGCCGCGCCACATCGTCGCGATCCAGTTGAAGAACTTGATGCCCGTCGGCACGGCGATCGCAAACGACGCGAGGCTGAAGAACGGCAGCGAGACGGCCCCGGTCGTGAACATGTGGTGTGCCCACACGGACAGCGACAGCGCGGCGATCAGCAGCGTCGCGAAGACGAAAGCCCGGTAGCCGAAGATCGGCTTTCGCGAGAAGACCGGGATGATCTCGGTCACGATCCCGAAGAACGGCAGGATCAGGATGTAGACCTCGGGATGGCCGAAGAACCAGAACAGGTGCTGCCACAGGACGGCGCTGCCGCCCATGGCGGGATTGAAGAACGAGCCACCCAGATGGCGATCGATGAACAGCATCGCCAGCGCCGCGTTGAGCGGCGGGAAGGCCAGCAGGATGAGCACGGACGTCACGAGGATGTTCCAGGTGAAGATCGGCAGGCGCCACATGTGCATGCCGGGAGCCCGTCGAGCGTAGATCGTCGCCATGAAGTTGATCGCTCCGAGGACCGTGGCGATGCCGGTCAGGCCGAGGCCCACGATCCACAGGTCCTGGCCCACCCCCGGCGCGTAGACCGGTCCGGTGAGCGGCGCGTAGCCGGTCCAGCCGCCCGCCGCCGCTCCGCCGATGGTGAGGAACCCGGAGAGCACGATCAGAGCGCCGAAGAGGAAGAGCCAGAACGACAGCGCATTCAGGCGCGGGAAGCACATGTCGGCGGCGCCGATCTGGAGGGGCACCAGGTAGTTCGCCAGCCCGATCGCCATGGGCGTGCCGAACAGCAACAGCATGATCGTGCCGTGGATCGTGAACAGCTCGTTGTAGGCCGGCCGCGATACGACGCTCAGGCCCGGGCCGGTCAGCTCGGCGCGCATGATGAGGGCCATCAGCCCCGCGACGAGGAACAACAGGAACGCGGTGGACATATACAGGACGCCGATCCGCTTGTGATCGGTGGTGGTCAACCACTCGGCCAGGCCGGCGCCCAGCCGGCCGCGTGATGTCACGATCGTGCCGAGTGGCGTTACGGGCAGGTCCACCGCCGTCACGGGGCGGACCCTCCCGGCGACGGCGGGGCCGAGGACGCCGGTCCTCCGGCCGCCAGCCAGGCATCGAACGTGCTCCGGTCGACGGCACGCACCGTGAACAGCATCGTGTCGTGCTGGAGGCCGCAGAACTCGGCGCACTGGCCGGGATAGACTCCCGGCGCGACGACCGTGAAGTCGAACGTGGACGGGTGGCCTGGGATCGCATCCCGCTTGAAGAGAAAGGCGGGAACGTAGAAGGCGTGATCGACGTCGGCCGACAAGAGCGTCACGCGGACCCTCTCGCCGGCCGGCACCACCAGCTCGGGTGGGCGATCCCGCTGGCCGATGACGGTCACGTCGCTGCCCTCGTAGTGGAAGCTCCACTGCCAGGTGAAAGCGGTCACCGTGACCGGCACGGCCGGCGGTCCGGCGCTGGTCTCGACCGCACCGATCGTGCGGTACGTCAGCACGAAGAGCCCGGCCACGATTGCGATCGGCAGCGCGGTCCACGCGATCTCGAGCCCAAGATGCCCGTGCGTCTGGACCGGCAGCTCACGGGACCCCCGCGCCCGATAGCGCAGGACGGACCACGTCACGAGACCCCACACCAAGAGGCCCACCGCGGCCGACGCGACGCCGAACACGACCCACAGGTCGGCGATCGATTGGCCCTGCGTGGTGGCAGGCCGGGGAACGCAGCCCACCGCGAGCGTGGCCAGGCCGGCACCGAGCACGAACGAGCCACGGGATCCCCGCGACATACGTTCGCCGGCGGTCATGGGCCCGATCACCCGACGTCGACCTCCTCGAAGCCGCCGTCAGGTGTGCGTCGCACCACACCGCCGTGGCTGCCCGGCAGCGGCTCGGTCTCACGCTTCGCTCGCTCGACCAGGAGCACGTAGGTCACGATCCAGGCGAGGATAGGAACCGCGACGGTGAGGAGGCGCAGGGCATTCGTCAGGTCCTCCACCCGGACGTTGAACGTGGTCGCGAGGACATCGTTGCCGCCGGCCACCGTGAGCATGGTCAGCACGGCCAGCATCGCGACCCCGGTCGCGCTCCGCCGGGGAGCATCCCAGGGCATCTGGAGCACGTGATGCTCGGCCCGGTCCCCGGTCCGCCACGCCTCCAGGAACGGCCACAGCGCGATCGCGCCGAACAGGATCCCGGGAATCACGATGCCGGGCACGAAGACCGACGGGATGGTCACTCCAAGGATCGTCGGCTCGAAGTTCGGGCCCAGCCGCAGAGCGCCTTCCAGGAAGCCGAGGTACCAGTCGGGCTGGGCGGGTGAGCTGGCAATCGACGGCACGAACGGTCCGTACAGCCAGACCGGGTTGATCTGGATCAGTCCACCGATGAGCGTGGTCACCGCCGCGGTCAGCAGGAACAGCCCGGTGGACCGCAGCGCCTGGGTCGGCCAGAAGCGTTGGCCGATGACGTTGTGCTCGGTTGCGCCCGGCCGCCGGTACTGGGTGTGCTTCTGGATCCAGACGATCAGCAAGTGGACGGAGATCGCTCCGATCAGCAGCGCCGGCAGCAGCATGATGTGGAGGACGAACAGCCGGCTGATCACGGCCGGTCCGGGGAAAGGGCCGCCGAACGCGAGGAAGGCCAGGGCGGGTCCCACGAACGGGACGCTCAGGAGCACCGAATAGGCGATGCGCAGGCCCGTGCCCGACAGCAGGTCGTCGGGCAGCGAGTAGCCGGTGAAACCCTCGCCGATGGCGAACGTGAGCAGCCCGAACCCGATGAGCCAGTTGATCTCGCGCGGTCGCCGGAATGCCCCGGTGAAGAAGACCCGGCACAGGTGGACGACGATCGCCCCGACGAAGATGAGCGCGGTCCAGTGATGCACCTGGCGCATCAGGAGCCCGGCGCGAACGTCGAAGCTGAGGCGGAGGACCGACTCGTAGGCGCTCGAGACCGAGCTACCCGCGATCGGCCGGTACGAACCCTCGTACGTCACCGGCGCCTGGCTGGGCACGTAGAAGAAGGTCAGGAACGTGCCCGTCGCGACGAGGATGATGAAGCACGAGAGCGCCACCTCGCCGAGCAGGAACGACCAGTGGTCGGGGAACACCTTGCGCAGCGCGGTCCGGGCGAAACCGCTCAGGCCGGTCCGACTGTCCACCCAGCCGGCGAGTCGCTCGAGCTCCGTCGCGGGCTCGGCGGCTGACTCGGCGGGCTCGGCCGCGGAAACCGAGGCGCCGGGTCTCGACACGCGGCTCATCGGTACAGGTCCCAGAAGCTCGGGCCCACCGGATCGCTGAAGTCGTCGAGGGCGACGAACGTTCCGTCCGCGGCCTGCTGGATCGGCAGCTGCGGCAATGGGCGGGCGGCCGGCCCGAACGTCGGTTGCGCACCGGCGAGCACATCGAATGTCGACTGGTGGCACGGGCAGATGAGCCGCCGCTCCGCCGCCCGATAGAGACCGACCGGGCAGCCGGCGTGCGTGCACACCTTGGAGTACGCGACGTAGCCGCCGGGGGCTCCCGCGAGCCGGTCGGCCGGCAGCCGGAGGCTCCCATCCGGCACGCGGATGAGCAGCGCCGGAGCGCTCGCATCCTCGAGGCTGCCCTCCGGGAAGACCGTCGTCACCGAGTCGACGTCCAGGCTCGCGGCACGAACCGGCTGGCCGTCCTCGCCGACCAGTCGCGTGCCACGACGCCATCTGGTGTGGCGCAGCGTGTCGCCCGGCGCCGGACCCAACGACAGGACCGGGATGGCCAGGGCGGCTGCCAGGCCAGCCAGGCCCGCGCCCAGCGATCGGATGAGCAATGCTCGCCGGGTGATCGGCGGGGGCGTCGGCCCAGAGTCCGGCGGCGTGGCGAGCGATTCACGCGTCTCGATCACCTCTTCGGCAGGCGTCAAGTACCTGGCCACCATTGCGATGCCGGCCCCCAGACCGGCGAGGCAGATCGTGAGCAGGATCCCTTCGAGCTGCGTCTGCCCACCCGCCGCGTACAGGACCAGGAGCGCGCCGCCGGCGCCGGCCGCGACGAGGAATGCGATCGACGCCAGCCACTCCGCTCGACGGGCGGCGCCCGCATGGGCCGCGCCCGCGCGCTCGGCCGGCAGCGATCCGGTCCCGGGGTCGACATCCGGCTGGGTCATCGGGCGTCTCCGTCCCGCCTGTCGCTTCCGTGGCGCCGAACGCGAGGGCCCGGCTCGACCCAGCGGACCATGACGATGAGCAGCCCGAGTCCGATGACGACGGCCACGAAGCCCTCGACCACGGGACCGACGAGGGGCGGCTGGACCCCGCCCGGCGTCGGAGGATTGCGCAGGAACTGGACATAGGCCGCGATGTCGGCGACCTCGGCGTCGGACAGTCCGGCCTCGTTGAACACGGGCATGGCGCCGGGACCGACCCGGACCGCCTCGCCCACCGTCCGAGGATCGCTCTCCATGAGCGACGGCGCGGACACGCCTCCGCCGATGGCATCGCCGCCGCCGGATGGCCCGTGGCACGAGGCACATTCGGCGGTGTACAGCGCACGTCCTCGGGCAACGTCGGCGCCGGAGACGACGACGTTGGGGATGGGCGGCCCACTGCCGAGGGACGCGACATAGTCAACCAGGACCCGAATCGTCGCGTCGTCGTAGGCGGCTGGCCGGCGGCGCGTGGGATCGCCCGGGAGATTGAGCGGCATCCGTCCCGTGCGGAGCATGAAGTCGGCGGCCGCGGCCCCGCTGCCCTGGAGGCTCGGACCGTCGGCCGTCCCCTCCCCCTGCGGACCGTGGCACGAGGCGCACCCGCGCAGGTAGATCGCCCGACCCGAGTCCGACGTCGCGACCTGGCGCAGGCCCGCGGCGCGAGCATCCACCGACGGCCGACCGGGCGCAGTCAGCCCGGCCCAGCCGGCCAGCACGAGACCGACCACCACGAAGGCCCCGTAGGTTCGCGCCCAGCGGGCCGCGGCTATCATCGCCAGCCTGGCGGCCCGTGCCGCAGCCCGGTTCGCGTCGGTTCGGTTCGGGTCCGGCCGGCAACCATCGGAGGTCGAGTGCTCGCGATCCACCTCGCGCTCACGGCGGCGACGGCGCTGGCGATGGCTCTCACGCTGGCGGTCGGGTTGCTGACCCTGGTGCGCGACCGGAGTCCCCAGCCGTGGCTCGATCGGATCATCCTGCTCGACCTCGCAGTGGGCGCGCTGGCGGCCCTCTCGGGTCTGGCTCTGGTGCTCGCGGGCGGCCGCCCGCATGACACGCTGCACCTCGTCTACGGCGTCGTCGTCCTCGCCGTGGTGCCGGGTACACGATACATGGCGCGGCCCGGACGGTGGCGCCGGCGGGCCGGCTGGATCTCGCTGGGGGCGGTGCTCGGCATCATCCTCGTCGGACGCCTGGCGATGACCGGCTGATGCCTGCGGACGGCCCCAGGCGATCGGCTCGGGGCGGTGCGATACTCCGGGCCATGGTGACTGCCAGGGCGCCGAGCCTCCAGCAGCGCTTCGCCCCGGCGAGCACGTGCTTCGGCTGCGGGCCGGCCAACGAGCTGGGCCTTCGCTTGGAGAGCCGCCCCAGCGGCGACGGCCTCGTGGCGAGCTGGATGCCGGCCGCCCATCACGAGGCATTCACGGGCGTCCTCAACGGCGGGATCATCGGCGCCCTGCTCGACTGCCACTCGAACTGGACGGCAGCCTGGGAGCTGATGAGGCGGCGCGGGGCGGATCGCCCGCCGGTCTGCGTGACCGCCGACTATCACGTCCGGCTCGTCCGCCCAACGCCATCGGACCGGCCGGTCATGCTCAGCTCGCGGATCGTCGAGTCGACCGACAAGCGAGCCGCCGTGGAGGCGACACTCAGTAGCGATGGCGAGCTCACCGCCACCTGCCGTGGCACGTTCGTGGCGGTGGGGCCGGACCATCCCGCCCACGGACGCTGGGACTGACCGTGTTCCGCCGTTTCCTGGGGCTCGATCGATCAACGCAATCGCCCGCCGATCGCCGTGGCGTCGAGCCGCCAAGCATCGACATCGCGAACGAGGGCGAGACGGAAACCGTCCGGCGGATCGTGGCCCGGCTGGAGGCCCTGCCGCCGGCCGAGGCGCGCTATCTCGCGTCGTTCGCCTACGTGATGAGCCGCGCCGCCGAGGCCGATCTCGAGGTCAGCGATGAGGAAACCGCGCTCATCGAACAGTTCGTGATCGAGTACGGCGAGGTCGATCCGGCCCAGGCGGTCCTGGTGACCGAGATGGCGAAGTTCCAGGCGCGTCTCCAGGGAGGGACGGAGGATTACGTGGTCACGCGCGAGTTCCGCACGATCTCGACTCCCGACCAGCGGGTCGCCCTCCTCCGGTGCTGCTTCGCGATCGGCGCCGTCGATGGGACGATCACGGCCGAAGAGGCGGCGGTCGTCAACCAGATCGCGCGCGAGCTCGACCTGGAGCCAGATGTCGTCAACAGGGTTCGAGCCGAGTTCCACGATCAGCTCTCGTCGGTTCGGGCGCTCCGTCGCGCGAGCGGGTCCTCCGGCCCATCCTGACAGCCTGGACCCTCGTAGAGGCCCCGCCGCGGGCGCGACGGTCAGGCGAGTCGCAGCTCCACGATCCCCATGGCCAGGCGCCGCGAGACCTCGGCCAGGAGATCCACGTCGTAGGCAACTCCGCCCCGCAGCGGCATTGGTAACGCGTCGCGACCCGAGGCCTGCGGAAGGTGGACGACGACGGGCGTGCTGCCGGGACGCTCGCGCAGAACCGATCGAACCTCCTCCATCGCACCGACGAGCCGTTCCGTCCCCGCCGTCGCGCTGAAGTGGACGTGGAGCACGCGGCCGGGCCCCGCCTCGACCGGAGTGGTGGGAATCGTCGTTCCGTCGACCATCCGTTCGCGCGCCTCGTCCGGCAGCGGCGGCTCGTCGTCCCGCTCGCCCGCCGGCTCTGTCAGGCCGGCCGGCTCGAGGTACGTCGGGACCGGCTCGGCGGGCGCGATCGGAACGCTCATCTGCTGGTCGAGGGCCGTGCCGTAGGGGCCGCCGAACTCCGCCGGGCGCACCTCGGCCCGGAGCGGGGAAACGCGCAACGGCGACACGCGTGGCGGCGGCCGCTCGCGGCCCGAGTCTCGCTGCGACTCCCCGGCGCCCGACCTCGTCGGCGCCACGGCCTGCGCAGCCCCACCGGCAGCCGCGAATGGCGCGGACGACCGAACGGCGGCACCCGACTGAGGGGCATGCGACCCGCCGTTGCCGTTCGACCAGCCGCCGGACCGCCGCGGCCCGCGGCCGCGGTCGCCCGCCGCAACCTGCCGGGCGAATGCCTCCGGGCCAAGGGAGGCGGCCGACTCCCACTCGACCACGAGGTCAGCCAGCAGGCTCGTCTCCTCTCCACGATGGTCCACGCGCCCAGCGACAAGCAGGATGGCGCCAACGACCCAGGTCGCGGCGGTGTCCTCGTACGTTCGCGGGAAGACGATGATCTCGATCGTCCCCTGGAGGTCCTCCATCGTCACGACGGCCATCGTGGCCCGGGCCTTCGTGATGACGCTGCGGATGCCGGTCACGATGCCGCAAACGACCACGCGCTGGCCGTCCAGCGTTTCGTCCCGCAGGTCGCCCGAATACGCCGTGACGTAGCCGCCGACGGCCTCCGCCACCTCGCCCATCGGATGCTGGGACAGGTACAGGCCCAGGAGCTCCTTCTCCCAGCGCAGCCGCTCGCGCACCGGCGTCTCCGGCGCCCTTGGCAGCGGCGCCTCCAGAGCGGCCGCGTCCGCGGCGCCCATGTCGAACAGCGACGTCTGCCCGCTGATCCGGTCGCGCTGCACGGCCTGCGCCGCGTTGATCGCGTCGTCCAGCCCCAGCAGGATCTGCGACGGATGGCCGAACGCGTTGAGGGCGCCGACCCGCGCCAGCGACTCGAGCACCTTGCGGTTGGCCAGCCGCAGGTCGATCCGGGTGCAGAAGTCGGTCAGCGAGCGGAACGGGCCGCCCTCCTGCCGTGCGGCGATGATCGACTCGATGGCACCGTGGCCCACGTTCTTGACCGCCAGGAGGCCGAAGCGGATCGCCTCGTCCTCGACCGTGAACTCGAGGCCGGAGCGGTGGATGTCCGGCATCCGGACCTCGATGCCAAGGCGGCGGCACTCGGCGATGGCGGCCGCCACCTTCTCGGCGTTGTCGCGGAACGCGGTCAGAACGCTGGTCATGTACTCGACCGTGTAGTTCGCCTTCAGGTAGGCGGTCTGGTACGCGATCAGCCCGTAGCAGGTGGCGTGGGCCTTGTTGAAGCCGTAGCGCTCGAACGGCTCGAACGCCTTGAAGACGGCATCGATCGTCTCCGGGCGGATGCCCCGCTCGGCCGCCTGCCGGACGAACTTCTCGCGCTGCGCGCGGAGGACCGACGACTTCTTCTTGCGGATCGCGTAGCCCAGCGTGTCCGCCTCGGGCCCGGTGAACCCGCCCAGGGCGATCGCGGCGGCCATGATGTCTTCCTGGTAGACGAAGATGCCGTACGTCTTGTCCAGGTACGGCTCCAGGAGCGGGTGGAGGTAGGTCACCGCCTCCTGACCGTGCTTGCGCCGGATGTAGGAGGGGATGTTGTCCATCGGCCCGGGCCGGTACAGGGCCACCATCGCGGCGAGGTCGTAGACGGAGGTCGGCCGCAGCTCCCGGATGTAGCGGCGCATACCTGCCGACTCGAGCTGGAAGATGCCAGTGGTCTCGCCCGAGGCCAGGAGCTCGAACGTCCGCGCGTCGTCGAGCGGGATGCGGTCCAGATCGACCGTCTCGCCGCGATGGGTCGCGATCATCTCGACGGCGTGGCGCAGGATCGTCAGGTTGGACAGGCCCAGGAAGTCGAACTTGAGGAGACCGAGCGCTTCGACCCCGTGCATCTCGTACTGGGTCATCAACCCATCCGAGTTGGTGGCCCGCTGGAGGGGCATCAGGTCCGTCAGCGGCTCGCGGCTGATGACGACCCCGGCGGCGTGCGTGGACGCGTTCCGAGCGACACCCTCCAGGTGGCGCGCGAGCTCCACCAGCCGGCCGATCTGCGGATCGGCGTCGACCATGTCGCGGAACGCCGGCGCGACGACGAG
>WNFV01010214.1_pt1 | contig 10487 bp, 9 predicted proteins | sample 5400101 | NCBI WGS metagenome assembly WNFV01 (sample SAMN13153361, study PRJNA577476) | soil metagenome | isolation source: 115 cm soil or saprolite under grassland replicate 1 | place: USA:California | collected 2016-06-15 | reverse complement strand
TGGAAGCCGGCGGGTGGGCCCGGCCCACCCTGCTGCACTGCCGCATCCACGACTGCGCGGGCGCGGGCCTGCACGCGACCGGTGACGCCCAAGTGCCGTGGACGGGGCCGACGTGCTGGCCCGGCAGTGCGAAGTGCGCTCCCCGGGCAAGGCCGGTGTGTGCGGTACCGGAGCCGGACAGCTGCACCTTTTCGACTGCCAGATCATCGAGAGCACCAGCAGTGCTGACCCGGTGCACCGTCGCGCAGTCCAGCTTCACCGCAGTACATCTCAGCGCGGCGGCAACCGCCGACCTGTCCGAGACAACTTCGCTGAACACGCCCTGACGTCCGTTAGAGGGGATACCGCTCGTGATCCGCGTGCCTGACTTCTACTGCCCCATACCGGCGAATGTCTCGCCCCACAGCGACGATGCGGAGCGTGTGGTCGTCGACTGGCTGACCGATTTCTCCCTTGCCGAGAGCGAGGCGCAGCGGCTCTACTTCGCCCGGTCACGCTTTCCCAACTTCCCGGGCCGCGCGCTTCCCAGCGCCCGCCCCGATCTTCTGCCGCTGGCCGGCAAGGAGGTGATGTGGCTCCAGTCCTTTGACGACGTGCACAGCGACGAACCTACCGGCGGAACCAGCGTGGACGACTTCGTCGTACTGCTCTCCAAACTCACCCGCGTCATCGAAGACCCGGACACACCGCTGCTGCGTGACAACCCGTGGGCGCGGGCGCTGCGAGACCTGCGGCTGAGCATCGGCAAGGCGGCCACCCCGGCGCAGACGGATCGCTGGGTACAGGCGCACATCGACTACTTCCAGGGGTTGTTGTGGGAAGCCGTGCAGCGTGCGCGGGGACACCTGCCTGGCGTCGACGACTACGTCAACATGTGGCTCAAGCAGTCCGGTGTCCTGCCGTGTATCGTCTTCACGGACATCGCCTGCGGATACGAGCTGCCCGCCGACCTGTGGGCGGATCCGCGGGTCCGCCGGCTACGCGAGATGGTGACGGTGATCATCGGCTGGGACAACGATCTCACCTCCTATGACAAGGAGGTCCACCGGGCCGTGGAACGCGGACTGCCGGCGGTGGAGAACCTGGTCGCCGTCGTGGCGGCGGAACGCGGCTGTGTGGTCGACGAAGCGGTCCGCGTCGTCGGCGTGATGCGGGACCGCGCGGTGCGGCTCTTCGTCCGGCTGCGTGACGACCTGGCGGCCGAGAACGCCGAGCTGGCGCGGTACGCCCACGGCCTCGGTCAGTGGATCCGCGCCTACCTCGACTACAGCGGTCGATCACCTCGCTACACCGATCCGACCAACCCGGACGACGCGACGGTCAGCGCGCGTCGCCCCGAGGGGTGGAGAATTACCGCTGTCGAGCCGCCCGTGGACGAGGCTGTGCTGCCCGCCCTGCCCTCGATCTCCTCCTGGTGGGGCTGACACGATGCACCCGCACTCTTCTCCGGGGCCCACCGCGCTACCGGCGCGCGCGACGCCTGTCCCGTCCGCCCCGGGCAGGCTGCCTGTCCTGGGGCACGCGCTACCGCTCTTCCGCCGGCCCCTGGACTTCCTCCGCAGCCTGGAACGCACGGGCCCTCTGGTCCGCGTCGACATTGGTCCCGTGAAGATGATCGTTGTCACCGATGCCGAGCTGACCCGGCAGGTCCTGCAGGACAGCCGCACCTTCGACAAGGGCGGCGCACTGTTCGACAAGGTCCGTGAATTCACCGGCGACTCGTTGCTCACCAGCCGCTTCGAGACCCATCGCCGCCAGCGCCGCTTGATGCAGCCGGCGTTTGGACGCGCCTCGGTACGCGGCTACGCCCCGATCATGAACGAGATGATCGACGCTGTCCTCGGGCGGTGGAGTACCGGCACCATCATCGACATGGCGGCCGCGACCTATGACATCACCGCGCGCGCCGCCGCCCGGATCCTGTTCGCCGCCGACGTCGCCGGCCCCGCCGCGGAGCGGGTTGTCGCCGCGCTCTCCGTCTACCTGCACGGTCTGTTCGTCCGGATGATGGACCCCACCCGGGTTATCGCGCGCATCCCTATCCCGGCCAACGTCCGCTACAACCGGGCGGTCAACGTGCTGCACCGGTCGGTCGACGAGATCATCGACGCCTACCGGGCCGCCGGCGTCGACCACGGCGACCTGCTGTCACGGCTACTCACCGCGGTCGACGAGAACGGCGACGCCCTCACCCCACGGGAGATCCACGACCAGGTCATCACCGTTTTCCTTGCCGGAATCGAGACCACCGCCTCCAACCTGGCCTGGTCCCTGTATCTTCTGGGCCGCCATCCCGACGCCGCCGCGCGCGTCCGCGCCGAGGTCGACACCGTCCTCGGCGGACGCCCCGCCACCTGGGACGACCTGGAACGTCTCACCCAGGTCCGATACGCGATCACCGAAGCGCTCCGACTGTATCCACCTGGCTGGATATTCACCCGCTTCGCCACCCGCGACGTCGTCTTGGGAGAACACCTGCTGCCGGAGGGCACCGGCCTGGCCTACAGCCCCTACATCCTGCACCACCAACAGGCTGTCTTCGACCGCCCCGACACCTTCGACCCCGACCGCTGGTCGCCTGAACGAGCGTCCGCCCTGCCCGCCAACTCCTTCATCCCGTTCGGTGGCGGCGTCCACAAGTGCATCGGCGACACCTTCGGGATGACGGAGGCAGCTCTGGCCCTGGCGACGATCTACGCACGGTGGTACGTCGGGCCGCCCGACGACCGACCCGTCCAACCCGCACCACGCCGTGCCACGCTGACGCCTGGCAGACTGCCCATGCGCGTCTACCGGCGCGTCTGACCTACTCCGTCCGGCCTCCGGCGCTTGGTCATCAATGGCTCTGTTCTATCTGGGCCGCGGAATCCCTCGAGCTGCACACGCACCAGCTGCGTTACCGACTGTGGTACGCCCGCCGCCTCGGGCGACCGGACGAACTGCTGCCGCGGGCTGCTGGATGGTCCGTCTGCCGTCAAGCTGTTCGCTGGGAGAATCCTCGCGGCGTTGATACGGCGGTCCCCTTCATCCGTACACTCATCACATGGAACATGTCGCCGACGAGGCCGGCCTGAAGGCCCAATTCCCACTACCACCGGAACTTCAGAACCAGTACAGCCTGGCCGGCAAGAAGTCCTTCGCCGCCGCGTTCACGGCAGCCCGTGACAGGGTGGAGAACGCCTACTACGCCCTGGCCGATGCCAAGACCACCCCAGGCAGCCGAAGCCGGAAGTTCCTTGGCGCGATGGTGAACCCGATCGTCGGCAAGCCCATGCGTGACGCCGAGCAGTTCTACCAGACCTTCGGGCGGCTGATGCGCGGGGCCTGGTTGAGTATCAGCGCCGGCCTGTACGACGAGGAGATCCGGGCGGTCGCCGACATCGCGCAACGGCTGTTGCTGGCTCAGGTGAACACGGTCGACCAGACCTGGCTACCCGCGGTCAGCCGGATCGCGGCGGCCGGCGGCAAGGGTCTCATCGTCGAGGTCGGGACCGGACGCGGTAACTCGATCGCACGCCTGGCAACGCTGCTGCCGGAAACGCGCATCGTGTCATTCACGATCAGCCCCGAGCAGTGCGAGATCGCCACAGCCGTGGCACAGGAGATGGGACTGAGCAACGTCGAGGTCCGTCAGGGCGACATCCTCGACCCAGCGGTGTCGGCAGACCTGGTAGGACAGGCCGACGCGATCGGCGCGATCGAGGTGGTGCTGCACTTCCCGACCTACCAGAAGGTATCCGGGATGACGTTGATGACCCGGCTGCTCAGGTCTGGTGCCCCGCTCTGCGTACTCGACTCGGCCATCGCCAAGCCGCTCTCGTCGTTCGCCGAACGCTACTATGCGAACCAGAGCATCTACTTCGGACTACGGGAGCAGTACTTCGACCTGTTCGAGCAGGTCGGGCTGTCGGGAACCGCGTACATCGACCACACTCCCGACATGAACCAGACGTTCAAGGAGTCGACGGTGGTGCTACGCGGCCTCCGCGCACAACTTCGGCGAGAATTCGGATTGATCATGAGTCTGCTCTGGCCTGAGGTTCCCGGCACTGTTTACATCAAGACTCTGAAGGACGTCCGGTACGTGCACGTGGTCGGGGTCCGCAATATCTAGCCACTCGTGGGCGGATGCCTCCGGGCACGAGTGCCGTTGCCGGGACTCACCGTCCGGGTAGGCCGCGTACGCGTCGCGAACGGCCCGCAAGGCCCATTGCATGCGTCGCTGGCACAGGTCGGGATGATCGCCCGCCAGCGTCATCACGGCCAGCACGGACGTCGTCGCGGGCTACTCGATGCTAAATCCAGACCGACGGTAACGCCGCGGTAACGCCCCGCCGCGGGTACCGTCCGCGACCAATTCCAGGTCGGCATCGGGCTGCTGGAACCGGCCGGGAAGCCACAGTGGCTGGGCGACGCCGGTGGTCAGGATGGCCTTGATCCGGGATACCTGGAAGGCGCGCTTGACGATGGCGTAGATGAAGTCTTCGCGGAGCAGACGGGAACTGAACCAGGAGACGTTGGCTGGCGCATTCGTGCCACGGTTGCGCCAGAGCGCCGAGATCCAGCCGAGCAGCGACCCGTCGGGGTCTACCGCGGGGTGCGTGCCGAAGCGGTAGGCCTGCTCGCGGACGAGGTCCAGATCGGACATGTTGGTGACCACCGCGTCGTCGAACAGCGCGGGGTCGATCAGCCTTCCGCTGCGGACCGCCTCCCAGAGCGGGCGCTTATCGTCGAGGCGGGTGACCGGGCAGGGCTGAGGTCAAAGTCCTGATCTTGTGGTGCAAGTAACATGGTGTTGTTTGGGTTACAGTCCGAGGAGTTCAAGGGCGCGTAGGCCGCCGGTGCGGTCCCAGCCGAGTTCACGTCGGGCGCTGGCGTTGTTGGTGTGTCCGGCGCGGTTGAGGACGCTGATGACGAGGTTGTTGATGGCGGCCAGAAGGCGGGGTGCGTTGCCGGTGCGGACGCGGGAGGCGTCTTCGCCGTAGGTGGTGTCGCGGCGGTGGTGCAGGCCGTTTTCTATGGCCCAGTGGTCACGGTTGTGTGTGAGGATGTCGGCGGGGCCGGCTTGGCGGGGTGTGAGGCTGATGATGCCGGTGACGGTCTCGCAGGAAACCCGCGCGTGGAGTTGTTGGGCGCAGCCGAACAGGTCGGTGGGTGCGGTGTCGGCGTGTGGTCCGGTGGTGGTGCAGGCGCTGATGTCGCCCATGGCTGTGGTGCGTGCGTGGCGGTACCGTTCGATGAGAAACATCTGCTGGGTGCCGGGCCAGCGGGTCTTGATCGTGTCGGTGGCGTCGGCGACGCGGATGACGCGTACGTCGTGACGGCCGTGGCCTGTCTCGTTGGTGTGGTGTTGGCGGGAAACCGGAACTGATTCCCAGTCATAGGAACAGATCTGGTCTTCCAGAGTGGGTTGGTTGCCTTTGGCGATGAGCATCCAGTCCAGGCCGGCTTTGTTCATCGCCGTGACGTGGCCGGTCTGGGTGTGCAGCGCATCGGCTGTGACCAGTGTGATGGGTTCGCCGTCGCCGTCGCCGTCGCCGTCGCCGTCGCCGTCGCCGTCGCCGTCGCCGTTGTTGTCGTGGTCGTGGTCGTGGTCGTCGCGGCTGTTGTTGTCGTGGTCGAGGCAGGTCAGGAGGTCGGTGAAGTAGGTGATCTCGTTGTGTTTGGTGTCGACGTCCAACTGTGCGGCGACACTGCCGTCGGTGATGTCGTAGGCCGCGAGCAGGTGCGGGGCTTTGCCGGCGGCGTTCTTGGCGCCGTTGACGGCTTTGCCGTCCACGGCCAGATGCCGCAGCGATACCCGGCCGGCGTCGGCTTCTTGACGCAGCCAGGCGCACAGCGCCGCGTCGGCCTGCGCCGCGTCGATAGCCTTGATCGCGCGTTTGATGGTCTTCAGGCTGGGCGGGTGGTACCGGCCGGTCCGCTGGTTGCGCCCTAACCCGCAGCGGGCCAGCGCCTGCTGCGACATCGCCGCGGCGAACTGACCGATGGCGTACACCGAGTTCGCGCCGCACAGCTTGGCGACCGCGGCGATGACCAGAATCGCCTCCAGACGGTGGCGTTTCCCGCGGGCCTTGCGGTGATCGGTGACCTCCCGCAGGTACTCCAGCAGGCCTCGGCCACCGCCGGCCGTCCCGTCCAGGTCAACGGTGTTCACATCGATCCCGCCTTTCCTGCCCGCCGCTGCGATCAGGGGAACCTCGAACGCCGAGGACAACACCCGCGGCAGACCAGCGGTGGCGGTACCCAGACCACGCAGCCAATACTGCTTCGGTGCGCCGTGGAACACATAGTCGGCCCGGCCCCGGGCCCGGCCGTACCCACCGGTCAACCCGACCGCGGTGAACCCCGCCGCGGCATACACCGCGCCGCTGCCCCGGGCCGGGTCGGTGAAGGTTTCCACCGCCACCAGCCGATGACCGAACGCGGCCAGGTGGTCAGCACCAAGCCGACGCAGCATCACCGCCAACGCCGCCGACGCCACGTTGCGGCGGCGGCCGGCCGGCAACACACACAGCCGCTGGTGACCCGCCACGGCACCCAGCCGGGCCAATCGCTGCTCATCGTCCCAACCCAGAAACTCCTCCCGGGCCCGGCACTTAAACGCCGCCGACCCGAACGTCGCCAGCACCACCGGCTGTCCACCCAGGCACGCCACATACCGCAACAGCCGACCCGAACCATGCGCACCCAAGTAGTGATGAGCGGCCAGCAACACGTTGAAGCCACCCACCTCACCAGGAGCAACCAGCCGCACCTCAAGACCAGCCAACGACACACCCGACTGTCTACCACGAAACGATCAGGATGTCCAGCCGCACCTATCCGGCCAGGTCAAACACGCAATCACACAACTTTGACCCCAGCCCTGGGGTGACCGGGCCCCATCCGATGGGGCGGGCGGCCACATCGACGGTCGGCAGTATCGGGGCCGCCGGTGAGCCGGATCCCTGGTCCGGCGAGGCCCTCCGTGTCCACCCGCCGGGCCTGCCTGGCGCCCTCCCGGGTGCCGGTCCAGCGGTGCTTCACCTCCGCGGACACCTCGAAGTAGCCACGGATGTCCGGGAGGACGGTCCGTCCGATCTGGATCGCGCCGCGAGAGGTGAAGCCGCTGTGCTCGGTCTCGTCGCCGGTCGCGACGTCGCGTCGCACGGCGGCCTGCGGCTGGTAGCTCACCAGCTGCTGGGCAACGCGTCCTTCTTCCGCCGGGACGTCGGTTGTCCCGCCGGCGTCGAAGGGGAACCTCAGCCGCAGGCCGAGGAGGGCGACGTGTTCAAGGCCGTCGCTGTACCGCACGAAGTCCCGCGTGTGGTTCACAGAGCTTCTCCGATGGTCCCGCTCGCAACCGGTACGCCAGTGCCGAGACGTGCGGGACCGTCGAGGGGATGAACGGTCCCGCATGTTCCGGCGCGTCAACGGCCGGCGTCGGCTGGAGTCCCCGCGACTCCGCACTAATTGATACGGACGCGGAGATCGACCCGTTCATGGCGTTTTGGGCCAGCCTGTCCGGCACCGCCCACCGGCGACGACGTTCATGTTGAACGATCGGGTCCGGTGGGCCGTTGTATTCGTGCACAGGGGCCTCCTTTGTCATGTCCGCCACGGCGACCCCAGGAGATGGGGCAATCAGGCGTGACGGTCGGCACGAGCCGAGGCCACGTTTCCGTCACATCAACTCATTCCGTTCAGACCGCACTCGGTTGGAGGCACGTCATGAATGCGCAGGGACAGAAGGTCGCCATAATTACCGGCGCTTCCCGGGGCATCGGCTCGGCACTCGTTGCCGCATACCGCAAGTTGGACTTCGCCGTCGTGGCGACGTCGCGCACGATCGAGCCGGAAGACGACGCCGGCGTGCTGACCGTCCAGGGCGACATCGTCGACCCCGGTACGGCCGACCGCGTCGTACGCGCCGCCATCGAGCGGTTCGGCCGTGTCGACACCTTGGTCAACAACGCGGGGATCTTCATTGCCAAGCCGTTCACCGCGTACACAGACGACGACTTCGCACAGTACCTCGGCGTGAACCTGGCCGGGTTCTTCCACCTCACGCGCGGGGCGGTCCCGTACCTGCTGGAGCACGGAGACGGGCACATCGTGAACGTCACCACGAGCCTCGTGGACCACGCCCACTCGAACGTGCCGTCCGCGCTCACATCGCTGACCAAGGGCGGTTTGCAGTCCGTAACGAAGTCTCTCGCAATCGAGTACGCCGGCCGCGGGGTGCGGGTCAACGCGGTCTCGCTGGGTGCCATCAAGACCCCGATGCACGCCCCTGAGGCCTACGAGAGTCTCGCCGGTCTGCATCCGATCGGCCGCATGGGTGAGATGTCCGAGATCGTTGACGCTGTGCTGTACCTGGAGCACGCGGCGTTCGTGACGGGCGAGATCCTCCATGTCGATGGCGGGCAGAGCGCGGGCCACTGAGGCTGAATGGCCGATTGCGCCGGCACGGCCGCGGGCGTGGACGCTCACGGCCGTGCCGGCGGCACGCCCACCGTCCCCACATCCGGCCCGGAGTGGGACCGCCAGTTGCCGAGACACGTTCACCAGCCCGGACCCGGTCCGGGCTGGCGAACGTTGGCTGTCAGGGACTGCCCGATGCCCAGATCGATCCGGCCGGGTGCAGCGCCTCCAGGGTACCGAACTGCTCGGCCACGACGAGGCGCGCGTCGCATGCACGTCGGTGACTGACCCTCCTGGCAGACTGCGGACGCTGGGACAGCACGCAGTCGGTCGCGCCGGTCCGCTAGATCAAGATTCGCGGGCCTCGGGCCGGTCCTTGACGATCTCCACGTGCAGGGTGCCCAGCCCGGTGATCTCGCCGTCGAGCCGATCGCCGACCCTGGTCCACACGCCCGTGCTGAGCCCCACGCCGGCCGGGGTGCCGGTGAGCACGACGTCGCCTGGCTCCAACGTCACGTGCTCGCTGATCCGGGCGACGAGCTCCGGCACCGGCCAGATCATGTCCCTGGTGTTCGCGTCCTGCCGGACCTGTCCGTTGAGGGAGAACCGCAGCTGCAGGTTGCCGTCGTCGACGAACCGCGCCGGGACGATGCCGGGGCCCAGCGGGCAGCTGTCGTCGAACGCCTTGCCGCCGAACAGGTCGAACCTGACCAGGTGCTGGGGATGGCGCTGCCAGTCTCGGGCCGAGAGGTCCAGACCGATGGTGTAGCCCGCGATGTGGTCGCGGGCGTCCTCGACAGCGATGTGCCGACCGCGCTTGCCGATCACGACGGCCAGTTCGAGCTCGTAGTCGAACTTCTGCGACTGCGTGGGGTACCGGACGGACCTGCCCTGACCGACGAGCGTGGTGGTCGGCGGTTTGAGGAAGAAGACCGGAATGTTGTCGTCCTTGGCGAAGGCGCTGTGGCCGCCGTCCTTCGTCACGTGGTCGTAGTAGTTCGCTCCCGTACAAATGACCTTGTTCGGGTACTGCAGCGGCGTCAGCCAGTCCTCGAGCCGGCCCGGCGGCTCGATCTCGGCGACCGTGCGAACCTCGTCGTCGAGGGCGCGGACGGCGTCGAGCAGGACCGGTTCGGCGTCGGCCCAGTGCGCGAACACCGCCATCAACCCGGCCGACGGGTCCGGTGCGAGGATTTCCGGCGCGAGGTCGGCGATGCGGTAGTGCCGGCCGTCGAGGACGAGCACCGGCGTGGGTGAGCCGTCGACCCGGACGGTCGCCAGAGAGAACGTCATGGAATCGTCTCCTTCACCGTGTCTGGGCGACCCTGCTGGCGCCGGACGCCACCACCCAGCGGTCGAGGAGCTCGGCCACGGTCGGCGCGGGGTGCTGCAGGAGTGTCCGGCCGATGGTGCGAACGAGCTGACGCTGCGCGGTGTCGAGGTACTCGACCGGAGACGTGCCCTCGACGCGCGCGAGCGCGAGGGCGGGCAGGAGCGCCGCGACGCGCCCGCCGAACCTCTCCGGCGGCTCCCAGTCGAGGTGGCGCGCGTGCCCGCCGACCAGAGCCTGCGCCGCGTTGCGCAGATCCGCGGCGTGGTTCGGCGGCTTGACCGCCTTGATGAGCAGGTGGTTGAGGCAGAACGCGACGTCGAAGGCCGGGTCGCCGAACCAGGCGCACTCGGCATCGAGCAGCACCGGGCCGTCGGGGCCGAGGAGAATGTTCTTCGGGCTGACGTCGCCGTGCACGACGGCGAGGTGGATGCCGGCCGTCGTCGAGGCGAGGGCCTCGAACTGCTCCCGCAGGTCCGGGTGGGCGCGCGCGGTGACCCGCAGGTACGGTTCGGGAAAAGCCGCTCGGGACACCAGATGTCCACGTCCTGCTGACCGCGATCTCGCCCGACACGTCTCGACGCGACGACCTGCTCGAGCGCGCCCGCAAGGCGTCCCAGCATCTGCCCAGGGTCGAGCCGACCTATCGCCAGGATGCCTACTTGTTGCCCACCGGGCGGGAGGCGTTCGGGTTCAAGGATGGCATCAGCAATCCGGCGGTCGAGGGGAGCGGCATTCCCGGCACCAACCC
>WNFV01015149.1_pt1 | contig 10488 bp, 13 predicted proteins | sample 5400101 | NCBI WGS metagenome assembly WNFV01 (sample SAMN13153361, study PRJNA577476) | soil metagenome | isolation source: 115 cm soil or saprolite under grassland replicate 1 | place: USA:California | collected 2016-06-15 | reverse complement strand
GGAGTGAGGCACCGGCCACACCCATGACCAGGCTCAGGTTGGAGACGAGGCCGTCGTTGACCCCGAGCACCGCCGCGCGCAGGGCGTTGCCGCCGGTAGCGCGGTGCCGCCTCTCCAGGCGCGCCACAGCCTCGCCCGGCAGGCCATGTGGCATCGACGTGGCGATAGCCCGGAACACGCGCGCGTGCGAACGCTCGTCGGCTGGCATGCCCACCGCGCGTGCTTCCGGCTGTGCGTGGTACAGCGCGCTGTCGCCCGCTTCGCCAGCCATCACCATTGGTACGACGGCGCCTGCTCCGAACCGACGTGCGAGCCAGCCCAGGAATCGCACGCGCAGGGTGGGTAAGAAGATCGGCATGTCCGCGCCCGCCTCGCGGAGCCTTGTCCGCCACACCTCGGCATGGCGTTCCTCCACGTTGGCGGAGGCGGCGGTACACCTCCGCAAGCTCCGGCGTCTGCTCGGCTTCAGCCAGCAGGCGATACAGCGCAGCACCGTCTACCTCACCCTGCAGGTTCTCGCGGTAGCGGTCCGCATCCGAGCGTCGATCCGTCGAAGCCGTCATCTCAGTTTCCTAACGTGCCCGCGGCAACAGGCTGGAGGATCAGCCTGCCCCATCGAGGGAACACAGCGCACGCTCTGCCGACGCGAGCACTCGATCATGCTCTGCCGGCGAGCGGCAGCAGCACCGTCACCGTCGTGCCGCGATTCACCGTGCTCTCAATCGGTACCGGGCCGCGCATCAGACCGATCAACTCGGCCGCGATCGATAGTCCGAGCCCCGCACCGCCTGTCGTGGATTCGGTCGGGCGACGCCGCCGCAGCTGGCTGCGATCGTCGATCACCTCCAGCAGATCCTTGGCTTCGATGACGCTGGGTGGGGTCAACAGGAAGTCGTCCAATACCAGTACGCCGATCTTGGCCCAGGTGCGCCAGAGCCGCACATAGCGTCGAAGTAAGCCGTTCACGGATCGCCTGTCGATTGCGGCGCTGCAGATCACGCTGAGCCATAGGCCGCTCCTTCTTGCTGCTGACCCACCGGGAACGATGTGTATCGTGCCCTGGTTCGGGAACGGGGCTGGTCGTCCGCGCGGTATCAGCAATGGCTGTTTCGCATCGGCTGCCGGGAGCTGCTCGGTGCAGCGGCCGACGAATCGACACCAGCGTCCGTTGGCGATTCGAGGGCGGCAGGTTCTACGGCCAAGTGAGCAGTTCCGGCGTAATCCTGGCGCGTTGGTGGGCGCCGTTGGTCGCCGCGGCGTTGAGCTTCAGCCTGTGCCACACGCTCGTCGACTGGCACATCGGTCTGTTCGGCGAGACCTCGCAGACCCTGTCGCCGCACCAGGCGGCGCTCGCCTGGGTAACGGCCGCGCTCTACGGCTGGTGGGGCTGGTCGCTGGCCAGTGCGGCCGCTGGCCAGCGCGCGTACCTGGCGAGCGTGGTCGTGCTTACCGTCGGCTGGGCGCTCGCGGGCAACGGGCTGGTCATCGTCGCGTGTCCGCCGCCCTGTCCGGGAGGCTTCCCGCACCAGGACATGGCGCACATTGGCAGTCTGGTTCTGGGAGGGGTCGGCGGTTTCGCCGCCTGGATCGCTGTGCGGGATCAACCAGGCAGCATTGGTTGGGGTCCTCCGGCCACGGCACTGGGCCTACTGATCGCTGCCTTCGCATTGGAAGGACTGGGTCGGTGATCGCCGGGAACTCCTCAGGGCGCATCGCCACCGACACTATGGTGTGGTAGTCACTACAAAAATACGTCACTTTCGAGAAGTGTTTCCCTCGGCGCGACCCGTCAGGCGCCTATGGCTGTTAACTTCTGCCCTGAGGCTTGGTACCTCCAGCGCCGTCACGTCGTTCGTACTCGCGCCGGCGCCGAGCGGCTCGACGCGCGGACACGCGCCCACCGATACATCGGCCAGCAGACCGACTCTCTGCAGAGGCTGGACTCGCTACGCTCGCTCCTGCTGGCGGCCACAAGAGCAGGTTCTCTTGCATCGGCATGGGTTGTGGAGGACACAGCGACCACGTGTCCAACGAAGGATGCGATTGTCCCAGACCTTCCTACGGATTACACTGCTTGGGCCAGTCGATTCCAAGTATGTTGCGCATCAGCGCGTGACCGCGCATGAAGATCGCCGCTGAAACGACGGACTTGAGGCCACGCATCGGCCGCAGCCGTTCCTTCAGAAACCCGTGGTCGCGCTCGATGCCGTTGGTGCGGTACCGCCCAGTCCGATGGAGCACACCCGGTACGGCGGCGGCGAGGGCTGGCGGATAAGTGGCGGCTTTGTCGGTGATGACGCGACACGGCATCGTCCCGCTGGAAGCGATCGCCCGCTCGAAGAATCTGCGCGCGGCAACCATGTCGCGCGTCGGCGACACGTAAGCATCAACGATCTGACCACAGCCATCGATGGCTCGATAGATGTAGTGCCAATAGCCGCGGATGCGAGCGTAGGTCTCGTCGACTCGCCAGTCGGGACCCACAGGCGCGCGGTACTTGCGAGCAACTTCGCCGAACAGCGGCAAGAAGCGCTGCACCCAGCGGTAGATGGTGCTTTGATCGACCAGGACGCCGCGCTCAGCCAGCCATTCACTGACTTGGTAGCGCACGTACCAGCGGACGGCCAGAGCGATAATGTCGTCCGGGAAGGCGCGACGTGAGAACGCGGAAGTCGAGCGCCGCGTGAAGCGCCGACCGCAGTGGCAACAGCGGAACCGCTGGCCGCCGAGCTGTGTGGTTCCATCTTTGGTCACGGTCGCCGACTCACAGCGCGGGCATGACATCAACGCGTCCTCCTAGAGTCAGCCTACCCGGCCCCACACTCCTGCAAGAGAACCGGCAGTGCACGCGCTACTGCACGAGATCGACCTCCTCCAGGTCGTGGCGCAAGTAGCGGAGCATCTGGCAGGCTTCGGAACTGGCCAAGGCGCGGGTGAGCCGCTCGCACATCTGCGGAACTCGTTGCGACGCTGGAAGGAGTGAATCTGAGACTCCGCCAGCGCGCGCTGCCGCGAGAGTGCGCACGTTGGCGGCGGGGTCAGCTAACCACCGTGACAGGCGGAAGCTCCCACGGGGTTAGTCTCGAGTGTCGGTGACCAAAAACGCGAAGCGCAGCGCCGGGATTCTGTTGCCCGGGTGGTCGTCGGCGTACGTCAACTGCGGCAGACGATACAGCAATTGGCCCTCGCGAGGCCCGTCGTACAAGCCGGGATACAGGTCGATCAAGTGGACACCCGCCTGGCCTGATGCGGTGAAGTTGATTACCACATCGCCCTGGCTGTTGAACCCACACGCGTAGCCCATGTACGCGTTATCGTACGTCGCGGTGTAGATGTTGTCGTACTCCGTCCAGCCGACACCCTTCAAATGAATTGTGACGTTCGTACCCACGGGTCCGGACGCGGGCGACATGCTCACAATGCTGGTTTCGACAACATAAGACGTGGTCGCCACATCATGGTCCCCAGCCCTCAAGATGAGGGCGTGCAGGCCACCCAGATCATCGGGCACGGTGATAGTCGTGTTGAGTCGACCGTCTGGTCCTGTCTGCAGCATGCCGAGCGTCCGCTCGCGCGGCTCGAAGCCGGTGCCGGAAACGCGGCTCCCGACCATCGTCTGCCATACGAGCGACAGGGATTGAGTGGCTGCAAATCCCGATGCGACAAGAGTCGCCTGTGTTCCCACGGGGCCCTGGGTCGGTGTGATCTGGAAATCGACCGCTCCGGAGCTGGTGGTAGCAGGCACGGGTTGTGGAACGTACGGTTCCGCGTAGGCCGTTGGCACCTCGCCGCCCGGGGTCGTGCGGAACACGAATTCAGGTCGCGGCAGATACGCCGTTGGCGCTTGTTCGTGGTTCAGGTAGGCCTGGCCCATGTAACCGGTGTACAGCTTCAGCGCATGGTCGCCCACAGGACCAGTCGCCCGGAAGCGACTGACCGCCGAGCCGCGCGAGCTGATGCCAGATACCCAGCCCACTTCACGATTGTCCCAGTTCAGGACCCAGATACTCTCCATCGTTTGCCAGCCCAAGCCCTTGGCTCGGATTTCGATTGGGGTGCCGACGGGACCCTCCTGAGGCACCATCTCGAAGCTCTGGGTGAGATCGAGCGCACCCTGACCCAGCTGGACGCCGTCCTGCACAGCGACGATGTTGTGCATGCCACCGTAATCCTCAGGCACCCTGAACTCGGCGAACAATTGGCCATCGTTGCCGGTCTGGAAGCGCCCGAGACTCTGGGTCGTCTCGGAGAACTGCTTACCCCCAAAGTGATAGTAGTCGCGCGTCACCCAACCACCGTTTACGGTCTCCCAGCCCAGATCAACTGGAGTACCAGCAGGTAGCCCCGCGGCCTGGACTTGAACGAATGCCCCTACGGTTGCTTTGGCGGGAGTCACGGTCAGTGCGATTGGACTCGCGGCGGAGACGGTTGCGACCGCACCACCGGCTGCACCCGCCTGTGCTGGTGCCCAACCGGCTACGAGGATAACCGCAATGGCGCCTACGACGATCCTCCGCGACCGATCGACGCGGCTCAGTCGAGTCTTTCTGTTCATGCGTCTTGTCCCCTCAATTCATCTACTGCACGATGGTCAGAATGGAAGATGCGATGTCGTAGGGCGCCCAAACGCCGGTCCGGCCCTGGTCGTCTTTGGCGTCGATTGTGTAACGCATTACCCCAACCGGGGCGGAGTCCGGCACGACCCACTTGACGGTCCAGAATCCTGGTCGCGGACTTGCGCCAGTACCTCGATAATTCATCTGCAGGGCTTCTCCGGTCGCTAACTTCACAGTCAGCTGAGCGCCTTCGGCGAACGTGCCGGTAGCGGGGTTGACGGCCGTGGCGCGGAATCCAACCGGTTCACCGCGCTTGAAGCGGCTCTTGGCGGTGCAGTTCTCAGGATCCTGCTGACCCGCGAACAGCACGATGTCGCCGTACAGGATGAGCGTGCTGTTTGGATCGTACGCTCCAGCAGCATTCACTGGTGCTTTGACCACCTGGGGCGTCGCCGAGGTTGCCGCGGTTTGAGCGGCCGCGGCCGGCGCGACCGTTTGGGCTGGGACACCAGCGGTGGTAGCCGCCGGCTTGGGTGCAGCGGCAACCGTGGGCCGCGGGGCCGTTGTCGGAGTCGGCGCAGCGGGTGCCGCTGTGCAAGCAACGACCAGTATTAAACCGGCAGCAAGGCCGAACGTTGCAAATCGCATGAGGCGTTCCTCCCTATTCAATAGATTGGTGTTCACGACACCTCCATCAGCACGCTCTCGAGGTAGTTCGCGATTTGCGTCAGGTCATCGTCGGACAGCATCTGCGTCGGGAAAGCGGGCATGTCGAATCCCCCAGCACGGACCAGACGCTTGATGCTGTCCGGCGCGGGGTACTGGCGCCGGACCTGTGCTGTGCGCAGGTCAGAGCCGCTACCGGGCCCAGCACCCGGGTGGCAGGAATCGCAGTAGCGACCAAACAGAACCTGGCCATGCGTTTCAGGCGTGTCCACGAGCGCCAGACGCGCTGCACGGCCGGCGCTCGCCACCTGGGTTGATGGACCACTCCTTGGACCGCCCACAACTGTGATCAGCGCCACACCGACGAGGCCAAGGACGACTGCGCCAACGGTAAGTGCTCGACCCGTCCGGCGCGCGCGTGTGACGGCAGCGGTCATGCCCATGGCACCGTCCATCATCGGGACGCACTGCCTCCGTCCAGACTCAGAAGGTATTGGGTGATCGCTTCGACATTCTCGTGCGAAATCCGAGGCAGCAGTGGCTGCATGGTGGCGACCGGATTGAACGCCATTGGTCGCTCCATGAACGAGTGGATGTCGGCGGCGGTCATGCGGACGCGAATACCATCCAGCGAGGGACCGTTCCTGCCTCCCTCACCGTTGATGATGTGACAGCTTGCACAGCCTTCCTGGCCGATGATCTGCTTGCCGCGCAGCTGCAATGACGTCAGAACCGCACCCCGCTCCACAACCGTGGCCGGTGGTGTTGTCGCGGCCGCCCAGGCCGTCAATCCCGCCGCGCCCAACCCGAGCACGGCCAGAGTGATCGTCCCCAGCGGGCGCTTCAGCGGTCGCCGTTCAGCACCGCGGGAGAGGAACGGTACAAGGAAGAGCAACAGCACGATCGCTGCTGGTACCAGCGCCACACCAACCCATTCCCATGACCCGGGAAACAGCTTGAGTAGTTGAAACAGCGGCAGGAAGTACCATTCGGGTCTGGGGATATATGCGGCGTCGGTCGGATCCGCTCGATCCTCCAACGGTACTCCGGCAAACAGCGTCAGCCCTAGCAGAACAAGAAAGACCAGCAGCGACAGGACGAGATCTTCGGCGATCACTTCCGGCCAGAACCGCGGACCATGCGCCTTGGCCTCGGCGTACCGCGCCTGATAATCACCGCGCATACGTGCCCACGCGCCCGGCGGCACACTCACGCCGTGGTAAACGACGAGAGCGAGGTGGACCACCACAAACGTGATGACCAGAGCGGGCAGCACCAGCACATGCAACGCGTAAAAGCGCGCCAGAGTCGCGGCGCCCAGTTCCGTGCCGCCGCGCGCCAGGCTCACCAGGGCCGAGCCAACCACAGGCACAGTGCCGGCCATGTTTGTTCCCACCGTGGTGGCCCAGTACGCCTTCTGGTCCCATGGCAGCAGATAGCCTGTGAAGCCGAAGGCGAACGAAACCAGGAGCAAGACGACTCCGGCGAGCCAGGTTGCCTCTCGCGGGTAGCGATGCGCACCCAGGACAAAGGCCGAAGCCATGTGCAGGACCACGAGGGCGATCATGGCCGACGCACCCCAATGATGAAGGCCGCGGATGAACCAGCCGAAGGGAACTTCGTTCTCGATGTACCGAACGCTGTCATACGCGTCTTGCGGAGTGGGCGCGTAATTGAAGGCCAACAGGACGCCAGTGACGAACAGGACGAGCAGGACGAATAATGTGGCGGCGCCGAGGCTGTACCACCACGTCAGCCCCGTCGGCACGTGTCTCCGGAGCAGCTTGTCGACCAGCGGCGTCAGGCCCAGCCGCTCGTCCCACCAGCCCGCCATACCACGCCGCGGAGTGGCCATCACGCGGGCTCCTTGGTTGGACTTCCCAGCCGGAAGTCCTGATAGAGGACCATCAGCTGATCACCATCCACGCGTGATTCCAGCTCATCCAGCGCCCGCGGCGGCGGGCCGCCTGATACCGCACCGTCCGCGCTGTACGTGCCGTCGTGACACGGACACACAAAGCGTCCGTTGCCCCCTTGCGACTGCCAGCCATACGCGCACCCGAGATGCGTGCAGCGCCCGTTGAAGACGATGATTTCGCCGGCGTCGGAGACGGTCACCCAACATGTCCGCGCCTCCGAGACCGTGCGCCAGCCATCCTGGCGGGAGATCGTCACCGCGATGAGCTTGGGATCGCCCCGTGCGAACGTGTTGAGTGCGCCAGCAGGCACCCAATCGGCTGTGTCTTTGCGAGCCAGCGGCCCACCGAGATAGGCAAGCGATGGTATTCCGACGACGACGCCCACAAACGTGGCGATGGCTTTGGCGACAGACGCCAAGAAGACACGCCGTGGCTCCTCCACCTCTCCCATCATGCGCACCAAGCTACCAGTCGCGGGTAAACAGACGGGTCGCGGAGCCTCAACGCCGGGTAAACAAAAGTGAGTAGCAGCTCGAACGCTGCACCTGGAGCATGCCGCCGTCGGCACTTCGCGGGCGTTTGCATCATGCCTCGACAGGTTCTCAGCTTGTAATAGGGCCCCCACCCTTGCGACTGGTTCTTACATATCGCCTCAGTGTTTCTTAGGCGCGGCGGCTCGCGCCGCGCGCGAGACATGCGGGACGTGCGTGCCAGACCATGGCGCCCCGAACAGCCGCAGGAGATATTTGTCGACACCCACGTAGCCGGCATTCTTCCAGGCCAGAATCAACAGCGTAGCCGCAATCAGCTGAAGCGGATCGCCAGCGAAACCACCCGGCCACGCGTATGCCACCACGTTTTCGATGAGACCCGCTGTAGCGGCAATGCCCACAAACGCGCCGGCGATCAGCGCAAGTCCGAGTACAACGTGCGCAACAGCGCCGACGACGAGGACCGAGTCCCCGGCGGCCGGCGGAGCAGTGAGCACACCCCAGCCCAGCCTGAGCCATTGAGCGCCTAGCCATACGCGAACGAGCAGCCACAGCCACGTCACCAAGCCACTGCTCTGGAACAGGAACCACGCCAGCGGCGGGTCCTCCATGCTTCGATGTTCGCGGCCGTCGGCCGATTCTTCAATGTTCAACATGAACCTGACGAACCCTCCCCCCATTGCTCGGTCCTATCATGACTCGGGCGCGCAACTCCGTGGCTGCGCACTTGGACGCCTGACAAGCGTTCAGCGGCGTCCGCTTAGCAGTTGGAGCGTCCACCACGGCACCGACGCTCGGCACCCACACGCCATCGTGACGATTCGCTCGTCGGGGTGCGTCGCCGAATCGGAGGACGAGTAGCACGGTTGCCCGCGCCAGTGTGGCTCCCCGAGGCCGTGGTACGTGAAGCGTGGTGCCTCGGCCCTGGGGCCCCCTGGCCCTCAACAAATCCCGCAGGTGCCTCCGGGTCAGTCGCGATAACAAACGTGACCGCCGCCTGCCCCGCCGCGGCTGCCACGTCCTCAAGGTCCACTATCAACATGACTGCCTCCTTCACCAGGGCGCGGGCCTCGTTGACGCTCGGGAGCCAGAGCAGTCGCCGTTTACGCGCTATGTTCGAGCCTACCCGGTTCCATTGGCCCATGGTCAGGCTAGCGGACTGATGCGCAGCTGTCGCTACCCCGACGGGTAGTTCTGAAGCAGGAAATCGAGACGGTCCCGCGGCGCGTTGTCGACACTGCGGTGCCAGTGAAGCTCGTCGGTTTGTCCGTCTCCACGCGCGCGCTTGTCTCTATTGCTGCCCGAACATGCTGAGACCCCAGTTGCTCACACCTGGGGTCTCGTCGGAGACGCGACTTGGACCGCGCGCGACTCGACCTCAATAGCAAACCCGGCGACATGATCAGAGCCGGTGCGTCGAATCATGGGGGAGGGTCGATCGCTCTCCTGGCGCATGCCTTCGGACCAGATATCGCCGAAGGCGTTACTCGCCAGCCCGGGTTTCTCCGAAACGTCCGAACAGAACCTGCAGCGTCGCCGCAACAGCGCCGCGCTCAAGCAATCTGCGGCGGACTGGAGCGCGGCCACGTCGGCCACCGCCAGGAAGGCATTGTCGGCTTTGCGGAAGCGCACCCCGGCGCGTGTCAGCTCCTGCCCGACGAGCGAATGCCCGTTGAAGTAGACCGTGACGTTGAACGGGAAATAGCTGAGGACCCGCACGCTCATCGGTCCCATGACCGGGTCCCAGATATACCAGGTAGTAATGCAGGGAGCGTTTTCGACACGCTTTGAGGAGGCGGTAGTTGCCGTCACCACTGGCTGGCTTCCACTGCGGTGTATAGGAGACGAAGGTGCGGCCCTGCTCCAGGCTGGTCAGGACGCAGGCAATGCCTTGGCCACCCTTCACGCGGCGGCAGAAGGGTTGGACGACATCCTCCTTGCGCACCCCTTCTTTGGGCGGGGCCGGCGGCGCTGGCAGGACGGGGATGTTTTGCTCCTCGGCGAATCCGCCGCACCCAGGCCTTGTACGCGTTGGTGCGCTGCTCGAGCACGGCCGGCTCGACGCAGGCGACCCCGACGACGTTGTGGAAGAAGTAGACCAGGTTCTCTGGACGCTGCAGCCGCTCGATGTAGCTGGCGCCAACGTGCTGGTGCTGCCCCTCATCGCAACTACGTGCCGTGTCCAACCCAGGCTCTCCCCTGGTTCTTGGCTGGGCCAAGCACAGGCTCGGTCGGAGGGGGCCAACCAGGTCTTTCGACATGTCGTTCCCTTGCCAACCCGTCGTCAGGTCGCGGCGATCAGCATGCACACCTGGGATCCGCGTGGGTGGTGCGATCAGCGTGGCCGGATACCCCGCCGCGCCACCCGCCGCCGTGTATGGCTGCTCGGCGTACCGGCCGGCGCCACGCTGATGGTGCCGTCAACTTCCAGCACCGCGGACTTCACGGCCCCCAGCTCCTCCACGCCGTGCTCGCGCAGCGGCTGCAACACGTCTTCCTCGGCCCTCGCGCCGCAGGTTCGCCTCCACCAGCCGGCCCTCATGAACCAGCAGCGTCGGGGTCCCAACAAGCAGCCGCCGCGCGACCCTCGAATGGAGCCCGAGCGCGCCGGCCGCGCGGTCCAACAACAGGAGGACGATCGCCGCGAGCAGCCCGGCGCCGAGCGAGGTGTCGGGACCCCCATCGCGTTCTGCACCGCGTTGCTGATGATCAGCTCCTCAACGACTTTGGTGGGGCCCTGGTGGTGTAGCCGGCGCTCAACGGCCTTAGAGCTGGAATCAGTGAGGGATTCTTCCGGGTGGGGTGCTCGGCGGCGTAAGCCGCTGGGTGGCCACGAACGACCTTGTCCCTGCCGAG
>WNFV01009875.1_pt1 | contig 10488 bp, 9 predicted proteins | sample 5400101 | NCBI WGS metagenome assembly WNFV01 (sample SAMN13153361, study PRJNA577476) | soil metagenome | isolation source: 115 cm soil or saprolite under grassland replicate 1 | place: USA:California | collected 2016-06-15 | reverse complement strand
TCCCGAGCGGCTCGACCTACGACTCGGGCGACTACCACGCGGTGCTCGACCGCGCGCTCGCCGCGATCGACTACCCTTCGCTCGTGCGGGCGCGCGACGAGGCGCGGCGCTCGGGGCGCCTCGCCGGGATCGGCATCTCGACCTGCCTGGAACCGAGCGGCGGCAACTCGGCCTTCGAAGTGCTGATGAATCCGAAGAACGAGAACACGACCTGGATGGATTCCTGTCTCGTGCGCGTCGATCTCTCGGGCGCGATCACCGGCGTCATCAACAACTCGAGCTCGGGCCAGGGCCACGAGTCCCTCGTGTCCACCGTGCTGGGAGAGATCCTCGAGCGCGATCCGGCGTCGATCCGCGTGGTGCGCGCGGATTCGCTCACCGCGCTCCCCTCCAACAGCCCGGTCGGCAGCCGCATGGCGATCATGCTGGGGGGCGCGGCGGCGGGCGCGGCGAAGCAAATCAGGGAAACACTCGTCGCGATCGCCGCGCACAACTTCGAGTGCTCGCCCGACGATCTCGAATACCGCGACGGCAGCGTCGGGGTAAAAGGCGCGCCCTCGAAGAAATTCTCCTGGGACCAGCTGGTCGAGATCGCGCACCGCAAGTTCCACAAGCTTCCTCCCGGCATGGAGCCGGGCCTTCAGGCGAAGTTCGTCTGGGAAGTGCCGACGGGCGGGGGACTGCCGACGCCGGAGGGTCGTATACAGATGTACCCCTGCTACGCTTTCGAGGCGCACATCGTATTGGTCGAGATCGACGCGGACACGGGCAAGCCCACGCTCGGGAAATACGTGTGCGGCCACGACTGCGGCGTGATGATCAATCCGGACATCGTCCGCGGCATGACCTACGGCGGCATCGCGCACGGCATCGGCGCGGCGCTCTACGAAAAGTTCGCCTACACCGAGGATGGGCAACTGGCGAGCGGCACCTTTATGGATTACCTGATCCCGAGCGCGATGGAAGTGCCGGCGATGGCGATCGTCGATCACTGCACGCCCTCCCCGCTCACCACCTTCGGCCAGAAGGGCTCGGGCGAGGCGGGTTATCTCGGCGCGCCGGCCGCGATCGCGAACGCCATCAACGACGCGCTCGACCCGCTCGGCGCGGCCGTCGATTCTCTTCCGATGTCGCACCTCGTGATCTGGAACGCCATCAGCGGGGCGCTGTCCGTCGCCCCCGCGAAAACGAGCGAAGGCGAGTTTCGAGGAACGGCCAAGCGGGGGCCCAGTGACTTTCGACTGACGACACTGGATTCCCGCTTGCGCGGGAATGACAGCACATGAAAAACATCGTCATCGACATCCACGCCCACTTCATCCCGAAGCTGCTCTACGCCCGCTACGACACGAACGTCGGGAAGTTTCCGGCCGTCAAATTGCTGCGCGATGAAAAAGGCATCCGCATGCAGTTCCCTGGGAGCGAGCCGACGCGCCCTATCTCGCCCAAGCTCTCCGATACTGCCGACCGGCGCGCCTGGATGGACAAGAACGGCATCGATCATCAGCTCGTCGGCGGGTGGCTCGACAGCTTCGGCTACGAGCTTCCGGCGGGGGAAGGCCTCGCCTGGAGCCGTTTCTACAACGATTGCCTGCTCGAGGAGTTGAGCGAGGAAAAGCGTTTCACGCCGCTCGCCACCGTGCCGCTGCAGCACGGCGGGCTCGCCGCCGAGGTGCTCGCCGAGGCGCTCGAGCGGGGTTTCGGCGGCGCGATGATCGGCACGTTGCCGAAGGGCAACGCGGGCAATCTCGACGACCCCTCGCTCGACCCGTTCTGGCAGGCGGCCTCGGACCTGCGCGCCCCGGTGTTCATGCACCCGATGTTCCTGTGCGGCGAGCCGCGGCTCGCCGACTACGACCTGGTGAACGCGATCGGGCGGCTCGCCGACACCTCGATCGCCGTATCGCGGCTGCTCTTCTCCGGCCATCTGCTGAAATTCCCGGGCATGAAGTTCGTGCTCTCGCACGGCGGCGCGGCCCTGCCCTACGCGCTGGGGCGGCTCGCGCGCAACCACGCCGTCTCGCAGGGCAAGTACGCCGACCCGCGCAAGGGCTTCGAGGCGATGTACTTCGACTCGTGCGTGTTCGACTCGGATTCGCTCGAGTACCTCGCCAAGAAGGCGGGTCCCGAGCGCATCATGCTCGGGTCGGATGCGCCCTTCCCGATCGGCGATCCCGAGCCGAGGAAAGTCATCGAGGGCGCGTACTTCAACGAGGCCCAAAAGAAAGGCATACTCGGCGGCACGGCGCAGGGCGTGTTCCGCGTGCGGGCCGACTGCTGGTGCCCGCCTTCACCCTGACGCTTCGCAGGGAGCCCTACTCGACCGCGATCAGCAGCGCGGCAATCCCGGCGATGCCTGCGGGAACCACGTAGCGTTCGAACGCGCTTTCCTTGCCGCGGGCGATCACCGCGACGGGAATGTCGGTGCGCGCGACCACTCCTTGTGCGATCGAAGGATTCAGCCACCGCAGCCACTGCGGGTGGCGCCCGACTCCCATCAGGATCTCGTCCACCTGCTCCGCTTCGGCGACGGCAGCGATGCGCTCAGCCGGCGAACCGACCGCGGTCAGCGCGCGAAACGGAATGCCCGCGCGGGCCAGACGATCGATCGCTTCGGCCATCGCCGCGCGGCTGCGCTCGGCGCGAAGCGCCTCGCGGTCCGCCCTGCGCGTGAATTGCGAAATATGCCGGTGCAGGCGCGGTTGCACGTTCAGGACCATCGCCTCGACGCTCGCGCCGCGGCGCATGGCCGTTTCGAGATGATCGATCGGCGCGAGCGCCGCGCGGGACGAATCCACCGGAACGAGGTATTTCATCGCGTCGCCTCCATCGAAATTCGGGCCGGCCGGCGGTTGCGCAGCCAGGCAAGCCCCAGCACCCCGCATACGATGGCGCCGTAGACGGCGGCAACGGACGCCGCGCGCCCTGCGAGCAGCTCGCGCACGAACGGCTCGCCGACGATCATCTGCGCCGCGGTCCAGGCGAGCACCGCGCCGCCGGCGTAGAGCAGCGCGGGAAAGCGCTCGATGCACCTCAGGATCAGCGTGCTGCCGTACACCACGATCGGGATGCTGATCGCCAGTCCCAGCACCACCAGCGCGACGCTGCCGTGCGCGGCGCCGGCCACTCCGAGCACGTTGTCCACGCCCATCACCGCGTCGGCGATCACGATGGTGCGCATCGCGCTCCAGAAGCCCGCGGCGGGCGCCACGCCGCTCTCGCGCGAGCCCTCTTCGCCGGTGAGCAGCCGGTAAGCGATCCACGCGAGCAAGGCCCCGCCCGCGAACATCAGGCCGGGAAGCCCGAGGAGCCACAGAACCGCGACGGTGAGGCTCGCCCGAACCGCGACCGCGCCCGCCGTTCCCCAGAGGATCGCGCGGCGCTGGTGGACTCTGGGCAGGTTGCGCGCGGCGAGCGCGATGACGACGGCGTTGTCCCCGGCGAGCACCAGGTCGATCACCACGATCGCGGCGAGGGCGGACCAGAATTCGGGCGTCATGAGCGTGTCCACTTGCTTCTCCTTTGACGGGACGATTGTTGCGGAAGGGTCGCCCGAAGAAAAATGATTTGGTGCGATGGCCGCATCGCGCTTGACGATGCATCGCGCTTTCGAGGGACATCCATCGCAAATCGCAATGCCTGGCGGTTGCCTGGGTTCCGATACGCTGCTAAGCTTGCAAGCGCAATCTCCCTAGGGGAGTAGCTTCTTCGCGCAGCGTCGTCAACACGGGCGTAAGCCCCGGCTGCTGCGGCAGCGCAGACTGTAAGCGAGACCTGGGGCCGATCGCGAGGGCGGTGTCCCGCGATCGGACTCAGGTCCTGCGGCCCGTAGTTCGTACAGAGTGGGCCGCAGGTGGTCTGGACGCGAACGAAGGAGCTCGCCATGCCCCGCTCTGCGCTGCGCCGGTATTTCCGGCACGGACTTTTTCCCCAATTGATGGTGTTCGAGGCCGTCGCGCGCCGCCAAAGCGTGACGCGCGCCGCCGAGGAGCTGCACCTCGCCCAGCCGACGGTCTCGACGCAGCTCAAGAAACTCTCCGAGACGCTCGGCCTCGCGCTGTTGGAGCAGCAGGGAAGAGGGCTGCACCTGACTTCGGCGGGCCGGGAGCTGCAGACGGCGTGCAAGGATCTCATCGGCCTGATCGAGCGCACGGAGGAGCGGCTTGCCGCGCTGCGCGCGCCGCGGGCCGACGTGCTGCGGGTCGGAGCCACTCCCGGCGCGCGGCGCCTCGCCGCGCGCCTCGTCGCCGCCTTCTGCCTGCGCCATCCCGGGTCGCAGGTGAGCATGCACGTGGCCAGTCGCGACGATGCGATCGAGCGGCTGCTTTCGGGCAAGGACGAGCTTTGCCTGCTTCCCGCGCCCGAAGACCGGCCCGGGCTTGCGGCGAATCCTGCGGCGGTCGAGCTTCTGCATCTGTACGCGCCGGCGGGCCACCGCCTCGCGAACGCGCGCGCGATTACGCTCGACTCGCTCGCGCCCGAAGGGCTGGTCCTGCGCGAGCCGGGCTCGGGACCTCGCGAGGCGCTGCTTGCCGCCTTTGCGGCGTCCGGAATCCCGCCCGCCGTTCGCGCCGAGCTCTCCAGCGACGAAACGGTCGCCGAAGCGATCGCCGCCGGGCTGGGCATCGGGCTGCTCCCCGAAGGCGAAGCCCACGCGCTTTCGCGCGCGGGGGCGATCGTCGTCCTCGACGTGCACGGCTTCCCCTTGCGGCGCGAGTGGAGCATCGCGCGCCTCGGGGCCGCACGGCTGTCATTGCCCGCGGAGCTTTTTCTGCGCGAAGCGATCGAGGGTGCGGAAGGCTCGCCGGTTGCCCGGCAAAAGCAGGCGGTACCGGCATGACTGGCCGCATTGCCTCGCGTAACATACGCACCTCAAGGAGGAGGCACCCGTGACCAGAAAAAAAATCAGCTCCAGGACGAGCTGCTGGCTTGGCGGTCTGGCGCTGTTCTCGTGCGCCGGGGCCGCGCTCGGGCAAAGCTATCCTTCGCAGCCGGTCAAGGTCCTGCTCCCCTACGCGGCGGGCGGGGTCGCCGACATCACCGCGCGCGTGATCGGGCAGAAGCTCTCGCAGCAGCTCGGCCAGCAGTTCATCGTCGACAACCGGCCGAGCGCCGGGCAGATCGTCGCCACGGAAGCGGCGATGAAGGCCGAGCCCGACGGCTATACGCTGCTGTGGCTCAACCAGGGGCACGCGGTCAGCGTGTCGCTGTTCAAGTCGCTGCCTTACGACCCGGTGCGCGATTTCGCGCCGATATCGACGGTCGGCTTCTTCGGGCTCGCGCTGCTCGTCAATTCCGACTCGCCCTACCGGTCGGTGAAAGATTTCATCGCCGCCGCCAAGGCCAACCCGGGCAAGTTCAACGTCGGCGCGACCAGCATCGGCGGCACGCAGTTCATCGCCGTGGAGCTGTTCAAATCGATGGCGGGACTGGAATTCCAGACGGTGCCGTTCAAAGCGACTCCCGCGATCATCACCGCGGTGAAGGGGAACGACCTGCACGCCATGGTCGAAATCCTCGCCCCGGTGATTCCTCACATCAAGAGCGGCAACCTGAGGGCGCTTGCCGTGACGTTCGACCATCGCTTTGCCGGTCTGCCCGATGTGCCGACCCTCGCCGAGGCGGGAGTGCCCGGCTATGAGGCCTCCGCCTGGAACGGCGTCGCCGCGCCTGCGAAGACGCCGAACGCCATCATCGACCGGCTGAACAAGGAGATCCGCGCGGCGGTCGCCGCCCCCGAAGTGAAGCAGCGCCTGCAGTATCTGGGCGTCGACGCGCGCGCGAGCTCGCCCGAAAGCCTGCGCGAGCTGCTCGTCTCCGAGACCGCCAAGTGGAAAGCGGTCGTCGAAAGGGCGAAAATCGAAAAACAATGAATCTCCCCTCCGCCCCGGATCTCGTCGCGGACGCCAAGCGCGGCTACCCGGACCTTCACGAGCACCTCGAGGAACTGAAGAAGCGCGGGCTGCTGCTGACGATCGACCGCCCGGTCGACAAGGATTCGGAGCTGCACCCGCTGGTGCGCTGGCAGTTCGTCGGCGGAATGGACGAAGCCGAGCGCAGGGCCTTCCTCTTCACCAACATCACCGACGGCCGCGGCCGCAAGTACGACATTCCGGTCGTGGTCGGCGCGATCGCCGCGAACCGCGCGATCTACTCGGCCGGCATGGGCGCCCCCTTGAGCGAAATCCAGGCGAAGTGGGACCGCGCGATCGCCCATCCCATCCCGCCGCGCTCAGTCGAGCGCGCGGTGTGCCACGAGGTCGTCCACGAAGGCGAGGCGCTGCAAGGCGAAGGCAACGGCCTCGACCGCCTGCCGATCCCGATCTCGACGCCCGGCTTCGATTCGGCGCCGACTCTCACCGCGACCAACGTCATCACCCGCGACCCGGAGACCGGCGTGCAGAACATGGGCACCTACCGCGCTGCGCTCAAAGCGCCCGACCGCCTCGTCGTGCGCATGGCGACGCGCGTCGGCGGCGCGGGCGGCTACCTGCACTACGTGAAGTACCAGAAGCTCGGAAAAAAGACGATGCCCTGCGCGATCGTGCTCGGCTGCCCGCCCTACGTCGCCTTCATGGGGCCGCAGAAGCTGCCGGTCGGCGTGGACGAGTTCACGGTAGCGGGCGGCTTGGCGGGCTCGCCCATCAACGTCGTCAAGGCGAAGACCGTCGATCTGCTTATCCCCGCCGAATCCGAGGTCGTGATCGAAGGCCTGATCGATACCGAGTACTGCGAGCCCGAGGCGCCTTTCGGCGAATCGCACGGCCATGTCGCATTGGAAGAATTCAACATGCCGATGCGCATCACCGCGATCACGCATCGCAGGAACCCCATCATCCCCTCCTACATCAGCCAGGTCACGCCTTCGGAGTCGAGCGTCATCAAGCGCGTCGCCTACGAGCCGCTCTATCTCGCGCACCTGCGCGAGGCGCTCGGCATCCGCGCGGTGAAGCGCGTCTCGCTGCACGAGCCGCTCACGGGCCTGCTGCGCGTCCAGGTGATCACGCTCGAGAAGGGCGCGCCGCGCACCGAGGTCTGGCGCGCGCTCTACGGCGCCGCCTGCTTCAAGGCCGACATGGGCAAGATCACCATCGCCGTGAACGAGGACATCGATCCGGACAACGCCGACGCGATTTTCTGGGCGATGGCGTACCGCATGAACCCGGTCGAGGACGTGCGGATGCTCCCGCACCGCGGCCAGGGCCACGGTCCCAAGCGCGAGCACGGGCAGGAGGAGGATTCGACGCTGCTTATGGACGCGACCATGAAAGGAGATATGCCGCCGCTCGCGCTGCCCAAGCGCGAATACATGGAGCGCGCGAAGAAACTCTGGGAAGAGCTCGGGCTGCCGAAGCTGCGCCCGCAGGCGCCCTGGCACGGCTATTCGCTCGGCGACTGGCTGCCGCAGTGGGACGAGGCGGCGAAGCGCGCCGTCGAAGGCCGCTACCTCGAGAACGGCAAGATCAGCGAGAAGCAGAGCAAGAAGGGCGTCAAGCCCGAAACCAAGTTCCGGCCGGATCGCGCGTAGCAACCGCGCTCGAGTTACCATCGAGCGCCTATTTAGAGTTCCAGCTAAAAACTCCTGCATAACCAGCCGCTGCCGTGGAACGGTGGCGGCTGCTCCGCTGCATTCCCTTCGTCCGTTGTGAATTTGCCACAAAAGACCCGTGGAAAGCTTCACTGCGTCTCTAGTTGCCCAACAACTAGGCTGGTATCGGCCATCGAACGAGGTGAGACGATGTCAACGACAAATGCACTGAGAAATTCCTTCTTGCGCCCGGGTTTCGTCGCCCTTGCGGCGTTCCTCGCCTCCTGCGAAGGCGACGGAGCGGCCGCGCCCGCCGTGCGATATTTCACCGCCGCCGGCAACGGTGGCAAAGACCTCGAGCTCCGAAAGACCGACCGCACCGAAGCCGGCACCGTGCGCGTGGAGGAGATCAATCCCGGGGCTGGCGGTAGTCGGCCCTTGGGCTTCGCCGTCTTCAACAATGCCGTCTACTTCTCCGCCTTCGACGGTACGAGCGGGTTTGAGCTGTGGAAGAGCGACGGCACCGAGGCCGGCACCGCGCGGGTCAAAGACATCAATCCCGGGGCGAACGGCAGCATTCCCGGCGGCTTTACCGTCTTCAACAATACGCTCTACTTCTCCGCCTTTGACGGCACGAGCGGGTTTGAGCTGTGGAAGAGCGACGGCACCGAGGCCGGCACCGCGCGCGTCAAGGACATCAATCCCGGAGCGGGCGGCAGCAGTCCTTTCGGTTTCACCGTCTTGAACAATGCGCTCTACTTCTCCGCCGACGACGGCACGAACGGGTTTGAGCTGTGGAAGAGCGACGGCACCGAGGCCGGCACCGTGCGGGTCCGGTGACCGCCCGCTCTCAGTTTCGAGACTTGCTTGAGTGCAAAGGAGGCGCCTCCGGCCATCTTTTGAGACGACCGAGCCATGAAACGATTTCGGAAGCGCTTTTCGATTACCGGGGTGGTGGGGTTTTTAGCCTTTGTGGGAGGGCTGGCTATTCGTGCGTTCGCCGCCACCCCGGTACCGCATACCACCGTGCCCTGCGAGTACCGAATTTCCACTCGCCTCACCCAAGCCTCTTTGTAACTAGTTCACAAGAAACCGGTGCAGCGCGTCGCAGAGGAAAGAATCGCCACCCTGCACACTGGCCTCAGCTCTGAATCCTGATCGCAACAGAAGCGCTTGGCGCTTCCGGGGCTAGGGCGAATCTCACACGGAGGCGGACATGGATACTCAAATCAGCAAGGCTTGGAAAATTGCGGCGAACATCGGGTACGCGCTGGTCATGCTTCTGCTGCCGTTCTCCCCGGCTCGGGGCGACGCGGTTGCGGATTGGAACGCGATTGCAGCACGCATGGCTTCTTCGTCCGAGCAGTCGCGAGCTGCTCAGGAATTGGCGGCCGTTTACGCCGCCATGTTCGAAACCATGAATTTCGTCGAGGGCAAATACGTTCCCCACTTTCTCGTAAAGCCGCCGGCACCCCTGGGCGCTTCGGGTGAAGTCGAAGCGATCGGGGCGGCCCACTACGTTCTTGCGCAGCTTTATCCTGGGCGGAAGGCGTCTCTGGATGCAGCGCTCGAACGTTCCCTGGCCGCGTTTCCGGATTGGGACGCGACATCCAGGGCTCGCATCTGGGGAAGGCACCTTGGCGGCAACGTGTACGCCTCGGCCCTGTCTACACCAGACCGGCCTTCGAACGGCGCCCATGTCCCGACCCCCGGGAATTCGAAGCTCGCGCAGCTTCGCACTTCGTCGGGAGAATCGGGCACGGGCGGCGAAACGTGGAATTCGATCGCGAACCGGTCTATCGAAGGGAGAACGCTCCAACCGATCGAGCGCGCCAGGATCTATGCGCTCCTTTCCCTTGCCGCGAGCAAGGTCTACTCGGCGGCCGGGGATGCAAAGGCGGGTTACGGCTCCGCCGCTCCGTGCGTTTCCTGTGCCGTCGGCGCGGCGATCCGGGTGATACTGGAAACCGAATTCGGTTCGGCAAGCCTCGCCGAAGGCGGCTCTGCGGACGGGAGGGCACCCGGAAGAGCGTACTTGATACCCGTTCGCAACGACGACGCGGATGAATCTCGGTCGGCAAAGGCCGGCGAAGAGATGGGCACAAAGATCGGACTGCAGGCGCTGACCTATTACAGACGCATCAAGTAGTACCGCGCGTCGGGTCCATGGATCGAACGTCGTCAGTCAAAGAATCTCGGCGGCCGGCACGGCGTATGCCGGAACGGTCGCCGAGGTCCTCCAATAGTCTTCGAATCGCACTGTAGCCAGGCCGACCCCAATGGGTGTTGACGGTTCACCCGTCAACGCGTATACGGAGGTAATCTCAAAAGGGGGTCGAAATGAGTTCATTGTCTCGTCGCGTGTTGCCTGGCGCTCAAATCCTATTGCTGCTGCTGGCCGCGGGCGCGGCCTTCGCCGCCGATCTCAACCCGGCGGCGCTCGTGTACAAGTCGCCCGATCAGCTCAAATGGCGCGATCCGACCGGCGCCGCCGGCATCAACCAGGCGGTGCTCGTCGGCGACCCGGAAAAGCCCGGGTTGTACGTGGTCATGAACCGTTTCAAGCCGGGCAACTTCAGCCGGCCGCACTTTCATCCGAACGACCGCTTCATCACCGTGATCAAGGGCACCTGGTGGGTCGCCACCGGCAACAAATTCGATCCCGGCCTCACGGTGCCGATGCCCACCGGCTCGTTCGTCACGCATTTCGCCAAGCAGGTGCATTGGGATGGCGCCAAGGACGAGGAAGCCTGGCTGATCATCGTGGGCGAAGGACCCGCGACGCTGACGCGCGTCGAAGAGGCGAAGTAAGCGTATTTACGGCTGCCCGAAATCCAGGCGATGACGAACGAGACAGAAGGGCATCCTCCGATCCGCCGCGTGGTGACGGGACACGACGCGAACCATACCGCAAAAGTCCTTGTCGACGCGGCGGCGTCGAACAAGCGGGTTTCGAAATC
>WNFV01014205.1_pt1 | contig 10490 bp, 12 predicted proteins | sample 5400101 | NCBI WGS metagenome assembly WNFV01 (sample SAMN13153361, study PRJNA577476) | soil metagenome | isolation source: 115 cm soil or saprolite under grassland replicate 1 | place: USA:California | collected 2016-06-15 | reverse complement strand
AACTGTTTCGCGCTCGGAACGGCGAAATGCACGACCGTCGCCGAGCCGTCTACCGGCTGGTCATCTCACCCGAACGGGCGAGCGGGCTCGACCTTCGGCGCTTGAGCTCAGCGGCGGTCAGCCGGCTGGAGAGGGAGTCGGGCATGAGCGGCCTCCGATGGATTGCCGCAATTCATCGCAACACCACCCACCACCACGTCCACCTGGTGGTGGCCGGGATGCACCTGGAGGGCGTTGGCACCTACCACCGAGTCGATCTGACACGCCAGCGACTGGCGGCGATGAAGGAGGAACTGGCCCTTGAGATCCAGCGTCAGCGGGCCGAACCTACGCCGGAGCGGTCGATGCTGCGGCTGCCTGGTCAGCCAGCGCCGCCTGAGACACGCGTGGCTCTTGAAGAGGCACCGCCGCCTTGGCGCTCGAAGATGGCCGCGGCGCCGCCACGCCGATGGCGTCGCTCCTCTGCCACTCACGGATCCCTGATCTCGCTCCGCGCCGTTGCCCGTCGCTATCAGCGCCGGATGGAGCATGACCTCGAAGAGGCCTACCGCCAGGCGCAGCGGGACTACGCGGCATGACAGGGGCGCTGCCATCAGTGCTCTGGCGCGCCGTCGTGTGCGCGGCGCGTCAGTTCCTGCCTTCCTGGCTGGTCGGGATCGAATCACCGCGAAGTCATGGCAGCAGCCGATGGGCGAGTACATCCGAGCGGAAGCGACTCGGCCGGGTAGCGGCGCCTGATCAGCTGGCCGGCGACGGAATCGTCCTCGGGTTCTTCGGCGGACGAGTGATCCAGTCGCCGCGCGAAGACAACGTCCTCCTACTTGGAGTCCAGCGCTCGGGCAAGACCTCGAGCGTCGTCGTGCCAACGCTCCTTGCGTGGTCTGGCGCCGCCGTCGCGACCTCGACCAAAGAAGAACTGGTCACCCTGTCCGTTGACCGGCGCCGGCGGATCGGTCCGATCTGGGTTTTCGCACCCCTTGATGAGGACACGACCTGGATCGAGAGAATCGGGCTCGAAAGCTCGACATGGAATCCGCTCCAAGCTGCCACCACATCGGGCGCCGCAGCCGAGCTCGCCGACCACTTCACCTCGGATGGCAAGCGCGGACAGAATGCTCACTGGTATCTCGCCGCAGCCAGCCTGATCGCAAGAGCGGCGACATGCGATCGGTCGTCGCGCGCCTGAATCGAACGGCGCCCGCTCAGTACGTCGGCTTGGCCCGAAGCGTGAAGGACACGACCGCCGCGGAGCTGCTGCTTGCGCACGCGCTCACACCGGAGAAAGAGGCCGGATCGATCGCCTCCACAGCTCGTTCGTCGCTGTCGATCTGGAGTGACGAACGCGTCGCCGCGGCAACGCGCACTACTCCCAATGCCCTCGACCTCGATCAGCTGCTTGTCGACAGCGGAACGCTGTACCTCGTCGCGCCGGGAGAGGACGCGGAGCGCTGCCGGCCGCTCTTCTCCGCGTTGCTCATGTCGTTGCTCCGGCGCGCAACAGCTCGAGCGCGAAAGCTGGACGGACTTCTCGCGCCGCGACTACTGATCGCTCTTGACGAGGCGGCCAACTTCGCCCGCGTCCCGAGGCTCGCCGCATATGCCTCTAGCGGTCCTGGTCAGGGGATTCAGCTCCTTCTCTGCTACCACGACCTCGCGCAGATCGAGTCCGGCTACGGCCACGAGGAAGCCCGCACGATCTGGAACAACTGCCGGGCCCGATTGCTGTTGCCGGGCCAGGGCGACCTCAGGACGCTCGACCTCTTCTCGCGCGCCATTGGCGATGAGACGCGCGTGTATCGCACTCGGCAGTCTGAGTCGCGCTACTCGGGCTCGCTAGAACAGCGGGTCGGCAAACCGCTCGTCTCGGTCGACGAGCTCAGGCGTATGAGCGACGCCGTGCTCGTCTACGCCAACGCTTCGCCTGCCCGTCTCCAGCTGCGTCGTTGGGATCAGGTACCCGCGTGGCGTCGTCTGGTCGGCCCTCTTCCCCGTCCGTTCCTTAGCGCCGGCGGAGCCGGCAAAGGAGGCCTCGAGTGGCCCACTTCCTCACTGACATCTCAGTGACGCCCGACTTCAGCGGTCTGCCACCGACCGTCTACCACGGGCTCATTCACCTCACCAACAACGCCGCTGCTCTGCTGACGCTGGTCGCCGGCCTCGGTCTCACGGTTTCGCTGATCGGGTTGGTGCTCGCCTCCTTCACCTCCAACCCGCAGCTCGCGGAACGGGCCAAAGGTGGGGATCGCCTCTCTGGGCCAGGCGACCGAACCGGATCTCAGCGCCATCGTGCCGGTCTACGACCGCATGCTCGCGATTTCTCTCTTGATCGTTGGCGCCATCATCGCGGTCGCCCTGATCGAGCGGATCGCTTGGAGCGCGCAGGGCACCGGTCTTTCGCTGATCCCGCGCGTCATCGCCGCCTGCTTCTTCGCCTACGCCGGGCTGAGCGCAGTCAGGTACGTCGCCGGTTACGCCGCGCTCCTGGCCACGGCGTGGACGCCGGATTTCATGAACATGAGTGGCGCGCTGTTGCACAGCGTGGCCGTCAGCGACGCAGTCGTTCAGACAGGCGGCACGGGGCCGCACGTCAGCACCTTCGGCCTCATCGTAACCGCGCTGTCGCTAAGCTTCCTCGCCGTCGTCGTCCACCTCGAACTGGTCATCCGCTCGGCGTTGATCCTGACCGTCACGTCGTTCGTGCCCCTGATCTCCGTGATGGCAATCTGGCCGCGACTTGCCGGTGCAGCGACTGGCCTCGTTTCGTTCCTGATCGGGCTTCTGCTTTCGAAGTTCGTGGTCGCGACCTCGGTCTATGTCGGCTTTCGCTTGGTCGTCCTGGCGCTAGGCTCGCCGGTCGACAGCGACACGACCGAGAACTGGATGGCTTCAGGAGTGGCGGTACTCCTGATCGCCGCACTCTCGCCACTCGTCATCTTCCAGGCGGTCCGAATCGGCCACACCTCAGCCGGCCAGGTCGCCCGTGGCTGGATCGGGGGACTCGCGGCATTCGCGCCACCGACTCGCGTGGTCGGTACTACACAGAACCTCGGACGATCGCTTCTCCGTAGGGTTCGACCTCACGCCAGCAAAGCTCTGACCTCATTCAGAAACCGCCTCTCGTGAGGCCCGCTTCTGCAACCCCGCGTCGCAATTTGGAAATTCTTGGGCGGCCAGAGGGGGGCGCGGGGGGAACGGGGCCGCCCGTCGTTCCCCCCGCAGGTTCGGCGAAGGCAAGGCGCGATGTGGTGTCTACCCTCCACCAGCTCATCGACACCCTCATCGAGCTCGACAACTCCGCGGCCACGACAATCGAACATTCGCCAGCGCTGCACCTGCCGCTTCTTCTCAACGCCGTCGAAGCCGGAAGGATGCTTTCGATCAGCCGCGCGAAGGTGTTGGAGCTCGCAGCGCGCGGACAAGTACCGTCGCTGAAAGTTGGCGGTTCGGTTCGTATACCGCGCGACGCACTCGTCGCCTGGATCGCCGAGTGGACCGATAGCATCCGGACGAGTCGATCTAGCCGAGTACCGGAATGGACACGTATCGACCGGAGCGCTGAGCGCTGACGCGAAGCAGCTACGGTCTCGGCAGCGTCTACAGGCGGCAGTCCGATGGCCTTTGGTGCGCGAGTTGGCTCAACGGAACGGTCCGCAAGTATGTCTACGGCAAGACACGGCACGAGGTCATCCAGAAGCTTCGTGCCGCCCAGCTGACGACCGGGATGGGTCGCGTAGCTCAGCAACGGTCGCCTAGCGTCGAGGCTTTTCTTCGATCATGGCTGGAGACATCGGTCAAACCCCGCGTCCGGCCGCTCACGTACGCAGGCTACAAGGTCAACGTCGAGAAGCACCTCATCCCAACGCTGGGCAAGATCCGGTTGGATCAGCTGACACCGCAGCACGTACAGGCGATGATGAATAACCGCCTGGCGGCCGGCTTCTCAACGAAGACGATCGGGTACGTACATCAGGTCCTGCGAACGGCGCTCAACTTGGCGGTGCGGTGGGACATGGTCTCGCGCAACGTTGCAAGGCTTGTCGATCGGCCACGGATCGAACGTAAACCGATCAATCCCCTGACGCCCGATGACGCGCGAAAGTTCCTAACAGCGATTCAAGGACACCGGCTCGAGGCTCTTTTCTCCGTTGCGCTCGCGTTAGGCCTTCGCCAGGGCGAGGCGCTCGGGCTTCGATGGGAAGACGTTGACTTCGCCACCGGCACCATCCGGGTGCAGAATCAACTGCAGCGCATTGAAGGTCGGCTCACCCTCGTCCCCCCTAAGACGGCCAAGAGTCGACGGACGTTAGTGATGCCACCGCTGATTATCGACGGGCTTCGCGAACACGAGAAGCGGCAGGTCGCAGAGAAGATATGGGCCGGCTCGCACTGGGAGAACACGACCCTAGTCTTCGCCAACCGAAACGGCGGACCAACGCAGGCGAGGCATGTCATCGAACAATTCCACGAAGCGCTTGAGGAGGCGGGTATCAGACGCATCCGTTTCCACGATCTCAGGCACTCGTGCGCGACCCTGCTGCTGGTCCAGGGCGTGTCCCCTCGCGTAGTGATGGAGGTCCTGGGTCACTCCGAAATCGCGCTCACTATGAATTCCTATAGCCATGTCGTGCCGGAACTCCAACGCGAGGCAGCGCAACGGATGCAGGCGATCTTGGAACGTTAGACTGGACCTGGTCACGCGCGGTTAGGCGGGCAGTCTGGCGAGCGCAAGTACTCGACGATTCTCCGCAGCCCCATACGCCTTCGCCTCGACATAGAAGGCACCGCCGCGCTCGCCCCCAGGCAGCGGTTCGACGCCACGCTCGACCAACCATCCTTCCCACGCTCGACACAGGGCGCTGCCGTTTAGAGCGGATTTGTACCGGGGCAGATATAGATCGAGGTTCGCCACGGTCGCGTACCGCAATCGCAACCGCTCCGGTAGATGCTCGCCACGACGGAGCGCCGAAGTGTCCGCCGGCTTGTGACTCATCGCCAACACCAAGAATGCGGCTGGCTTCGTAGAGAGCGACACGAGGCGGTTCCCGGCAGCCTCGAGACTTACTTGCGCCGCATCGGCGAGCGCTTCTATGGCTTCGATCCCGTGCTCGAAGTCGAAGGTATCCGCCACGAGGCGCCGCGGCATGAGTAGAGCGGCCGCGCCGTAGTCGCAGAGATACTCCTCCTCGCGGTTGCGGAGATAGGCTCCCGATGCGACATCAGCGCGATACCGAAATTCGCGCGTAAAACCCGGGAATGCCACGTGCATCAGCTCGTGCGCGCCAGTAAATCGTCGTCGTGCTTCTCCATCGTCTGCATTTAGATCCATGACAAGCTGGCCGGATTCCTCCGCATAAATCCGCCCGGCAAAGTCGAAAGGCGCGATGCGTCGACGGATTCCAAGTACGGACGCGATCAGGTCCACATTCACTGGCAGGCCATTTTGGTCACTTTCTTGGAGGAGCCTGTTCGCATGCGCTTCCAGAATCTCCTCTGGACGCTTGCCCTGGTGCCGCTGGATTAGCTTCAGCACGAGCGACTCGTGCCAACCGTTATTTCTCGACATTAGCTTCGGCGTCCATTGATCGGCTGAGTTGAAGCGAGTGGAAGATGTATCGCCACCGCTCGGGCGTCTTGGGCTCATCGCCTTTGCGCCAACGGATGCTGGCGAGCGTCCTGAGCTCTGTCGATGTCAGCTTCGCATCGTCCGCGAATGCACGCAGCGACGGGGCAACAGCCACCTCATCGAGACCAAAGTGGACCGTTCCCGTCCCAACAACGTCGGCGACGGTAATGTCGAGGGCGTCGGCGATTTGACCTAGGACGCCGACTGATGGGTTTGTGGCGCCGTTCTCGACCTTGACCAAATACGCCTTAGAAAGGCCAGCAGCCTCCGCGAGCTGCGCGAGGGACAGGCCGGCCTTCTCACGCTCGCGACGAACGGTTTCGCCCAGGCGCCTTAATTGGTCGGGCACGGCGCGAGTTTATCCGGGTGATCGATAGTTCGCCAGCCGGTCACCTGTCAGTGCCTCCCTGGCGGACCTCAATCGCATGCCGAGCGGTATACTACTGTGTACCGGATTTGAACCAGCCAGGCTGGAGGTACCAATGACCGAGCTCACCGCACAGCAGCACAACTTGACGATCGTCGCGACCGATCAGGACGGCGACACGGAATCTATCACCGAAAACGCGCATGCCCATCTCGATCAACTCCTCCGCGAGGCGGTTCGCAAGCTCATCGGGCACCACGCCAATCCCGATGACTACGACCTCTTGATAGCCGGAGAGGTCCAAGAAGATCTCGGCCTCACCCTTGCCGCGGCCGGCCTGCACGATGGATCGGAGGTGCTCGTCATGCCCAAGGACGTTAGCCGCGGATAGTGGACGAGTCTCTCGTCAACGCCGTAATCGACCGCGACTGGACTCGGTTCGTCGGGCAGGCACACCGCCTAGGTTTCCGTGACCCGACGCGCACCAACACGCGGATCGACCTGCCAGTCCGACCACCTGGCACCGAGGAAGACTTCCTCGCCGTCCTGCTTTGTGATGGATACGATGCCCAGCCTCCTTTGCTCGATTTTGCGGATCCGGAATACCCGGAGCAACTTGGCGGAGCCCATTGGCCGCGGATCGAGGGGGCACCGATGAACTCCGTCCTGTGGAACGGCCGAACCGTGCCGATCATCTGCACGCCTGGGACCCGCGGCTATCACCTCCACCAAAGCCATTGCTCGGAGCAACATCCTCGCGAGAGCTGGCGCCTATCCGCTGTTGTCACAATCGTTTGGCGCTTCCTCCGAATGGGCCCGTACAAGGGTCGAGGCATCTGATGGAGGTTCGCGCGTTTGCGGACCCTCCGCGGCCCACTGGTGGTCGGCCGAAGCGGCCGGTGCACCTTCGACTCGCAGATGGTGTTCTCGTAGCGACGCAGGACGCATTGCGCCGCGACAGTCACGGGCAGCATGAGGCGCTAGTGCTTTGGGCGGGCCGTCCGGCCGACTCTAAGTCAGCCATCGTCTCGCACCTGATCCTGCCGGCGTTCGTGAGCAGCCATGACTTCCTCACGATCCCGAAGGAGGAGCGCGTCGCGATCGCAGAATACCTCCGCAGTGAGCGACTGCTTGCCTTCGGAGATCTGCACACGCACCCTGGCCGGGCATTCTTGTCCGACGCCGATAGGAACCGTCCCTTCAGTCAGCGGGACGGCTTCTTGGCAGTCGTCATTCCAGACTTTGCCGCTGGCGCGCCGGGCGTTGGCTGGCGCTTCTATGAGGTGCGATCGGGGATCTGGGATGAGATCGCGCCGCAGGAGAGCATCGATGGCTGGCCCCTATGACCGCACGGGCGGCTTCCTCGCGCGACTGACTCATGATCCTGAAGCGGCCGCAAAGAGGATGTCCCGCGTTCAGGTTGAAATCGTCGCGGAGCGGATGAGCCCCGCGGTCGAGATCGCGATCGCGATGACGGCCACGCTCCTTCTCCGGCTCGACGAGGCCGCCCCGCGACTTCATCTCACCGTACCGACCGGCCGCACAACGCGTGTTCCGCGCCTTGGCGACGGGCGCCTATTCGACGAGCTCGTTAACGAGCATTCCGGCTTCTCTTCGGTTGATCGATTCACGAATCGAAAGGCAGACGATCCCTCTCTTCGCTTGGTGTTTGATGGTGACGCGGCCGGTGTCATGGTCGGCAGCGCCGGTTGGGCATGCGCGCTCGGAGCACGTCTCCCGGATGTGGCTGGGAACCCGTTGGCGGCCGCCTTCGTCGGAATACTCGCGTCGGCCGAAGCGCTCAAGGTCGCCCTGCTCGACGCTGGCACCACCGCACGAATCCGAGAGTGGCGGGGCGTGGTTTCGCTCTGGGACTACGCGCTGGCGCCAACGGTCGGGCCGGCTTTGCCGGGTCTCGTGGCTCTCGACGGAACCGCATTCGTAGGATGTGGGGGCGTCGCGTCGGCTGTCGCATGGCCTCTCTCCCTCTTGTCGCTCGCTGGCGCGCCACTCGCCGTGGACGACGACAAGATCGACGTCACTAACCCCAATCGCCATCTAACCGCGTCGCTCCGTGACGTCGGAATCGGCAAAGCATCGCTGCTGGCAGGACTGCTGCGATCCGCCGGCGCGATTCCGGTGGTACACGAGAAGAAGTGGCATGCGCTCGATGAAGGTCGACGCGGCAGCGTCGAACTCGGCATCATCTCGGTCGATGACGATGCCGTCCGGCGAGAGTTCCAGCTCGACATGCCGCGCCTGATCCTCAACGGAGGCACCAACGATGCTGGCTTCTATCAAGTCACGACTCACGACTTCCTGACCGAGGCGTGCCTTCGATGTATCGCAAGAGGGGACCTGACGAGCGCCGGGCCCGAGGAGAGCCTCGCGCGACGGCTAGGTATTCCGCTGCATATCCTGCGACCGTATCTAGAGCGCGACGCACCTCTTCCCAGGAACCTTCTCGATGGCCTCAAGCCCGACGAGCGGAGGGTTCTCGACGGAGTCCGCGGCCGGGACGTCGCACGCGTCGCATGTGGTTATCTCCGTCCGCGTCCTAGCGAGCCGGCCGTTAGCGCGCCAATGCTATCGGCGGCCCCAGGTGCGTTGCTTGCGGCCGAGATGGTCAAGCACGCGATGCGCGCTTCTGAGCCAATCTCGCCGGCCCGCAACGTGGTCGCCACGAGCATCCTCACTGGTCCTCACGGTCGCTGGCTGATCGGACGCCGCAAACGCGCCGGCTGCGAATGCCAGGACCCTATCTATAGATCGTTCTATGCGAATCGTTGGCGCAGCGGTTCGACGCGGTGACTGCAGACATATGCCCTTAGTGCTATCGCCACCACGACGGTCCGTGCTCGGATGCCGCGTGGAACGTCAGCCGAGTCTCAAGACTGCTGCAGAACTGCTGCAGTAGTACATCGGCGTTGTCACATTATCCGCGTCGCCGGCACGATTCTGAATTCAGAAATTGGTCGGGGGCCCGGGATTTGAACCCGGGGCCTCACGGTCCCGAACCGTGCGCGCTGCCAAACTGCGCCAGCCCCCGACTCGAAGAAGCGCGGCGAACTCGGTGATTCTACCGGCCGGGGCTTCGAGTGCCCGGCGTCCCCTCCGTCGCCTTCGGCGACACCTCCCCACAAAGTGGGGAGGAGTTCCCCCTCCGTCGCCTTCGGCGACACCTCCCTACAAAGTGGGGAGGGAGTTCGCTCAAACGTCCTTTTTCGCCGCCGCGGCGGCGGCAGCCGCAGCCTTTCGCCGCGCGCGCAGTCGCTGGCGGACGAAGATGCTCACGATCAGCAAAACGACGATGGCGCCCCAGACGAAATACAGCGATGTGTGCGCGCGGAGCAGGTTCTCGAAGCGCGGTCCGTAGTTGACGCCGATGTACAGAACAATCCCCGCCCAGATGGCGGTCGACACCGCAACCGAAGGAGCGAAGACCCGATACGGGATCCGGAAAACGCCGCACGCGACGGTGATCGGGATCCGAAAGCCCGGGATGTGGCGGCCGAAGATGATCGCCAGCACTCCATATCGCCGAAACCACTTCTCCGCCCTCTCGAGCCGCTCGTGGCTGAGGTGGACGTACTCGGCGAAATGGCTCGTCGCCAGCCGGCGGCCCCATCGCGTCGAGATCCAATAGAGGTTGCTCGCGCCTCCGACCACGGCAAGAATGAGCCCGAGCCACGCCAGGATCCAGGCCAGTGGGGTGTGCGGCACGCGAGTGCCCACGTACATCACGAACACGTCGCCCGGTGCGGGCAGCGGCACTCCCGACTCTTCGATGTAGAGGAGCGCGAAACCCAGCAGGTAAGAGTTCTGGCGCAGGAAATCGCGGAGCGCCAGGTTGCCTTCATGCACGAACTCGGGCAGATCGCCGTACAGGACCGCGAGCACGATCGCGACCGCCAGAGCGACGAGCCCCGCGGCGGCGATCTGCAGCGCGCGGCCCGTGCGGAACGAGTTCAGCAGGCGCTGCTTGGCGGTGACTGGCGTGTCGGCGCTGCTCAACGAATCGAGACTAGCGGCTCAGGTTCGCGTCGACGACGGTCTTGGTCTCCACCAGGGTCGCCGTCCCATCGGCGACGCGCGAATGGTCGTCCGCGTTCTCGACGAATGCGCTCACGTAGACCAAGGTGCGCCGGATGTTCTCGACCTTGCCCACGATCCGCACCTTCTCGCCCAGCCTCAACGGGCGGCGCAGGTTGACCTGCAGACGGCCCGTGACGCCGGGGTGTCCCGCGTGCCAGGCGGCCCACCCGACCGCCTCGTCGAGCATCAGCGCCACGATCCCTCCGTGCGCCATCCCGGCCCAGCTCTGAAATCTCTGCGGAACGTCATAGAGCGCGACCGAGCCGTCCGGTCCCGGCTCGAACTTCAGCTGCAGTCCGTCAGGGTTGAGCGGCCCGCATCCAAAGCAGTGGCCGTCGAAATGGACCTCCACTCAGCCGCGGCAGTTCCACGTGCCGACGATGCGCTCCGCTCCCCTCTTCCCCG